>ERZ779737.202-NODE-202-length-61761-cov-5.027988_pt1 | contig 61761 bp, 44 predicted proteins | sample MGYA00511889_ERZ779737 | MGnify/ENA primary metagenome ERZ779737 (study PRJEB29588, sample SAMEA2163575) | human gut metagenome | biome: human gut; feature: human-associated habitat; material: faeces | place: Denmark | collected 2008/2010 ... | reverse complement strand
ATTCGAACCCCCGACCCACGGCTTAGAAGGCCGTTGCTCTATCCAACTGAGCTACTGAACCATATTAACTTGGAGCGGGCGATGGGAATCGAACCCACAACATCAGCTTGGAAGGCTGAGGTTTTACCACTAAACTACACCCGCATGGTCGGAGTGGCAGGATTCGAACCTGCGACACCCTGCTCCCAAGGCAGGTGCGCTACCAAACTGCGCTACACCCCGAATACAAAAGGTATTATACTATTTAATTAAACAGATGTCAAGAGAAAATATATACTTTGTTAATCATGAAGCAGAAGAAAAATATTTGAAATCATATTTTCCTTTTGCCTTACAGATTGCTTATTTCAGCAGTTCTTCCTTAAGCTCGTAATATTCGCGTGAGAAATAGGGTGTAAGCTGTGCTTCACGATGGTCATAGCCAAAGGCGCGTTTGGTGAGCGACAAAACCGGTGGTGCCTGAATGCGTTTGGCAACAGCAAAGCCGGCGAACAGCTTCCACCAGCGCTCCAAATCGGCAATCAGCGCAGCGGCATCGGGGCAGGCTTCGTTAATCGCTTCCTGCGTACAGCCAAGCTCTGAGGCCAGCGTGCCGGCTTTGTACCAGCGCAGGATGTCTGCCGGCGTTGTTTTGTGCCAGTTTTCGATAAAGGCACGCAGCAGGTAATCGTGATAACCATACACCAGCGGGTCGCCGCCGTTGCCTACTGTCTGTGCATCCGAAAGCTCGGCGCTGGGACGGATATTGAAGATAGCTTCGGGGATTACTTCGCGTTTGTAAATCACTTCGTTCAGATAATGGCCAAGGGCATATACCTGATGCTTCCAAAGGTCACCGATCATGGCCATGGCGCCGCAGATGTCGCCGTAGAAGGTGGCGTAGCCGATAGCAAGCTCTGCTTTGTTGGAGTTGCAGCTGAAGGCGCCGCCGAAGGCTGCTGAAGCAGCAGCGATGACGCGTGCGCCGCGGTCGCGGGCCTGAATATTTTCTTTTATGATTCCGCTGAGCTGCAGGTTGAAGCTGCTGCCGTCTGCCAGATTGGTGATAGGCGTTTCTTCTAATTGCTTGACTGTCAGCTCATAGCTTTCGCTGATTGGCATTACGGCATAGTTTGCTCCCAATGCCTGCGCCAGCTGCTGCGCGCTGTTGCGTGTGGCAGCAGAGTTGAAGCGTGAAGGCAAATTGAGCAGCAGCACGTTCTCCAGTCCCAAAATATCCGCATACATGACAGCGGTTACGGCACTGTCGATGCCGCCGGAAAGGCCGACGGTCATGCGTTTGATACCGCATTGCTGCAGGAATTTGGCGGTGCCGTAGCGCAGAGCGCGGTATACGGATTCCGGCTCCTGCGGCAGCTCTGCCGGCGGACAGGTGGGAATGATGCGGTTCACTTTTGTATCCCAGGTGAATTCTAAAAAGGTATCGGCATACATGGGCGCAGAGGTAACCAGACTGCCGTCGCCGTTGTAGGCGGAAGTACAGCCGTCGTAGGTGAAGATGTTCTTGCCGTTGTTCTGGATGCCGACATTGTTGCAGTAGATGAGCGGAATGCCTGCGGTGCGTGCCTGCGCACTGAAAAGGCGGTTGCGCTTACGGTTTTTGCCCAGCGTATAGGGGGAGCAGGAAAGGTTGCACAAGAGCTGTGCTCCGTTGGCTGCCAACGTTTGCGGTACGTTAAGGTGATAGTTTTCCGTCCAGCCGTCCTCGCACAGCATGACGCCGATGCGCAGGCTGGTGCCTCGGACGAAGATTTCCAAAGGCTGCAGTGCTTCGCTGACGCTTGCACCTTCTTCGGCGCAGAGTTTCTGCAGGCTGTAAAAATGACGGCAGTCATCAAATTCGCGGTAGTTGGGCAGCGATGTCTTGATGAAGAAGCTGCGTCCCTGATAACCGCCGAGCAGCTTACCGTTTTGGCAGGCAAAGGCGGCGTTGTATTTGCGCACGCGTCCGTCCTCGTTGAGCTTGCCTGATTCGGTGGCAACGCTACCGAAGATAACGCAGATATTTTCGGTGGCAGCGACGATCTTTTCGGCATAATAGGCGCAGTCATCCAAAAATGTCTGCTGCTCCCAAATGTCGCCGATAAGATAACCCGGCAGTGCCATTTCGGGCAGAAGCAGGATATCGGCCTCAAGGCTGCGTGCTTTTTCAATAGCGTCAATGATTTTCTTATAGTTTACATCAGGACGGCCGGGAGTAATTTCCAGCTGTCCGCAGATAATTTTCAGCTTCAATTTATTGTCCTCACAATTTTATTTGCATTTTACATTACTATAGTGCTATTATAACAGAGATGAAGTAATTTCTCTAGCTTAGAGGGGGTTTTTCCTTATGAAACATAACAAAAAAACTAATGCAGCCCGCCGTCTGGACGAGCTGAAGATAGAATACCGTATTATGGAATATCCGGTGGACGAGGAGCATCTGGATGCTGTGCATGTTGCCGCAGAGGTTGGCATGCCTGCATCACAGGTATTCAAAACACTGGTAGTACGCGGTGACAAGAACGGCATTATGTTTGCCGTAATTCCCGGTGATGGCGAGCTTGATTTAAAGGCGTTGGCCAGAGCCAGCGGCAATAAGCGTGCCGAGCTGGTACATCTGAAGGAGGTATTGCCGCTGACAGGCTATATTCGCGGCGGCTGTTCACCATTGGGCGCTAAAAAGAACTACCCTGTATATATGGATGAGACAAGCAATAACTGGCCGGAGATTGCAATCAGCGCCGGTCAGCGCGGTATGCAGATTATTGCAGCGCCTGCTGATTTGCAGCGTGCTACGGCTGCAACGGTGGCACCGCTGATTTTTGCAGAGTAACTCTTGTTCCTTCCTATAAAATATGCTATTATAATCTTGATAACCTATTTGCACAATTGTGTTTGAAAGAAATACGACTGTGCTGGCCTGAAGGCGTATTATTAACGCTGACAGCAGTATGATGTCAAAATTTAAAGAAGAAAGTAGGTTGAATATATGTTATATGTTAGTACAAGAGGGAAAACTGATTTGTTTTCCGCTGCACACGCGATAACCCGTGGCTTGGCAGCGGATGGAGGATTGTTTGTACCGCAGAATATTCCTGCGATGCGTATGGTTGATATAAAGGCGATGGAGCGCAAGCCTTATACGGAGCGTGCTGTTGACGTTCTGCTGCAGTATCTTACTGATTTCAGCGAGGACGAGCTGCGCGAATGTGTAAATGCTTCCTACGCGCCAGAAAAATTCGGTGATAATCCTGTGCCTTTGGTACAGGTAAATGATAACACCGGTGTGCTGGAGCTGTGGCATGGCCCGACGTCTGCTTTTAAGGATATGGCACTGCAGCTTTTGCCGCATCTTTTGACACGTTCGATGCAAAAGACCGGTGAAACGAATAAGGTTGTTATTCTGGTTGCTACCTCCGGTGATACCGGCAAGGCTGCTTTGGAGGGCTTTGCTGATGTTCCTGGAACGCAGATTATTGTTTTCTACCCCAGCGAGGGTGTGAGTGATATCCAGAAGCAGCAGATGATTACCCAGGCAGGCAAAAATGTTAAGGTTTTCGGTATTGAGGGTAACTTTGATGATGCTCAGCGCGGCGTGAAGGAAATCTTCGGTAATACTGCGCTCAGTGATGAGCTGGAGAAAAAGGGATATACCTTCTCTTCTGCCAATTCTATTAACTGGGGCCGTCTGGTGCCGCAGATTGTTTACTACTTCAGCGCTTATGTAGATGCTGTGAAGGCAGGCAAGATTGCTGCCGGTGACCCGATTAATTTTGTTGTTCCGACCGGCAACTTCGGTGATATTCTGGCAGGCTATTATGCTAAGCTGATGGGCTTGCCGATTGACAGACTGCTGTGTGCATCCAACAGTAATAACGTGCTGACTGATTTTATAAATACCGGTGTTTATGACAGACGCCGTGAGTTCTTTAAAACTGTATCTCCTTCTATGGATATTCTTGTTTCCAGTAATCTGGAGCGTCTGCTTTACAGTGTGACTGAGCATGACGCTGCACGCGTAGCGGATTATATGAAGCGTTTGAATACCGAAGGTCATTATGAGATTGACAGCGATGATCTGAAGCAGATTCAAAGCCAGTTCTTCGGTGCCTGGGTTGATGAGCTGGAAACAAAGGAGGCTATCGGACGTATTTATAATGATTACCATTATCTGATGGATACGCATACTGCCGTTGCCTGGCGTGCGATGGAAAAATATCGTTTCCTGACCAGTGATGAAACCTATACCGTGGTGCTGTCTACCGCAAGTCCGTATAAGTTTGCCGACAGTGTTTTGGCTGCGCTTGATGATGCTCAGCCGCAGAGCAGCAATCCTTTTGAGCTGCTGCAAAAGCTGCATGCCGATACCGGTACGGAGATTCCGCCGCGTATGTTGGCGTTGGAGAATCTGCCGGTGCTGCATTCCGAGGTTATTCCTGCGGACAAGATGGAGCTGGCGGTTGTGAAGAACTTGGTGTAATTGTGGCTTGATGTGAAGAATACTTGCGTTGCGGGTATGTTTTCGCTATAATAAACCCGAAATTTAATATTTATATATGCAAGACTTAGTCTGCCGGGCGGCGGACTAAGTCTTTGTCATAAAAGGAGGTATAAAGTGGACTCCAGGAGTGTACTTGAACAGGTGCGCAGCGGCAAGCTGTCGGTGGCTGAGGCGGAGCGCTATTTTAATCGCAAGGCGTACGAGAATTTAAATTATGCGCGTCTTGATACTTCGCGTGAGCAGCGCACGGGCTTTGCGGAGGTGGTTTACTGCAGCGGTAAGCCTGATGCGTATTTGGCGGATATTTATAAGCGTCTTTTGGCGGAGCAGGGTGAGGTGTTCGGCACGCGGGCAACGCCGGAGCAGTATGAGCTGGTGCGGCGGCAGCTGCCTGATATTGTTTATGATCCGGTGGCGCGGACGCTGAAGCAGGAGCGCCCGGATAAGGTGCGGAGCGGTTGCGTTGTTGTGTGTACTGCGGGTACTGCCGATATTCCCGTTGCGGAGGAGGCGGCGCAGACGGCTGAATTTTTCGGGGCGCATGTGGAGCGTCTTTACGATGTTGGCGTGAGCGGGATTCACCGTCTTTTGGATAAGGTTGATTTGCTGCAGCAAGCAAATTGTGTAGTGACGGCTGCAGGCATGGAGGGCGCGCTGGCGAGTGTTATCGGTGGCCTTGTGCGTAATCCGGTGATTGCGGTGCCGACTTCTGTCGGATACGGTGCGAGCTTTCATGGGCTGAGTGCGCTGCTGACGATGATTAATTCCTGCGCTAACTGTGTTTCAGTTGTGAATATTGATAATGGATATGGCGCGGGGATTATTGCGACGCAGATTAACAGGTTGGCGTGCAAGTGAGATCCAACCCTTCCGTCTGCTCGCAAAGCTCGCCTCCACCTCCCCTTTCAGGGGAGATATAAACTTTTATATGCTCCCTGCAAGGGAGCTGGCATCGCCGCAGGCGATGACTGAGGGTTGTGCTTGGCAATATATTAATTGCTTGTCCAACCTTTCTTGCCTGCCCCTTGCACTCTTCGAGTATAACACGACCAGCATTTTTCATTGCATGAAAAATGTGTCTTAGTATAGGGAAGATGCCGAGCTAAGCGAGGCGGAAGGGGGCTAGCTATGCGTTTAATTTTTATGAGGGAGAACTATTATGCCTATAAATAAAGATTTAGAAATACAGGCGGAAGCCAAGTTTGCCGTGCTGCAGCAGGAGCTGCGGCGCTTGGGCAGTGTGCTGGTTGCGTTCAGCGGCGGCGTTGATTCGACGTTTTTGCTGCAGGCGGCGCATTTGACGTTGGGAGATAAGGCACTTGCTGTGACGGCACGTTCCGGTGTTGTGCCGCAGCGTGATATAGCGGAGGCAGAGGAGTTCTGTCGGAAGCAGGGAATCTGTCATCTTTACTTTGATTTTGATGAGCTGCAGGTGCCGGGGTTTGCCGAAAATCCGCCGGACCGCTGCTATATCTGCAAAAAAACGCTGTTCAGTAATTTCTTGCGCATTGCACAGGAAAACGGTGCTGTGCTTTGCGAAGGCTCGAATATGGATGATTTGGGTGATTACCGCCCCGGTCTGAGGGCTTTGGCTGAGCTGAAAGTGCAGAGCCCTCTGCGCACTGCAGAGCTGACGAAGGAAGAAATCCGCCTGCTGTCGCATAAGCTGCAGCTGCCGACTTGGGATAAGCCGTCATTTGCTTGTCTTGCTTCGCGCTTTGTTTACGGTGAGCGTATTACAGCGGAGAAGCTGGCGGCGGTGGATAAGGCGGAGCAGCTTTTGTGGGAGCTGGGCTTTAAGCAGTTCCGTGTGCGTGTGCATGGCAGTTTGGCGCGCGTTGAGCTGTTGCCCGAGCAGCTGGAGCTGGCAGTGGCGGAGCCGATGCGCAGTACGATTTACAAAGGATTGAAGGCTGCAGGCTTTGCTTATGTGGCACTTGATTTGCAAGGCTATCGTACAGGCAGCATGAATGAAACTTTAAAGCAGGATTAATTTGTACTTATAGCGAATTTTAGCATTAGCCTGCTACAAGTATGCAGGCTTCAGATTAGGAGGAAGATTTATGAAAAGCTTATATTTGGAATGTAATGCCGGCATCAGCGGCGATATGCTGGTAGCAGCACTTTTGGACCTGGGCGCGGACAAAGAGGCACTGGATAAGGCTCTGCAGAGTATTCCTGCAAAGGGCTTTGAATATAAAATCAGCAGAGTGTCTAAAGCAGGCGTTAACTGCTGTGATTTTGATGTTATTCTGGACGAGGAGCATGCTAACCATGACCATGATATGGCCTTTTTGCATGGCAACGACGATGCTGTAGTGCATAGCCATGAGCATGAGCATCATCATGACCACGAGCATGAGCACGAACACGAACATCATCATGACCATGACCATGAGCACGAACACGAACATCATCATGACCATGACCATGAGCACGAGCATGAACATCATCATGACCACGACCATGAACATGAGCACAGCCATGTGCCGCATGAGCATCATCATCACCATGAGCACCGCGGTCTGCAGGAGGTTATTGCGATTATTGATGCTACGGATATGAGTGCTGCAGCCAAGGAATTGGCGCTGAAGATTTTTGATATTATTGCGGATGCTGAGGCAAAGGCGCATGCAGTGGAGAAGAATGCAGTGCATTTCCACGAGGTTGGTGCGATTGATTCTATCGTTGATATTGTAGCGATTGCTGTGTGTGCCGACAGTCTTGGTGTTGAAAACGTAATTGTACCTGAGCTGTGCGAGGGCCGCGGCACTGTGCGCTGCCAGCATGGCGTGCTGCCGGTGCCTGTTCCGGCAACAGCTAATATTATGCAGCGCTTTGGATTTAATGTACACTTGCTGCCGGTGCAGGGCGAGTTCGTTACACCGACCGGTGCTGCTGCCGCTGCTGCGCTGATGACTACGGACGAGTTGCCGCAGAGCTTTAAGATTCTGGGCATCGGTCTGGGAGCAGGCAAGCGTCAGTATGAGCGTCCCAGCATTTTGCGTGCGCTGCTGATTGAGGATAATGCACAAAAAAAAACTCTGTAAACAGTAACGCTTTGCAGACAGATTGCATCTGCCAATTGCAGTCTGATATTGATGACTGCAGCGGCGAGCTTTTGGGCTACACGCTGGAGCGCCTGCTGGCGGCAGGAGCGCTGGATGCTCATTATCAGCCGGTGTTCATGAAGAAGAGCCGTCCGGCGTGGGAGCTTACTGTTATCTGCCGCGAGGAGGACAGAGCGAAGCTGGAAGCGCTGATTTTTGCGGAAACGACAACCATCGGTATCCGTCGTGCGCGCATGGAACGCACTGTGCTGCCGCGTAGCAGGTATGTGGTGCACACTGCTTACGGTGATGTGGCGGTGAAGCGCTGCCTGCTGGAGAACGGCGAACGCTGTTATGTGGAATATGACAGTGCTGCCAAACTGGCACAGGAGCAGGGAGTGCCGCTGCAGGATATCTATCTGGCGGCGCAGTTGGCGCAAAAAAACATAAATTAGCCACAAAAGTGTGGTATAATATCTCCATAATACGTCAGAGAATGGAGAAAAAATGACTAATGTTTTCGATTTGATAGAAGAATTTTATACACAGGATGAAGAATGGAATACGGTATTGCAGCAAGCCTGTGCTGAGGATTTCCTGCGCTATAAAACATGGCAGGGAGCCAAGGATGGCGAGCTGGTCAAGATTTGGGATTATATTACGATTCTTTGTATTTACCTTGGCAATTCCGAGAACTTTCTCGGTGATATGTCGCGTGAGGATTTTATTGACTGCGTAGGCTGGTGCTGCCGCAATGTTTCCGGCTTCCCGGCAACGGAGAGCAACATCGCACATTTCCTGGATGTTATGCAGGAGTTTTATGCATATATGAAAAAGAAACGCATTATTACCCGTGATAATGCGCCTGCCGAAGCCAAAGCCAAGCTGCTGGTTGACGGAAAACTGCAGATTGTCGGCAAAGATGGCAGCTTTTTGCCGGAGCATGACCGCTACAATCTTTATTCTACGCCGGATTTGCCGACGAAAGTGTACTTGAACATCGGCGAGAGAATGCAGAATCTGCTGGATGATGTGCAAAGCTACTATACGCAGAAGCAGTTCCGTCGCGATTTGGAGCGGGCCGATTTTCTCTTCGGCGGTATTTTTCAGAATGGTACAGTTCAGGAAAAGCCGGGCACGGAGGAATATTCACAGACCTTTTGGGATTATTTTCTTTTTGACTATCGCTTGCTTGAAGATGACAAAACGCCGCTGCAGCATTACCGTGATGTAATCTGCCGCGACGCTTCCGAGATGGATACCTCCGTTGATATTTTGAATGAGCTGATTAAGGCAAAGCTGGTTCTCTTTGATGTGCAAAGACGCACGGAGGAGGGAATGTATGTTTGCAGAAATATTTTCACCAATGAAAAATATACCCTGATGCTGCCGGTAGATGATAATATTGACACAGAAGGCTATATTTTCATGGGCCATATTTTTTATGAAAATACTATGGTGATGAACTTCCTGCGCGGACTGGTGATGTCGCAAACCTCGCGTAAACGCTTTTTCGAGGTTGTCAGCGCGGCGAAGGACTGGTTTGCTGTGCGCCAAAGCGGCGAAATGAGCTGGGAGGAGTTTATCAACCGTAATCCGATGTTCGTGCGCCATGTTTCTGTTGTATATGCCATCTATGTGCGGATGGAGGGCTTTAATTTCAGCACGCAGATAAGTGATTATCAGCCGGCGGCGCTGCTTGAGGACAAGACCTCGGCAATGCTGGAATCTCTTAGAGGAACAGGCCTTTTTTCTGCCTATGATATACAGCTGATGCGTACCATGTGGAGCGATTTTATGCTTCGTGGCAATGCTTTGCCTGATAATACAGACGCTGATTTTGAGCATTGGACGGCAGCTGTTATGTACTGCTTTGTTAAGCTGAATGATGTTTATACCTTTACGGAAAAGCAGGTTTTTGCTATGTGCCGTGCTACCGACCATGTAAAGCTGAAGCAGATGATAGATATGCTAAATAAAACCTTGCAGCTGGAGGCACACGACCCGCGTTATGTTAACGAAGAGGGTCTGTTGCTGATGCTGCTGCAGTGAGAGGAGGCACCAGAATATGAAGTGTGATTTTTGCGGACACGAGGTTGCTCCCGGCACAGTGGAATGTCCGTACTGCCATTATCAGTTCAAGATTGATGCGCAGGTGCTCAGTCCGGAGGAGCGCGATACCTTTGAGGGCGTGACGATAGACGAGAGCGCAGGCACAGAGGAAACCAAAAGCGCCAGGGAAGGCGCTGTATATGACAGCGGCGCTGATGCTTATAATGAAAGACAGCAGCAGGTGCCGCCGAATATTAAGGTGCATACCTTTGGCTGCGGCAGCGGCATTCTGATTACCTTTCTGATTTTGTGCGGCATTGTGGCAGTTATCTTCTTTTTGCTGCCGACGTTTATTGTCTTTGCCGCTGTGGGCGCAATAGTTTTGTTTATTATGCGCCTTTTTATGGGCTTTTAAAGGCTTAAAAAATGTGTTTCTGACGGCCGGCAGTGTTGCCTTTGGCAGAGCTGCCGGCTGTTTTCGTCTGTTGTAGAAATTTTTTCAAAAAAATTTTAAAAAGCCGTAAAAATATAGAGGATTTTTCTGATTGACGGCGAATAATATGCAGGTACACAATGTGTGAAAAGAATAGGAGGCATAAGATATGCATAGTTACAGCATGGATCTTGGCGGCAGAACTCTTACTATTGAAGCCGGCAAGATTGCAAAACAAGCTAATGGCGCTGTATTAGTTCGTTATGGCGATACCGCCGTAGTAGTTGCCGTTACCGGCACCAAAACCCCGCGTGAGGGTGTAGACTTCTTCCCTTTGACTGTTGATTTTGAAGAAAAAATGTACGCCGTAGGTAAAATCCCCGGCGGCTTTATTAAACGCGAAGGCCGTCCGTCTGAGCAGGCTATCCTGACCAGCCGTCTGATTGACCGTCCGATTCGCCCGATGTTCCCGGAAGGCTACCACAACGATGTACAGATCGTTGCTACCGCTGTTTCCGTTGATCCCGACAATGCTCCGGATATGCCCGCTATGATCGGTGCATCCTGCGCTCTGTCTATTTCCGATATTCCGTTCGAAGGTCCTATCGCAGGTGTGCGCGTAGGCCTGATTGATGGTGAATTCATCATCAACCCGACTGTTGAACAGGCTAAAATCAGCCAACTGAACCTGGCTGTTGCCGGCACCAAAGACGCTATCCTGATGGTAGAAGCAGGTGCTAACGAAGTTTCCGAAGAAACCATGCTGGACGCTATCTGGTTCGGTCATGGCGTAATCAAACAGCTCGTTGAGTTCCAAGAGAAAATCGTTGCTGAAATCGGCAAAGAAAAAATGGAAGTTCCGTTCTACGCTCCGCCTGAAGAAATGGTTGCGGAAATCGAAGAATACGGTGCTCAAAAGCTCAAAGATGCTCTGATGGATGCTAACAAGCTGGAGCGCGAAGAAAACGTTGCTAAGGTTAAAGCTGAAATCGCTGAAGTATTCCTGGAGAAATATCCTGATAATGCTAAAGACGTTGCTTATATCACCCAAAAGCTGGTTAAGAAAATCGTTCGCCGCACTATCTCTGTAGATAAGATTCGTCCTGACGGTCGTCAATTAGACGAAGTACGTCCGGTAAGCTGCGAGGTTGGCCTGCTGGCTCGTCCGCATGGCAGCTCTCTGTTCACCCGTGGTCAGACTCAGATTTTGAACGTTCTGGCTCTGGCTCCGTTGCGTGAAGCACAGATTCTTGATGGCCTCGGCGCTGAGGAAACCAAGCGTTATATCCATCACTACAACTTCCCGCCGTACAGCGTAGGCGAAACCAAACCGCTGCGCAGCCCCGGCCGTCGTGAAATCGGTCACGGTGCTCTGGCTGAGCGTGCTCTGCGTCCGGTTATTCCTTCTGAAGAGGATTTCCCGTATGCAATCCGTCTGGTATCCGAGGTTCTGGAATCCAACGGTTCCTCCTCCATGGGCTCTGTTTGCGCAAGCACCCTGTCCCTGATGGATGCAGGTGTTCCTATTAAGGCTCCTGTTGCCGGCGTTGCTATGGGCCTTGTTAAGGATGGCGAATACTTCACTATTCTGACTGATATCCAAGGTCTGGAGGATGCTCTGGGCGATATGGACTTCAAGGTTGCAGGTACCGAAAAAGGTATTACTGCTATCCAGATGGATATTAAGATTGACGGTATCAACAAGGATATCTTCACTCAGGCTTTGGCACAGGCTAAACGCGGCCGTGAGTTCATCATGGGCAAAATGATGGAATGCATCAGCGAACCGCGCAAAGAGCTGTCCAAATATGCTCCGAAGATTACTACTATCCATGTAGATCCTGATAAGATTGCTAAGGTTATCGGACCCGGCGGCAAGATGATCAAGAAGATCGTTGACGAAACCGGCGCTAAGATTGATATCGATGATACCGGCCGCGTATTTATCGCTGCTGTTAATACCGAGGCTGCTAATAAGGCTATCGAGATGATCGAGGGCATTACTGCTGAGGCTGAGGTTGGCAAGGTTTATACCGGTAAGGTTACCCGTCTGATGAACTTTGGTGCTTTCGTTGAGATTCTGCCGGGCAAGGAAGGTCTGGTACATATTTCCCAACTGTCTACTGAGCATGTAGATAAGGTTGAGGATGTTGTAAGTGTTGGCGATGAAATTGTTGTTAAGGTTACTGAAATCGACAACAAGGGTCGCATTAACCTGTCCCGCAAGGCTGTTCTGATGAAGAGCGTACAAAAATAATTTGTGAATTTAAAAGAGCTGTCGCATTTGTGACAGCTCTTTTTTGTAGATTGGAGGAGTGAGTTACTAATGAAAACACGTGGTTTTGAAAAGGTTGCCAAGTATATGGATGTTGAGTTCCCGATGCCGGAGCGCAAGACACAGTTCAGCGCCGGTTATGATATCAGCGCTGCCGAAGAGGTTGTGCTGGAGCCGGGCAAGCTGGTGCTGGTGCCTACCGGTGTGAAGGCCTATATGCAGACAGGCGAGTTCTTGGGCCTGCATATCCGCAGCAGCATGGCGGTGAAGAAGCATCTGATGCTGGTGAATAATGTCGGTATTATTGATGCCGATTATTATAACAATGCTGATAACGAAGGTCACATTATGGTGGCTTTGATGAATATGGGTACCGAGGCTGTTACTATTCCTCAGGGTGAGCGCATTGCCCAAGGTATTTTTTTCAATTACCTGACGGTGGATGATGATGATAAGATAGAAAAAGCAGTCCGTGGCGGCGGCTTCGGCAGCACAGGCAAATAATAATATCACAGTATTACTTCGCTTGGAGATTCGGTTAAAAGTGTAAATAGTTTACAATTTTAACGAAAAAGTGTAGACAATATAGGGAAATATGATATAATTAATTTAGATAATTTTGGTAAATGGAGGTTTTCTCGATGCAGAAAATTGATCAGGCATGTGTAAACACCCTTCGCTTTTTGGCAGCAGACCAGGTAGAAAAGGCTAAATCCGGCCATCCTGGCTTCCCTCTGGGTACAGCTCCTTTGATGTACACCATTTGGGACCGCTTTATGAATTATAATCCGGCTGATCCGCAATGGTTCAACCGCGACCGTTTCATCCTTTCTCCGGGTCACGGCAGCGCTTTGCTTTATGCTATGCTGCATCTGGCAGGCTATGACCTGTCCCTGGATGAACTGAAAAACTTCCGCCAATGGGGCAGCAAGACTCCGGGTCATCCGGAATTCGGCCTGACTCCGGGCGTTGATGTTTCTACCGGTCCTCTGGGCCATGGCTTTGCTATGGGTGTTGGCTTTGCTATTGCCGAAGCTATGCTGGGCGCAAAGTACAACAAACCTGATTTCCCGGTTGTTGACCACTACACCTTTGGTCTGACCTCTGACGGCGACCTGATGGAGGGCGTTTCCTGCGAGGCTGCTTCTCTGGCAGGTACCCTTGGCTTGGGCAAACTGATTTACTTATATGATGACAACAAAATTACTATCGAAGGCAGCACTGATATTGCCTTCACTGAGGATGTTGAAGCCCGCTTCAGGGCTTATGGCTGGCAGGTTCTGCGCGTAGAAAGCAGCGAGGATGTTGACGCTATGCAGGCAGCTATCGAAGAAGCTAAGGCTGATACTATGCATCCTTCTCTGATTATTGTACGTACTCACATCGGCTTCGGCAGCCCGAAACAGGACAGCCCGTCCTGCCATGGCGAGCCGCTGGGTGGTGAAGCATTGGCGGCTACCAAAGAAAAAGCCGGCTGGCCGCAGGAAATGTTCTATGTACCTGCTGAGGTTAAAGAACATTTTGCTGCTAAGCTGGATGGCTGTGCTGCAAATGAAGCTGCTTGGAAGGCTTTGATGGATGACTATAAGATGGTATATCCAGAGCTGGCTAAAGAGCTGGAAGACCGCATTGCCGGCAACTCCATGGTTAACCTGAGTGCTCTGGAAGCAATCTTCAAGGATACCGTTAAAAACGCTACCCGCGAAGCAAGCGGTGATATTATCCAAGTTTTGGCTGCACAGCTGCCTGAGCTGGTTGGCGGCAGTGCTGACCTTGGTCCTTCCAACAAAACTATCATGAAAACCGGCGGTTACTTCTCCAAGCTTGACAGAACCGGCCGCAACATTCACTTTGGCGTTCGCGAGCACGCTATGGGTACCGTTCTGAACGGTATTTCCCTGCATGGCGGCTTCATTCCCTTCGGTGGTACCTTCCTGGTATTTGCTGACTTTCTGCGTCCGACCATCCGTATGGCTGCACTCATGGGAATTCAGTCTGTATTCGTACTGACTCACGATAGCATTGCACTGGGCGAAGACGGTCCTACTCATCAGCCGATTGAAACCACTATGGCTCTGCGCCTGATTCCGAACGTAAGCGTTATCCGTCCGGCTGACGCTCTGGAAACTGCTACCGCATGGCAACAGGCTTGCCTGAACAAGCATAAACCGACCTGCCTGCTGCTGAGCCGTCAAAAACTGACTGTACTGCATGACTATGCAGCAACCATCCATGAGAACGCTCATAAAGGCGCTTATGTACTGAGCCCGGCTAAGAATGAGGCTAAGGCTGTTCTGATCGGTACCGGCAGTGAAGTACATCTGGCACTGGCTGCACAGGCTAAGCTGGCAGAAGAAGGCATTGACGTTAGCGTTGTATCTATGCCTTGCTGGGATGCTTTTGATGCTCAAAGCGATGAGTACAAGGAAAGCGTTCTGCCTGCAGGCGTAACCAAGTTTGCTGTTGAAGCAGGCGTTCCTTACGGTTGGAGCCGCTACACCGGCACTGAAAAGAATGTTCTGGGCATTACTACCTTTGGCGCTTCCGCACCCGGCGATGTAATGATGGAAAAATACGGCTTTACTGTTGAAAACCTGGTTGCAAAGGTTAAAGCAGCGCTGTAAGCTTAATTTGAAATGGATCTTAAAGGGTTCTATGTCAAGTTTTGAGGTATTCAAGACTTTAACATCATAGACCTAGACAATACATAATTATTTTGGCAATTCAACCAGCCTCTAGTATATTTATATTGGAGGCTGGTTTTATTTTTCTAAAATAAGACATAGTTATCCTAATGCGATTTTACTATATTTTATTCCAGATACAATATTCTGTTTCGAAATCTGTCGATATTCCTTATACCATAGCTGATTCGCTTCAATGCTTTGATTTTATTGTTACTGCCTTCAATAAACCCGTTAGAAACTCTTTCGCCAATTATATTTGCGATTTCAGTTTTCCAATTATAGAACCTTTTTTGTGCCTGCGTTTAGGTTAAGGAGGAGCAACTCGTGCAAAAGTATTAAAAATAATTAACAGTAACGCAAAAATCGCTCATAGTGTTAAAATAAATTAATACTATCGACGAAATGTGCGATAGTGTTAAAAATAATTAACACTGTTGCGGAGGGGAGTGGGTTGTGTTAGAATATAATAAAGGAAAATGTGCTGACAAAGCGGAAAGGAGCAGGGTTATGGTTATCAGAACACAGTATCTGGAACGTTTGCGCCCGTTTTATGATTCGGAGCTGGTAAAGGTTATTACCGGCATCAGACGTTGCGGCAAATCTACTATTTTGCGTCAGGTTATTGCTGAAATAAAGGAAAATGGTATCGAGGATTCGCATATCGTTTACATAAATTTTGAAGATTATAAGTATCATAAGCTGACAGATGCAGATGCTTTTTATGAATATGTTGAGCAAAAAATTGTTGATGAAAGTAAATATTATCTGTTTTTCGATGAAATTCAAAATGTAAATAATTTTGAGCTTGTGGTAAATTCTTTTCGGGCAACTCATAATGTGAGTATTTTTATTACCGGTTCTAATTCCAAACTGCTTTCGGGAGAATTAGCTACGCATTTAAGTGGCAGGACTGTATCTTTGCGCGTATTGCCGTTCAATTTTATGGAGTTCTGTCAATACAAAGATATCTCTGCACCAGATTATGAAAGCCTGTTGGCGGAATACATGACTTATGGTGGCTTGCCTTTGGTATGTGGTGCTGCCAATAAGGAAACCAAAGAGGTTATTTTAAATAATATATATGATGCGGTTGTGCTGAAGGATATAGTCATGCGTAACAAAATAAATTCGCCGCTGGTTCTGGAAAAGGTTCTTGATTATATTGTAGGTAACTCTTCACTGACTGTTTCCGGTAATGCTATTGCGAGCACGCTCTCAAGTAATGGGCATAAGGTTTCTGCACCTGTTGTGTATGATTATCTGCGCTGCATTGTTGATGCCTGTGTTTGCGATAAGGTTTCGCGTTATGATATTCGTGGCAAGAAGGCGCTTGCATTTGAAGAGAAGTATTATGTTTGCGACCTTGGCTTTCTGCATTTGAAGAAAAACAGAATTAAGGACGAGTATAACTATATTATTGAAACAATTTGCTATAATGAGCTGATTTCGCGTGGCTATAAGGTCTATGTAGGTAAAACCTGGAAGGGTGAGATTGACTTTATCGCAGAATTGAATGGTAAGATTATTTATATTCAGGCAGCGTATCTTTTAACTGATGAAAAAACGATAGAGCGAGAGTTTGGAGCATATGAAAAAATTGCTGATAATTATCCCAAATATGTTATAACTTTGGATAAGCATACCATTTTAAGAAATGGCATTATCCATTATAATCTCATTGATTTCCTGCTCAGAAAAGTAGATCTTTAATTTTTAGTATGCAATATAATATTTTGAATCAATCACGTAAGCAGTTTACTGTGCTTGCGTGATTTTTATATGGATTTCGATGAATGTTTTGCAGGCTTAACAGAGTATTTAGCTAGAAAAATTAAGAAAATAGTTTAAACTTTTTTCTGTAATAAGGAATTCTATTACGAGAAAAGTGCACTAGGTGAAAAATCTCGTAATAGAAAGTAGCGTTGAAGCAGCAAAAAGGCAACTCTATTACGAGAAACGTGAGCTAGATGAAAAATCTCGTAATAGAAAGTGGCGATGAAGCAGCAAAAAGGCAATTCTATTACGAGAAATGGGAAAAAGTGCATAAAATTCGTAATAGAAAGTATGCTTAAGCTTGCTTAAGGTGCTTAATAATGCTATACTTATTACGAGAAAAGTGCACTAGGTGAAAAATCTCGTAATAGGAGTGTGTGAAATGACAGAAATTAAACGAGATCTTTATCTGCAAAAGCTTATAGACCGTAAAGAAAACGGAGAGATTAAGGTTATTACCGGTATTCGCAGATGTGGCAAATCATATCTGTTATTTAATCTGTATTACAATTACCTGCTGCAAAACGGAGTAGATAAGGATTGCATTATACGCATAGCTTTAGATAGTCCTGAATGGGAAGATATGCTTAATATTCAGATGCTTAATGAGTATATTAAAAGCAAGATAGTCCCAGAGAAAATAAACTATGTTTTTCTTGATGAGGTACAGTTTGTTGATGGTTTTGCAAAGCTATTGAATGGATTAAATCGCTACAGTAATTTGGATATTTATGTTACCGGCAGCAATTCTAAGTTTTTGTCTACTGACATTTTGACAGAGTTTCGCGGGCGTGGCGATGAAGTACGCGTTTATCCCTTGAATTATGCAGAATTTGTTTCAGCATTTGAAGGAAGCAAAGAAGAAGCATGGAAGAATTATTATACTTATGGTGGCTTGCCACAGATTTTAGCTCGTAAAAAGGATGAGCTAAAAGCAAAATATTTGAGAGATTTGTTCAGCAAGGTGTATTTGGCTGATATAGTAGAGCGTAATAGCTTGCGTGGCGATGTGGTTATGGATACTTTGGTAAATATTTTGGCTTCGTCCGTTGGTTCTTTGACTAATCCTTCCAAGTTAGCTAATACTTTTGCTAGCAAGGGTATTAAGGTCAGTGATAAAACCATTGGGGCATATATTGATTATCTGCAGGATGCTTTTTTAGTGAGTAAAGCGGAACGATATGATATTAAAGGTAAGAAGTATATTGCTTCGCCATTCAAATATTATTTTACTGATGTTGGCTTACGCAATGCACGTTTGAATTTTCGTCAACAGGAAGAGAATCACATTATGGAAAACATTATTTATAATGAATTGCTGGTGCGTGATTTTAATGTTGATGTCGGAATTGTAGAGTATCGTACCAAAAATGCTGAAGGAAAGCAGGAAAAGGTGAATTTAGAGGTGGATTTTGTTTGCAATAAGGGAAGTCAGCGCTTTTATATTCAGTCCGCCTTTTCCATTCCTGATAGGGAAAAGATGGAGCAGGAGCAGAATTCCCTTGTCCGTATCAATGATTCGTTTAAAAAGATTATCGTGGTCAAGGATGATATAAAGCCTTGGTATAATGAAGAGGGAATTTTGGTGTTGGGGTTGCAGCAGTTTTTACTTCAACCTGAAAGCATGCTTTTATAATTCTATTACGAGAAAAGGGAAAAAGTGCCCAAATCTCGTAATAGAAAAAGAGCCTTCATCAACAAAAGTGGGTGAACAACACCAAACAAAAACTTGGCTGTCAGCTATAATAGATTATGGAAGATATTGATTGACTGAGATATTAATAAAAATATTTGGCTGAACAGGCAAATATGAGTAACTATACGATTATTAAAATATATCTAGTTGAGAGTGTAACTATGAAAAGAGATATATCCGTTTTTAGGGATTAAACCTGTGATAAATTGGCATTTATAATAATTGTTTAATTTCAATCTTTTTATAGACAAGGAGACTGCGAAATGATTGATTTTGCTCCAGGCATGAGAACCATTATTCGTGACGAGGAATGGATGATCAAGAAAATTGAAACGAATAGTCTTGGTAATAAGACTTTATACTGTGTTGGTATTTCTCCATTGGTTAAGGATAGAGAGGCGATTTTTCTTACGGATTTGGAACAGGTTCAAATCGTTGATCCTGCGGAAGTAAAATTGGTTGCGGATGCTTCTCCTTTCTACAAACGAGCACTATTATATCTGGAGAGCCAATGGCGTCAGCAAATTCCTACTGATGCAAATTTACATATTGGTCATCAAGCAGCTATGGACTTGATGCCCTATCAGCTTGACCCTGCAAAGCTTTCTTTGCAACGTCCAAGGCAGAGAATTCTTATTGCGGACACTGTAGGTCTTGGTAAAACTCTGGAAGCGGGTATTTTGATGTCAGAGTTAATTGCTCGTGGAAAGGGTAAAAGAATATTGGTCGTTACTGTTAAGAGTATGATGACGCAGTTTCAAAAAGAAATGTGGAATCGCTTCACCATTCCTTTGGTACGCCTTGATTCTAAACGGATTCAAAAGATTCGTGCCAACTTGCCGTCGAATTATAATCCTTTTTTCTATTATGACAAGACAATTATATCCATCGATACCTTAAAGCGAGATGTTGAGTACCGTACTCATCTGGAAAATGCATATTGGGATATTATCGTAATCGACGAAGCGCAGAATGTTGCAGAACGTGGAGATCATCAGGCGCAGCGTTCTCGTCTTGCAAAGCTTCTTGCAGATCGTAGTGATACCATGATAATGCTGTCAGCAACTCCTCACGATGGTAGAGCAAAGAGCTTTGCATCTTTGATGAATATGCTTGACCCGACTGCAATTGCAGACCCGCAAAATTATACCCCGGAAGATATTAAAGGACTTTGCATTCGTCGTTTTAAGAAAGATGTTAAAGATCAAGTCAGTGGTTCTTTCTTGGAAAGAAAAATTACACTTGAGCGTTGCTGTGCATCTGCAAAAGAAGAATACGCTTTTGATATTTTTGCTGAAATGCAACTAGAGATGGATTTAGGTAAGACCAAAGGCACAGGGCAGCTGTTTAAGACCAGCTTGGAAAAATCCCTGTTTTCCAGTCCGGCAGCTTGTATCAAGAGTATAGAAGCACGCTTGAAAAAACTATATAAAAAATATGCTGCAGATGACATCAAAGATATTCGTCTGCTTGAAGATTTAAAAACTGCACTAGAGAATATTACTCCAGCAGATTTTACACGTTATCAGAAACTTCTTGCTCTTCTAAAGAGTAAGGAATACGCTTGGAATCCGGCTGATAGCGGTGACCGTGTTGTTATTTTTACTGAACGCATAGAAACAATGAAGTATGTTGCCGAAAGACTTCGCCAAGATCTTGGCTTGAAAGCAAACGTTATTCAGGAGATTTACGGTGGAATGAGCGATGCTGAACAACAGCGTATAGTTGAAGATTTCGGTCGTACTGAATCTCCGGTTCGTGTTTTAGTAGCATCTGATGTTGCATCTGAAGGTTTAAACCTGCATTATTTGAGCCATCGCTTGATTCATTTTGACATTCCTTGGTCTTTGATGGTGTTCCAACAGAGAAACGGTAGAATCGACAGATATGGTCAGCAAAAGCGCCCGGATATTCGTTATATGCTTATCGAGAGTGATAACAAACGTATCAAGGGTGATATGCGTATCATCGAAATTTTGGTTACGAAAGAAGAGCAAGCTCTGAAAAATATCGGAGATCCTTCAATGTTACTTGGTAAGTTTACCATAGAAGACGAAGAACTTGTTGTAGCTGAAACTATCGAAGCCGGTTCAGATTCAGATGCTTTTGAAAAAACTTTGGATGCTGGCGAAGATGACTTTGATCCATTTGAAGCATTGATGGCAGCGGTAAGTGAAGCAGAAGATGATGAAGAGATAAAATCGGAGATTGTTTCGGATGAGACCTTGTTCTCGGATGTGGAATATTTGTATCAGGCACTCACATATCTGAATCAGACAGAAAATCATCCTGTTGAAAGGTTGAAAACAGTTTCCGGTTTAGATATCAAGTTGACTTCTGATATGGAACGACGCTTGAAAGCACTTGTTCCGGAAGAAGCATTTCCGCAGGGAAACACTCTCCGTGTTTCTGATGACAAAGCTTTCTGCATGGAACAGATGCGAAGCAGTATGCAGAAAAACATGGACGAATCCGCTTGGCCGACTACTCAGTATTTATGGAAACTTCATCCGGTTCTGAGTTGGGTTAATGACAAAGCAAGCCTGTTGTTTAAGAGAGAGGAAGCCCCTATTATTGGACTTCCCAGAGTGTTAAAAGCTGGCGAAAGCATTTATATTGTAACCGGCAGTATACCTAATTTGAAGTCAACTCCTTTGGTTGATGAATGGTTTGGCTTACTGTATCAGGATGGCAAATTTGTTAAGGTGCTATCCATGAATGAAGTGGTGCAGAAAACAGGATTAAGCAATCCCAAGATTCCGAATACGAATTGCATCGGTGAAGATGAAATTTCTGCAGCAAGCTTCTTGCTGAGAGATGTAATTTCCCATGCAAAAATGCATTTGAATGAACATTACAAGAGATACCAGTCGGAAATGAATCCGTTACTGGAAGAAGAAGTTAGTAAGCTGATTGAGCTTCAGGAGAAGCATAAGGAATACTACCAGCAGACCCTGTTCGAACATGAACGAAAGTTGCAGGAACAGGAGCGCCGGGTAGATGAACTTTTTGATCAGTTTATGAGCTGGGTGAAAGAAACTTTGACAATACAGAACAACCCATACATCAGAGTTGTATCTGTGCTGATAGGGGTATCGCAATGAGCATAGATTTAACAGGTATCACTAATAAAAACGAATACTACACCAACCATTATTTTTCTACTGTATTTGAAGAAAATACGAGTGCTGCTATCAGCGGTTGGAACACAGCCGCAAGAGAGTCAGAAGAAGTCAGAACGCCTTGGTCACTTCTGCGTCAGAATGCCAGACAGTATTATGCTGCACATGATAAATTTGTTCGTTCTTCTGTAAACTTGCAAGTTCTTGCCAATATCAAGATGTTGGCAGATAATTACTTAAAATCTTTGGGTTATCCGGAAGCAAAGCCTGAAGTCGTAACAGTGGATGAATCTTTGTCGGTTCCTATTTATCTTGAAATGACAAAGAGCAATGGAGCTCCTTTGCTGTGGGTATTGTTATCAGCATCTAAAGAATCGGATGCAGGCATTATGGAGAGCTTTGTGTTTAATGCTGGCGATATAGATGACGATGCTGCCGGTGCGCTCAACAAGGGCTTTTTTGGTGAGCTGGCGAATGAGGATTTGGTTACCAAAATCCTCTTTGGCTCTGCTGAACCTCCTCGTTTTATCATGCTTATAGGTATGAATCAGATTGCTCTTATTGACCGCAACAAGTGGAATGAAAAGCGATATCTTCAGTTTGAGCTTGAGGAGATTTTCTCTCGACTGGAAAACACGACTTTGCAGGCAATGGCTGTTCTTCTCCATAAGGATTCTCTTTGCCCTGATGATGGAAAAATTTTGTTGGATGAATTGGATGAGCAGAGCCAGAAGAATGCTTCCGGTGTATCACAAGACTTAAAGTATGCCCTTCGTGAAAGCATTGAATTGCTCGGAAATGAAGTCCTTTACGATATGAAGACACGCCTTGGACGTGATCTTGATGCAGAGCCTGTAGATGCAGGACAGTTGACTTTAGAATGTCTGCGTTATATGTATCGTATGCTGTTTGTACTCTTTATTGAGTCCAGACCGGAACTTGGCTATGCACCAATTAAAGCACAGAGCTATTACTCCGGATATTCTTTGGAAAGTTTGCGTGATATTGTAGATAACATTCGTGATGATGTAAATGAAGTCGGCGATGGTTATTATCTGCATGAGACTCTAGCAAAGCTTTACGAGCTGATTTATAACGGCTATCCGAAAACGGAAGATGAACTGAAAAAAGTGACAGGTTCCGACAGCCTGCATGATATGTTCCTGATTGCTCCGCTGAAGGCGCATATCTTCGATCCGGAATATACTAAGATGATTACTGCGGCCAAGCTGCGAAACAGCTGTATGCTGCGTATCATTGACCTTATGAGCTTGACAAGGGCTACAGGAAGAAAAAATAGTCGCCGTGGCCGTATTTCCTATGCAAATCTGGGAATCAACCAGATGGGCGCGGTGTACGAGGCACTTCTTTCCTATCGTGGTTTTATTGCCGAACATGACCTTTATGAAGTAAAGAGAGCCGGTGACAGCTTCAACGAACTGGATGTAGGTTACTTTGTATCTGAATCTGAGCTTGACCAATATACCGAAGATGAGCGTGTTCGTTATGAACATGGTGAAAAAAAGGGTAAGCTTCGTATGTATGAAAAAGGCACTTTCATTTATCGTCTGGCTGGTAGGGAGCGTGAGAAATCCGCATCCTACTATACACCAGAGGTTTTGACCAAGTGTCTGGTTAAGTATGCCTTAAAGGAGCTTCTTGAGGGAAAAACTGCGGATGAAATTCTTAAACTGACTATCTGCGAGCCTGCTATGGGTAGTGCTGCGTTCTTGAACGAAGCTATCAATCAGTTGGCAGAAGCCTATATCTCTCGTAAGGAGAAAGAAACTGGTGAGATTATAAGCTATGAAAAGAGATTTAATGAGTTGCAGAAGGTTAAGATGTTCATTGCCGACCGTAATGTTTATGGCATTGACCTGAACCCTGTTGCTGTTGAACTGGCAGAGGTTTCTCTGTGGCTGAACACTATTTATGAGGGTGGCTTTGTACCTTGGTTTGGCACACAGCTGGTGAATGGGAACTCCCTGATTGGTGCGAGGAGACAAGTATATCGTATCGAAAGTGCTCAATCCACCTCTAAAGGTATGCGTTGGTATGAGTTGGAGCCGGAGCGAGTGCCTTTGGGAACAAAACGTATGCCGAAAAAACAGGTCTATCACTTCCTGCTTGGCGATCCAGGAATGTGCAGCTATTCCGATAAAGTCATCAAACAGTTGGAGCCTGCAAACATCAAGGCTATGAAAGATTGGAACAAGAAGTTTACCAGTCCCGTTACTGATGATGATATTGTTACTTTATTGCGACTATCTGCGGCGATTGATGAGCTGTGGGAAGCGCAAATTCGGTTACGCAAAGAAGTCGATGCTAAGACACAGGATTCTCTTTCTATCTTTGGCTATACTGATGATGCAGAGGATTCGCATACCACGATTCGTCAGAAGGATAAAATCTTTAGCGAACTATATAAGAGCGAACATATGAAGAATGCCGGCCCGTATGCAAGATTGAAGTTTGCTATGGATTATTGGTGCGCACTGTGGTTCTGGCCTATCGATAAAGCGGATTTGCTTCCTACGAGAAGTGATTTCTTGTTTGATATGGGTCTGATTCTTGAAGGAACTATGGATTCTGTGAATGTTACGGATTCTGTTAAGGGTGGTCAGCTTTCTATGTTCCCGACTGAAATAGAGCAGATGGCAATGGATATTATCGATACTTACGGTACGGATACTATCGTGGATATTCCTCGTCTGCGTCAGGAAAATCCACGACTGGATTTAGCTGCAAGAATTGCTGAACAGAATAAGTTCATGCATTGGGAGCTTGAATTTGCGGACTTGTTTGCGGAGCGCGGCGGTTTTGATTTGATTATTGGTAATCCACCATGGGTTCTTTTGGGATGGAATGAACACGGAATTCTTTCAGATAGCCAACCAAAGTTTGCTGTTAAAAGGTTGAATGCAACGCAACCCACGCAACAGCGAAAGGTTGCTCTTGCTAACAGCAAAATAAAAAAATCGTATCTTGAAGAATTTGAGGCAATATCTGGTCAACAGTCGTTTTTAAATGCTATTCAGAACTTTTCTGATTTGACAGGCATGAAGGCAAATTTGTATAAGTGTTTTTTGCCTCAGGCATGGATGTTCGGCAACTCATCGTGTGTTAGTGCATTTGTTCATCCTGACGGTGTGTATGATGATCCTAAAGGTGGATTGCTTAGAGAAAAACTTTATCCTCGTTTGTGCAAACATTTTCAGTTTGAAAACGAATTCAATTTATTCGAAGGGACAAATGATCATGGCCGTATGCGTTTTAGCTTGAACGTATATTGTAATATTCCATCTTCTAGATTTGATATTATATGTAATTTGTTTACGCCTTCCACTATTGAGCAGTGCTACGATTCAACGATTCAAGGTGATATTCCTGGCATAAAGGATGAAAACGGCTCATGGAATGTTTCTGGTCACCCGGGTCGTGTCGTAAGAGTTGAGAAGAACGATTTGGTGTTATTTGCTAATCTTTTTGACGATAGTACAAACTGGAAGCAGGCACGGCTTCCTGTGCTTCATGCACAGGCGTTAGTTGATGTTCTAAAACAAATTGAAAAGCAACCTAACAAGGTGAAAGGGCTTGATGATAACATATTCTGTACTCAAATGTGGAATGAGACCCAGGCCCAAAATGCCGAAATCATTGTGAGAGACATTCACTTTCCTGAAGACAGTGTTGATGGTATTTTTTCTGGTGCACATATGGGCGTTTTGAACCCAATGTATAAATGTATGCGTAGAGTATATAACTCAAACAACGATTATGATAGCGTTGATTTAACTATAATACCTGAAAACTATTATCAAAGATGTATGTACAATATTGGTTGCACATTATCAGAATACGTTTCAAATTTACCAAGGACTACGTTTGGTGAACAATATACCAAGGGATACCGCCTTTATGTAAGAAAAATGCTAAACCAGAATGGTGAAAGAACACTTATCGGAGCCATTATGCCACCTAAGACGGGACATACAAATGGTATTCTTGGTTTCGCCTTTAAGAACGAAACGGATTTGTTAATTACATCTGGGTTATTTGCTTCTTTACCTATGGATTTTTATGTAAAATCTATGGGAAGGTCAAACTTTTACATGGAAACCGCACAGCAAATCCCGATAATTAGTGGTGCTTACGCAGACGCTATTATTAGAAGAACTCTATTACTTAATGCAGTTTCTTCAAACTACAAAGCGCTATGGGATGCACATACAGATGCTTTTGAAGAATTAGATTGCTGGAGCAAAAAGGATAATCGTTTAGATGATTCTTCTTTTGCAAATATTTCGGCTACTTGGTCATACTCATCTCCATTAAGGCGTGACTATGAAAGACGACAAGCCCTTGTAGAGATCGATGTTTTGACAGCAATGGCATTGGGCATGAGATTACAACAGCTTATAACCATTTATCAGATTCAATTTCCTGTTTTGCATCAATACGAAAATGATACTTGGTATGATTTTAACGGACGCATTGTATTTACAAGCAACCGCAGCTTAACAGGCGTAGGATTTGAACGTAAAGAGTGGGAAAACAATGTCAAGGATGCCCCCGCCGGCAAGAAGTTCTATCGCACGATTATGGACGACACCATGCCCGGCGGTCCTGTGGAGCGCACTATTGAGTACGTTGCGCCGTTTGACCGCTGTGACCGTGAACAGGACTACGAAACCGCATGGAAGTTCTTTGAGGAGAAGTACGGGAAGAGATAATGCATAGATAAGAAAAAAAGAGGTTCCCTGTTTGTTCGCAATTGTGCCAGTGATGCGATAGATCAACATTACGAGGAGGAAATTGCACTCGCCGTGGCTTGTCAGAAAGAGAAAGATGTTTGCAGCGCTATTGCAGCACTTCTTGAAATAAAAACGCAAAAAAATGAGATTATGCGTCTGCTGAGTAAATTTTATGGTGTCGATAGCATTGCGGAAGCAATGGAACTTGTAACAACAGTCAAGGTGACCAATCAGATCAATGCCCTGAAAGATTACCTAAGTGAGCTTGGGATGAGCCGCGTTGAGATTGTGAATTATCTGAGGGAACATCGTGTGAGAACACAGCTTCAGACAGATCCTAAACTTCAAAACATGAGAAGCGACAAATTAAAGGTGTATTTCGATAAACATTGATAGTTTTGAAACACCGAGGAGGTAAATCACTTGAACTACATAAAATGGCTGCACATAGAGGGATTTAAGAAGTTTATCTCCCTTGATGTGGAGTTCAACAAACATATGAACATTCTTGTCGGTGAGAATGAAGCTGGCAAAAGCACTATTTTAGATGCAATTAAAACTGGGTTGAATCAGCAGTATCGTAATGCTGACAAGTCAATATTGCGTGACCTGTTCAATACGCAGATGGTAGCTGCATTTAAGGCCGAACCGAGCGTTAGGACGCTGCCTCGAATCTATATCGAGGTAGAACTGGCACTTGATCCTCAGCAAAAAAACGCTTCTTACTTTTATGGAGAAGTTTATGGGCAGAAAAAGCAGCAGGTTGAGAAATTCGGCATTCGATTTGAATGCAAGTATGATGAGGAACTTGGCACCGGCATGGAACAATCCATTCAGGAAGGTAAGATTCCGTATGAATACTATACACTGACTTGGACAACATTTGCTAATCGCCCATATCAGATGATCAAAAGACCACTTAATTTCTTAGCAATCGACACAACGAGCAGCGCATCGGCTCCGTCGTTTAACTACTTCAACAGGACTTTGTTTACGAGCAGATATGATGATGCTACGAAAGCAAAGGCTAAGAATGAGTTTAGAGATAAGCTGATTGAAGCATTTGATAACCTTGGTTTGCCTGCACTTAGTGAAAATCAGAAGTTTGGTGTAGACAGCAAGAAGGTTGTTCTGGAAACGGTGTTGTCTATTTATGAAGACTCCATCGCTCTAGAAAATCGTGGTAGTGGCATGGAGAGCCTTATTAAGACACAGATTGCATTGGATAGAGCGAATGGATTGGATGTTATCTTGATGGAAGAACCGGAGAATCATCTTAGCTTTTCGACCCTGAGAACAATGCTTCAGCAGATCTCAGATCAGCAGGAAAATTCGCAGATTATCGTGGCAACTCATAACAACATGATTACTAGCCGATTGAATTTGAAAAATGTTCTATGGATCACCGAAGATGGGGTTAAAAGCCTTAATGGTGTTAGGTCTGATGTGGCTGAGTTTTTTGTCCGAGCAGATGACAACGCTTTCTTGCAGTTACTGTTATCCAAAAAGGTAATTCTAGTTGAAGGTGCGACAGAGTTTCTCCTTCTTCCCTTGTTCTATAAGCAAATCACAGATCATACCATTGAGGAAGATGGTATTTCTGTGATTTCTTGCAATGGCATTTCTTATAAGCGTTATCTCGAAATTGCAAAAGCAACGAATAAGAGAATTGCTGTTGTCACAGATAATGACGAGAAAAGTGATAGAATAGCAGAAGCGGCTTCCTTTAATCAAGCTAACGATCTACAGCACATTTTTATGGGTGCGACAGTAGATGAATGGACTTGGGAATCCTGCATTTACAAAGAGAATAAAGACACCTTGGATGGAATGATTGATGTTCAGGCAGGAGCAGCTTATAAGTTCCATGACAAGGATTACGGTGCTGTGTTGGGTAAGATGTTAAACAACAAAGTTGATATAGCATATAAAATGCTTACTTCTGGCAAAACATTTACTATTCCGCAGTACATAAAGGATGCGATTGGATGGCTAAGAGGGTAATCTTGGCAGTAGCCGGTGCGGGAAAAACCTATCATATCTGCCATGAGATAGACCCGACAAAGCGTAATTTGATACTGGCTTTTACCCACGAGAACATTTACAATATCCAAAAAGAACTATGCGATGCACATGGGTGTGTGCCTGAATTAACGACGGTATCTACTTTTGATTCGTTCGTCTATCATCAACTGGTATTACCCTATGAGCCGAGCATAGCTGAGCACTTCGGGTGTCCTGAGTTTGTTAGTCGTGGAATCTGTACAGTAGATCCTCCACCAAAAACAATAAAGAATAGCAAAGGAAAGCATGTTGCCAATCCACTTTACAAGAAAAAAGATGGGCTTGCACACTATGTCACTATGAGGGAACAATATTACTGTGCAACCCTGTCCGAACTGGTTTTACAAGTAAAGAAGAATCGAGAATCTCTTATTAAAAGAGTAGCAGCACGTCTGAAGATGTTTTATGATTGTGTGCTGATTGATGAGTTTCAAGATTTTCGAGAATATGATTATGAGTTGATTATGGCTTTGGCAAAGCAACTTGATGATGTTGTTCTTGTAGGTGATTATCATCAACATTCTGTTTCGGCTACGAATAATTCGGGAAAGCCATTCAAGAACAAGATAGGCGAAGTCAGCTATGATGATTTTGTCACAAATATTATCAGCGAAGGGTTTACTGTAGATGCTTCGACACTTGCAAAATCCCGTCGTTGTTCGAAGGATGTATGTAACTATGTCAGTCAAAAATTAGGGATTGAGATTACATCAAACGGAGATCATAGCGGAGCAGTAAAATGGATTGACGATAATCCATATTCAGTTCTGGACGATGATCGAATTATCAAGCTGGTATTTCAAGAGGCTGGTAAGTATTCATTTATAGCTCTTAATTGGTCATATTCAAAAGGAGATACCTTTGATTCTGCATGTGTGATCTTGACAGACGGTCTGGATAATCTCGATAGCGATAAGTTCAATTCTGACAGGGTAAGACCTTCAACACTTAACAAGTTGTATGTTGCAATGACACGAAGCCGTGGCGATTTGTATCTGATGAAGGCTTCGACTTTCAAAGCAATAAGAGATTCTTATATCATACAATAGCGATAAGTAATGCTGAGAGAATAAACAAAGGAGGATTGCAGTATGTTACCATCCATACTTGCTAAACAATTACAGAAAGGCATAGGGGATTATATTGAAACCACATTCCCAATGACCAACGAACCCTTCAAAGGATCAGTTCAAAAAATGCTGGCAAATAAAGGCTCTGTTTACCATGAGCCTTATATTGCTGTGCGTCTTCCCTTCCGTGTGGCAGAGAAAATGCCAACTTGCTTTGAAGCAATTCATCCTGCATATCTTCCTTATGTGCATCAGCAAAAAGCCTTTGAGAGACTAATCGGAGATGATGGTCGCTCCACATTAGTTGCAACTGGTACCGGTTCAGGTAAGACAGAGTGTTTCCTATACCCGATTTTGGAGTATTGCTATCAGCATCGAGGCGAGCGAGGAATAAAAGCACTTATTATATATCCGATGAATGCTTTGGCGACGGATCAAGCTAAACGTATTGCAGAGATGATTTATGGAAGTGATGAGCTCCATGGAAATGTTACTGTCGGTATGTATGTTGGTGGTCAAGAACATACGCCTGCTCGAACTATGAGTGAACATGGAGTTATTACAGACCATGAGACAATGCTGAACAACGCACCTGATATTCTGATGACCAACTATAAAATGTTGGACTATCTGCTAGTGCGTCCGAAAGATGCTCTTTTATGGCAGGATAATGACTCTGAAACTCTGAAATATATCGCAGTTGATGAGCTGCATACATTCGATGGAGCGCAAGGTACAGATTTGGCTTGTTTGCTTCGCCGGTTGAAACGACGCCTGGGCATCTATGATGGATACCTGTGTTGCATTGGTACATCTGCAACAATGGGTTCCAAGGAAAACAACAATAATATTCTGAATTACGCAGAAGAAATCTTTGGCGAACCGTTCGATAAGGATGCAATTATCACAGAAGATCGTCTGAGCGCTCAAGAGTTCTTTGCGGGTGCTGATGTAACGGAATTTGCGATGCCAACAGCGGAGCAGGCTGTGGAATTGGAAAAGCTGTCTGCGGAGGATGAGCCTTCTGCTTATTTGCAGAGTGCGGTAAAAGACTGGCTTCCGGATTTCTCTTTTGACGTTCTTGAAGATGAAGGCAGAATCCAGCTTGGTTATGAACTGATGCATCACAGCTTTATGCAATCGGTTATCAATCTGACAGGTGGTACATATTATAAAGTTTCTAAAATCGCAGAAGATTTGGCTATCCATTATCCGGATTTGAAAACTTTGCCTGATGCAACTGTTGTTCTCAATTCACTCTTTGCTTTAATTTCTCATGCGAGAACCGGCAAGGTAGGAAAGCTGCGTCCGTTTTTGAATGTTCAGGTTCAGCTTTGGATGCGCGAGCTGCGTCGCTTGGTTGCCAAAGTAGATTCAGATGAAATCAATTATGAGATTGCTCACGATTTGAACAAGCAACAGGCAAAGCAGTATCTTCCGGTTGTAAATTGTCGTGATTGTGGTATTACAGGTTGGGTATCCGTACTCAATGAACGTAGCAATGCTACAATGACAAATCTTGAGTCCTTCTACAATCTATATTTCCGTGCAGACGAAAAAATTGTGATGATGTTCCCTCATTCTCATAAGGAACGTATTCCGGGCATGGTTCCTGCAAGGATTTGTCCCGACTGTTTGCAAGTAAAAGTCGGTGAGTATGGAACAGATGAGTGCGTTAATTGCGGTGCCGAAATGGTTGATATACTGATTCCTAATCCGATTAAGACTTCTGGCACTAAGAACCATAGGCAATACGTTTGCCCCTGCTGTGGTAGTCGTCGCGGTCTTTCGTTGATGGGTCTTCGCAGCGCAACAGAAATCAGCGCAAGTATTTCTCAAATGTTTGCATCCAAGTTTAATGATGATAAAAAGACACTGGCATTCTCTGATAATGTTCAGGACGCTGCGCATAGAGCCGGTTTTTTCAACTCAAGAACATGGCGTTTTTGCCTTAGAACCGCTATTCAAAAATACTGTACTGAGATGGGATCCGGTCAAACCCTTGCAGATTTTCAGAATGGTTTTATAAAGTATTGGCATGAGCATATGACTGATGAACAGTTTGTGAGCTTCTTCATTGCGCCAAATCTAACTTGGAAGCAAGCCTATGAAGATATGGTTGAAAAGCGTAACTTGGGCAAAGATAAACAAGCACAAATTCTGATGTATGAAATTGAACAGCGCATCAAATATGAAATTATGCTTGAATTTGGTCTTGCCGGTAAGATTGGACGAACTCTTGAAAAGTCTAATTGCGCTGTTATTTCCTTTGCTGTGGAAGATATTATTCAGATTGCTGATTCTGTACAGGAAAGAACCATCAATGAGCTTGGTGTATTGACAGCAGAAAATATAGACTCGTTCAAACGCATGGTTATCGGATACTTGAACTTAATGCGCACAAATGGAGCTTTTCGGGATAAAGTGTTTGACGAATATACTATAGGCGACGGTAATGGCTATATGCTGTCAAACGACAGGAATCGTTGGCTTCCCGGTCGTCAATCGGGTCGAAATACTCCTCACTTTATTGCCGAGCATATTGGTAATGGCCGATCTTCTTTCGAGTTTGATTCACCTGCTGCTAATAAGTATGTAGACTGGATTTCTTCTTGTTGTAGCGAATTGCTGGTGGATGACAGTATTTCCCAAGCAATCAGCAGATTTATTTTAGACGAAGCAGTGAAGCTGAATGTAATATCTCTGGTTCCTTCTTCTGCTAACTATAAAATTTACGGATTAAATAAGGAAGGTGTCTTTATCACTGATGATGTGATGCAGATGCGGTGTGACAAGTGTGGTTCTGTATATGCTGTTGCAGCAGAGAATGCAGAGCTTTGGATTGGTGCGCCTTGTCCAAGGACTGCCTGTGGTGGATTCCTCGAAGAATATGATACAGGTGAAATTAATTATTATGGTCGTCTTTACAATGCCGGTGATTTAGTTCGTATCAACGCAAGGGAGCACACTGGTTTGTTAGAGCGCCAAGATAGAGATCAGATTGAAATTGATTTTAAACGTGGCAAAGATACTCAGGAGATTTGGGACCCCAATGTATTATCGTGTACTCCAACTCTGGAAATGGGTATTGATATTGGTGATTTGTCTACTGTTATCCTGTGTAGCATGCCGCCAGCTCAGAGTCAATTCTTACAGCGAGCTGGACGTGCAGGGCGTAAGGATGGTAATGCATTGACATTGGCTGTTGCTAATGCAAGACCTCACGATTTATATTTTTATTCTGATCCCTTGGATATGATTGCGGGAGAGGTAACTCCACCTAAAATTTTCCTTCGAGCATCTGCTGTTCTGGAAAGGCAGTTCGTAGCTTTCTGCATGGATTCTTGGGTTAAAAAGGGAATTCCGGATGGTGCTATTCCTGATAAAGTTGGTGTTGTTCTGAAAAAATTGGATGCCCGCCCGGATGACATGTTTCCGTTCAATTTCTTGAATTATGTACAAAGTACATTATCTCGTCAGTTGAACTCTTTCATGCAAATGTTTGCAGCGTATCTCGATGATAGTGCAAGAGAAGAACTGCAAATGTTCGCCAGAGGAAAGGATGCTCACAACAGTCCTATGTATGTAAAAATCCTGGATGCATTCGAGGATTTGAAAAAACAACAGGATGCGTTGCGAGCAAGTGTTGATGCACTAAAAATAATGATTCGGGATTTGGAAGATAAACCTAAGGACAGTTCCTATGATGAAGAAATCAAAGAGCTAAAGCGTGAAGAAGCAGCGTTGCTTACAGTCCTTCAGGAAATTGGCAAGAAGAATATCTTTAATTTCCTGTCTGACGAGGGATTACTTCCTAATTACGCTTTTCCTGAAGCTGGTATTATCCTGCGAGCGGTTCTCTATCGTAAAGAGGACGAAGAAATATCGGTTAAGAAGAAAAAATATGAGAAATTGGTCTATGAATATAGCCGTAGTGCATCCGCTGCTATCAGCGAGTTTGCTCCTAATAACAGCTTTTATGTTGACGGTCGCAAGCTGACTATAGATCAGGTTGATTTAACGACTGCTCAGACTGCAAGATGGAGACTTTGCCCGAATTGTTCTCATGCTCAAATTGAAGAAACCGGCAAGAATACGTCGGCTTGCCCTCAGTGTGGTAGTCCTGCCTGGGCTGATTCCGGACAGGTTAGAACAATGCTGAAGGTTCAAATGGTCTACTCTAACATGGATTATACTAAGAGCTTGATTAACGATGAGAGCGATGATAGAAATAATGTATTCTATTGTAAACAACTTTTGGTTGATGTAGATGAAGATCACGATATTTCCAGTGCATATCGTATGGACAACGAAGATTTCCCGTTTGGATATGAGTTTGTTCGCAAAGCAACTCTACGAGAAATTAACTTTGGCGAGAGTGACATGATCGGTGAAAAACTGTCTGTTTCCGGTATTGAAGAAGTACGCAAGGGATTTAAAATTTGTAGGTACTGCGGAAAAATACAACCGGAAAACGGAAAACCCAATCATAGCTTCGCCTGCAAAACAAGAAAGATGCCTAATTTGATGCAAGCTGACGCTTATGAAGAATGCTTGTTCCTGTACCGTGAGTTTAGTACAGAGATTCTCCGACTTCTTGTTCCGGCGACTACAATGGATTCTTCTTCTGTGAAGGTGGAATCATTTGTAGCTGCATTTATGTTGGGTATGAAAGAATATTTCGGTAATGTTGATCATCTAAGGGCTACTGTCAGTGAAGTTCCTGTTCCGGATGCAGATTATCGAAAGCAGTATTTGGTCATTTATGACTCTGTTCCGGGTGGTACCGGCTATCTGAAACAGTTAATGCACGAAAAGGACGCTCTGATTGAAATTTTTGATAAGGCGCTTCATGTAATGGAGAATTGCTCTTGCAAGGATGATCCGCAGAAAGATGGTTGTTACCATTGCTTGTATGCTTATCGTCAGAGTCAGCAGATAGGTAATATTTCAAGGTCTACTGCTATCAGAATTTTGAAGTCTATTCTTTCAGGTAAAGATAATGTTCAGAAGATTGATAGAATCAATGATATTCCTGTTAATCCGTTATTTGATAGCGAGTTGGAACAGCGTTTTATAGAAGCAATTCGTACTAAGGTTGGTGCAGCTAATGTAAGTGATACAATTCGCAACGGCAAGCATAGTTATTATATAAAGCTGGAGAACTTTGCTTGGGAAATCGAGCCGCAAGTTCTTTTAGATGCTGGCTCTAGTGTTTCGGTAACTTGCAAACCGGATTTTGTGTTCTGGCCTGTTTCCGCACCGGAACACAAGCCTGTGGCTGTATTCACAGATGGTTTCTTATATCATAAAGATATTGTTTCTGATGATACAATTAAGCGAGAGGCTATTCGCAGAAGTGGTAAATTCCGTGTTTGGTCGCTGAGTTTCAAGGATGTTCAAAGTGTATTTGCACCACAGGGAGATTTCTATACAAATACACTTGAGGCAGAAAAAATGCCTTCTGGCAAGACTATGTATCAGAATATGATCAAGAAGCAAAAAGCAGATATCATTGAACCGGCAAAGTTATCTTCATTTGATTTGCTTTTGGAATATCTTAAACTACCTGATGCAGAAAGAGTTTTTAAGGGACAAGCGTACGCATATTCTTTGTCCTTGTTAGAACCTGCCTTGATGAAAAACAATCTTGCTTTCAATAACTGGGAGAAGAATGTAAAAGCTGTAAATGAACAGACACACTTTACTGATGTTGATTTTGTGTTCCCTGGAACTATATTTGGTAGCTGGATTCCAAGAAGTTCTAATGCACATCTGGCAATTTATTCTGCTGTTCTTGCATCTAAACTTAAAGCGGAAGGGGCTGTTGCTGTTTGCGCTGTTCTCAATGACGAAAAAGATGATAGAACAGATAAATATGAACAGGAGTGGAATGGACTTTGGAGATTCTATAACTTGCTGCAATTCTCGGAAGAGTTTATAGCAGTGTCATCTGTAGGTATAAGCCACATGGATTACCTCGCATTGCCTGTTGTTGGAGAAACTGCTGATGATTCTATTATATCTATGAGTGCAGGTGATGATACTTGGAATGCAATTAAGGAGCTTCTGTTCGATGATGATGCAAAGGCATTTGTTGAACTTGCAAAAGATGCTGGTGTGCCTGCTCCTAATGAAGATGATGTCGGTTACGAAGTTGAAGGCGATGATGGAGAAGTGGTTGCTACTGTAGAAATTGCATGGCCGGACAGACGAGTTGGTTTTATGACTGCTGAACAAGCTGAAGATAAAGAGAAGCTAGAAAAATTAGGATGGAGAATACTGAGTTTACTGAATGCTGCAGATATTGATATTGCAAGCTATTTTGGAGGTGACAACTGATGACGGATAATGTTAAAGTTGCGATTTCGTCAGATTTTCTAACGGCATTTGCTCGGCTTCCGAGACAAGTTCAAGGTAAAGTAACGGAGTTCGTGAATAAATTTTGAAACAATCCTATGTCTCCCGGAATTAACTACGAGAAACTTAATTCAGGAATAGATAAGAAGATTTTTTCTGTACGTATTGATGATACATATCGTGGTATAGTTGTCCGTCAGCAAGAAGTTGGGGTATACCTGCTTTTGTGGGTAGATCATCATGATGAGGCATATCAATGGGCCGCTCGTAAAAAATGTGAAGTCAACCCGAAAACGGGTGCTATTCAGGTGTTTGATGTTGAGACCATGGTGGAAAAGGTATCTGCACCTGACAAAGTTACTTTATTTGCTCTTGCTAAGGATGATGAATTGCTTAAACTTGGCGTACCTGAGATTCAGCTTGATTTTGTTAGAAGTTTTATTAGTAAAGAGGATTTTTACAAGGCTGAACAATCTATGCCGCATGATGCTTATGAGCATCTTTCTTGGTTAGCGGAAGGCTTTCCTATGGAAGAAGTTCTGGAGCTTGTTCTGGAAGAACAGAACGCTTCTTCTGCCAACGAGGATTTGGCGGCTGCATTGGATGTTCCTACAACACTGAAATCTTTTGTTGTGGTCGATGGAGAAGATGAATTGCGTCGGATTATGGCAGAACCATTGGAAAAATGGCGTGTTTTTCTTCATCCGACGCAGAGAAAAATTGCCCGGAAAGAGTATTCTGGTTCTGCAAGAGTACTTGGCGGTGCTGGCACTGGCAAAACCGTAGTTGCTATGCATAGAGCTAAGCATTTAGCATCTAAATGTGAAGGGCAGCAGAGAATTCTGATGACAACTTTTACAGCAAATCTCGCAGCTGATATTAGAGAGAATTTGCGCAAGATTTGTACCTTGGAAGAACTCAGAAGAATAGAAGTCATTCATTTGGATGCATGGGTGAATCAGTTCCTTCGTGAGTCCGGTTTTTCTGCTCAGATTGGGTATGACGATGTTATAAAGCCTCTTTGGGAGAGAGCTGTTTTGTTGGCTAACATTGACATGCCGTTTGAGACTTCATTCTATGAAGAAGAGTGGAACAGGATTGTGATAGCACAAGAAGCTCTTACACTTGAAAAGTATGTGAAGGCAACTAGAAATGGTCGAGGCACCAGACTTGATCGAAAAAAAAGGATGCATATCTGGAAGGTCTTTGAAAACTATCAGAATCTAATGAAAGAAAAGCAAATACGTGATATAAATACCGCCATGTATGAAAGCACCAAGTTGCTTCAATCTGCGGGTAGAAAACCACGGTATGCAAGTATTATTATCGACGAGGGACAAGATTTCAGTGACAATGCATATCGCCTGATTAGAGCGTTGGCAGGAGAAGAACATCCCAACGATATTTTTATAGTTGGTGACTCTCACCAGAGAATATATCGAAATCATCCTACACTTTCTAAGTGTGGAATAAATGTCCGTGGTCGTAGTAGCATATTAAAAATTAACTATCGTACTACAGAGGAAATTCGCAAACAGGCTCTGGTGTTGTTGAAGGGAATTTCTTTTGATGACTTGGACGAAGGTTTTGATCTCGGAGATAAATGTCAATCCCTCACGCATGGAGAAAAACCGATAGTTGTGAATTTCGGGAATGCTAATGATGAATTCGATTTTCTCCTCCGTGAAGTGAAGAAGCTAAAAGACAACGGTGTTTCTCTTACTGATATATGTGTTGTAGCTCGTACCAAAAAGTTGGTTGACGATTACATTGCGCTTTTTACAAAAGCCGGAATTCGCTCCTATGCAATAAAGAGAAACAAAGTTGATGATCGTAGTTTTGATGGATTAAGAGTGGCTACTATGCACCGAGTGAAGGGACTTGAATTTAAGTATGTATTTATTGCTGCTGTGAACAACAGGATTATCCCTCTTTCTTCTGCAATCAATAAGTCTGACGCCGTTTCTGAGGAGGAATCTATTACCTCCGAAAAATGCTTGTTGTATGTAGCAATGACTCGTGCACAAAAAGGTGTTTATATTACAAGTTATGGTAGAAAATCAGAGTTCCTTGAGTAAAGATATATTACGAGAAAAGTGCACTAGGTGAAAAAGTTCGTAATAGGAAATGGTGATGAAGCAGAAAAAAGGCAATCCTATTACGGAAAAAGGGAAGAAGTGCCTAAATCTCGTAATAGAATATCTCCCTCCTTCTCTTTTTGTAAAATCTTTACACTTGCCGCTATAAGAACAGGCTAATAATTTTCCTCGTTGACAAATAGCAGTAACAGTAATATAATTTTTCTAATAGCAAACCATTAAGATAGAGGCGCGGAAAGCATGAGTAGGTTGTGGAGCGGGAGCTGAGAAGCATCACAAAAGGGCTAACGCCGAAGTGCAATGGCAGCCGTGTCGTTGTGCTGGGCCGTCAGTGAAAGCTGCCGGACTGTCGCTGCATTTGCAGCGGAGGGCTATCTCGGCTATGGGTGTGAATATTATTTAGCATGCTAACCGTTGAGATAGAATCCAAAGGAAATATCTCAACGGTTATTTTTATGATTAAGGAGTGAACGACATGATTCGTGTTTTGGTAAATGGCGCGCTGGGCCGCATGGGCAGCGAGGTATGTAAAAAGGTATATAGCGAAGCTGATTTGGAGCTTGTCGGTGCTGTAGATATTAAGGAAGGCACCGTGCCTCTGGGTGACGGCGTTAAGGTAACTACTGACCTGGTTGCTGCGATTGAGGCTGCCAAACCGGACGTTGTTGTTGACTTCACCCGTCCTGATGTTGTTATGGGTAACCTGCGCAAAATGCTGCCGCTTGGCGTGCATGCTGTAGTAGGCACTACAGGCTTCAGCGATGCAGATTTAAAAGAGGTTGATGAGCTGGCACGCAAGCATAACACCAGCCTGCTGATTGCTCCGAACTTTGCGCTTGGTGCAGTTGTTATGATGAAGCTGGCGTGTGAGGCTGCCAAATATTTCCCGCATGTGGAAATTATCGAGAAGCATCACGATAACAAGCTGGATGCTCCCAGCGGTACTGCAATTATCACCGCACAAAAAATTGCTGAGGTGCGCAAGGCTATGCATCAGGGTAATCCTGATGAAAAGGAAACCATGGCAGGTGCGCGCGGTGCGGATTACGAGGGCATGAAGATTCACAGTGTCCGCTTGCCGGGTTACGTTGCTTCCCAGGAGGTTATCTTCGGCGGTCAGGGCGAAACTTTGAAAATCAGCACCGACCCGATTAACCGCGAATGCTACATGCCGGGCGTTGCGCTTGGCTGCCGCAAAATTGTTGATCAAGCAGGCCTGGTATACGGCTTAGATAAATTACTCTAAATAGTGAGGGGGAGAATTTTATGAAAAAGTATAACGTTGCTATTTTAGGCGCTACCGGTGCTGTTGGTACTGAATTTCTGAAGCTTATTGAAGAAAGAAACTTCCCATTTGCAGAACTGCGTCTGCTGGCTTCCAAGCGCAGCGCAGGCAAGCAGATTGAATTTATGGGCAAAACATATACTGTGCAGGAGGCCACCAAGGACTCCTTCGAGGGCATTGATATTGCTTTGTTCGCAGGCGGTAGCGTTTCCAAGGAATTTGCTCCTTACGCTGTGAAAGCCGGTGCCGTTGTTATTGATAACTCCAGCACCTTCCGTATGGACCCCGAAGTGCCGCTGGTTGTGCCGGAGGTTAACCCCGAGGACATCCTGAAGCACAAGGGCATTATTGCCAACCCTAACTGCTCTACCATTATTATGGTTATGGCATTGAAGCCGCTGTATGACCTGGCACGCATTAAACGTATCGTCGTTTCTACCTATCAGGCTGTTTCCGGCGCCGGTAAGGAGGGCATTGACGAGCTCACCGATCAGACCAAGGCTTACAGCGAGGGCCGTGAGATGGAGGCACACATTCTTCCGTCCGCAAGCCTGCCGAAGCATTATCCGATTGCGTTTAACCTGATTCCGCAGATTGATGTTTTCCTTGATAATCTTTACACCAAAGAAGAGATGAAGATGATCAACGAAACCAGAAAAATTATGCATGATGACGAAATGCGCATCACTGCTACTACCGTGCGTGTGCCTGTATACCGCAGCCACAGCGAATCGGTAAACATTGAGTTTGAGCATGATTTGGAGCTGAAGGATATGGCAGCTGCAATCAACGCTTTCCCCGGAATTCAGATGATGGATGATCCGTCCAATCAGATTTATCCGATGCCTTTATATACCTCGGAAAAATATGACTGCTTCGTTGGCCGTCTGCGCCGCGATGAGTCCAATCCGAACACCTTTAACCTGTGGGTAGTAGGCGACCAGATCCGCAAGGGCGCTGCGCTGAACACGCTGCAGATTGCTGAGGTTATGATTAAAAACGGCTGGTTAGAAAAATAATAATGCACCTCTGCGGTGTAAAGACTAAACGGCGTACAGCTTGTACGCCGCAGCCTTTCCGGCATCCGGTACATTTTGCATTTTAATTTAAACAGATGAGGAGCAATTTACATGAAAATCATTGTGCAGAAATTCGGCGGCACCTCCGTCGCGAGTGAGGAAGCCCGCGTTGCAGTTAAAAACAAGGTACAGCAGGCTATCCGCAACGGTTACTCCCCGGTAGTCGTAGTTTCAGCTATGGGACGCAAGGGCGCTCCCTACGCAACCGATACGCTTATCGGCGCACTGAAGGACGTTAACCTTTCCGTTAATGTGCGTGAGATGGATATGATGATGTGCTGCGGCGAAATCATTTCCTCCTGCGTAATGGCGGCAACCCTGCAAAAATTCGGCATTAACGCTATGGCGCTTACCGGCGGCCAGGCAGGTATCATTACCGATTCCCAGTTTGGGGCAGCACGTATCAAAAATATCAATACTTCCAGTCTTATCCGTTTGTTGGAGGCAGGCATCATTCCGGTTGTCTGCGGCTTCCAGGGTATGACGGAAAATAACTATAAATTTACGACCTTGGGTCGCGGCGGCAGCGACACTTCTGCTGCTGCACTGGGCGCTGCACTCAAGGCTGATTTTGTGGAAATCTATACAGACGTTGAGGGCATCATGACTGCTGACCCGCGTATTGTCGAGAAGGCTAATATTCTGCAGCAGATTTCCTATGCTGAGGTTTGCCAGATGGCGCAGAACGGTGCTAAGGTTATTCATCCGCGTGCCGTTGAAATTGCCATGGGCAGCAATATTCCCATGTATGTTAAATCCACCTTCAGCGATGCTCCAGGCACTCTGATTACCAGCGAACGCATCGGTCAGGGTAACGGTGGCGAAATTGCGATTAACGAATCCTGCGCCAGCGGTGTAGCTCATCTTAATGATCTGGCACAATTCCGCATTGACCTGAACCCGCAGGATATTACTGCAGGCCGTAATCTGTTTGAAGATTTGGCGGATGCAGGCATCAGCGTAGGCTGCCTGAACCTGTCGGAGAAGGAAGCAATGTTTGCAGTATTCTCTCCGGACGTAGAGCACACCTGCAAGGTGCTTAATGAAAGCGGCTTTAAATATACGCTGAACGAAGGCTGCGGCAAGGTTTCCGTTGTCGGCAGCGCTATGCGTGGTGTGCCTGGCATTATGGCTACCTTTGTAAGTGCGCTTGCCAGCCATAATATTGCTATTCTGCAGACTGTGGACAGCGATACTACGATTTCCGCGATTGTTAAAGAGGAGCATTTGGTGGAGGCGGTGAAGGCGCTCCACGAGGCCTTCAAGTTATAGTCTGTGTATAAAGCACCGTCTGCGTTGTTGTGTTTCCTCGACGTACTGTTAGTACGCCGTCGTCAACGCGCCTAGCATCCGGCACTTTCTCCACAGCCTGTTAGGGTAAAGAGGAAATAAAGCACCGCCTGCGTTGTTATGTCTCCTCGACGTACGTGAAGTACGTCGTAAAAAATATAAAATCATTTAGATAATAAGCAATATATCATAGAGAATTTTAGTTTCTATTAGTTTTAAGAGGTGGAATTACAATGAAAAAACCGTATTTTGGCAGATTATTAACGGCAATGGTTACGCCGTTCAACGCTGATGGCAGCGTTAATTATGCAGCCGGTGCAGATTTTGCTGACTGGCTGCTGGCTAACGGCAGTGACGGCCTGGTAGTAGAAGGCTCTACCGGTGAAGCTGCAACCATGGACATGGATGAAAAAATTAAATTCATGCAGACCATCGTTGCTCGTGTCAACGGCCGTGCCAAGATTGTTGCCGGTGCAGGCACCAACTGTACTGCCAGCACTATTGATTTGGTTAAGAAAATGGAAGCCTGCGGTGTAGACGGCGTGCTCGTAGTCGGACCGTACTACAACAAACCGACTCAGGAAGGCTATTACCAGCATTTTGCAGCCGTAGCAAAGGCTACTAAGCTGCCGATTATCGTTTATAATGTTCCGGGACGTACCGGTGGCAACATTGCTCCGGAAACTGTTGCACGTCTGGCAGCAGATTTCAGCAACATTGTGGCTATCAAAGAGGCAGCAGGCAATGTAGCACAGACTGCAGAGCTGTATCGTGTACTGCCGGAAGATTTCTCCATTTACAGCGGTGATGACGGCCTGATTCTGCCGTTCATGTCCGTTGGTGCCTGCGGTCTGATTTCCGTTCTGGCCAATGTTAACGGCGACCTGCTGCAGCAATTGATGCAGGCTTACAGCGAAGGTCGCGTTAAGGATGCCGCTGACCTCAACAAGGTTATGGTACCGCTGGCTAAGGCTATGTTCATAGAAAGCAACCCGATTCCTATTAAGGCTGCCGTTACCAAGGTTACCGGTATTGAAGCAGGTGCTCCGCGTCTGCCGCTGACTCCTATCAGCGCTGCCGCTGAGGCTAAGCTTGATGCAGCTTTAAAAGCAGCAGGCATGATAAAATGAGCAAGCTAGTAGTAATTATCCAGTGTGATACGGTGCAGCAGCGTTGTTGCGGCTACAACTGTACGCACGCTTTTTACAGTCGCGAGGGTAAGTTTGCCGGTTATCCAGAGGATACGCATTACATGAGCTTCACCTGCGGTGGCTGCTCCGGCGGTGCGCTGACGGTTAAGCTGGAGAACCTGGCGAAGCGCCTGCGCCGCTTTAAAGAGGATGGACAAGAGATTTGCGTGCATCTTTCTACCTGCATGGTATCGGATAATTCGCATAAGCCGCCTTGCCCGCATCTTGATTACATCCAAAAGATTTTAGCGAAGAAGAAGCTTACCAATATTGTTCATGGTACCTACGTTTCCAAAACGGCAACCAGACGCCGTGAGGAAGGTATCTACAAGGATTTTGCATAAGCTTTGTATAAGCAAATGAAAACACCCTGCGTATTGCCGTTGGCAGTGCGTAGGGTGTTTTATATTGCGTATAAGGAGCTAATTTCTCTGTTTGGCCTGCCTTGTTCAGATACAGCGATTGAAAAAACAGAATCTTATCATATACATTTTTAGCACTTATTTTTTATACATTTTATGCATACGGATTGTATAAAATGTGTTATAATAAGAAGATAATAATGTATAACTGTCTTCATTACGCTGTCGCGCTTTTGCCGGCACGTAAGCGAGCAGGAGGTGCCGGATATGGAAGAAAAAAATATAAAGGACACTATCAGGGCCAAGGCTGCAGAAGCCGCTGAAGCTGCTGCCGAAGCAGCGGAAACACAGGACAAGGAAGAATATGGTGATATACGTATTGCCGACGAGGTTATCTGTATCGTTGCCAGCCTGGCGGCGCAGGAGGTGCCGGGAGTTGTAGGCATGAGCGGTGGCCTGACAGATGGCATTAACCGCTTCTTGGGCAAGGAGAACGCTTCTAAGGGCGTACATTTGCATTTTGAAGGCAAGACGGTAAATGCCAGTGTGTATATTGTTATTGAATACGGCTGCTGCATTCCGGAGATTGCTTTGGAGGTGCAGGAAAAGGTTAAAGATGCCATTGAGGCTATGACCGGTTACGAGGTGCAGTTTGTCGATGTCAATGTCGAAGGCGTGGCCAAGAGGCGTGAAAGCGAGCTGGAAAAGGAAAGCTCATCTGATGTAGATATGGCAGAGATTTTGCAGGCGCAGGCTAAGCGTGCGGAAGCAACGGAGGCCAATTCCTTTGAGCAGCAGTTGGTTAATCTCCATGATAACCATGATTTTGAGCTGCCGCCGGAGGAAGACATGGATGAAAAGCATAGGAAGTTTTTAGAGGAGGATTAACTGTTATGGGTATTGCGGATAGAATTATCCTGACGCTGTATACGATATTGATGACGGTAGCTTCAGTGCTGACGCTGCTGTGCAGCCTGGGCGTTTTCTCTGATACAGGTATGGTAGCGTTTATCAGCCATATCCCGGGCAACTGGGTTTATGCTGTCGGCGGTGTGATTATGCTGCTGGTGAGCGTACGCCTGCTGATCACCGGCCTGGGACTGACGGACGTAAGCTCGCTGAAGCTGAGTGACAGCGATAAGGGCAAGGTGCTTGTAGGCAAGGGCGCATTGGAGGATTATATTGCTGTTCTGTCGCAGGAAATATACGGCATCCATCATGTAAAGGTTATTGTGAAGTTGGAGGATCAATGCATTGATGTACGCATTAATGCTTCGATTGAACCCGGCATAAATATTCCGGAAACCTCCGGTGAGATTAAGACCAACGTCCGTGAAACCATCAAAAAGGTTACCGGCATTGAGGTTAAGGAAATAGAGCTGTTCTTCAAACAGATTAAAGCAAAGGAAGAATAGGAGGCAGAAGCTATGTTTAACGATATTCTTAATGATATCTGGAATAATTATCGCGGCCGTCTGCTTTGCTCGGTGTTTGGCCTGTTTATTGGCGTGGTTGTGCTGTGGCTGGGATTTTTTCAGGCACTGTTTCTGATGATCTGCATAGGCTTGGGCTTTTTTATCGGCAACAAGCTGGATAAGAAAGAGGATTTGCTGGAGTGGTTGGATAGGTTGTTGCCTCCCGGCTATCACAGATAACGGCGGTGGCGGCAAAAGATAAGGCACTATCTGCCTAATCTGAATACATCATCATACAAGATATTTATTAAAATTTTTTATACAAGGAGAGTGTGCAAATGATTCGTAGACTTGCAAGAGAGGTTGCCTTACAGGCGTTATTCCAAATAGACTTTACCGGTAATGAGGTAGAACAGGCTGTTGACGCAGCTTTAGATGAGCACGAGGAGCTGCATCCGGAGGCTGCGGTAGACAAGGCTTTGGACCAGCATAAGGAGCTGGGGGCAGCAAGTGCCAGAAACTATGTTAAGAAGTATTCTATGGTGCTTGTTAACGGTGTTGTAGAAAACAAAGAAGCTATTGATGCGACTTTGAACAGCTGTGCAACCGACTGGACAGTAGAGCGTATGCCTGCTACCGACAGAAATATCCTGCGCGTAGCAGTTTTTGAAATGCGCCATGAAAAGCCTGCCCTGGCTGCAGGTGTTGCTATCAATGAGGCAGTGGAGATTGCCAAGGCTTATGGAACCGAAGAATCTCCGCGCTTTATTAACGGTGTTTTAGGTAAGCTGGCAAGAAAATGAGCCAAAAGGTTTATTTAGGCATTGATACCAGCTGTTATACTACCTCTGCCGCTCTTTTGGCGGAGGATGGCAGCCTGCTTGCCGAGGCCAGACAGATTTTAAGCGTTAAGCCGGGACGCTGCGGCCTGCAGCAGTCCGAGATGGTTTTTCAGCATACACGCAATCTGCCGCGCTTGGTGGAGGAGGTGTTTGCCGATAAGGACTGCACCTTGGCAGCGATTGGTGTCAGCGGTTATCCGCGTCCGCTTGCGGACTCCTATATGCCGGCGTTTCTTGCCGGCATGAGCGTTGCTCGCAGCCTGGCGGCTGCCTATAAGGTGCCGTTGGAGGTCATCAGCCACCAGGAAAATCATTTGGAGGCCGGTCTTTGGTCGGCAGGCGGTCCGCAGGCGGAGCGCTTTTTGCTGCTGCATGCCAGCGGCGGTACTACCGATTTGCTGCTGTGCGAACGCCGTGAAGACAGCCGTTATAACCTGACGCAGGTTGGCGGCAGCCTCGATTTGCACGCCGGTCAGTTTGTTGACCGCATCGGTGTGGCGTTGGGACTGCAGTTTCCGACAGGTCCGGCACTGGAGCAGCTTGCAGAACAGGCGGAGAAACTGCTGGAGCTGCCGGTGTCTGTGCGTAAGCTGGATGTGAGCTTATCGGGACCTGCAACTGCCGCTATGCGCAAGCTGGAGGCGGGGGCAAATGCTGCCTCTCTGGCCTTGGGTGTGGAGCATACGCTGGCGGAAACCTTTGCCCGTCTGCTGCGCAACGGTGCAGCGGCATATGGTGTGCGAGATGTTATTTTGGTTGGCGGCGTCGGCTCCAACAAGTACATCCGCAAGCATGTTGAAGAAAAGCTGGCGAAGCGCCGTGTGCGCCTGTGGGTGCCTGAAGGCCGCTTCAGCTGTGATAATGCCAGTGGCTGTGCCGCTGTTGCCTGGAGATTACATAAGAAAAATGACTGAAGCTGTTTATTCGGTAAGCGAAATAAATAATTTCATAAAGCATATACTGGAGCAGGAGCCGGAGCTGCGTAATCTGCAGGTTGTCGGTGAAATCTCTAATTTTAAGCGATATCCTTCAGGTCATTGCTATTTTACTTTGAAGGATGCTGGTGCGGTGCTCAAATGCGTAATGTTCCGCAGTAAGGCTGTTAATCTGCGCTTTCAGCCGCAGAACGGCGATACTGTTGTTGCCGTAGGGCGCTTGGCAGTCTATGAACGCGACGGCGTTTATCAGCTGTATACCGATTTACTGCTGCAGCAGGGCGTGGGCGATTTGATGCAGGCTTACGAAAAGCTCAAGCAGAAGCTGGAGCGTGCAGGCCTGTTTGCGCCTGAGCGTAAACAGCAGCTGCCGCTGCATCCGCGTACCGTGGGAATTATTACCTCTCCTGCAGGTGCCGCTGTGCGTGATGTCATAACAGTGTCACGCAGGAGAAATCAGGGCATAAAGCTGTTACTTTATCCTGTTAAGGTGCAGGGTGAGGGCGCTGCGGCGGAAATTGCCGCGGCTATAGAATTCTTTAACCGCAAAAAGCTGGCAGACGTTCTGATTGTGGGACGTGGTGGCGGTTCTATCGAGGATTTGTGGGCCTTTAACGAGGAAATCACTGTAAAAGCGGTGGCTGCCTCTAAAATCCCGGTAGTCAGCGCCGTAGGTCATGAAACAGATTTTACGCTGTGTGATTTTGCTGCCGACGTGAGGGCTGCGACACCGTCGCAGGCCGCGGAGCTGGTGGTGGCTGATGTTGAAGGCTATAAGCAACGCGTTGCCTATCTGGAGCAGCGTGCGCGCAGTCTGTTGTCGGCTTTGCTTACGCAGCAGCAGCGCAGATTGGACAACTTAGTTAATTCGTGGGCGTTGCGTGACCCGGAAAGGCTTTTTGCCGACCAGGCGCAGCGTCTTGATACTGCTTCGCGCAGACTGCGTGAGGCCTTAGAGCTGCATCTGCAGCAGGATGAGCATAAGCTGGCGCTGGCGGCGGCAAGACTGGATAGCCTCAGTCCGCTGGCTGTTTTGGGACGAGGCTATTCAGTGAGCCAAAAATCCGATTATACGCTGGTAAGCAGTGTTGATGACCTCAGATGGGGCGACGAGCTGCTGACAACAGTAGCAGATGGTGTGATAACCTCAGTTGTGCAGCAGGTAGAAAGGCGGTAAAGGATGGCAACGAAAAAGATTGCAAAGAACATTAAGTTTGAAGATGCCTTAAGCGAGCTGGAAGCACAGGTACAGCTTCTGGAAAGCGGCGAGCTGCCTTTGGACAAGGCTCTGGAGGTGTTTAAATACGGTGTGGAGCTGAGCCGTGTCTGCAGCAGCAGACTGGAAACAGTGAAGCAGGAGGTTGATAAAATCGTTGTTACCGACAGTAACGACGTTGGCTATAAATTAGAAACATTCCAGGATTTGGAGGTAAAATAATGGATTTTAAAGCTTATTATGCTAACCAGCAAAAACTGGTAGAAAACTATTTGAAGAACAGAATTGCCAAAAAGGGTATTTCCAAGGTAGATGAAGCTATGGAATACAGCCTGATGGCAGGCGGTAAACGCATTCGTCCGATTCTGCTGATGGCTGCGGCAGAGGCTGTGGGCAGCAAGGGCTACAATTATTTGCCCGTGGCTTGCGGTCTGGAAATGATTCACACCTATTCTCTGATTCACGATGACCTGCCGTGCATGGATGACGATGATTATCGCCGCGGCCGTCTGACCAATCATAAGGTTTTTGGTGAAGCTATGGCAGTGCTTGCCGGTGACGGCCTGCTCACTTTGGCATTTGAGGTAATGCTGGAACAGAAGAATGTTGATCCTAAAGTTTTGATTGAAACTGTACGCGAAATGGCTATGTGTGCCGGTAACTTCGGTATGGTTGGCGGCCAGGGCCTTGATTTGGAATTTGAAGGCAAAAAGATTACGCCGGAGGAGCTGCGCAAACTGCATGCGGGCAAGACCGGTGCGCTTTTTATTGCTGCTATTCGCGGCGGTGCGCATCTGGCCGGTGCTAATGACCAGCAGCTTTTGGCTCTTACCAAATTTGCTGATTTGCTGGGACTTGCCTTCCAGATTACCGACGATATCCTTGATGTCGAAGGTACTGAGGAGGAGCTTGGCAAGCCGGTAGGCAGCGATGCCAAGAACCACAAATCTACTTATGTAACACTGTACGGCCTGCAGGCAGCACACGAGTTGGCAGAAAAGACTGTGGCAGAGGCTTTGGAATGTCTGGAAATGTTTGGCGAGAACGCAGAGCCGTTACGTGAAATTACTCGCCTGATGACTGACAGAAAGAAGTAATTATGGCAGAGAATAAATTTTTAGATAAAATTAATTCACCGGCTGATGTCAAAAAGCTTTCCGTGCCGCAGCTGGAGCAGCTGGCTAAGGAAATCAGACAGCTTTTAATCAGCGTTATTTCGCACACCGGCGGCCATTTGGCGCCGAATCTGGGCGTGGTAGAGCTGACTTTGGCCTTGCATAAGGTTTTCAATACGCCGGAAGATAAGATTATATTCGACGTAGGTCACCAGGCCTATATCCATAAAATTATCACCGGACGCAGGGAGCAATTTCCTACGCTGCGTCAATACGGCGGTCTTTCCGGCTTTCCTAAGCGCAGCGAAAGCGAGCATGATGCCTTCGGTACCGGTCATTCCAGTACATCTATTTCCGCTGCTCTGGGCATGGCCTGCGCCCGCGACCTGCAGGGTGAGGATTATAATGTCGTAGCCGTTATCGGCGACGGCTCCATGACCGGCGGTATGGCTTTTGAGGCGTTGAACAACGCCGGTATGCTGCATAAGAATATGATTGTCGTGCTCAACGATAACGAAATGTCTATTTCCAAAAACGTGGGTGCGATGAGCGAATATCTTTACCAGCTGCGTACAGGCGAAACCTATAACAAAATTAAAAATGATATTGAGGGCTGGCTCAAAAATATGGAATTCGGCAGTGATGTGCTGAAGGCTATCCGCCGCCTGAAGGGCAGCGTAAAATACCTGATGGTGCCGACCTCTATTTTTGAAGAGCTTGGCTTTACTTATTTGGGACCGGTTGACGGACATGATCTGGATGGCCTGCTGGATGTGCTGCAGGCTGCAAAAAAGATTGACGGACCGGTTATGGTACATGTGCTGACGAAAAAGGGCAAGGGCTATAAGCCTGCCGAGGAAAGCCCCAATAAGTTCCACGGTACAGGCCCCTTTGATATTGCTACCGGCAAAAAGATTACTAATCCGAATGCACCCGTAAGTTATACCGAGGTTTTTGGTAAAACTTTGACTAAACTGGCTGATATCGACGATAAAATCGTGGGTATTACTGCTGCGATGCCTGACGGCACCGGCTTGAATATTTTTGCCGAGGCGCATAAGGATCATTTCTTTGATGTTGGTATTGCCGAGCAGCATGCGGTTACTGCGGCTGCAGGCATGAAGCCTGTGGCGGCAATTTATTCTACCTTCATGCAGCGTGCTTATGACTCCATCATGCACGATATCTGCATGCAGAAGCTGCACGTAACGCTGTGTCTGGACCGTGCCGGTCTTGTGGGTGATGACGGCTATACGCATCATGGCGTTTTTGACTACGCTTATCTGCGCAGCATTCCTAACATGACCATTATGGCGCCGAAGGATGAGAATGAACTGCAGCACATGCTGAAAACAGCGCTTGATTTTGACGGACCTGTTTCCGTGCGCTATCCGCGCGGCAGCGGTGTGGGCGTTGCGCTGGATACGCAGTGGCAGGATTTGCCGATTGGTAAGGCAGAGGTGCTGCGTACAGGCAAGGATGTCTGCTTCTGGGCGATTGGCAGCATGGTGCAGACTGCTCTTGATGCAGCGGAGCTGCTGGAAGCGCAGGGAATCAGCGCAGGTGTTGTGAATATGCGTTTTGCCAAACCGCTGGATGTTGAACTCTTGCGTGAGCATGCGCAAAGCTACGGAAAGATTATTACTCTGGAAGAAGGCGTACTGGCAGGCGGTGTCGGCAGCGCAATTCTTGAAGAGCTTAATGAAAATAAATTGCTGGAGCAGTGTGAAGTACGTTGCTTCGGCATTCCTGACGAATTTGTTATGCATGGCGACAAAAAGCTGCTGTTCCGTGATTTGGGACTGGATACGCCAACCATTGCTGCCAAGGCTGCAGCATTTGTAAAGGGTGAAGAAGAGTGAAAAAAGAAAGACTTGATGTTCTGTTAGTTAACCGCGGTATGTTTGAAAGCCGTGCCAAGGCGCAGGCTGCGGTTATGGCAGGACAGGTATTGGTCAATGAACAGAAAATAGATAAACCGGGGACACCGGTAGCACCGGAGGTTACTATCCGTCTGCTGGGCAATAAGCTGCCCTATGTAAGCCGCGGCGGCCTGAAGCTGGAGAAGGCTTTGCAGATTTTCCCCATCAGCGTAGAAGGCAAGGTTGTTGCCGATATCGGTGCTTCTACCGGCGGTTTCACCGACTGTGCGCTGCAGAATGGTGCGGCGAAGGTTTATGCGATAGACGTGGGCTATGGTCAGCTGGCGTGGAAGCTGCGCAACGATGAGCGCGTAGTGAACATGGAGCGTACCAACGTGCGTTATCTGGAAGCAGACAGCCTGCCCGAGCAGGTTGATGCTGCTACCATCGACGTAGCTTTTATTTCGCTGGATAAAATTTTGCCTGCGGTCCATAAAATTCTCAAGCCTGAAGGCTTTGTAGTGGCTTTAATCAAGCCGCAGTTTGAAGCAGGCAAGGAAAATGTCGGCAAGAAGGGCGTTGTACGTGATGCTGCCGTGCATGAGCAGGTTATCAATAACGTTATCAGTTTCGCCAAGAGCGAAGGCTTCGGTATTGCCGGTCTGGATTTTTCTCCTATCAAGGGACCTGAGGGTAACATTGAATATTTGCTGCACCTGACGCTGGGTGACGACGATGCCGTAAGCAGCGAGCAGGTAGCACAGCTTGTAGGCCGCAGTCATGGCGACTTAGATAAGAAAGCAGAAAAGACAGAGGCATGAGATGCAAAAGAAACGTTTAGGGATTTTTCCTAATCTGGGTAAAGAAAACGTCCGTATCGCTCTGCCGGAATTTGTTCAGCTCTGCAAGGACTGGGGACTTGAACCGGTGCTGCCTGAGGAGGTGGCGCAGCAGTATGGCGTGAGCAGCTACAATAAAAGTGAGCCGCAAACGCTGAAAACACTGGACTATGGTGTTAGTCTCGGCGGTGACGGTACACTGCTGCAGATGGCGCGTCACCTTGCGCCACTTGATGTGCCTGCGTTCGGTATCAACTTCGGCAAGCTGGGATTTTTGGCAGAGATTGATTTGCAGGGTATGTATAAGGCTATCAGCCGTCTGGCACAGGGCAACTATACGCTGGAAAGCCGCAGTCTGCTGCAGGCCAGAGTTATCTGCGGCGATAAGCTGCTTGCTACGGCGCATGCGCTCAACGATTTAGTTCTGGCTAAGGGCATGTTCAGCAAGCTGGCGCATATGATGCTTTTTATTAACGGACGTTTATCCGGTAAATATGCGGCAGATGGTCTGATTATCGCAACGGCAACCGGTTCTACGGCATATTCTCTCTCAGCAGGCGGACCGCTTGTTATGCCGGAGCTTGATGTCAGCGTCATTACTCCTGTCTGCGCACATTCGCTGACGAACAGAGCGCTTGTTATTCCTATGTCGGAAACAATAGAGCTCAGGCCGATTCCAGGCAGTGAGGAAATGCTGCTTTCGGCTGACGGCGAAAACGTTATAGAGGTGCCTAACGATACCAGTGTGCATATCGCCAAATCGCCTTATGAGATGAAGTTTGTAAGACTTACGCGACGCGATTATTATCAGACTTGGCAACAAAAATTAATGCGCAATTTATAGGCGGCGCACGATAATGCACCATATACTTCATCAGGGCCCTCGACGTAGAGTAGTACGCCATCGTCGCCCTTCTTCGTCTCCGGTACCTTCTCGTGTGCCGTGACGTAAACGAAGGATAGATGTACAGGGCGTAGCGGCGCATGATAAGGCACCGTATACGTCATCCATAAATAAATACGTAAGGCATTACTATAAATCATAACCTTTATAGAAGTATCATGATTATAGGAAAGTACGACATAGAAATATTTTGCTTTTAGAGGTGATTGACTATGAAAATGACCAGACACGCTAAAATTAAAGAGATTATTGACAACAATAAAATTGAAACGCAGGAGGATTTGGCTTCCGCTTTACGTCATCAGGGCATTGATGTTACGCAGGCTACGGTTTCGCGTGATATCAAGGAACTGATGCTGGTCAAGGTGCCGGATGCCAACGGACATTATCACTATGCTTATCCGAAGGAGCACAGCTCGATGCTGACCATGGAGCGTCTGGAGCGTACCTTCAACGATTCTATCGTAAGTGTACGTGCTTCCGACAGCATGGTGGTAATCCGCACGCTGCCGGGCACAGCGCAGGCTGTTGCCTTTGCCGTAGACTACATGAAATGGCCGGAGATTCTTGGTTCTATTGCCGGTGATGACACCGTTTTCATTGCTCTGCCAAATAAAGAAGCTGTAATCACTCTGCTGGAACGCTTCAAGAATTACAGATAAGCGAGGCAAGGGATTATGCTGCAATCATTGCATGTTCACAATTTTGCACTATTAGAGGACGCGCATGCTGATTTTACCCCCGGCTTCAATGTTTTTACAGGCGAAACCGGTGCCGGTAAATCTATTCTGATAGATGCCTTTGGCATGGTGCTTGGCGGGCGCTCTTCTGCCGATTATGTGCGCAGCGGTACTGACGGACTGTGGGTGCAGGCTGTTTTTGACGTGAGCGGTCAGCAGGAGATTAAAGCGCTGCTGGCGGAGCACGGTCTGGAGCCGGAGGAGGATTTATTTCTGAAGCGTCAGATAAGTGCTGCGGGCAAGAGCCGCGCTTATATCAACGGCGTGCAGGTGCCTTTGGCTGTGCTGAAGGCTATCGGTGCGCGTTTGGTGGATATTCACGGCCAGCACGAGAACCAGGCCTTGCTGAAGCCGGATGCGCCGCTGCATCTGACAGATGCTTTTGGCGGTTCGAAGCTGGCGCAGGCACTGCAGGAGTATAAGCAGCTTTACAGCGAGTATACTGCTGCGGTAAAGCATTTGAGCAGTTTGGAGCAGGAAAATGAGCAGCAGGATTTGCTGCTGGATCGTTACGCCTGGGAAATCAAGGAGATTTCGGACGCTGCCTTGAAGCCTGGTGAGGAAGATGGCCTGGAGGCGGAGGCACGCCTGCTGCAGAACAGTGAGCGCATTATGAAGGCTGTTGACAGCTCTTATCAGCAGCTTGATGAGGAGGACGCGATTCTTTCGCGTCTGGCGCGAGTGCGCGACCAGCTGCAGTATGCGGCACGCTACGACAGCCGTCTGGCGCCGTTGGCAGAGTGTGCTGACAGTGCCTGGATCAGCTTGGACGATTGCCGCACGGAGCTGAGCGAATATATGGCAGGCAGTGAGTTTAACGGTGAGCGTGCAGCGCAGGTACAGCAGCGCCTTGATATTATTTACCGTCTGCAGAAGAAGTACGGCGGCAGTACACAGTCGGCGTTGGAATATCTGCAGCAGACGCAGGAAAAGCTGGAACAGCTGCAACAGATTGCAAAGCTCTTAGAGCAGGCGCAGAAGGCGGTAGCGGAAGCGGTTGTGCGTTTGGGACGTGCTGCCGCAGTGCTGACGCAGTTGCGTGAAGCCAGCGCCAAGGCGTTGGCGCAGCGTATTACGCAGCATATCCGCGATTTGGCGATGCCTAACGGTGTGCTGCAGATAAAGTGCGGTCAGCTGGATAAGTTTATGCCGCTGGGCCGTGATGAGCTGAAATTTATTTTCAGTGCGAATATGGGCGAACCGCTGAATGACCTGGAAAAGGTAGCGAGCGGCGGCGAGCTGAGCCGTATTGCTTTGGCGGTTAAGACTGTGCTGATGAACAGCGGCGATGTTGCTACGATGGTATTCGACGAGATTGATACCGGTGTCGGTGGCGTTACGGCGCAGAAGATGGCGGAAAAAATTGCTGCTATTTCCGGTGTCGGCCAGGTGCTGTGTATTACACATCTGCCGCAGATTGCTGCCTTTGCGGATAATCATATTCATATTGAGAAGCAAAGTACTGACGGACGCACGGTAACGCAGCTGACAACGCTTGATTATAACGGACGTCTGCAGGAGCTGGTGCGCATGACGGCAGGCGCAACTGCCAGCAGGGCAGCCTTTGAAAGTGCTACCGAGCTGCTGCAGGGTGCGGAGCAGATAAAAAGCAGCTTGAAGCAACTGCAGGAGAAATGAGGTAAGATAATGCTGAAAAAATTTCATGAGGCGGCTTTAGATGAAATATATGTACCTGGAAGCAATGAGGAGGTCTTTAGCGGCCGCCTGCTGAAGGTGCAGCGTGACCACGTAACGCTACCGAACGGTAATGATACAACGCGTGAATATATCCGTCATCCGGGCGCAGTGGCGATTGTACCAGTGCTGGCTGACGGAAGCGTGGTGCTGGTAAAGCAGTGCCGTTATCCGCTTGGTACATTGCTGTGGGAGATTCCGGCAGGCAAGCTTGACCATGGTTCGGATGAGGATCCTGCGGAGTGCGCGAAGCGTGAGCTGAGCGAGGAAACAGGCTATGACGCAGAGCATTGGCAGCAGCTGATCAGCATTGCGACTACGCCGGGATTTTCTGATGAGATTATCCATTTATATAAGGCCTGGGGACTGCAAAAGTTTGCTCAGCATACCGATGAGGACGAATTCATCGGCGTGCAGGCCTTTACTCCTGCAGAGCTGCGTCGCATGCTTGCCGACGGCGAGCTGTATGATGCCAAAACCCTGTGCGCTCTTTATGCTGCTAAGGTAATTTGAAAAAGTCAATCACAATAGTTATTTGAGGCTGCTGAGAAGGCAGCCTCTTTTTTCGTGCCGTAGCTTGTCAAGCTGGCGCTACTTCTTTATAATAGAAAGTAAGTGTTTAATAAATTTCTATGAGGGAGCAGATGATACAGATGAAAAAGATGCAATATGTGGTTGCTTCGCTGCTGGCGGCAAGCGTTTTTACAACTGCTGCTGAGGCTGCCAATTTTAATAATGAAGTAAAAACCAAGCAGGGTGTTGTTGCCGGTGCTTATGACGACAAGCATCAGGTAGTACAATGGCTGGGTGTTCCGTATGCGCAGCAGCCGACGGGCGCTGACCGCTGGCGTGAGGCGCAGCAGGCTAAAAAGCATAAGGGAATTTTGGACTGCACCAAGGCTGCACCGGCGAATATCCAATACAACGGCAAAAAGGTGCTTGGGCAGGAGGGCATGCTGACGTTGGATATTGTGCGCCCGGATACGCAGGAAAAGAATCTGCCGGTACTGGTTTATATTCACGGCGGCAATAATCAGGCCAGCAACAGCCATCTGATGGAGGGCAACAGGCTGGCGCAGGAAGGCAACATGGTTTATGTTTCCGTACAGTATCGCCTGGGACTTTTTGGCTTTAATAATCTGCCTGCTCTGGCAGATGGTAACAAGAAGGAACAGAGCGGTAACTTCGGCTTCCTTGACCAGGCTGCAGCCTTGGACTGGGTACGCGAAAATATCAAGGAGTTCGGTGGTGACGCCAAGAATATTACTGTTTCCGGTTTTTCCGCCGGTGGACGTGATGTTATGGCGATGCTGATTTCGCCTGTTTTCAAAAATAAATTTGATAAGGCTATTTCCTTCAGCGGCGGTCTGACTGTTGCCGATGTTGCCAAGAGTCAAAAAACTATCGCGCAGAAATTAGCACCGATGGTGGTAGAGGATGGTAAGCAGAATAACCTGATTAACGCCGAAAACTGGCTGCTTAGTGACAACGGCAAGGATAAAAAGGCTGTGCGTCAATATCTGCAGGCAATACCGGCAGAGCGTCTGGCGCCGGTGATGGCAGGCGCTGTCATCCGCATGAGCGCATTTCCGCATCTTTACGGCGATGGAGAGGTGCTGCCGGTAGAAGGCTTTGCTACGAAGCATTACTACAGCGTACCGCTGCTGATGCTGGCAAGTGCTGACGAGTTCAGCTCCTTTGCTGCACGTGATCCTTTCTTTAAGGATCGTCTTGGCTTAATCAACAACGATTATAAGACTACGAGTGAATTTAAATTTGCCAATAAATACGGCAGTGCTTTGTATGGCTTCTTCAACGGCCAGCAGTCTGCCGAGGTTTTGTATCCGCATTATAAGGCAGATATGTATGTCTGCAGCTTTGCCTTTGCTCATACTGCTGACGTTGTCGGCAAGGAATATATGGTGCGTAACGGTGCGTTGCATGGCATCTTCCAGCCCTTCCTGACGGATCAGGGCTACGGCTATACCAAAAATACCGATGCCTTTGAGCAGGCAGGCTCCAAGGAACTGAGCAAAGCATTTATTGATTCGATTGCAGCCTTTGTGCGTACCGGTAATCCTAATACTTCGGCTTTGGGAACAACGTGGCAGGCATGGAATCCCACCTACCGTCCGGAACTTGTATGGGATGCCAACCGTCAGCATGCACGCATCAGCAGTATCAACAGTAGAGTAAGCTATGCCGGCATTTTGGCAGAGATGGCTAATGACAAGAGCATCAATGAGCAAAGCAAAAATTATATCATTCATAATGTGCTGAACGGACGCTGGTTCAGTGACGAGCTGGATGCTCAATACGGCAATCCCAGCCTGTGGCCTAAATAAGCAGTTTTATAAGGAGCTGATTGATAATGACAGAAGAAAAAAATACTACTCCGCTTCATGGCAGCAATGTTGCCAGAGAGCAGATTCCGACAGCCTGCAAATGGCATATAAGCGATATATATGCCGGTGAAAATGATTGGCAGGCGGCCTGCGAAGAATATAAGAGCAAGCTGCCGCAGCTGCAGGCTATGCAGGGCCAACTGAATACTGCAGCCGCAGTCTGTGCAGCCTTAAAGCTGCAGGAAGAGTTGGCAAAGCTGCTGGATAAGATTTACGCTTACGCACGCTTGCAGCAGGATGCGGATAATACGGACCAGAAGCTGCAGGCGCTCGCAGGCGAGGCTGAAGGTATGGCGGCAGCCTTCAGTAACGCTAACGCTTTTGTAGAGCCGGAAATGCTGGCCTTAGGTAAGGAAAAACTGCTGCAAATGCTGGACGAAGAGCCTGCATTGGCAGAATACCGTTTTTATATTGAAAATATGGTTCGTTTATCAGACCATGTTTTGTCTGCAGATAAAGAGGCTGTTTTTGCGCAAAGCCATTTGGCAACAGGCACGGCGGCAGCGGCCTTCCGCGCACTTGTGAGTGCCGATATGCAGTTCCCGGAGATTACCGACGGCCAGGGCAATAAGGCAAACGTTAGCGAAGGCTGCTATCTGCTGAATATGACATCACCTGACCGTGTGCTGCGTAAAAATTCCTTTACCGGCCTGATGAATACCTATCATCAATACCGCAATACCCTGGCAGCAACGCTCACAGGCTCTGCGCGCACCGGATATTTTTATGCTACCGTGCATAACTATAAAGATACACTGGAAGCAGCATTGGCAGAGGATAATATTCCGTCCAGTCTTTACGACGGACTGATTGATACCGTGCATGATAATTTTGCACCGCTGCATGAATACATCCAATTAAAGAAGGATGTACTTGGAGTAGATGAATTCCATTACTATGATATGTATATGCCTATTTCCACCGCAGGCGATAGCTTTGCCTGCAGCTTCCCGGAGGCCTGCGCTAAGGTTGAGGAGGCACTGGCACCGTTGGGCAAGGAATATCTGACGGCACTCCACAAAGGTATGACCGAAGGCTGGATTGACGTTTACGAAAACAAGGGCAAGCGCTCCGGTGCATATTCCTGGGGCGTGTACGGCGTGCATCCATTTGTGCTGCTCAATTATCAGGCGCGCTACAACAGCATTTCTACCATCGCGCACGAAATGGGCCATGCTATGCACAGCTATTTCAGCAGCCAGGCACAGAGCTACGTTAATTCGGAATATACGATTTTCTGCGCTGAGGTTGCGTCCACGACGAACGAAAACCTGCTCTTGGAGCATACCTTGAAGCATGCTACGGCGGAGCAGAAGATTTATCTTTTGAATCAGTTTTTGGAGGCAGTGCGCACAACAGTCTACAGACAGGTGCAGTTTGCGGAATTCGAAAGATATATTCACGGCGAGATCACAGCAGGCCGTTCACTGCAGGCCGAAAAGCTGGAGGAATATTGGCTGCAGAGCAACAGGGATTACTATGGCCCGGCGCTGACTGTGGACAAGGAACTGGCAAGCGAATGGTCACGCATACCGCACTTCTACACGCCGTTTTATGTGTACAAGTACGCAACAGGCTACAGTGCAGCGACCGCCTTCGCCAGCGCAATTTTAAGCGGCGAAGCGGGAGCGGTGGAAAAATATCTGGGCTTCCTGCATGCGGGCGGTAGCGATTATTCTCTGAACATCCTGAAGAACGCCGGCGTGGATCTGAATACGCCGCAGCCTGTAACCGTAACTTTGCAGAAGTTTGCTGCTAAGCTCAAGGAGCTGAAGGCACTGTTGGGAAAGTAATCCTCTCTATAAGAATTTTTAAATAAGGCTATTGACAAAGCTTTAAGAAACGAGTATAATTATTATTGTTCCGAGTGATTGGAACTTATGCCGAAGTGGCGGAATTGGCAGACGCACTTGACTCAAAATCAAGCGGGTTCACGCTCGTGCCGGTTCGAGTCCGGCCTTCGGCACCAGTAAATTTAGGCTCTACAATTTCGGTTGTAGAGCTTTTTCTGTATTTGTGGTTAAAAATTTGAGGAGCAAGGAAATGCAAGTAGTATTAAGCGCAATTAACAGTAAATATATTCATACGGGTCTTGGCCTGCGCTACGTCGGCGAATATGCCAAAACGCAGGGACATGAGGTAACACTGATAGAAGAAACTATTAACACGCCTATTTTGGCGGTGCTGGAAAAAATCATGGCAGTGCCGGCGCAGGTTTACGGATTTTCGGTACATATTTGGAACAAGCCGTTCGTATTTAAGCTGATCCGTATGTTGCGCAAGCTGCGTCCGCAGGCTGCAATCGTGATTGGTGGACCTGAGGTAGCATTCGATGCGGAGAGAATTTTTGCGGAACTGCCGCAGGCAGACTATATCGTGCAGGGTGAGGGCGAGCTGGTATTCAGCGAGCTGCTGCAGTATTTGGCTGGCGGTGGCGCTGTCTCTCAGCATATTGCGTATCGCGAAGGGGAGCAGGTGAACCTGAACGGAGGCATTACTGTAATAGAAGATATGTCCCTGCTGCCGTTTCCGTATCCTGATCTGGAAAAAATGCTGGCAGAGCATAAAATAGTTTATTACGAATGCACGCGTGGCTGTCCTTTTAATTGCGCTTACTGTCTGTCCAGCATTTCGCGCTCTGTGCGCAAGCGTCCGCTGGAGCTGGTGCTGCGCGATTTGGACCGCTTTATCGCTGCAGGTGTGCCGTTGGTGAAGTTTGTCGACCGTACCTATAATTTGGACGAAAAATACTTTCTGCCGATGATGCAGCATCTGGCGCAGGCTGATACAAATGCTACCTTTCACTTTGAAATTAAGGCCGATATACTGTCAGAGCGCGTTATGGATTTCTTGGCGACGGTGCCTAAGGGACGTTTCCAACTGGAAGTCGGCATTCAAAGCACGCATCAGCCTACATTAAAGGCCATCAACAGGCAGGATAACTGGGAGAAGCTGGCAGCAAATGTCAAACGTCTGCTGTCCTTCGGTAATATGCATATCCATGTTGATTTGATTGCCGGCCTGCCTTATGAGGATTTGCCGACCTTTGCTAAATCCTTTGATGATGTTTACGGTTTGGGTGCGGATATGCTGCAGCTGGGCTTTTTAAAGGTTCTGCCTGGTACGCAGATGCGCAGGGAAACAGAGCAGCATGATTTGCGTTATATGGACGAACCGCCTTATGAGATTTTGGCGACTAAGTATATGCCATATGAGGATATGCTGTATTTGAAGCACTTGGATAATATTCTGGACCAGACGGCCAACAGCGGTGGCTTTAAGTATACGCTGAGGGCATTGCTGCGTGCTTCCGGTATGACGGCATTTGCTTTTTATAAACAGCTGACGCAGTGGTGGGTGAAGGCAGGCTTCTATCCGCAGACGCATAATGATAAGGGTGTCGCAGCTATCTTAAAGCAGTTTATAGAAGAAAACTATGTAGAGCAGCAAACGGAATTGCTGGAGATTCTGCGTTTTGACGTATTCTGCGAGATACCGCAATGGCGTCCGGAGTGGCTGAAGTGGCAGACGGAGGCAATTTATGAGGTAGTTTCTGCTTTTTGGCGTGATGAGGAAAAGGTGCGTCGATATATTCCTGCATATAAATTCAGCAGCTGGCGACAAATCCATAAGTTGTATCCGATTGAATTATTTAAAGCAGACTGGGAAACCGGTAATGCAGAAGAAATTTTTGTGATGTTGGATAACAGCGGCGAGCAGCAGAAGCTGATTAAGCTGCCAATTGAAGTAAAATAGAATAGTATTAGTACAATAAAAAACGAGCTGGCGAGAGAAAAAATTCTTGAGTCAGCTCGTTTTTTTGGAGAAATATACGCAGATTTTACCGTTTTTCGGTAGAAATTTTAACTTTTTTTGAGATTTTTTTGAAGAAATTTTAGGTGCTTTAAAGCGTGTATACATGATACTTCTTTTGAATACAGAGCCACGTGTTTCACGAAAAAATGTTAAAAAGTAACAAAAAAGATGTTGACATAATGCAGGTCACATGGTATTATATACAAGTCGACGCGATACGGCAACAAAACAAAAGCCAAAATCGCTAGGCACTGAACCTTGAAAACTGAACATTGAACCTAGAAAAAAGCGAATGTGCGGGTCGAGCGCGAAAGCGCAAGACCAAGTCAAATAACTTCTTTTTTAAATAATAAGAGCTAGATTAGTTCTTCAATAAACTTTATTGGAGAGTTTGATCCTGGCTCAGGACGAACGCTGGCGGCATGCCTAACACATGCAAGTCGAACGGAGAAAGTTCAACACCAAGTATTTCATCCGCTGAAGTGTAGCGGTAAAAATTGCGAAGCAATTTTTACTACGCATTAAAAGCATGAACTAACACGGTGGTTGAAGTATTAGGTGTTGAACTTTCTTAGTGGCGAACGGGTGAGTAACGCGTGGGCAACCTGCCCTCTAGATGGGGACAACATCCCGAAAGGGGTGCTAATACCGAATGTGACAGCAATCTCGCATGAGGATGCTGTGAAAGATGGCCTCTATTTATAAGCTATCGCTAGAGGATGGGCCTGCGTCTGATTAGCTAGTTGGTGGGGTAACGGCCTACCAAGGCGATGATCAGTAGCCGGTCTGAGAGGATGAACGGCCACATTGGGACTGAGACACGGCCCAGACTCCTACGGGAGGCAGCAGT
>ERZ779737.201-NODE-201-length-62105-cov-5.026140_pt1 | contig 62105 bp, 42 predicted proteins | sample MGYA00511889_ERZ779737 | MGnify/ENA primary metagenome ERZ779737 (study PRJEB29588, sample SAMEA2163575) | human gut metagenome | biome: human gut; feature: human-associated habitat; material: faeces | place: Denmark | collected 2008/2010 ... | reverse complement strand
AAAGCGAGGGAAGCGGTGAAAAGGCGAAAAAACAAACGGAGTTTGTTTTGAGCAAAAAGCCGACTTCACGAGCCAAGCAGGCTTTCACGAATTTTTCAATAGGATAAAATCAAAAGGTAACTTTGCTCCATTTTTTTGAATCCTTTATAGTCCGCAAAAGTTACTTTTGCGGAAAGTCGAGGAAAAGGCTGTAATGCAAAACATAATCTATTATGTTTTAGCAAAAGCCTGTTTCCGAGACGGCTTGCTCCTTCGCTTTTCGCAAAAAGCAGGCTTTTTGCGAGTCGCTCGCTTCGCTCGCCTAAGATACGTTTGCTTTATAACTAACAAATGAAATCCGCAAAATCCTGATTTTGCGGAAAGCGAGGGAAGCGGTGGAAAGGCGAAAAATACGTTTCGGAAGCGGGCGAGTATTCCACGGGCGGATTTTTATCCAATCTTGCAAGCCGCGCGTTCGGACCTTCAAACGAAGACTATTTGTGGTAAATACAATATCGGATTATCGTCGACCTTGCTCAAAAAGGTCCTTGCGTCATTGTGGGCAGGTGCGCCGACTATATATTAAGCGAAAAAGCGAATTGTCTGAAAGTTTTCATTCACGCCGATATGGACTTCAGAGCCAAAAGAATTGTTGAAGTTTACGGCGAGAGGGGAGCGTCGCCCGAACAGCGTTTAAAGGACAAAGACAAGCGACGCACCTCATATCACAGCTTTTATACCAATATGAAATGGGGGCATGCCCAAAACTACCATATCACTTTGAACAGCGGAGTTTTAGGGATCGATAAATGCGCCGATATAATAAAACGGCTTTACTGATAAATTTGTTTTCTCCTGCCTAAATTGTCGTAGATTTAGGATTTCCATTTTAAGGTTTGTTGCAAACCATCTTCCAAAAGCAAAAGAGCGGCTTTGCCGCTCTTTTGTCTTAAATTGTAATGCGGTTTCGTATTGGATTGCAATGCGGTATTCTACTGAGCAGAAAGGCTTTTCGTATTAAGTCGCAATGCGGTTTTTATAGTCGGAATATTGTTTTGTCTCGAATCATAATAAGAAAGACTTTATAAAATCGGTATCTTTATGAAATCGCAATTAAGTTTTATCGTTATTTCATATTCTAAGAAGATTTGACATATATTGACAAAATGATATAATTGTGATACTATTTTAATATCAAAACAAAAAGAGGAGATATAGCGTGGGAGAAGTGCTTTTAAAAAAAGAATATAAGCATAAAACCGAATTTATATTTATGGAAGTATTTTTCGGACTATGCGTGCTGGCAATGTTTTTGGTGGCATTTTTACTGCCGCTTGAAGAGGACGTTCTTTTTATAAGATATGTTTTTATCGGGATAGGCGCGTTGATCGCCGTGCCTTTGATATTGGGCGTCATATCCCATATAAAATATATAAATCTTCCCGACAGTCTGCTCGTAAAAACCGATTCGGAAAACTTTTTCGATTTTTTCAACAGGCAGGCAATCGCTGTCAAGTCTGTAAAAGAGGTTAAAGTGTCGCATTTTAAAAACAAATACGGCAAGGCTTATCCTTACGGAGACGTGTTTTTGATCACAGATTACAAAAAGATAAAAATCAGATATGCGGCGGATATAGACGCTGCAAAAGAAAAAATAGAAAGCGTCTTAAAAGAAAAAGGAGTTTTAAACGGTTAAGGTTTAATAGGCTGGCGGAAATCGAAAGGCACGGCAGGCGGCGAAAAGGCGGAAAATATTGTTTGCCGTATATAAAGCCTCGCTAAAACAAAACGGTTGCAAAAGATAAGACGGACAAAAGTTAGGGCATAAAACAAAATAGTCATATATCATAAAAAGGAAATCAAACAATAAAAACAAAAAAACAAAAAGAAAACTAAAAGACAAACAAAAGAAAACGAGAAAGAAAACAAAAAGTCATACGGAGGTAATTATGGAAAAGGGGAACAAAAATTTGAATAGCGAGGCTATGGCTAAGGTTAAAGGCGACTATACCGAAAAGATACTTAAACCGTTAAACGGTTATATCGGCGTGTTGCTTTTTCTTTTGATTGCCGCAGGCTCTACGGCTATGATAGTGTTGGGACATATGAATTCCATTGTGGCGGTTTACGTCATAGGATATTTGCTTATACCCGTTTATGCCATAATGGCGGGCGGTTTTGCCGTTGTTTCGCCCAACGAGGCTTTGGTGCTTGTGCTTTTCGGTAAATACAGCGGTACGATAAAACAGGAAGGATTTTATCTTTATAATCCGCTTTGCAAAAAATTTAATCCTGCCGCCGTTCCCAATATGGCAAGGCGCAACTACGTATCCCTCAAGGCGATGACGCTCAACAACGATAAGCAAAAGGTCAATGACGCCGAGGGTAATCCTATCGAGATAGGCGTCGTAGTTATCTGGAGGATAAAAGATACCGCAAAGGCGGTGTTTAACGTCGATAACTACGTCAATTTCATATCGATACAGAGCGACGCCGCCATAAGAAATATTGCAAGACAATACCCCTACGACATAAGCGACGACGGCGATGAAAAGTCGCTGAGAGGAAGCGCTCAGGAAATTGCCAAAACTCTTTGCGACGAGCTTCAGCAAAGGGTGGATATCGCAGGAATCGAAGTCGTCGAAGCAAGGATAGCCCACCTTGCTTACGCTCAGGAAATCGCCGCCGCTATGCTACAAAGACAGCAGGCAAAGGCAGTCGTAGACGCAAGAACTACCATTGTCGAAGGAGCGGTAGGAATGGTGGAGCTTGCTCTCGAAAAACTTTCGAGTACGGGTCTTGTCGAACTCGACGACGAAAGGAAAGCGCAAATGGTGTCAAGTCTTATGGTGGTGCTTTGCGCCAATAAAGACGCCCAGCCGGTGGTCAACAGCGGAAGTCTGTATTGAGGCGTTTATGACCGAAAAAAAACAGCTTATATTAAGGATATCTCCTACGCTGTGGGAGGAGTTAAATAAAATGGCTGCCGACGATTTTCGCTCGCTCAATTCCGAAATAGAATATATATTGACAACGGCGGTAAGGAACAAAAATACCAAAGCCAAGGTCTTAGCCGAGGAACTTGTCGGCGTTTTGAGTTTTTGCGGCGAAGCTAAAAAGGTAAAGGAAAATAATTAAATCGGAAAACAAACGGAAATCAAATAGCCTTTACAAAAAATCTTAAATGGAGTAAAATAGCTTTGGAGGCAAATATGCGGACGAAAGAATCAGAGGAAATGTATCTTGAAACAATCTTCCTTTTGAAAAAGAAAAAAGCGAACGTGCGTTCGGTGGATATTGTCGATGAGCTTAATTATGCAAAGTCGAGCGTGTCAAAGGGAGTTAACCTTTTGGTAAAAAAAGGCTATATAACGCTTGACAGAACAAGCGGAGATATAGCCTTTACGTCCGAGGGGAAGTCGAGAGCGGAAAAGATTTACGAAAGGCATATGGTGCTGACCAAGGCACTCGAGAAGATAGGCGCGAATTCCGCTTTGGCAGAAGAAAACGCTTGCAGAATAGAACACGTCGTTTCGGACGAGTTGTTTGAAATTATAAAAAATTTCGTCAACAAATAAAAACGAAATAATAAAACCCTAAATAAATAAAACCCGAAATGATAAAACCCTAAATAATGAAAAGCCCGACAGCGTTCGGGCTTTTTTATATGGGATTTTATAGTGCATTATCTTAAAATTCCGTCTTTAAATTCTATGGCCAAAGATAAACAGAAAGTCGGAATCGGGAGCAACTGCGGAAATTAAAACGCTTTTTAAAAATAATATTTAAGCAGGCGGATAGAGTGAATGTAACTTTCACCGAATTTAAAAGGGTAAATTAAAAGGGCGGTGAGCCGTCCTTATTTATATGTGTTTATAATATTCTGCGCTACCGTCGCTTTGGAGATGCATCTGTCCATAGCCTGTTTTTCAATATAGCGGTGCGCGTCCTCTTCCGTCATTTTAAGCTCATTGATGAGAACCCATTTAGCACGGTTGACTATCCGTATCTCTTTCATTTTTTCCTGAACGGTGGTCACGGTGCGGTTAAACCTTTTAAGGCGTTCTATTACCGCTCTTGTATAATCGAGCGATTGAGATACGACCTGAACGCTTGTGGGCGTGGGAACGGTCATAACGCCGAAGTCGACGGTTTTATCATAGAACTCGTGATAAAGTTCTCTTGCCACAAACAAGAGGGCGACGCCGTTTGATAAGCCGCAGAAATCTATTGCGAGTTTACAGCCGTCTTCATCGGACAGCGGAGAGTTTATGAGTAAGATATCATAACTTTTGTCAATCAGCCGTCTTTTAGCTTTGGATACGCTATCTGCTCTGTCTATCGGGGAAAATGACGCTTCGGGCAAAAGGGGAGATACGGACGATAGAAACTTGTCCGATGTCGATACGACTAAAACGCTGTAAATCCTTTCCTGAAGCGACATATTTATCTCCGTTTATTTATTAAGGTAGGCGTCAATCAAAGAGGACGGTAAATGTTTGTTGACAAAATCGCTTGCCGCTGCCGTTTTCTTTGCCTCTTCAAGGCTGAGGGGCAGGGATTTGAAGCGGCTTAAGATTTCCTCGCTTGCAGTATAAAAATTTATGTCCGCAGGCTCAGGAAGCGGAAGATGTCCGTCAAGTCCTTCTATGCAAGCGTAAATGAGCAACGCAAAGCCTATATAAGGATTCGAAGTCGGGTCGGGCGAGCGCAGCTCAAGTCTCTTAAAGTTTTCGACTGCGGCGGGAATTCTTATAAGTTGCGAGCGGTTTTCAATAGACCACGAAACATATTTGGGAGCTTTAAAACTGCCCAAACGTTCGTAAGAATTTTCGGAGGGATTTAAAAAAAGAGATATCTCGCGAATTTTGTCAAGGATTCCCGAGATAAGGTAGGGCATAAGTTCGCCGTTTTTTCCGTCGCCAACCGAGATATTCACGTGAAATCCCGAACCGGGTTGGTCGGTAAGGGGTTTGGGAGAAAAATCGGCATAAAGACCGTTTCTTGCCGCTATCGTCTTGACAACCGATTTGAAAGTTATCGCTCTGTCGGCGGCAGTCAGCGGGTCGGAATATTCAAAATCTATTTCGTTTTGTCCCGGGCCTTCTTCGTGGTGCGAGCCTTCGGGAACGATTTCCATTTGCTCTAAGGTGAGGCAAATTTCACGGCGCACGTTTTCGCCTCTGTCGTCGGGTGCGATATCCATATAACCTGCGTCGTCGTGCGGAATATACGTTCGGTTTCCCTTTTCGTCGAGTTTAAAGAGATAAAACTCAAGCTCGGAGCCGAAATTGAAATTATAGCCCGCTTCTTTAGCGTCGGCGACGGCTTTAACCAAAATGCTTCTGGTATCGTTTATGAAAGTGGTTTTATCGGGATTGCATATTCTGCAAAACATTCTTACCACTCTGCCGTGTTCGGGACGCCACGGCAAAACAGTGAGCGTGGAAGGGTCGGGATATAAAAACAAATCCGAACGTCCTTCCTGACCGAAACCGTCAATAGCGGAAGCGTCTATGGCAATGCCGTGCTTAAAAACTTTGGGCAGTTGACTCGGCATAACGGAGATGTTTTTTTGAACTCCGAAAACGTCGCAAAAGGCAAGACGAATGAATTTTACGTCCTCTTCGGCACAATATTGCATAACTTCTTTTTCTGAATAACTCATATTTTCACCTGTTTATTTTGTGTATGTCGGATTTACTTTTTTAATTTAGCTTTTATTTGATTTAGATTTATTTTAAATATAATTATAATATAAACAAAATTATATAACAATATAATAATAAATTAAACGCCGCCGCAGTGTCAATACAAAATAAAATTTTTGCAAATACAGCTAAAAAAATTTTATTGTCGGATACACTCGGCGGCGCAGTAAAATGAAAAATTATCAGGATTAATTTTCCACATACATTTGCTTATACGGGTTTGAGCTGTCGGGCTTGACGGCGCTGAAAGCACAGTTTATCACTTCCGAAACGTCGTAACCGAAAAGCGAGCAGAACTCTTTAATATATGGCATGGCTTCAGACATATCCGATTCCGTCGCTTTTTCGACGTTTACCTGTTCGGGAAAAGTTATACCGCTTATATCCCCCCTTATAAGAACTTTTCCACCGTGCATACCCGTGCAGGGGAAATTGCCCGTCACGTTTTTAGACGATTTATTAAGACCCAAAACAATAATCAATCCGCCTGCCTGGTATTCGCCCAAAAAACTGCCGCATCTGCCGCCTATCACAATGACGGGAAATTTTTCCTTATAAGCCTTTATATGAATGCCCGCCCGATAGCCTGCGTTTCCTTTGATATAAATTTTACCTCCGCGCATTGCATATCCGACAGCATCGCCTACGTTGCCGTAAACTACAATGGTGCCTGCGTTCATAGTATCGCCGACGGCGTCCTGAGCATTGCCGTTGACGGTTATGCTTGCACCGTCGAGATATGCTCCGAGAGCGTTTCCCGGCGTGCCGTCGATTTCGATATACTTATCTTTAAGACCGGCTCCCAAAAATCTCTCGCCGAGACATTGCGAGATTTTAACGTCGTCATCAGACTGTTTTATCATATTGCAAAGAGCTGCGTTGTCTTGCATTGTTGCGTCTATTGTTATCATAGTCGTCTCCTTTTTGTTTATTCGCCTGCGTGTTTTATGCCAAGCACGTTGAGTTCCGTTTCGCTAAGCCCGATACCTCTGAGCATAAGGCGGTTGCCTTTAAGCGCTTCGATAGAGTTTATACCCATTGCCCCCATAAACTCTTTGATTTCTCTTTTCCAAGCGGTAAGCAAACAAATAAGTCTTTCGCTGCCTTCATCGGGATTGAGTCTTGCTACAAGTTCGGGGCGTTGGGTAGCGATTCCCCAATTGCATTTTCCGCTCTGACAGTTTCGGCAAAGATGACAGCCGAGCGATATGAGGGCGGCGGTTGCGATATAGCATGCGTCCGCACCCAAGGCAATCGCTTTTATTACGTCGGCAGAACTTCTTATGCTTCCGCCGACGATGAGCGAAACGTCGTTTCTTATTCCTTCCTGTCTTAGTCTGCTGTCGACTGCGGCAAGAGCAAGCTCAACGGGGATTCCCACGTTATCTCTTATTCTTGTAGGGGCAGCTCCCGTGCCGCCTCTGAAACCGTCTATAACTATGGCGTCTGCTCCGCTTCTTGCGATTCCGCTTGCTATAGCGGCAATATTGTGCACTGCGGCAACTTTGACGAAAATCGGCTTTTTATATTCCGTTGCCTCTTTTAATGAAAAAACAAGCTGACGTAAATCCTCAATAGAATAAATGTCGTGGTGAGGGGCGGGGGATATGGCGTCCGAGCCTGTCGGAATCATTCTCGTCTTTGAGACGTCGTCCACGATTTTCGAGCCGGGCAGGTGACCGCCTATACCCGGCTTTGCGCCCTGTCCCATTTTGATTTCCACTGCCGCACCCGCTTCGAGGTAATCTTTATGCACGCCGAATCTTCCCGACGCCACCTGAACAATCGTGCTGTTGCCGTATTTATAAAAGTTTTTGTGAAGCCCGCCTTCTCCCGTGTTGTAAAAAGTGCCGAGCTTCGTTGCCGCGCGGGCAAGGCATTCGTGAGCGTTGTAGCTTATCGAACCGTAGCTCATTGCCGAAAACATTACGGGCAGGGAAAGCTCAAGCGACGGAGGAGTATTTAAAACCATTTTGCCGTTTTCGTCTCGGACAATGTTCGACGGCTTTTTTCCCAAAAATAGCTTTGTTTCCATAGGCTCTCTGAGCGGGTCGATAGAGGGGTTTGTCACCTGCGAGGCATTAAGTAAAATTTTATCCCAATAGACGGGCAAAGGTTTGGGATTTCCCATAGAAGAGAGCAAAACACCGCCCGTTGCCGACTGTTTGAAAATTTCTCTTATCACGTCCGACGTCCAGTTCGCGTTGTAAGTAAAATCGGCTCCGCTCTTTACGATTTTAATTGCATGGACGGGACAGGTAGCAACGCAACGCATACAGTTTACGCATTTTGACGAGTCCGACGCAAGTATTCCTTTTTCCGCAATAAAGAAATGCACGCCGTTTGAACATTCTTTTTCGCAAAGACGGCACTTTGTGCAAAGTGCGTCGTTTCTTATGATTTCATATTCGGGGTAAAGATAATCTGCTTTCACTTTTGTGCCTCCTTTTCTACTTTTACTATTATCGGCTCGCCGCCGTCGGGGGAATAGATGTTTTCCGCTTTCGGTTCCATAGCTCTTATGGCGGCTTCTTCACTTGCTATAAAAAACAAATCGTCTTTTTCGCCCGTCACCATGGAACGCAGTTTTAATCGGTCGTTCAATGCCATAAGTCCGCCGTCAAAGCCGAGTATTATGGAAAAAGGACCCGTTATCAGCAAAGAGGAAAATACGTATCTCAAATAGGTCAGTTTTTCTTTTTGCTCCTTTGAGCATTTTTCAATCGTGCTCCAGAAAGGTGCCGCAATAACCGATGCCGTTTCGGCGAGGGTCAGCTTTTGTCTGCGTAAAAGATAATCGGCGATATAAGTTATGACTTCCGTATCCGTTTGCAGAGTGCATTTATATCCGAACATTTCTATAAAACGTCTGTTTGCATCGTATGACGATATCTCGCCGTTATGGACTACGGTATAATCCAAAAGTCCGAAAGGGTGAGCGCCGCCCCACCAGCCCGGAGTATTTGTCGGATATCTTCCGTGCGCCGTCCACATATATGCCTCGTATTCACTGAGGCGGTAAAACTCGCCTACGTCCTCAGGATATCCCACGGCTTTAAAGACGCCCATATTTTTACCACTTGAAACTACACACGCTCCGCTTATATCAGAGTTTATATGCATTACCGTCCTTGCCACAAATTCGCGTTCGTCAAGCTGTGCGTCGGCAAGGCGCGATTTCATAGGAGAAAGAAAATATCTCATTATCAAAGGTTCGTCCACGATAGACTTTATCTTTTTTATCGGAATAATCTCCGATTTGACTATCTCGAAAAATTCTTTAATATACGTTTCAAAGTTCTGTTTTGAAATCCGTGAATCGAAAAACATATGAAATGCGTAAAAGTCGGCATAATCGGGGTATATTCCGTATGCCGCAAATCCGCCTCCGAGACCGTTTGACCTCTCGTGCATCGGAACCATGCTTTTTATGATTTTCTCTCCGTTTATCGCTTGTCCGCTTCTCGAGATGACGGCGCTTACGGCACAGCCCGACGGTATTCTGATTTGACCTTCTTTTAAATCCATTTGTGACCTCTTAGTAATTTTTGCAAATAAAAAAAGACGCCCTTTTCAGAGTCGTCAAAACTCTGAAACGAACGTCTTTGCTCATTTTCAGCGAGATTATAGCACAGTATTTTAAGGTTGTCAACAACCGAGCAAAAAAATTTGTCTTAAAATTGCGGTAAAAAAAGGTAAAGATTTTGCCTTTTAGCCGTATGAATTTTAAAAGGATAGTCGCATTTGATTTAACAGCGGTAGGCAATCTTCGGCGGCAGATTAAAATGAGTACAATTCAGCGAAAAAAATAATAGGATAGGGTATGATACTCTCTTTTATATATATATTTATATGCGCCGAAAAAAGAGAAAAGAGATAAGTAACAAACTAAAAAAAAGAGAAAAAAAATTTAAAAAAAATCGTTGACAACAAAAAAAACCTTTTGTATAATGCAAGCGAAAAAGGCAAAGGCGTCTTTGAGACTTAGTCTCGAAGACGCTTTTTTTTATGCCGTGAAACAGGCATTGCCGAAAAATTTAAAAGGAGAAAAATTTATGCAAACGGTATCGGATTATTTTTCAAGTATGGTTTTTGACGACAGAGTTATGCGCTCTATGCTCTCTGCGGACGTATACAATTCGCTGAGAAAAACTATCGACGAGGGCGCAACCCTCGACCTATCGGTCGCTAACGCCGTTGCAACGGCAATGAAAGATTGGGCGGTTCAAAAGGGTGCGACGCACTACACGCACTGGTTTCAACCTTTGACGGGTATCACGGCGGAAAAACACGACGGATTTATCAGTCCCGCTCCCGACGGCAGAGTGATTATGGAGTTTTCGGGAAAGGAACTTATAAAGGGCGAACCCGACGCCTCGAGTTTCCCGTCGGGAGGACTCAGGGCAACGTTTGAGGCAAGAGGTTATACGGCGTGGGACCCGACGAGTTATGCGTTTATAAAGGATAAAACGCTATGTATTCCCACCGCTTTCTGTTCATACGGAGGCGAGGCACTTGACAAAAAAACTCCGCTTCTGCGTTCTATGGAGGCATTAAACAAGCAAGCGCTAAGAATCTTAAAACTGTTCGGAAACGATACGGCAAAGTGCGTTAAAACGAGCGTCGGACCTGAGCAAGAATATTTTTTGGTGGACAAAAAGCTGTATGACCAAAGACCCGATTTGATTTATACGGGCAGAACGCTTTTCGGCGCAAAACCGCCTAAGGGTCAGGAGATGGACGACCATTATTTCGGAGTTATAAAGCCCAGAGTTATTGACTTTATGCACGACCTCAACGACGAACTTTGGAAACTCGGTATTCTTGCAAAGACTCAACATAACGAAGTCGCGCCCGCACAACACGAACTTGCCCCGATATATTCGACGACGAACATTGCAACCGACCAAAACCAACTTACGATGGAGATAATGCAAAAGGTGGCAAAGCGTCATGACCTTGTATGCCTGTTGCACGAAAAACCTTTTGCAGGAGTCAACGGAAGCGGCAAGCACAACAACTGGTCAATGACGACGGATACGGGAGTAAATCTGCTCACCCCCGGCGAAACGCCTTATGAAAACGCACAATTTTTGATATTCCTCTGCGCCGTAATTAAGGCGGTTGACGACTATCAGGATTTATTGAGACTGTCCGTTGCGACGGCGGGCAACGACCACCGTCTCGGAGCAAACGAAGCTCCGCCCGCGGTCATATCGATGTTTTTGGGCGAAGAACTCAGCGCGGTGCTTGAAGCGATTGAAAACGATAAGCCATACAGCGCAAGAGAGAAAAAGCAAATGAAGCTCGGCGTCGACGTGTTGCCTAAATTTATTAAAGACACTACCGACCGCAACAGGACGTCGCCGTTTGCTTTTACGGGAAACAAGTTTGAATTCAGGATGCTCGGCTCGTCAAACAGCATAGCGTGCGCCAATATGATGCTGAACGCGGCGGTTGCGGAATCTTTAAAGCAATATGCCGACAAGCTGGAAGGGGCTCAGGATTTTAAAGCAAAACTTCAAGAAGTCATCAAAAAGACGATAAAGGACCACAAGAGAATAATTTTCAACGGCAACGGCTATGACGACGAATGGATTGCCGAAGCCGAAAGACGAGGACTTTCAAACTATAAGACGACGGCGGACTGTATGCCTCATCTTCTTGATAAAAAGAATGCGGATATGCTTATATCTCATGGAATTTTTACAAAGGAAGAACTTGAATCGAGATGTGAGATAATGCTTGAAAACTATTGCAAAACGGTGATTATCGAAGCGAACACGATGGCGGATATGGCAAAAAAACAGATTTTGCCGGCAATAGAAAAATATGTAGGCGAGCTTTGCGATACGGTAATTAAAAAGAAAACGGTTTCGGAGAAGGTAGAATGTATGTTTGAAACAAAGACGATTTCTAAACTTTCAACTATATCCGACGCCATGTTCGATATGGCGGGCGAACTCGAAGACGAAGTGATTAAGGCAAAAGAGGAAAGCGACGTAGTTTGCGAGTCGGCAAAAATACGTGACCGGGTGCTTCCGGCCATGAGCAGGCTCCGTCTTTTGGCTGACGAAGCGGAAACGGTATGTTCAAAAGAATGTTGGCCGTTCCCGACATACGGAGAGCTGCTTTTCGGAGTATAAGCTCAAAAGGAGTATTTTATGACTACAGAATTTTGGTATTTAATCGGTGCGGCATTGGTCTTTTTTATGCAGGCAGGATTTGCAATGGTTGAAACGGGATTTACCCGTGCAAAGAACGCCGGCAACATTATAATGAAAAACCTTATGGACTTTTGCATAGGCACGGTAGTATTTATGCTTTTAGGTTACGGACTTATGATGGGCGAGGACGCTTTGGCAGGACTTGTGGGCATACCGAACCTGGATTTGTTCGGTAAGTTTACGGAGTTTATCGCCTCTCCCGAGGAGGGTCTGACAGAGGCATCTAAGTTTGTGTTCAACCTTGTGTTTTGCGCAACTGCGGCGACAATCGTTTCAGGCTCCATGGCAGAGAGAACGAAGTTTTCGGCATATTGTATTTATTCGGCGATAATTTCTCTTGTCGTGTATCCTATCGAAGCTCACTGGATTTGGGGCGGCGGCTGGCTTGCACAGATGGGATTCTATGATTACGCAGGCTCTACGGCAATACATATGGTGGGCGGACTCACCGCATTGATAGGAGCTATCATGGTCGGACCGAGAATCGGAAAATACGAACGTGACGAAAAAGGTAAGGTCATCAAAGTAAACGCTATTATGGGACATTCCATTCCGCTCGGCGCACTCGGCGCATTCATACTCTGGTTCGGCTGGTACGGCTTCAACGGAGCGGCGGCGACAAGCGTATCCGAACTTGCCACAATCTTTTTGAACACAACTATAGCCCCTGCGGTGGCAACGTGCACTACGCTTATCTTTACCTGGATTAAAAACAAAAAGCCCGACGTGTCGATGTGTATCAACGCCTGTCTTGCGGGACTTGTCGGAGTCACTGCGGGCTGTGCGGCATTGGACGCAATCGGAGCTACCGTCGTAGGACTTGTTTCGGGATTCTTGGTGGTGCTTGTGATAGAATTTATCGACCTCAAATTGCATATTGACGACCCCGTCGGCGCAGTCGGAGTGCATCTTGCAAACGGAATTTGGGGAACGATAGCGGTAGGACTTTTGGCAAACCCCAACGCTCCGGCAGGACTTAAAGGACTTTTTTATACGGGCGACTGGTATCAGCTCGGAATACAGACTCTCGGCATAGTCACGGTTTGCGCTTATACGGCTTTACTTATGACACTGTTCTTCTTTATCATCAAAAAGACGGCGGGACTCAGAGTAAAACCCGAAGAGGAAACAAAAGGACTTGACGTATCCGAACACGGACTTATCAACGCATATGCCGATTTTGCACCGAACGTAGCTTCTTATGCCTTGGCATACGAAGGAGCGGAAGGATTAAAAGGCGAATTCGACGTAGAAGGCAGAATAGTTTTAGACGAGGACACTTCCATATCCGTTTCGAGCGAGAAGAAGAGCGGCGTTGAAAAAGCTGCGGCGGCAGACGATAAAGAACATAAGTTTACCAAAGTGCAGATTATATGCAAAGAGGAAAGATTGCAAAAGCTCAATGCGGCGTTGACGGAAATAGGAATCACAGGCATGACCGTATCACACGTCATGGGTTACGGACAGCAGAAAGGCAAGAAGGAATATTACAGAGGCGTTCCGGTTACGGTAAATCTGTTGCCTAAAGTGCAGGTAGATATCGTGGTATCGAAGGTTCCTGTTTCGGCAGTCATAGACGCGGCAAAGGCGGCGCTCTATACAGGCGAAATAGGCGACGGAAAGATTTTCGTATACGACGTTGAAAACGTAGTAAAAGTAAGAACCGGCGAAGAAGGATATGACGCTTTGCAGGATTCAAAATAAAACAAAATTCCCTCTCGGCAAATGCCGAGAGGGAAATGCAGATTAAACGGCAAAATATAAACGCAGAAAAATTTAAAAGATAAAAGGACGTAAAACAACACCGTATCCCAAAATAAAAATTAGGGCAAAAAGTGTTGTTTATCGTGTAAAAAGAAAGTTTAAAGCGGTTTATTTAGGCTAAAACGAAAAACTCAACCGAAAGACAAGCGCAAGTGCGTTAAACCGTGAGGACGTAAAAGCGTAGGCGGGTTACCGTGTGGGTGCTAAAAGCAAATGAGGAAAAAAAACCGACAAATCAAGCAAACGGCAAAGAAATTTTTGAGAGGTAAAAAATGTGTACGATAATGTGTTATACGGGAAGGGATATAGAGTGCGAGGACATAAAAGAGGCATTGTATAAGACGCACTCGAGAGGTCCTGACGATATGAAAGTAGTCGGATTAAAAGACGGAATAATGGGCTTTGGCAGGCTCTCGATTATGGGGCTGACCGCTGAAGGTATGCAGCCTTTTACCTTAAACGGAAATTATGTCGTTTGCAACGGAGAGATATACGGATATCGGAAGATAAAAGAAGAACTTAAAAGCGAATATAGTTTTAAAAGCGACAGCGATTGCGAAATACTTCTTCCGCTTTACGAAAAGTATTCCGTTTCGATGTTTAAAATGCTCGATGCGGAATTTGCGCTTGTCATATACGACGGCAAAAAAGGCAAGTTTATAGCGGCAAGGGACCCGATAGGAATCCGCCCGCTCTACTACGGTTATACAAAGTCGCAAAATATAATGTTTGCTTCAGAGCCGAAAAGTCTTATGGGGCTTGTGGATAAAATTTTTCCGTTTCCTCCCGGACATTATTATGAGGACGGTAAGTTTGTCTGTTACAGGGACATGACAGAGGTTGACAAAACCGTATCGGACGACCTTGAAACCGTTTGCAGAAACATTAAAGAAAAACTTGTAGCAGCCGTTAAAAAGAGGCTTATATCCGACGCCAAAGTGGGATTTTTGCTGTCAGGCGGGCTTGATTCCTCGCTTGTCTGCGCAATAGCCGCAAAAGAATACAAAACTCCGATAAGGACGTTTGCAATCGGTATGGAGGGAGACGCAATCGACCTTAAATACGCAAGGCAGGTGGCACAATACATTCATTCCGATCACACCGAGGTCATAATGACGAAAGAGCAGGTCATCGATTCTCTCGAAAAAGTGATAGAGCTTTTAGCAACGTATGATATCACCACTATAAGGGCAAGCATGGGAATGTATCTTGTTTGCAAATACATACACGAAAACACGGATATCAGAGTGTTACTTACGGGCGAGATATCGGACGAGCTTTTCGGATATAAATACACCGACTTTGCGCCGTCGGCAGACGAATTTCAAAAAGAATCGCAAAAGAGAATAAGAGAGCTTCACTATTACGACGTTTTAAGAGCGGACAGATGCATATCCGTAAACTCGATAGAGGCACGCGTTCCGTTCGGTGACCTCGATTTTGCAAGCTACGTTATGGCGATAGACGCTCAAAAGAAGATGAACGTATACGGCAAGGGTAAATATCTTTTGCGTCACGCTTTTGAGGACGGAAGCTATTTGCCTCACGATATTCTTATGAGAGAAAAAGCGGCATTTTCCGACGCCGTGGGACATTCTATGGTCGATTATTTAAAAGAATACGCAAACGGAAAATATACCGATGCGGAATTTGAAGAAAAGAGAAAGAAATACGCTCACGTTCCGCCGATATCTAAAGAGTCGCTCCTTTACCGTGAAATATTCGAAAAATATTACACGGGGCAGTCGCAAATGATTCCCGCATTCTGGATGCCTAACGAAACTTGGCCGGGTTGCAAGGTTGACGACCCGTCGGCAAGAGTGCTTTCAAACTACGGCGACAGCGGAGTTTAAAAAGACGGCCCAATCGGCTGCATATAATCAGTGAAAGTTTATGTATCGGGCAAAAACAAGCAAACGAAATATTTTTAAATCAAAGGCAATATAAATTGCGTAAATTTCGGAAAAGGAGAGGATATGACAAAATATATATTTGTAACGGGCGGAGTCGTTTCGGGGCTCGGCAAAGGAATAACGGCGGCATCGCTGGGCAGACTTTTAAAGGCGAGAGGGTTAAAGGTTGCGGCGCAAAAACTCGACCCGTATATCAACGTAGACCCCGGAACCATGAGTCCTTATCAGCACGGCGAGGTGTTCGTCACCGAAGACGGAGCGGAAACCGACCTCGACCTCGGACATTATGAAAGATTTATCGATGAAAACCTCAATAAATATTCCAACCTTACGACGGGCAAGATTTATTGGAACGTTTTAAACAAAGAAAGAAGGGGCGAATATTTAGGCTCTACAATTCAGGTCATACCTCACGTCACGGACGAGATAAAACAGTTTATATACGCCGTTGCAAAAAAGACGGACGCCGACGTCGTCATCACCGAGATAGGCGGAACCATAGGCGATATAGAATCGCAGCCCTTTATCGAAGCGGTAAGACAGATATCCCTCGAGGTAGGCAGAGAAAACAGCTTGTTTATACACGTCACTTTAGTTCCTTATTTAAAGGGCAGCGACGAGCATAAATCCAAACCCACGCAGCACTCCGTCAAAGAGCTTTTGGGTATGGGAATAAATCCCGACATAATAGTGCTCAGATGCGACGAGCCTTTGGAAAAAAGTATATTTGACAAGATATCCCTCTTTTGTAACGTCAAACGCGACTGCGTGTTTGAAAACATGACAATCCCCGTTTTATACGAAGCTCCGCTCATGCTGGAAAAGCAAAACTTTTCGGGAATTGTGTGCCGTGAACTTTCGATAAAAACTAAAGAACCGAACCTTAAAGAATGGCGTGAAATGATTGACAAGATAAAAAACAGGAAGCAAAATATAACGGTGGGATTGGTAGGTAAATACGTGCGTTTGCACGACGCCTATCTGTCCGTATCTGAAGCGTTGAAGCATGCGGCATATTCGCTTGATTCGGATGTCGAGATAAAGTGGATAGATTCCGAAACGCTCACAAACGAAACGGTCGAGTCTGCGCTCGGCGAGGTAGACGCAATCATTGTTCCCGGAGGCTTTGGACAAAGAGGTATTGAGGGAATGATTCTTGCCGCAAAATACGCGCGTGAAAATGGCGTGCCGTATTTCGGAATATGCTTAGGAATGCAAATTGCCGTCATCGAATACGCAAGGGACGTTTTGGGAATATCGGACGCCAACTCCGGCGAATTCGATAAAGAGTGCGCTCATAAGGTTATCGATTTTATGCCGGGGCAAAGCGATGAAATCGGCAAGGGCGGCACACTCAGGCTTGGCAGTTATCCCTGCGGTATCGCTCCGCATACCGTAATGAGAAAAGCTTACGGATTGGATAAAATAGACGAAAGACACCGCCACCGCTATGAGTTTAACAACGTTTACAGACAGCAATTCGTCGAAGCGGGACTCACTGTTTGCGGAACGTCACCCGACAACCGTCTTGTCGAGGCGGTGGAAATAAGCGACATGCCGTTTTATGTGGGCGTTCAGTTTCACCCCGAATTTAAAAGCAGACCAAACAAACCTCACCCGCTGTTCAAACAGTTTTTAAGTGCAGGTTTAGATATAAGACAAAAGAGGTCACAATGAAAAAGTTTGACGCAAAACTTGTTTTTGAGGACAAAAGCGAATACTTCGGCTATTATTTCGGCTCCAAAAGCGAAAAGGTAACGGAAATAGTTTTTAACACTTCTATGGTTGGATATCAAGAAATTGTATCCGACCCTTCTTATACTTATCAGACGGTTGTTATGACTTATCCGCTCATCGGCAATTACGGAATGACGGCGTGGGACTATGAAACGAAAACTCCGACAATCGGGGGGCTTGTAGTCAAAGAATATAACGATGAGCCGTCAAATTTCGGAAGCGTGGCAACGCTTGACCACGTTATGAAGAAGTATAACGTCACGGGTATAAGCGGTGTGGATACACGTCAGCTCACCCGTTCCATAAGGGATTTCGGAAGCAGAAAAGTGCTCATCACGAGTGCGGATACGCCTATAGATAAGGCGTTGGAAATTTTAAAAACTACTCCGCTCAAAACCGACGCTGTCAGCCGCGTAAGCTGTAAAAAGGCGTGGGAGTCGAAAGTCAAAGGCGCAAAGTTTAAGGTCGTCGCTGTTGACTGCGGTATAAAACTTAATATCGTCCGCTCTTTAAACGAAAGAGAGTGCGACGTCATTGTCGTTCCATGGAACACGACGGCGGAAGAGATTGCTAAAATTAAACCCGACGGCGTGTTTTTTTCAAACGGCCCCGGCAACCCGACCGACGTCGAGCCTGTCATCGAGCTTATTAAAAAGATAAAGGGCAAATACCCCGTTTTCGGAATTTGTTTAGGTCATCAGCTCATATCGCTCGCATACGGCGCAAAGACGTATAAACTCAAATTCGGACACAGGGGAGGAAATCACCCCGTCCGCAATCTTGAAAACGGCAAAGTGGAAGTGACGTCGCAAAACCATTCATATGCCGTCGACGCCAAGAGCCTAGAGGGCACGCCGCTCACAGTAACGCACGTCAACATTCTCGACAACACGGTGGAGGGTGTAGAGTGTAAAGAGGACAACATTTTCAGCGTGCAATATCACCCCGAAAGCTGTCCCGGACCTTGCGACAGCTCATATCTGTTTGACAAATTCATCATTTCGATGAAGGAGAAAAAATAAATGCCCAAAAGAGAAGACTTAAAAAAGATACTTGTTATAGGAAGCGGACCTATTGTTATAGGTCAGGCGGCGGAATTCGACTATGCTGGAACGCAGGCTTGCCTCGCCCTTAAAGAAGAGGGCTATGAGGTTGTGCTTTGCAACTCTAACCCGGCAACCATTATGACGGATACGTCCGTTGCCGACAAAGTTTATATGGAGCCGTTGACGCTCGAATACGTCGCAAGAATTATAAGGTATGAACGACCGGACGCGATAATCCCCGGTATAGGCGGTCAGACGGGGCTTAACATTGCCATGCAGCTTGAGAAAAAAGGCATACTCAAAGAGTGCCGTGTAGAGCTTTTGGGAACGAGCAGCGAAAGTATCGAAATGGCGGAAGACCGTGAACTGTTCAAAGAGTTATGTCAAAGACTGGGCGAACCCGTTTTGCCGTCGGAAATCGCAAATTCCGTCGAGGAAGGCTTGGAGGCGGTAAAGAAGATAGGATATCCCGTCGTTTTAAGACCCGCTTTCACTTTGGGCGGCACGGGCGGCGGTTTTGCCGACAACGAAACGGAATTTTTGGAGATAATCAAAAACGCACTTTATCTGTCGCCCACTCACCAGGTGCTTGTCGAAAAGAGTATAAAGGGTTATAAAGAAATCGAATACGAAGTAATGCGTGACGCAAACGACACGGCGATTGCAATTTGCAATATGGAAAATTTTGACCCCGTCGGTATACATACCGGCGATTCGATTGTCTTTTGTCCGTCGCAGACTCTCACAAACAGAGAATATCAGATGCTAAGGTCGTCGGCGCTCAAAATCATCAGAGCATTAAAAATAAAGGGCGGTTGCAACGTGCAGTTTGCCTTAGACCCGAAATCTTTTCAATATTATCTTATAGAAGTAAATCCGAGAGTCAGCCGTTCGTCTGCGCTTGCGAGTAAAGCCAGCGGATATCCCATTGCAAGAGTATCGGCAAAGATTGGCATAGGAATGAACCTCGACGAAATTATGCTTGCCAATACTCCCGCTTCTTTTGAGCCGTCACTCGACTATGTGGTAACCAAAATGCCGCGTTTTCCGTTTGACAAATTCGAGGACGCAAACAACTGTCTCGGAACTCAGATGAAAGCGACCGGCGAAGTAATGAGCGTGGGCAGAACGATAGAGGAAAGCCTTTTAAAAGCCGTCCGCTCCCTTGAGATAGGCGTAGACCACGTGTATATGGCAAAATTCGATTCTATGTCGAAAGCGGAACTGTTTGAATATATCGAAAGAGGCACGGACGACCGACTTTATGCCATAGCTCAGCTTTTAAGACTTAAAACCCCGCCGAAGGAAATTGCAAAGGCAACTAAGATAGACGTGTTTTTTATCTCAAAGATAAAGCATATCATCGATATCGAAGAAAAATTAAAAGAAAACAAGGGCGATACGGAATGTCTTATAGAGGCAAAGACGTTCGGCTTTTCGGATAAGGCTGTCGCAAGACTTTGGCAAACAGACGAGCTTGAAATTTATAATATGCGTCAAAAGAAAGGCATTAAACCCGTATACAAAATGATTGACAGCTGTGCTTCCGAGTTTGACAGCTATATCCCTTATTTTTATTCGACGTATGAAAAGCAGAACGAATCGGTTGTGTCGGAAAACAAAAAAGTAGTCGTTTTGGGCAGCGGACCTATCCGTATAGGTCAGGGCGTCGAATTTGACTACTCCACCGTGCATGCCGTAAAAACCATAAAGCAAGCGGGATACGAAGCCATAATTATTAACAACAATCCCGAAACCGTTTCGACGGATTATACGACGTCGGACAAGCTTTATTTTGAGCCGCTATGCACAGAGGACGTCATGAACGTGATTGAATTTGAAAAGCCTGAAGGAGTAATAGCTTCGCTTGGCGGTCAGACTGCGATAAACCTTGCTCAACCGCTTACGGACAGGGGCGTCAATATCATCGGCACCGACTGCGCCGCAATCGAAAAGGCGGAAAACCGCGACGCTTTTGAAAAACTTTTGGCGTCGCTAAAAATTCCGCAGCCCAAAGGCAGAGCGGTTACGGATATCGAAGAGGGCATAAAAGCGGCAGGAGAGATAGGCTATCCCGTGCTTGTCCGTCCGAGCTTTGTCTTGGGAGGCAGGGCAATGCGTATTGTAGCAAACGAACAGCAGCTTCGCCACTATTTAAAAACTGCCGTCGAAATCGATGAGGATAAACCCGTTTTGGTGGATAAATACATCAGCGGAAAGGAAGTGGAAGTAGACGCCGTATGCGACGGCAAGGACGTCTTCGTCCCCGGCATTATGGAACTCGTCGAAAGGACGGGCGTACATTCGGGCGATTCGATAAGCGTTTATCCCACGTTCAGCATTTCGCAAAAGGTTAAGGATACCATTTTAGACTACACCTTGAAACTTGGCAGGGGAATAGGAATAAAGGGGCTTTACAACATTCAGTTTATTGTGGATAAGGACGAAAACGTTTATATTATCGAGGTCAATCCGCGTTCGTCGAGAACCGTTCCTTTTCTGTCAAAGGCTACCGGTTATCCGATTGCCGATATCGCAACGCTCGTTATTTTGGGCAAGAGCTTGAAAGAGCAGGGATTCGATAAAATTTATCCCGACGAGAAAAAGCGTTGGTACGTCAAAGTTCCCGCTTTTTCGTTTGCGAAACTACGAGGCATGGATTCGCACCTCTCTCCCGAGATGAAATCGACGGGCGAAGCGATAGGATATGACAAAACTCTGACGAGAGCGCTGTATAAAGCGCTTGCGGCGGCGGGAGTCAAAGTGCAGAATTACGGCACGGTGCTGATTACGATAGCCGACGACGATAAGAGCGAAGCGCTTCCTTTAATAAGGCGTTTTTACAATCTCGGCTTCAACATAGAAGCCACCGAGGGAACGGCAAAGTTTTTAAAGAGCAACGGCATTAAAACGAGGATAAGGAAAAAAATAAGCGAAGGGTCAACCGATATGCTCGATTCAATAAGGCAGGGATACGTCACCTACGTCATAAACACAAGAGACGTCCGTTCGGAACACAGGCTTTCGGACGGCTCTCAGATAAGGCAATGCGCCGTCGAAAACAACGTAACCGTGTTTACGTCTCTCGATACGGTAAGAGTTTTGCTTGACGTGCTTGAGGAAATTACTATGAATGTTTCGACAATTGACGCGGAATAGCGACAAAGGATAATCACTTTGCCGTTTGAGCAAAGTCGGACTGAAGCGGTGCAAATTAAAAACACGGAATTAAGGCAATCTTTAAAGATAAAAGATTGCTTTTTTTTATTATATAAAGTAAAATGACACTAAAGTAAATTTAAAGGTGAGACAAAATGAAAAGAAAGTTTTTGGTATTATTATCTGTATTGCTCATCGTTATACTGTCGGCAGTCGTTTTTGCCGCCTGTAACGGAAGCAGCAAAAACAATTCAAATCCGTCTGATAAAGGCGAGAGTCAGACGCCTGAAACGGAGTCACCGATGTTTTACGAAGATATGACGTTTGATTATCTTTATAACCTGGTTAAGAAAGCTAAAAGCTATACCATAGTTATAAAAGAGATAAGATACGACGCGGCAGCAGACTCCGACACGGCAATATGGTCGGAAACGGCAACGGCTTCTGTTGACAACGTGTCAAAAATTTCATACGTCGAAACGGTAAATGAGACAAACGGCGAGACATATTCGACAAAGGAATATAAGTATGTTGAAGGCGAGACGCAATATAGCATTTCACTCAAAAATTATACGTCGGTTGAGAATTCCGCTCCGATAAAAAATCCCGACGGAGAATTTGCTCTTTACAGCGCAACGAAAGGCGTTTATGCTTCCCCTGCAGAATATCCTTTGAGCGTCTTCGGCAACGAAAGTTTCAGCGCCTACAACGAATATACCTTTTTAGAAGACAATTTGTTTTTCAATTATATATTCCCTCAGCTTTTCCTCGAGAATTCGAAAATCACGGCAATGCCTATGGAGGGAAGCAATGCGGAGCTCATTATCGAAAACGGCAGCTTTGGAGTTTTATATCATATTCTTGAAAACTCAAAAGTGGTGTCGGATTATTCTCTTGTGATAACGGATATAGATAATAGCTCTATAGCTTCGGTTCCCTCAGAGGTAAAAGACTATCAATCTCAGGCGATTGAAAAATAAACATAGAGAGAATATTTTAAATATTTATAATGGAAAAAGCACCCGAAGGGTGCTTTTTTAAATGCAAAGGTTAATTATACTTTCAAGTGTTGCACTTAGTTTGACAATTCATCGCAAAACTTTTTAAATCCTGCCGTCAAATTTTTCGAGTTTTTCAAACCGAGCATTTTTGCCCAACGGTATTACGCGTCAGGATAAAAACGCTTTCATATACGCCACGTATTTTTCCGCTATGGCGTTTGCTTTGTCGGACGAGCCTGCCTTTGTTGCAACGTATATTTTGAGTTTAGGCTCTGTGCCGGAAGGACGGACGCAAACCCAATCGCCGCCGTCGAGTTTCCACTTAATGGCGTTAGTTTTGGGCAGGTGTGTATCTTCTTTCGAGCCGTCGGCGTTTATAACTATTTGATTTAAAAGGTCGCTTGTCGAAACAACTTTCTTTTCGTCGATTTTATCAAGGGCGGTGCTTCTTGCCTTATCCATAATCGCGCTCATTTTTTCCATTCCGTCAAGACCTTCATAGAAGATTGAGACGGATTTTTCGATATAATATCCGAACGTGTCGAAAATTTCCATAAGGCGGTCGAATACGGAAGAGCCTTTTGCCTCATAGAAGCAAGCCATTTCGGCAAACAGCATAGAGGCGACCACGGCGTCTTTATCTCTGGCGTGCGTGCCGCTGAGATATCCGTAGCTTTCCTCATAGCCGAACATAAAGGTATATTCGCCCGTCTTTTCCCACTCTTTGATTTTTTCGCCGATAAACTTAAAGCCTGTCAAAACGTCAAAAGTTTTGACGCCGTATGATGCGGCAATCTCGTTTGCGAGATTGGTGGTGACTATTGTCTTTACGATAGCGGCGTTAGCGGGCAGGGTGCCGTTTTGCTTATGACGGAGCAGTATATAGTCGCAAAGGAGCGCGCCAATCTGGTTGCCGTTTAAAAGCACGAATTTGCCCTCTCTGTTTCTTATTGCCACGCCCATTCTGTCGCAGTCGGGGTCGGTGCCTATGCAGATATCGCTGCCGATTTTGTCGGCAAGTTCGATTGCCATTTTAAGCGCGTCGCTCTCTTCGGGATTCGGCACTTTGACGGTTGAAAATTCCGTGTCGGGCTTTGCCTGTTCGGGCACGACGGTCACGGGGATATTCATAATATCGAGTATCGTCGTCACGGGCATATATCCGCTTCCGTGAATGGGGGTATAAACTATTTTGATGTTTTTACCCACTTTCTTCACGGCGTCGGCAGAAAGGCAAAGTTTTTGTATCTCTTTAAAATAGGCGTTGTCGAGCGACTTTCCTATTATAGTGACGTTTGCATCAACTTTTAAATTGTCTTTGCCGACAATGGATTCTTTATCGAGTTTGACGTCGGCTTCGGCAATTCCGAAATAGTCAAGCTTGTCGATAAATTCGACTACCTTTGCCGTGGCTTCGGGCGACATTTGCGCGCCGTCCTCGCCGTATACTTTGTATCCGTTGTAAATTTTGGGGTTGTGCGATGCGGTTATCATAATGCCGGCTATCGCGTTTAAATGCCTTATTGCAAACGAGCAAACGGGAACGGGACGGACGTTTTCAAAAAGAAAAACCTTTATATTGTGCGCGTCCAACACTTTTGCCGCAAGTATGGCAAATTCCGTTGACATACGTCTTGTATCGTATGAAATGACGATGCCTTGCTGTTTTGCCTGTTCTCCTAAAGTTTCTATATAGTTTGCAAGCCCTTCCGTTGCTCTGCGAACGGTAAAACGGTTCATACGGTTTGTGCCCTGGTCGAGCACTCCTCTCATTCCTGCCGTTCCGAATGCGAGCGGAATTGCAAACATTTCTTTCTTTTCTTCTTCGGTAAGTTCCAAAAGCCTTGCTTTTTCTTCTTCGGTAAGCTCAGGGCTTTCTAAAAAATTTTGATAAGTATCAAGATATGACATAAATTCCTCCGCTATCATTTAGTATAAAACAATTATACCATTTTATGGGAGATAGTCAATAAGCAAATCTTGTTTAGGCGTCAAGATTATTTCGTCGAGAGCCTTATAAGTGTTTTTCCTAATCTTAACCTTTTTGACTGTTCCGTCCTCAAAAACTTCGATATAACCTTGCGATATAAGACCGTTTTTGCCTTGTCTTTTTACCGTCTTTTCCGTTACTTCGTCCGTTGTAATTATCTGCGTTTTATAGGGTATGACGCTAAGCGTTTCGGAAACAAGTTGTATTTCTCTGCCTTTAACGCCTATCATATAAAAATACAGATTTCTGTCTTTGATAAAGCTATGCACCGTCACGGGAGCTTGAGACGTATTTTTAAATTTTAAATCGGCGCTGTCGGACACCATAGCGTCGAACGACGGGGCAACGTATGATACGGGCAACGAATGCTGATTTACAGTGATTATCTGCATATCGGAAAGAAGAGCGCAGTTATAAAGCGTCGTGGAAACCTGACATGTTCCTCCGCCCACGCCGTCGGTAAATTCGCCGTTTAAAATTACTTTCGCATCTTTGAATCCGTTTTCTCTCGTGCGTTTTCCCACGACTTCGTTAAAGGAAAACGTCTCGCCCGGATTTAAAACGTATCCGTCTATCTTTTTAGCCGCAAGCGAAATGTTGTGCGCTCTCTCGTTTGAGCTTGAATAAAACGCCGTCGAAAAGCGTCCGCGGATAATGTGGCTGTTTTTAAACGATGAAAGTTCTTCCGCTTTCTTTTCGACAAGCTCTACTTTCACCTTATCCAGCTTCAGGTCTATTGCCTTGCATACCGTCTCGTAAAAGTCGGATTTTGAAAAATTCAATCCGTCCCTTCCTTGATGATAGGATATTTTGCCGGAATTAAACGAATAGGACGTCGGAATGTATTCCACGGCATACTTCTGTTTTAAAGCGTTTGCAAAAGCTGTCAGATTTAAGAATATAAAATCCGCCGCTTTCTCGCAGTCGGTAAACTTCAAAGCCGCTTTGTAGGTGTTTAAATATCCGAAACGTTTTGTCGTTTTGGCGGCCGATTCGTTGAAAATCGCCTCGAACGGAATCGTTTCGCCTTTTATCTCCACATTGAGCGCGAAAGTATTTTTTGCGTCGATTATGCCGTTATCGGAATTATTTGCCAAAGCAAACGCGACGAGGTAATCCTGACGAGAAAAAATCGCTGCCGAAAAAATCGCCGCCTGCAACAGAATAAGCGCAATAAGCAAAATAAAAATAAATTTTTGACGAAAAATTGAAGTTTTCGGCCGATACATATCTTTAGTTTGTCGAATTACTGAATTTTTAAACAAAAAAAGCGGGAGTTAAAATATGACTTTAAAATGATGCGGCGAATTGCATATAAAACAACAAATGCCCGATTTATATTTTGCAAAAAAATTCAGAGCAAAAAGAAATGAATAAATGAAATAAATAAAAGGGATAAAGGAAATCGTAGATGAGCAAAGAAAATGAGTAAGGAAAATGAGCAAATAAAATTGATATGGAAAATGGCTAAAGCTTAAAATTGACAAATTGAAACTAAACTTTATTTTGTTTTGTTTCCGTGCAGAAGTTTTAATACGTCCGCCTCTTCCATTTTGGGAACAAACGAGGCGTTGTAGCCGTCGGAGGATTCGTAGTGGAAGTCGCTTCCCGCCGTCGGGATAAGGCGGTATTTAGACGCAAGTGCCCTGAGCGTCTTTTCTTCCGTCTCGTTGTGTGCAGGATACGACACCTCGAGAGCCTTAAGTCCGTATTTTACAAGTCCCGAGATAAGCAGCTCGGCGCTCTTGTCGGTAAGATAGGCTTTGGGGTGAGCAAGACACGGTATGCCGCCTGCCGAAACTATTGCTTTTACGGCGGCGAGCGGAGTCAGTTTTGTCGCCTGAATATAGGCAGGCTTTCCCGTGCCGAGATAGCGGTCGAAAGCCTCGCCGATATTTTGGCAATATCCTGCCTTAACCATAGCCAGGGCAAAATGCACTCTGCCGACTCCCTTTGCGGCAGGGTCCAAATCGATTTTAATGCCCATACTTTGCAATTTTTCATAAAGCCTTATATTTCTTGCCTTGCGGTATTCTTTGACCGTGTTGAGCGTGTCCAAAAATTCTTCCGAGCGGTAGTCGATTCCGTAACCCAAAATATGGACGTCTTTTGACGCATAGGTAGAAATTTCTATGGCAGGGACAAAGAGGATACCGAGCGCCTTTGCCGTCTCCACCGCTTCGGGCAGGGCGTCCACCGTATCATGGTCGGATATGGCGCACGCTTTTGCTCCCAGCTTTTTGAGGCGCGTCAAAACCTGCTCGGGCGAAAGCTGCCCGTCGCTGAAAGTCGTATGATTGTGCATATCCGCATAAATCAGATTCATATCTCCTCTTTTTTGTCCTATGTATATCAGTTTCCGCTGTCGTCGCTATCTATATCGACTAATGTTGAAGCTGTCTCTAAAAGCGAAGTTTTTTCGCCCGTGATTGCCGAAACGGATTGCAATCTTTTTCCGATTATCTGCGTGCGTTTCTCGGCGTTGTCGATTGTCGTCTGCACGCTTTCGAGTTTCTTTTTCGTCTGCCCCAAAAGGTCGGAAAACTGAACGAAGTCCTTTCGGAACTGTTCAAGAAGTTTGCCGATTTCCGTGCTTCGTTTCTCGATTGCCACTGTGCGGAATCCCATCTGCAAGCTGTTTAACAGGGCGGCAAGGGTGGTAGGTCCGCAAACGACGACCCTTAGCCTTGTTTGCAAATCTTCTATAAGGTGAGGACGTCTTATCACTTCGGCGTATAAGCCCTCGACAGGAAGATATAAAATTGCAAAGTCGCACGTCTTGGGCGGGTGAATATATTTGTCTCTTATCGATTGAGCCTCTGCCTTTATACGGCGTTCTAAATTTTTTCCTTCTTCTTCAATCTGCGCTACGTTGCCTTTTTCGGACGCTTCTACAAGCCTTAAATAGTCCTCAATCGGAAATTTTGCGTCGATGGGAAGATAGACCGTCTCTTCTTTTTTGCCGGGCAGATTGATGACAAAATCCACTCTTTCGTTTTCGTTTTTTGTTATGTTGACGTTTTTGGAATATTGCTCGGGAGTGAGTATCTGACTTAGCAGGTTATCCAGAGCAATTTCGCCCCATGTACCCCTCTGTTTGACGTTGGTAAAAATCTTTTTAAGGTCGTTTACTCCCGTCTGCAAAGACTGCATTTCCATAAATCCTCTGTTAATTTCGCTCAGTCTGTCGCTTATAATTTTAAAGGATTGATTAAACCTTTCGTCAAGGGTGGAGGACAGTTTTTCGTCCACCGTCTCTCTCATTTTTGTGAGCTGAGTTTCGTTGTCGCGTCTGACCTCGTTTAAATTTTTTTCGCTTTCTTGGCGCATTGCGTCGAGTTTTGAATCGACGTTTTGCATAAACGCCACCATGCGCTGTTCTATGGCGTTGTTGGTGTCCTTTAAAGCAGAGAGTTTGTCTTCGACGTTTTTCGACGACAGTTCGAAAGTTTTAGCCGTCATTTCGTTGTTCATCTTGAGCGTGGTGTTTATCTCGTTTTTTGTCGAGTCGAAAGCAGAAGCGTCTATTTTTGTCTTTTTTACGATGGCTATAACGATGAGCGTTATAAGCAGGGCAATTGCCACCGCTAAAAGAATGTAAAGTGCTGTCATTTTTTCTCCTTTATAATCTGTCGTTTTATGTCGCCAAGAGCCTTTAACTGTTCTTCATAAGTTAAAAGATAATATTTAACCGATTTTTCCCAAACTTTGTTTAAAATTTCCGAGCGCATTTTAGGCCGGACGTCAAGGACGTCTTCTCCTTTTATTTTGAGCTCTTTTACGCATAGAGGAACGCCGGCTTTCAGCATATCGTTAAAAAGCGATTCCATTCTGTCGGCAGACGGCGAGGTAACTCCTTTTGCCGCCATGGCGTCCGCTCTGATAAGAGATATAAGGTCATAGGCTATATCGTGATTTTTTGCCAAAAACCATCTTATCTTGGGCGTCTTTGTTTCGTTTAAAAGGTTATACATATGATTTTCTATCAAACGGCAGATTTTTTCTACCTCGGCGTTTGAAAGCTTGAGACCTTTTGCACCCAGCAGCTCTCTTGCAATCCGAGCGCTCTCTTGCGGATGATTATACATATTGCCGTCACGGGCAAGGCACATAGGCTTTGCTACGTCGTGAAACAGGGCGGCAAGCCTGACTGACGGCGGCGCAAATTTTACTGTTTGCATTATATGTTCGAACACGTCGTAATCGTGGTATTTGGGATTTTGCCTCACGCCTTTGCCTTCTTTAAGGACGGGAAACAGTTTTGTCAATACCGTAGTTTGGTCGAGCAGTTTAAGCCCTCTATAATGGGCGTATTCGTTATTCAGCGACGAATATCGGACGTCGGCGGACAGTATCTTTTTAAGTTCTGTTGCTATTCGTTCTTTGGAGATGTCGAGCACGTTGTCCGACATTTTTATCGCCCACTCCATAGTGCCGTCTTCTATATCGAAACCGAGTTCGGCTGCAAATCGGCATAGCCTTAAAATTCTCAGTCCGTCTTCGGAAAACACTTTCTTGGGTGCAACCGTGGCGGAAAGAATTTTGTTTTTTATATCCTCAATACCGCCGAGAGGGTCGACGAATTCGCCTTTGGATATATCGTAATATACGGCGTTGGCTTTAAAATCCCGCCTTTTGGCGTCGAGAGTTATGTCCGAACAAAACTCCACTTTAGAAGGCGTATGCGCACCGCCCACGGGGTAGCTGTCCTGCCGAAAGCATGTATATTCCGCTTTAAAATCACAGCTTGTAACAATCACCGTGCCGACTCTGAGATTCGAGTCGGCAACTTTAAACTTCGAGCCTTTCAGCTTTTCGATAAGCAGGGACGGGGGAAGTGCACTCGTTATGTCGATATCGTCGAAACCGAGCCCGAGCAAAAAATTTCTCACGCTTCCGCCTACGGCGTAAAGCGTTGCTTCTTTACCGAGAAAATCGGCAAGTTCGATTAAAGCCTCAGGTAGCTTATTTTTCATACACCTTTTTTGAAAGGACGCACACGTCGGGCAGGTTGCGGTATTTTTCGGCATAGTCGAGGCCGTAACCGACTACGTATTCGTCGGGTATTTCAAATCCTATATAGTCGCCTTTTAGCTCCACCTTTCTTCTCGAGGGTTTATCGAGCAGGGCACAAAGTTTAATCGATTCCGGATTTCTCGCCTCAAGCACCTTGATGAGGTATGAAAGCGTGATACCCGTATCGATTATGTCTTCGATGATGAGTATGTTTTTGCCGTCGACGGGTTCGGATAAATCCTTTATCATTTTGACTTCGCCTGAGGAATTCGTTCCGTTTCCGTAGCTTGAGAGCGACATAAAGTCAAGTTCGACGTCGCCTTCGAGTCTTTTGAAAATATCCGCCAAAAATATTGACGCGCCCCTTAATATTCCCACGACAAGTATGGGTTTGCCTTTATAATCGGCGTTAATCTGTGCGGCAATCTCGTCAGCTCTTTTCGCTATTTCGGCATTTGAAACCAAAATCTTTTCGATATCAGAATTATACATTTTTTCCTCCGACTACTAAAATCCGTTTAGTATTAAAGTCTAATTTGATTTTTTCGGATATCTCTATATCCTTTATTAAAAGTATATCATTTCCTGCGGCAAACACAAGCAATTTATCTCTCAGCCTAGCGGGAAATTTTTTGTCGGTCAAAAAGTCGCCAAGGCTTTTTGTTCCGCCACCGAATTTCTCAAACGAGTCGCCGTCGCGCCTGAAACGCAGGACGGTGCCGCTCGGGAATTTATCCAAATCGCAATAGAGCGCGCCTTTTAGCTTTCCGCTTTCAAATTCCGATTTAAATTCGTCAGCGGATAAAACTTTGAGCGACAGCTTATCCTTTAATTTTTCGTCTTCGAGAGCATCGAACAGGTTTATACCCTCTTTAAAATCCACGCCGTCCGAAATAGAGCGGGCACTGTCGCAGTCATATCCCTCTTTGGTGAATACCAGCCCGTCCTTTTCGATATATACCGTGACAAGGTAGGGCATATCGAGCCTTTTGGAACTGACATTTTCGGTCAGCTTTACTATGGCGTTTAAATGACGCTCTTCGACGTCGTGCTCCACGCCCAAAAGTTTAAAGCATAAAAGTATCTCTTTTTTGAGCAAAAACGGGTGTTTAAACGGCTTTTTTATCATATAGCCGTCCTCTGTCTTAATCGGCTCAGATATGACGCCGTTTAGATAGTCGTCCGCCTCTAGAGCGGCGAGGGCGAGCCGATAAGCGCTGTTTTCAAAAGAGGGGAAACGCTCTTTTAATAGAGGGAGAACGTTGAGCCTTAAAAAGTTTCTGTCCGCCTCGTCTATCAAGTTTGTTTCGTCCGTGACGTAAGGAATATTGTTTTTTGAGGCAAAGTCTAAAATTTCTTCTTTAGAAAAATCTAAAAGCGGACGGATAAATTTTCCCGTCTGCCTGACAATGCCTTTAAGCCCCGACAGTCCCGTTCCTCTCGCTATGCGATAGAGCACCGTTTCGGCAAGGTCGCCTTTGTGGTGGGCTGTGGCGACAAAGTCGCAGTCTAAAGAATCGAAAATTTCACGGCGTAAAAGCCTTGCAGAAAGTTCAAGCGATATCTTCTTTTCTTTTGCAAGCTTTAAAGCGTCCACTTTAAATCTTTTTATCTTTACCGAATGTTGTTTGCAATATTCCTCTACGAAATCGGAATCGGAAACGGAGGATATGCCCCTTATCGAGTGGTCGACGTTGACGACGAAAAATTCCCCTTTATAGTTGTTCATAAAGAGGTAAAGCATGACCATGCTGTCGGCGCCTCCGCTGACGGCAAGCGCTATTTTTTTGTCGTCGAAACCGAGATTCAATTCCATAAAAATATTATATATCAAAAACGCAAAAAGACAAAACGATTTTAAAACGAGTTTTGTCCGTCAATATACAAATCTGCTTATGGCAAATTTTATATAATTCGCATAATAGCTTTAAACATAGCTTTATTTCGGCAGAAAAAAACGCCGTAAAAAGGGTGTATTCAATAGAGATGGCAATAATTAACAAAAAATAGCGAATACACCCCAAGGGCAAGTCAGGAAAAGAGCGGGCTCAGAGACTCCGCTCTTTTTTGTCTAATGTTCCCGTGATAGTCACCGGAACAGAGGAAGCGAAGCAGAAGAGGAAGACAATTCAGATTGTGTAAACTAAAAGATGATTTGCAATCAACAAAAACCACAATCGGAGAATATCACAAAACAGGTTTCATTAGATAGCCGTAATCGAAGAGATTGCGGCTATTTTGCTGTAAAGCATTGCTTTTTAACTGCTTTTGTGCTATACTGCAAATGCGTTCTAATTTCATAAAACCAAATGAATGGGTTACATCGGCACAGGTGTATCCCTCTTTTCCCATTTATTTGGTACATAGAAAAGAAATTAGAACGCAACTGATTAAGGGATACATTCTTTGCGGGCGTTCCCTTAATTGGGGGCGCTCTTATTTTTTATAGCAAATACCTGCGCTGTTCTTGCAAAATCTGCCCGCTTGTGATATACTGTAATCGCTACACAAACTGAATATTCACATAACGGATACGAACAGGCATTTCGTATCTCTATTTTCCGTTATGTGAAAGTTTGTGTAGCAGCAATCGGAGATACTTTATGCGGGGCGTGTCTTCGGTTGAAGGCACGCTTTTTTTAATGCCCTTTGCAGACGGATCATCAGGAGGTAAAAAATGATGAAACGAAAACTGCTGGTTATCATGCTGGCTATTGTAATGGTGTTCACGTGCGCCGCAGGGCTCGCAGCATGCGGGACGAAAGGCGACGGCGGCGGAGGCGGGAACGGCACGACCTATACCGTGACGTTTGAAACGGTGGGCGGCACGGCAATCAACCCCGTGGAAGTAAAGGCGGGCAATACCGTGGCACGACCTGCCGACCCGACCAAAACGGGTGCGGAGTTTATCGACTGGTTCACTACGAGTACATACGAAGGTGAGCCTTATGATTTTTCAACGCCCGTCAACTCAAATCTTACATTGTATGCGCAATGGTCGGATGAAAATTATGCGGTCGTATTTGACGTGAACGGCGGCTCTCCCGTCATCGACTATGCGACGTATCTTTACGGTACCGAACTTGATGAACCGGACGAGCCCGAGCGTGTAGGCTATACATTCACGGGCTGGTACACGGACGTAAAATGCACGAAGAAGGCTTCGTTCCCCTATGAGGTAACGGGGCACAGCCGCTTTTACGCCGGGTGGGAGAGTACGCGCGAAGTGACGGTAAATTTCAAGATCGCCATGTTGCAGGGTGATACGCGCGATATCAACTATGACGAAGAGATACTCGCCCCGATTACGATAACGGCGGGTGAAGAGCTTACCCAGCCCGAAAACCCGAAGGATATCTCTTATCTTGATAAAAACGGGGCGAACCATGAACTGAAATTTTCTTACTGGAATTTTGAGCCGGTATACGGCAATTATTCCGACGCTGTTCTCTTTCCCGTGCGTACAACGGACGTGGAAGAGATCATGCTGTATGCCGTGTACGTCGAAGTGGGCGAAGGCGATGTCTATGCAAGCCTTACCGTTCACCCGAATAACGGCGAAAAAGAAACGGTAATGTACGGCGTTCAGGGTGAAGCGATTGCCATTTCCAACCTCAACGAACACGATCCCGCGCCGTTCTATTCGGACAAAGGTTTACCCCGCAAACCCGGATACGAGGCAACGGGCTACTTCAAAACGTCCGACTTTCAATCGGGAACGGTGTATGAAATCCCGTTCGTGCTGAAAAACGAACAGAACGACGTGTATATCCGCTGGGAAAAGAAGGACGACCTTACCGTAACGTTCGATTATAATTTCGACAGTATTGAAGATATGACCGCCACATTCGCATACCGCGGGCTCATCGTGCGACCCGAAAATAAAATGGTGACGGGCTATACCTTCGACGGCTGGTATTATACCCTGTATTCGGCGGTGTAAGAACAGCGCTGGAATTTTGAAACGGATACAGCATCCACGGATATCACGCTTACCGCAAAATGGGTAAAGACTGCCACGGTAATTACTTACGATACCTGCGGCGGGTACGAGCGCAATCCCGTTGCCGTCAGTCAGGGGCGCGAGATAACCGTTCTTCCGCTCCCGGTCCGTCAGACGGGCGACACCGTTTACAACTTCCTCGGTTGGTATTTAGACAGCGAATATACGCAGGAAGCGACGCTGCCCATGACGATAGACAACGATATTACCTTCTATGCAAAGTGGAGCGACGCCATTGACATCAGTCTGTTTGAGATCCTCGATCTGGGCGGTTCGTCCGGCTATTCTGTGCGCGTGCGTTCCAATGCAAAGGACGAAATCACAGGGGCAGTCACCCTTCCCGCCCGTTATGGCGGCGATGAAATCGAAAGGATTGAATCAAGCGGATTTGCGGACTGCATAAATATCACCGAAGTGATCGTTCCCGATACGGTCGACTATATTTACAATAATGCCTTTAACGGTTGTACGTCTTTGAAAAAAGTGGTATTGCCGGAAGGTTTGTTGCAGCTTTCTTATGATGTTTTCACTGACTGTGAAAGCCTTGAAGAAATAAATTTCCCCGGAGATTCGCTTTACTGTGTCTATGCCGATATATTTATGGATAGCCCGAAGATGTGGGAACAACTCGAACGGGATGCGGACGGCAATTATTACTGGGGAACGGCATTCCTCGGACACACTGCCTATGTAACAGGAGATAAAGTTGAAGACGATACGACGACATCCGTCACCGTGCGCGAAGGGACTACTGTCGTTGCGACATATTCGTTCTATTATATGAATGCTCTGGAAACGGTGACGTTTGCGGATACTGTCAAATATATTCCGGGTTATGTATTTGGAAGTTCAAGCGCTCTTAAAACTAGTCCCATTCAGACGATCCATCTGCCGGCATCATATACCGAGGCCGGAACCCTTACCACACACTTCCCCGTCAACGTGGAAACGATAACCATTCCGGAAAGCAACGAGGAGTTCACGGTGATCGACGGCTGCCTGATAAGCGTAGAAGATAACCGCCTTATCGCCTCTACCGTAAACGCAACAGCGATCCCCGACGGCATCGTGATCATAGGCGAAAATTCGTTTACAAACAAGCCGCTCGATACGGTCGTTATTCCGAATACGGTCACGACGATCCGCGCGAATGCTTTTGCCGATTGTGAATTTACGAATATCAACCTTCCCGACAGCGTAGGCATTCTGGACAGTACCGCCTTTGCGGGATGCTCGGATATGCTCTCCATCACGTTCGGCGCAGGCATCAACTTGCAGAATACGGAACTGTTCAGCGATATGAGTAAATTGCAGAGTCTTTCTGTGAACGCAAACAACCCGTATATGTACAGCAAAACGGACGTGCTTTACAGGAAAGCGACGAACACGATCATGTACTTTGCACCCAAGCACACCGGACCCATCGAGCTTGCAGACGGACTTGAAACTTTGCCCGCAGATGTTTTTGGCATAATTTCGGGTATCACAGAAAGATTCGTTATTCCCGACAGCGTAACTGCAATCGAAGACGGCGCTTTCGACCACATGTCGATCGGCTCGCTCTATCTCGGCAAAAACGTGCCTAAATTTAATGCTGAAATGGGTTCGCTCATCCTGGTCAGCAACGTAGAAGTTGCGGCGGATAACCCGAATATGGCATCTGTGGACGGCGTGCTGTACGGCAAGGATATGACCGAGCTGTTGCTTTTCCCTGCTGAGCGTACAAATTATACGATTCCTGACTCCGTAATAAAAGTTGAAGACTATATTTATATGCCGTACCTCGACGATATGACCGTCGGTGCAGGTATTTCGCGCGAAACTTTTGACTTCCTTTTGTATGGCAATGAGGAGAACGGCTGGGAGCCGGCGGTAACGTGTGGCTTGAACACGGTAAATGTGAGCACAGATAATAAGGAACTTACTTTGTTCGAAGGCGTCGTTTATTCCAAAGACAAGAAGGAACTCGTCTATATTCCTTCCGGGTTTGACGGCGACCTGATTCTTCCCAAAGAGATGGAAGTCGTGGACTCCTACTTTACGGCGCATTCTTCTCTCTGGCATGCAAGCGGCGAAGACGCCGACTATAATACGATCCGGATCTGCACGTTGCGTACGGAAGAAGGCAGCATGTTGCGAGAAGTTTCCGAAAGTGCTTTTTTAAATATTGAAGACAGGAGCGGCGGGGCGGCAAGTCTGCCCGCTTGGGTGGATGCGAATTATTATGACTGGGAAAGAACACAGGTGCTGTTGTACGCCGTCGATCTCTCCAATGCGACGAAACTGGAAAGCATTGATTCGTATGCGTTCTATGCACTGGATATGCTCACCTCTGTAAAGCTGCCCGAAACGTCATTTGATCTAGGGTTGAGTGCGTTCGCGGATTGCGAAAACCTCGAAAGCGTCAGCGGGCTGGCGCAGGCGACGGTAAACAATTCTTTCTATAACTGTCCGAAACTTTACGACGAAGACGGGCTGATGATCGTAGACGGCGTACTGTTCGGCTTTGATATTTCTTCTGCTAATCCCGATCTGCACGGCGATCTTATTATTCCGGAAAATGTCACGAAAATCGCGGGCGGCGCTCTCCGTTGGGTGGTTTTGCGCAGTATCCGCATCCCCGAGACGGTAAAACTTGTGTGCGCGGGCGCCATAGATCCTTCCGCTGATATAATCATCTATATCGAAGGTGAAAATACGGAGTATGAGGACGGTTGGTACGTTGACGGCGGCGATTGCGAGATCGTAATAATGAGGAACGGAGAATCCGAAAGCGGCGTTTACTACTATGTGGAACCTGAAACAGGACTGTATTACAGGCTTGATCCGAACGGAACAGCGAACCTCATCAACGATAATTCCGCAACCGAAGCATGGGCGGGAAATGTGACGCTCGGCAACGTGACATACGGCGGAAGGGAGTATATTCTCACTGAAATCGGAGAGAACGCATTCGGAGAAAACAGCAGCGATATTACGGGCATCACCCTGCCGGAAACTCTTATAAAGATAGGCGGGAGTACTTTCGATTCCATTGCCGCTGAGGAAGTTATCATTCCCGATAGCGTTAAAGAGATCGGTGCTTTCCTGTTCTATGGAAATGAAGCGATTAAGAGTGTGACGCTTTCCTCGCAAATCACGGAAATACCCGATTATATGTTCTATGGTTGCACCGCGTTAGAATCGGTAAAATGCGGAAATATTATTTCCATAGCGGACAACGCGTTCAAAGAGTGTATCAATCTGAAAAACTTTGACTTTGCAAGCGTTGAAGCGGTAGGCGGTTATGCCTTCCGTGACAGCGGCATTACGCAGGCAAATTTCATGAAGGCAAAGACGATAGGCGACTATGCGTTCAGCGGTTGTTCCGCGCTTGAAACGCTCACCTTGAACGAGGGGCTTATGAGCGTTGGAAAACAGGCGTTCAGCGGAACGGGCATCAAAGAACTTTCCGTTCCCGCATCGCTCACCGAGGTCGGCGATTACGCCTTCTACGGTAACAATACGCTTGAAAAAGTTACGTTTGCAGGCAGTGTGTACGGCAAGGGCGCGTTCCAGCAGAATCCGGCGCTGAGGAATGTCACCTTTACGGGCGGAAAAGCGTATGAAGTGGGCGAACAGGCGTTCTGGCAGTGCACGGCTCTCTCGTCTGTAACGTTCGGTAGCGGGCTTACTTCTATCGGCGCATATGCTTTCCGCGAAACGGCGGTGACTTCTGTATCCTTTCCCGAAACATTGAAAACCATAGGCGATTATGCGTTCTATAAGTGCGCGGCTGCCGTACCTATTGAAGGCGGAGAGAGTTATGAAACACCAACACTTACTTCTGTTACGTTTGCAGAAGGAATAGAGAGTATAGGCGATTATGCGTTCTATATAGCAGCGCTTACCGCAGTAAATTTCCCCGCTTCGCTTAAATCAATCGGGGCTTATGCTTTCTATTACAATCATACGCTCGTTTCCGCCGAAGACGGAACAGATGTAAAGACATCGACTTTGAAATTCATCAATTTCAACGAAGGGCTTGAAAGCATCGGTACATATGCATTCTATGCGTCTGCCGTTGAAACGCTGCATATGCCTGCATCGCTTACAGAATACGGCGACCTTGCATTCCTCGGTTGTTCGTCATTGAAAGAAATATCTTTTGCAGACGGCTCAACAAATATAGGCGGAAAAGATGTCTTCCAGTGCAAAGCGCTCGAAAAGGTGACTTTCGGTTCGAGCAACGGACTTGTGATCGCGGCAAGAACATTCTACGGAGCAAGCGCGCTGAAAGAGATCGTCTTTGACGAAAATTGTACGGTCAAAGAAATAGGTGATTATGCGTTCGGCAATACCGCGCTTACAGAATTTACTTTGCCCGAAGTTGAAGTTATGGGCAGGCAGGTATTTTACCACTGTACGGGTTTGACTCTAACCGTTCCTTATACTGAGGACGCATTGCCGGAAGGCTGGTCGGCGAACTGGAACACTACGGCAGACGCGAAAGTCGTTTACGCCGGGTAAATAATTTTTATTCACACCTTCAAAGCCGCTCTCGCAAGAGGGCGGTTTTGCCATGTAGGAAACGGAGTTAAAAATAGAAATGGCAGTAAGGCGTGCGGGCAAACAGAAATTAAAATGCGCCGAAAGACGTAGCAGCTAGCAATTTCTGTATTATTTAGTGAGACATTTTCATATTGCACTTTCCCCCTTATATTCGTAAAATACAGATTGCCATATCAAAATTTTTATGCTACAATAAACGCATGCGAAAGGGAAATCGGATATTGTCCGTCGAGGCGGCGGATATTTACAAACAGGAACAGGAAAACGGCGTTGCGGTCGGGTATAAAATGCCCGAAGTTAAAAGCGACGCCTATTTTCGACTGCTCAAAGTTCTGTTGGACGATTCGCTGGACAGCGCGGAACTTGAAAAGGCATATAAGCGTATCTGCCGCAAAAAGTTTTCATTTTCGGATAAGTACGGTAACGCTTATACCCTTGCCGTCGTCAACGTAAAATTTAATTATATCTATAAGCCGCAAGACGGCAAAACCGTCAATCTCAAAGCTCTGCGCGAGCATTTTTACACGAACGGTTTTTGCGTAAACGGCGTGCATTATGTAAGATACAAGCGCAGCGCGGGCAGCTCGCGGGAGGGCAAGTGTCTGTTTATCGACGAGCGCCTCTTCCGCGCCATGCGCAAGTGGAGCGAATGCGGCTTGAAACCGCAAACAGACCTCGCCTCGTGGGAATCGTATAAAGCGCTTTCCCTTTCCTCCATCAAAGGCACAATAGATATCCCGCTCGAAGGCATCCTCTTTGTGCCGGACTATCAAAGCGTGTTCACGGAAGAGGTCGTTTCTGTGGAGATCAAAGACGGCGCTCTCTGTGCCGAGCAGAAGAAAGCACAGATCGCCAACGACATCTGGGACGGCGAGAGTCTTTTGGACGAGAGCCTGTTCGAGGGAAACTATGCGGACAAGCATATGCTGCTCCTCCGCAATAAGTTCTTCAAATCGTGCGCTTTTCGCACTAAATTACAGAAATGGTTTGCGGATAAGCATATCACGTTAGAGTCATTGAAAGCGCGCGGCTTTGTCACGCTTGCCGAGGATATCAATCAGATCGTCATGGTAACGACGCCGAACAGCCTGAAATATCTCAAATTCGCGGGCGGCCTGACGGAGAAAAATATCCGGCAATGGGCTGCGCATACGGACGGCACTTTCGGCGTAGTCAAATGGGATAAGCCCACGCGCTTCTTCCACGGGAAGATGGTGCAATCGAGCTACCAGCTTTTGAACACGCTCTCCTTATCCGAAGAGGAAGTGCGTATTCTTTTACAGCCGAGCATCGAATATATCGCCCTCTTGCGAAAGGATACCGACTTCATGCGCTATCACTTTACGGACGCCTTTGCCCGTGAGAAAGACGGCGAAGAAGAACACATGGACGGGCTTGCGGAACGTGCGGACGTCATCTTCACGCTTTTACATCACTGCCCGCACTTTGACGAAACAGCGCTCTATGCCAACTTCCGCGACGACGTTGTGCGCAGTTTGAAAGAGCGGTTGAAGCGCGGGCATATCTTTCTGAACGGCACCAACGGCACCCTCTTCGGCAATGGCCCCGAACTGTTAAAATTTCTCGCGGGCGAAGACATCGCAAGCGAATTAAAACCGGGGCAGATCCGCTGCGAACGCTTTGAAGACGGAGCGAAACTGCTCTGCGCCCGCTCCCCGCATATCACGATGGGCAACTTGTACTGTGCGGAAAACGTCCTCGGCGGCGGGATGTGGGACTATTTTGATTTGGGCGAAAACATCGTCTGCGTCGATGCCATCGGCGAAAATATCCAGCAGCGATTAAACGGCTGCGATTATGATTCGGATACGATGCTTCTTACGGACAACGCGCTCTTGGTAAACGCCGCCGAGCGATATAAGGACTTCTTCAAAGTCCCCGTATGCAATATCCAAGCCGAGGGAAAGACGGAGCAGACGCTTGCAGAACTCGACCATGATACGAGCGTCAATAAAATCGGGGAAATCGTCAACCTGTCACAAAAGCTCAACAGTATTTTGTGGGACGAACTGCATCACGGCGCGGATAAGGAAACCATACTTGCAATTTATACGGACATCTGTAAGCTCGCGGTGCTTTCGGGATTGGAGATCGACAAGGCGAAACGCACCTTTGAGAGCGTCCACGTAAGCAAGGAACTTGCCGCTCTTCGCAAGAAATATGCCCGCCCTTCGCCGCAGTTCTTTGCCGAAATCGACGAGCGCAAGGATAAGCAATACGCCTTTTACCATACGGCAATGGACTATCTTTATGCGCAGGTGAAAAAACTCCATTTCCGAAAAGGTCGAGAGCAATATGAGATATACTGTCCGATTTCGTCGAACTTGGCGTATGATATAAGCTCGGGCAACGCCACCGAATACAGGCACAAGGATAAGATCGTCCGGATCATCGACGAGAGCAAAGCCGCAGTCAATCGCTTCTATCAGATGATAAGGACGGCGGACGAGCAGGAGCGCGAAGTGCTGTATGCGCAGATTGCAGACATGAAAGAAGAGCGCGACAAGCAAGTCTCCAAATGGCTGACGAACGAAAACGTGCTCATCCTTGTGCTGCGCCACTACGAGAAAAACAGCGCGGCGGACTGGCGCATCTATGCGGCACTGATAAACCATCCTATTTTCTCGGAACTGTTATGGGAATTATACGACGGTACGGCTCTGCAAGTCGCGGAAGACGAGAACGGAGAGTACACCTTATACGGCAGAAAATTCGCAAAAATCTACCGAAAAATGAGAATGAAGTGATATAGAGTTGGGATAATTGAGCCACAGTATTCAAGATAAACGGCGTACAAAAGCCGAAAATACGCTGTTTTTAAGGGAAAAAGAGCGCAAAAACTGTTGCATTTTTGTACCACCGGAAAACATCACTAATCAACGTAATAGGAAGCACCCGAACAGGGAGAAATACCACGCCCGACCGTGAATAACGGCCGGGCTTTTGCATTGCCCGAGCAGAGCAATGCAAGCAGGTTTCCGAACAGGCAAAACGTTTTGGAGGTGATGACGAGAGAAAATACGGCGAGCCGATAAGCCGTAACCGTCGGCAAAAGAAAGGAGGGAGGAAAAGAGAATGGAACAATTTACGTTTTATGAGTTGTATGCGGACATTCTGCAAAGTATGGACGATGTAAGTGCGGGGAAACTGGCAAGCTGTATCTGTGCGTATGAGTTCGAGGACAGAGAGCCGGCGGAAGAGCTGTCGGACAAGGAGAACTTTTATTGGAGCAACATAGCGGACATTTTGCAAGAGGTCAAAGAAACGGAAAACGCCGGGAAGATACCGAAGAAGTACAATCTGCAATCGAGACACTTTACCTTTTACGAAACCTACTACAATGCAATGAAGCTGCTGAATATACGTAAGCGTGGCGTCTTTGCAAAAGCGATTTGTTCGTATATGTTCGGAAACGAAGAACCGAAGTTTGCGGATAGGACGATACAGGGATACTTCAATCTGTGCAGAAGGAAGATGGATCTTTCAAAGAAGCGAACGGCGAGCGGCCGCACGGGAGGTGTGCAGAAAAAGAAAGTTAATGCCGCATCTCCGACAGAAGATCCGACACCTACGCCGCAGGGGATACAAACAGATACGCCGCAGGAAAAACTGACGTATGAGGACTTCCGCGCGGCATATCCGGAGATACAAGGCAGTTTATTCGGCTCTGCGGAGCGGTATAAGCAAGCTCTCAATTGGAGCGACGTCGCCGCAAAGCGTGCAACGGACGAGGAGCTGAAAAAAGAGCGGAATATCTTTCGCTTGGCACGCAGTTATGAGCAAAAATATATACAAAAACCGTAAGCAAAACAACCGGGTGCGTGGTAGCAAAACAGGGAAAATTTGTAGCAGGATAAGAAAAACGCAGAGTTTGTTGCACCCTGCGTTTTTGCTTTCCGATGCGGGAAACCCGCCATCGGTTTGCCTGCAGCAAAATTTATATGAGGAGGAAAAAACGATAAGCAATCAACCGATTATATTCAACATTACATATACGCCGTGGAAGTTAAAGAGCAACGCCACGGCGGAAGAACGCAAGAAGTTCGAGCGGGAACGCCCGTACTATGAGATGCGCGACGGCGGAAAGAATATCTACAAGTACATGACTTCGGACAGGAAACTGAACGGGGAAAATTCCAAATCGGATATGCGCGACATGATAGCGTACTTTGAAAAATCTACGGGCGTATTCAACGGGGACGGCTTTATCTCACAGCAGGAACTCAAAGCGATACAGGAACGCGCAAAAGCAAACAAAATATTGTGGCACGGATTCATCTCTCTCAACGAGGAAATGAGCCGCAAGATCGATATGCCCGAAAAGTGTATGCGGCTTATAAAGAGAACGTTCGGGGAGTTCTTTCGGGATATGGGCCTTGATCCGAAGAACATAGATCTGATATGTTCGCTGCACAAGGATAAACCGCATCATCTGCACATTCATTTTTGGTTTGCCGAGAAAGAGCCGAAATGCAAGTATAGAAAAAGAGAGTTGGAGTACCGTCATAAGGGGAAAATTGAAAAAGCGGTCATAGATCGTATGCACATTCGGCTGAACGCCTTTATAGATGAAAGGACGGATAAATTCTATAGAACGAGGGATGAGGCTTTGCGGGAATTGAAGAAGATGACCCACCTCAGGAGTATCGTAAGCGAGGAAGATGTGAGAAAAGAATTGATCGCGCTTGCCAAAGCGATACCGAAGGATGCGAGCTTTTTCTATAACAAAAAGGATATGCTGCCGCACCGGGAGCAGATCGACAAGACGGTGAATCGTCTGTTGCTCTACGACAAGCGGGCGCGAAAAGCGGATAAGATGTTTTACGAACGGCTTGCGGGGATACAACGCAAGATAGACGACCTTTGCGAACCGATAAAGAGCGGCAACCATTACGCCATCGAGGCGCAGAACATTACGCTCATACGGGAACTGGAAGAAGACTACAAACGAAGGCAAGGCAACATTGTATTGCGTGCGGTCGAGTATATCAAACCCGAAATCTATGAGCGGAAGTTCAGGAACAAAGTCAACGACAATAGCCTGAAACGAAAACTTGCCATCTCACGCTATAAGGTGGGGAAACTCATAGGCAGCTTTCTCTCCTCATTCGGAGAAGAAAGCGAATATTTGAGCCGGGACTATACCGACCGACTGAAAGAAATCGAGGACGAAATGGAAGCCGAACGCAAAGAGAGAGAATGGCAAGAAGAGCGCGCCGCGAAAGCGGCAAGCCGTTACGATTACGGCAAGGAGTGAAAAATTTTATACATACAGGTACTTGACTTGGTCGGCGGAGTATGGTAGAATTAGTATCAATACGATAATTGCTTTCGGAGAAAGAAATGCAGCGGAGAGAGAACACGCCGGGGCGGGAGAGCCGCAGGCGGTATGAAGAGCGCAATAAAAACAAGAGGAAAGCAGCGAGCGGGAACTTCGGCACGATGCTGCCGAGGGAATTGCATGATGAGATCAATGCTTTTCTGAAAGCGAATCATCTAACGAAAGTAAAACTGATCGAGGAAGGATACAAAGCTCTGCGGGAACAAGTTACGGACGAAGAACAACTGAATAACGCAAACCGTCCGTCGGGGCAAAGCGGGTGAGCCTGAACAAGGCCTCCGCACGGCCTGGCGGATTTTCATTTCATAAAGGAGGGGGCTTTGTGGAATCGGTGAGAGAAGATTGTAACCGTATTCGGAGAGGGAACACGATATCCGCACAAACAAGAATAAGGAGAATTGAAAGAGAGAAGCAAGTATAGTTATACAAAGAAATTCGGCGGAACGGAATATACCGTGGAAGTAACCGAAAGCGCCGCCGCAAAACTTACGGCGGAACAGAAACTCAAACGCTTATTGATAACGGACTTGTCCGGTAAGGTGTATTCGGGAGGAGAAACTCATGAATAACACGGCATTATCGGAAGAATATAAGGACATTGTATTTTTCGGAGGTGAGACAGAAGAAATAACTGCCCTGTACGGCAGGCTGAGCAGAGACGACGAACTGCAGGGCGACAGCAACAGCATCAGAAACCAAAAGGCAATTTTAGAGAAGTATGCGAACGAACACGGGTATAGCAATATCCGGTTCTATATCGACGACGGGTATTCGGGCACGAACTTCAACCGGCCGGGCTTTCAGGAACTGCTCAAAGACATAGACGCGGGCAGAGTCGGAACGGTCATCGTCAAGGACATGTCGAGGCTGGGCAGGGATTACCTGAAAGTCGGGTACTACACGGAAATCTATTTTACGGAGAACGGCGTACACTTCATCGCTGTAAACGACGGCGTGGACAACCAAAGCGGAATGGACAGCGACTTCACGCCCTTTCGGAACATCATCAACGAATGGTACGCGAAGGACACGAGCAAGAAGATCCGCGCGGTGTTCAAAGCTAAAGGCAATGCGGGGAAGCACCTCTGCACCTGCCCGCCCTACGGGTATAAAAAGGACGAGAACGACAAGCAGAAATGGCTGGTGAACGAGGAGGCGGCAAAGGTGGTAAAGGAAATATTCTCTCTGTGCATGCAGGGCTACGGCCCCACGCAGATAGCAAGGATACTCACGGAACGGAAAATAGACACGCCGACGGTGTATAACCGTAACCACGGGCTGCCCGCTACTTCGCTGCAGATGCAATCGCCGAACATATGGAATACCGAAGCGGTAAAGCGTATCCTCGAAAACCTGAGTTACTGTGGGCATACGGTCAACTTCACGACGACGAGGAAATCGTATAAGAGCAAAAAGAAGGTTCGGCTGCCGCGCGAGGAGTGGGTTGTCTTCAAGAACACGCACGAAGCAATCATTGACGAGGAGACCTACGAAACGGTGCAGCGGATACGGCAGGCAAAACGCAGACCTACGAGAATGGGCGAAATGAGCGTGTTTTCGGGGTTAGTCTGTTGCGCGGACTGCGGAAAGAAGATGTACCTTTGCCGCTGCTCGAAGAGCAAGCAGAAAGACTACTTCAACTGCTCCACCTACCGCAAGAAAACCAAACATCTGTGTACTTCGCATCAGATCACCGTGGAAGCCGTAGAACATCTTGTCTTTACGGATTTGCAGAGGATACTCGCCGCGGCGAGAGCGAACGAAAAACAATTCGCGGAAATGCTTTCTTCCGTACAGAGCAAAGAGACGAAAAAGGCGTTGACGGCAAAGGCGAAAGAATGCGAAGAAGCGGAGAAACGCATCACTGCGCTTGACCGTATTATCCAGACGCTTTACGAGGACAAGATAAGCGGAGCGATAACGCAGGAGCGGTTTGCGAGAATGAGCAAAGCATACGAGCAGGAACAGCAGACTCTTACAGAGCGCGTCGCCAAACTGCGGGCGGAAATCTCTGCGGCAAAGAAAGAAACGGACAATGCGGCGAAGTTTATGCGCATGGTGAAACGATACACGGAGATAGAAAAACTCACGCCCGAAATCGTGCGTGAGTTCGTAGAAAAAGTGATCGTGCATCAGGCGGAGAACATAGACGGGATACGCAGACAGAAGGTAGAGATCATCTATAACTGCGTGGGCGCGATACCGTCCGAAACACTGTAACAATTTTCCCTACAACGGAACAGCGACATAGTCTGTTAACTACGCCGCTGCTCCGTTAGGGTTTTTATTCTCTATGAAAAGCACCCTAAATACGGCGTTTTTATCAAGATTTTACAAACCGATTTTGCTTGTTAATAATTTTTTGCTTACGAATAATTTTTTTATAACTGTTTCGTTTATAAAAGATTTAATTTTAGTTTATAACGTATTGTCCGTTAAAGGTTGTTTGAAAGACGGAAAGCGACTACCGAGCAATCGTCTTTTGGCGGATTGCACTTAGAGATTATTCTGTCGCAAACGGTTTGAGGATTAAAGCTTTTTTCATAGGTGATAAGATTTAAAAACTCATCTTCTCCCATAGTATCGATGACTCCGTCGGAAAGCATTATGACCATATCGGAAGTCGAAAGTTTTACCGATTCCACCGACGGCGTTACCGTGTCGAGAATTCCCATAGGCAGGGCGTGGGAGTTTATCTGCTTTACGCTCTGTCCGTCCGTGATATAAGTCGCCACCGCTCCGAGCTTTATGGCGTCGAGCACGCCGCTGTCACGGTCGAGTATACCTATGTCGAGCGTGGAATAAGTTTCAAAATTGTTCAGACACAAAAGCTTGTTTACGAGCGGAAGGATAAGCGAACTTTTAAGCCCCGCTTTATATAGATTTTCGATAAGTGTTATAGTGCTTTGGCTTTCTTCTTTTGCCGCCGCTCCCGTACCCATACCGTCGGAAAGACCTATGATAATTTTTCCGTCGTCGAGTTTCGTGACGGACAGACTGTCGCCGCAGTCGGGATTTATTGCGGCTCTGCTCATACCGACAGCCACTCCGTAGCGGGGCGCACTGTTAAGATATATCGTTCGCCAGCCGCTGCCCGTCGTCTTTTCGACAATGGACGCTCTTTCCATTTTGCACCTTAAAACCTTTGAGACTATTTTTTCGAGAACGGCTTTATCATAGTCGGATTCTCTCACTGCCAGCGTGACGGAAAGGTGCGGACTCTCGCCGTAAACTATAGCCTCTTCCGCTATTATATTGTGACGGCCGAGTTCTGCAATGATTGAATTTTCCCGTTCGAGAGAATAGGAAACCCTTTTTTTCATATCCTGTCCGAGTTCTCCTATGACGGAAGCGACGGAGCCGAATTGTTCGGCAAGAAGTTTTTTGCATTCGTCGGTTTCGTTTGCGGATTTGAGTTTCTGCCTTGTCGTTTCGCACGCCGAAAGAGTGTAGGCTGTAAGCGCGCTTAAATTTTTGCAATTTGCCGAAAGCTGAGACGTCGTATCCAAAATCGTTATTCTGCCTTTTGTCATTCCCGCTTCCACAAGCTGAGCGATGTGAAAGGGAAGGTTGGATTGAGTGCAATTAGGATATGACGGACATTTGGCGCAGTAAGTTTTAATTATCGAGTCGGCTACCGTGTAAGCGTCTACCTGAACGGGCGGAGCGGACGAGAGCATATTTTGCATAGAATAAAACACGCTTGAAACGCAGCCGAGTTTTACCGACATTTCTTTTCTGTTTTGATTGACTATGTTTCTCGACGCCGCCTTTTGCGACAGTCCGCCCATTGACTGCGCCGCCTGCTCAACTATCTTTTTCGGAATTATAAGATATAGTATAAGTCCTGTTATAACGGCGATAAGCTCGAGATAATCAAAGGAAAGACCGTCGACGTAAAGCTCTATGAGAGTGTTTACAACCGCTATTGCCGCCGCCACCGAAAACTTTGTCAGTCCCCTAAACGGCAGGGCGAGAGCCGTCCAAAGCGCGACGAGAGAAGCAACACCTATGTTTCCGCCGCCGAGATAAGCTCCCGCACCCATGGCTATACCGACAATAAGCGCTACGTCCTTTGAAAAGTTCATTATGAAAAACATCGAGGCAAAGGCGGCCAATATGTAAAAAATATTAAATTCGCCGAGCGGCAGACGGTAAACGCCGAACGATAAGGCGGCAAGCATAACCGCAAGGCAGATTCTCTCGTCTGCCGACAGATGGTAGTTAAGACCCCTGAGCACAAGGGCATAGCAGCCTATCTCGCAAACAAGCGCGAAAACCACGGCAAGCAGGGCGGTAAAAAATATTTCAAAATAGGCGGCGGTATTTACGCAGCTTATCGCTATATACGGAACAGAGCCTATAAGCGTGCAAACGGCGAGCATTACAAGAGTTACCGTTTTCGACGCTTTATAGCAAAGATAATAACACACCGTAAGCACGACGGCGGGAGTTATCGTATATATAAAGGCATAAAGGCTGAAATCCGCCGTTAAAGCGGCGAGGATATACAGCGGAGTTAAAATAAGTATGTTTTGCCTCGCGTATACGAGCCCTACGAACAGTCCGAGGGCAAAGGGCGAAAAACTGTCGAACACGGTCGCATGCGACAGACACAAAAACGCTATAAAAGAAAGAGCGTATTTCGCTATCGCGGAAAGGTTTATTTTGTCCGCTTTGAATTTACGTTGTTTATAATATACGGGTGGTTTTAAGGCTTTTGCTTTCATAGCAAAAAAAATACCACGGCGTTTTCAAAAAAGAATTTCTTTTGCCGTGGATATTTTACTTTTTTGGTAAAAACTTATAACTTTTAGTCGATTATTTTGGGTTCTTGGGCTCTCCGAACATTTCAACCGTTACGGCGCCGTATCCGAGGTGCGCTCCGATGATGGGCGAGCAGGGCATAATGCGGACGTCGTTTACACCGGTAAGCTCCTGTATTTTTGCTTTAAGCTTTTCGGCGTTATTTAATGCCATTGTGTGAGTAATAAAGCAAACGTCGTTGTCAAAGCCCTTTACCCTGTGAGCGAGGTTTTCCGCAATAGTTTTAATGCAGAGGTTGTTTCCCGAAACTTTCATAAATTGTTCAAGCTTTCCCTCTTTGTTTACAATAAGCACGGGTTTTATGTGAGCAAGCGTTCCCATTATCGCCTTAGATTTTGAAAGCCTGCCGCCTCTGTACAGATGCATTAAGTCGTCAACGGTAAACAGGTGAATGACGTTGTCGACCGCCGCCTCTACGTCTAAGGCATTTGAGGCTATATCCATTCCTTTTTTACGGTTTCTTATTGCCTTAAGCACCAAAAGTCCCTCTCCGCCCGAAGCGGATTTGGAATCTATGAGGGCGATTTTTCTTTCGGGATATTTTTTCTCGAGTTTTTCTTTTGCCTTTACGTAGTTATCGTATGTTCCGCTGAGCCCCGACGAAAAGCCTATATGCAATACGTCGTATCCCGCCTTTAGTTTGCTTTCGAAAAATTCGAGTGCCGTATGTTCGGGAACAAGCGACGTCGAAACAATCGCACCCGCTCTGAGCTGTTCGTAAAACGCTTCCGGGCTCAGAAAGTCGTTTGTTTCACCGTCGTATAACACTCCGTCCAAAACGTAGGTCATCTTAATCGTATCGTAACCGTTTTCGCAAAGATTTTCGGGAATATCCGTCGTGGAATCAGACGTGATAAAGTATTTGGTATCCATATTCACAACATAGCACAATTATCAAAAACTGTCAATTTAACTGCTTATTTTTTTAGCCTTATGCAGTGCGGGAGTCAATTGACGGGCTTTAATCCGTAGGGCGAAAATAACGTTTTTTTGTCTGTTCTAAAAAGAGTCTGACTTATATGCCGTTTAACCGTTATCGCCGTCTTTCGGGGCGTCAACCTCATCCGCGTCCTTTGGCGATTCGTTTTGTCTTAAATCGGGATAGGCGCTCAGTTCCGCTTCGTAGCGGTAAAGGGCTCTCTCTCTTATCGGACGGGTAAAAGGGTAAGTGTTAAAAAGCAAAATAATCGCAAATTCGCCGTCACCTTTTATTATTCCTCGAAGTTCGCCGTTTTTTATGCGCTGTCTTATTCTTCCGTGATAACTGTACATATATAAAATTTTTGCCAAAAACCGTTTTATATAATCGTAGTGAACGCTTTAAAACGCCATTGCGCTATTTTAGCCTGCGCTTAAAGGATAAAAAAGGCAACCAGATTCAAGCAGTAAATTAAGTCCGAAAAATGGGACGCCTTTAAAGTTTTGAGTGTGAAACAATCGGCGCAAGACGGTAAATACGATAAAAAATATTAAAATACGAAAAACTTATTGCTAAAAGAAAGTAAATTTCCGCAAAGCTTAAAAATGTCCGTATTGACAAACCGGACCGCTTAAACTAAAATTATCTAAAGGGGGCAGATATGGAACAGCATAAAGTTACCGAAAAACAAAAACTTTTAAACAAACAAGGCAATATAGCCGAGCCGGGTTATTCCACTTCTCTTGTGTGGCAATACGACCGTGCGGATATAAAAGCCAAAAAGATAAGAATCAAAGAGTGGGATTATTACATAATCACAAATCAGAAATATGCCTTAGCGCTCACTCTCGGCGACGAGGGTTACGTCGGGGCGATAAGCGCATCGGTTATAGATTATACCGTGCCGTTTGACCATACCAACACCGCCATTAACTTTTTCCCGATGGGCAAAATGAATTTTCCTGCCACAAGCGAAATCGGCGACGTTGAGTGGAAAAACAAAGACGTGTTTTTCTCGTTCAAAAACGACGGAAAGACTCGTCGTCTGACAGGCGTCTATCCCAAATTCGGGAAGAATAAAGAAGATTTGTCTTTTGACGTAACGTTGACCGACTTCCCGAAAGACAGTATGGTCATCGCCACGCCTTTTAAAAAGAAGAAGCATTTTTACTACAATCAAAAGATAAACTGTATGACTGCAAGCGGCAGCTTTAAATACGGAGATAAAGAGTATATTTTCGACCCGTCGGATTCGCTCGGCACTCTCGATTGGGGCAGAGGCGTCTGGACTTATGACAATACCTGGTATTGGGGCTCGTTTCAGGCTGTCTTGCCGTCCGGCACAAAGCTGGGGTGGAATATAGGATACGGCTTCGGTGACACTTCTGCGGCAAGCGAAAATATGCTGTTCGTCGACGGCGTGGCGCATAAGCTAAGTCAGGTTACTTTCAACATTCCCCGTGACAAAAAGGGAAATTATCTCTATATGCAGCCGTGGACTTTCACGTCCGACGACAAAAGATTTGAAATGCAGTTCGAGCCTATACTTGACAGACAGGCTCCGCTTGATTTGAAAGTGCTTGCAATGCTGCCGCATCAGGTGTTCGGATATTTTACGGGTGAGGTGGTGCTCGACGACGGCAAAAAAATAAAAGTAGAAAAAATGATAGGATTTGCCGAAAGAGTACATAATAAATGGTAGCCGCCTTTATTTTGGCTTTTTGCTTATACAGACTTTCATTGCCTACAAAGCGGGAAAAGCCTGTTAAACTTACGGCAAAGGCGGCGTTTTAAAAAAGATATGGGAGGATTTATGGATTATTTAGTTTACGCAACGCTTGCGCTCGGCGTTATAGCTACGGTGTTTTTTCTATACGTCAGAGTCAAGCACGGCGGTGTTAAGGGTGTATTGACAAAAACTCTTGCAAGCGTATTTTTTATTTTGACGGCGGTTTTTTCCTTTATTGCAAAAAAGGAAGTCGTATCGGTTGAATTCGGTTCGCTCGTTATAATGGGACTTGTGTTCGGACTCATAGGCGATATCGTGCTCGACCTCAAAGTCGTGTATCCTGCCGACGGCGACATGTATCTTTTTTCGGGTATGGCGTCGTTTGCGCTCGGTCATATCTGCTATCTCACGGCAATCTACCTTGAGGTGGCAAAGATAATTTCTATTGAGGCAAACCTCATCGTATTGCTCGTGCCCATGGCGATAGCCGTAGTGTTTGCGTTGCTTGCAGTGCTCGGCGGTCCGCTTATGAAACTCAAATACGGAAAGTTTACCGCACCGTCGCTCATCTACGCATTTTTGCTTGCTTTCATGATGTGCGCTACGGGTGCGGCACTGATTGTGACGAAAGGATTAAATCCGCTGTGGATAATAATGTTTATCGGCGCCGTTATGTTTGTTGTCTCCGACCTCATACTCAGTCAGCAGTATTTCTTTGTCGTCAAAAAGACAAACGAAAACGGAGAAGAAGTTATCGAGCGCCCCAAAGCGATGATGCCATCGCTGGTCATTGTAAATCATGCGACGTATTATATTGCACAGTTTTTGATTGCAATGAGCATTTTCGCTTTTGCGATAGTATAATAAGCATTAAATCTTTTGCCATAAGGCAGTGCTAAAATTTAACTCGCATAAGAAAATAGGATAAAAAACAACCAAAAAAAAGCTCCGCATTGCGGAGCTTTTTAGCATTTTATTTTATTTTCCGTTCATAGCCTCTTCGCTTTGCACGTCGAAAAAGATTTTTATTCTTTCGTTTCTTGCGCACTTGTTATATACGAAATCGTATACGTCCTGAATGTTTCCCTCTAAAAAAATGACGTTTTTATATTTTTCATAAAATGCCATAAATGCGTCAAGCTGTGCCGCTTCGCCTTTTTGCAATAAAATATTGTATAACTCTTGCTCGTCAAAATCTTTTGCCATAATCATTCCTCCTTAACAAATTTTGATTGTTTAGCTTGCCAAATATAGGTAAATTATACTATATCGAAGGAGTTTTTTCAATATCTAATTTAAATATTTATTTTAAGGCAGTTTACTTGAAATATTGTCCGCCTTTTAGTATAATGACTGTATGGAAGAAATTCAGTCGGAAGCGAGAGAGGCTTTTATAACCACGGTTGAAGATATGGCAAATTCAATTATAGTGTTGCAGTCCAAAAAAATAAGGTCGCTGCTGCGCTGTATTGCATATTATGACGAACTCCGCACCGTTGTGGACAGGGCGAGGGCAGGGTTCGACTTCAACACGGTGGCTTCCGAGGCACTGGTGCGAACTCAAAGCGGCTGGACTTTTAAAATGCCGTCGCAAAATAAAAATGCCATAGCTTTGGTGCTCGCGCTCTTTATAGAGGTGGACACCGGCAAACTTGACTTTGTCGATTTTGTTTCGCAGTTTTTTCCTTCAAGGGACGTGGCGAAATCTTTCTCCACTTTCTGTGAGGTGGTCATAAAGCCTTTTAAGTTTGCGTTTTTGACTATGCTTGATGAGCTTGGCTTAGAAAATCCCGAACAGGTGGCACAAAGAGAAAGGGAAATCGACTTCGTTTCCGGCGGTCTTGCAAAACAGACTGCTTATTATGTAGCAAAAATGAGGGAAACGGTTAAACTGTCAAAATATAGCGACGAGACAAAACTTGAGCTTATCTGTATGCTCGACGGGCTTGACAGCGCACTTATGGCATGCGACAGCCTTATGATAAAAGCGGTGTGGCTGGGGGTGTCGTTCAGGCTGAAGGCCTACAACCTTTGCGAAAGAGAAATTCAAGAAGTTCAAAAACTCATCAAAATGTTTTTACTCACCGATAAAAGCTGATTTTTGCTCTTTTTACTTTTTAAATAAAAAGGCAAAAAGGCTCTGATTTGATATAAAAGCGGGCTTTGCCCGCTTTTTTAAACGGTGCGGCTTGGAGAGTGTTTCAATTGACATTAAATGGGAATGTTTGTATAATATTAAGACAAACGGCAAACAAACTTTTATCCGATAAATCTTCTTGCGATTTTCGGGCAAAATAAAGTTGTCGCCATAGTATTTTAAGGAGGAGATATGATAAGTTTTGCCACTTTAGGTTCTCGTATAGCAGACGATTGCATAAACCGCAATAAAGACTTTGAAAATAAATTGAGAGTGGTTCAAATTTCACCTATATCCGTTTTGGGCAAAAAATTGCCCGAAGGATTTTCCTTTTCTCCCGAACAATTGCATTGCGACAGCGAATATCACAACAAACTTTTGTGCGACGATTTAAACAAAAACATATTGGATAATCTCGGTAAGGCCAATCCCGATTACGTAGTGCTTGACTTTCTCGATTTTGAAACGCCGTATTATGAAATACAGTTTGACGATAAATTCAGTTATAAATTTTCCTGCCCTGGTTGGGTGAAAAAAGAAGATATAACCTATATCGCAAAAAAGGCGATAGCCGCTATAGGGAAAAAAGTCGTTTCGCAAAAGGCGGTTTATCCGAGGGCGTTTACCGACGAACAGATAACAGCTCACGTTTCAAATTTGATTAAAATTTTGGGAAGTATCGTTCCGTTTGAAAAGATTCTCGTTTTAAACGCAAGACACAGCGTCTTTGCCTTTATGGCTAACAGAATAAAAGCCATGGGTTCAGCTGCCGAGATTATAGCGAAAAACAATTTTTTGGATAGGGTATACAACGCTTACTCGCAATCGGAATATTCACAAAAGTGTTTTTCTTTGGGCGATTGCCCTGATACGACCGTGCTTATGGCAAATCAAAACGAAGGCATTGCCGATGAAAACCGTTTTTCAAGCGAATATTACGACTATGTCAACAAATGTCTTGTAATAGCTACGGGCGAAGAAGAGGACAAAAAGTCTCAGCTTGATGCGAAACTCGAGACGTTCAATCAAACGATGCACGATAAAGTGGACAGCGTGCTCGGCAATCTTATTGCCGACGCCGTCCAAAGAGAATACGGTGGAAAGCAGGTTGTCGTCGTTGGCGACAATAAGTTTTTAATCGACTTCCTTAAAAAGAAATACAATATAATCCCCGCCGAGGTTTTGCCTTATTCGACCGAGGAAGAAAAGAAAAACGCCAAAAATATTTTGTCTAAAAAATATAAGGAAAAGAGCAAAACTTATCATATCGTTTTGCCCAAACTCGAAGCGGGCGACGATTTGTTTTATACCGTCCGAAAACTCGGCTATTCAAGGCCCACCGTTCCCTTTTGCGAGAAATATTATCTCGATAAATTCAAAGGCTATTTCAAAGATCATTTGGGCAACGTGTTTGATATAAAAAACAACGCTTATTTCACGGTTATGGGCGCAGGAAGCCGAGTTTCGTTGGGAGAGTGCGTCATAAGCGCGGAAGCGTTAAAAGTTCACGTCAATCACCAAAACAGGATCAAGATGGGAAAAAATATAAGGATCTCCAATCGAATGTTAATCGTGTGTTGGGATAATTCCGTTGTCGAGATTGGCGACGATTGCACCTTTGCCGAGGGCGGAGAGATTTATGCTTATAAAGATACCAAAATAAAAATAGGCAAAGACTGTATGCACGCAAAGGGCGTGGCATATCTCGGAAACTCGGGACACTCCATTTTCGATATGCACACTTTGGATAACATATCATCTGACCCGAGGAAGGTGCCTGAAGAGAAGAGGACGATTGAAATAGGCAACCATGTCTGGCTGGGCAGAGACTGCGTTTTGATGGGCGGCTGTAAAATTGCCGACGGAAGCATCGTAGGCGCAAAAGCGGTGGTAAACAAAAAATTCCCCAACAACTGTTCCATTGCAGGAATACCGGCTAAGATTATAAAAAAGGACGTGGCGTGGGCAAGGTCTATCGAAGTTTTCGATATAGACGAAATGTATTCCGTCCCCGAAGAATATCGCAATTTTACCGAGGAATAAGGCTTTTGAGTCTGCCTGACATGGCGGAAGAAATATCAGACGAAAGGGAAGGCATGGCGCTTAAGCGCAAATCAAACTAGAGAAAATAAAGAAGATAAAATACAACGTAAAGAAGTTAAAACATAAAGGAAACAGAAATGATTTTACAAAAGCTATTGTTGCCAAGCGAAGCTATTTGCAACAACAAGGAAATGTATTTCAGGGGCGACGGAATATCGCTCGGTGAAAAGGGAATTGAAATCGCCAAAGGCGGGTTTTTTGATACGGATACCTATTTCAATTCGTTTTCTCTTATCAAGTGGAAAAAATATACCGTTTTAAAGTCTTTAAAACTAAGATTAAGGCTCAAAGGCAAATGCGAGGTATATCTGTGTGGCGTATATATCGATAAAGAAAAGGTGATCAGGCGTAAATTCGACAACAAGCCTGCCGCCGTCGCAGAGGCAAAGGCGTTTAAGACGTTTGAGTTTGAATTTCCCGAGATAAACACTGAGCTTGTCTATTTCCGCATAAAATCACTTTCCGCCACCACCGTCATAGAGAGTGCGGAATATTTTGACGATACGTCCGAAAGCGATTTAAAAGACGTCAAAATGGTTTTGGGTGTTTGCACCTATAAAAGAGAGAGTTTTGTATTTTCCAATATTGACAGGATAAAAAAGACTATCCTCGAAAACGAAAAAAGCTGTCTTTACTCAAAACTCGACATAATCATAGCCGACAACGGCAGAACGCTTCCCGTCAGAGTTTTAAACAGGGGGGCGGTGAGCGTGTTTAAAAACAGAAATCTCGGCGGAAGCGGAGGTTTTACACGCTGTCTTATCGAGGCGAAAAAAAGGCAGATAGACAAAGGCTATACGCATATCGTCTTTATGGACGACGATACTCTGCTTGACCCCAATGTGCTTGAGCGCAATTATATCTTTTTAAAATATTTAAAAGACGGATATTCCGACGCCATGATAGGCGGAGCAATGCTCGTGCTCGAAGACAAAATCAGACAGTTTGAAAACGGCGCAAGACTTGAGGGCGGCAAATTTGTGTTTAAAAACAAAAATCTCAATCTGTCGCTTTTGAGAAACATTATAGTAAATTCATACGAACAGGAAAACAACTTCAACGCCTGGTGCTATTGCTGTATGCCGCTTAGCAAAATAGATTTATACAATTTGCCTTTGCCTCTGTTTATCCATATGGACGACGCGGAATACGGCGTCAGAAATCACTTTAAGGTCATCAACGTAAACGGCATCTGTCTGTGGCACCCGTTTGCAACGAATATGAGAGGGGCGTCGATCGTCTATTACGATATGCGCAACAAACTCATTGCTCTGTCTATGCTGGGCGGCGTCGATCTTAAAGAATACGCCGTTGAGTGGCTGAGAACTTTCAGAAAAAACATTTTCGTTTACGACTACAACAGAACGCTTGCCGCTTGCGACGGTATAAAAGAATATTTAAAAGGTATCGATTCGTTTATGAAACTCGACGCCGTTGCGACCAACAAGAGAGTTTTGAAATACAACACTCCGTGGGTGCCCGCGTCCGACGTGGTAAGGCACAACGTTACCGCTCCCGAGAAAATCGACAGCATATGGAAAAAGAGACTTAGAAAACTCTTAAACTTTTTGCTTCCCTGCAACAAAATAAGAGTGGTGCGCACCTGCGACATTTCCGAGGCCGATCCTTACAGGGCGTGGAAACTCATTCTTTTTAATCCTAAAAACAATACATGCGCCGTCTATAAAAAGAGCCGCAAAATGACGTTAAAGTGCTGGTTTGAATGTAAAAAGACGGAAAAACTGATAATGAAAAAAATGGACACCGTTTCGCTTGAGTGGAGAGTCCGTATCAAGGAATTGACAAGTTACGATTTCTGGAAAAAATATTTGGGGATTTAACTATGGATAAAGCGTTAACAATCGTTATACCTGCCTACAATATGCAGGACTATCTTGAAAGGTGCCTCGACTCAATGATTACCGAAAAGGCAAAAGAGCTGCTCGAAGTGCTCATAGTCGACGACGGCTCGAAAGACAATACCGCCGAAATAGGCTTAAAATACGAAAAGAAGTATCCTTCCATTTTCAAACTCATTAAAAAGGAAAACGGCGGTCACGGCTCCGCCATCAACGTGGGAATAGAAAAAGCCACGGGTAAATATCTGCGTCCCATCGACGCCGACGACTGGGTGGACAGCAACGCTCTCGACTATTGCCTTGAGAGAATGAAAAACGTTAACGTCGATATGATTTTGACAAACTTCAAAAAAGTTTTGGAAAAATCCAACAAGACGGTAAACGTCAGACTTAAAAACGTGTTCAACTTAAAGCAAATTCAAAACGGCGAAGCTCATACCACCGAGGGCAGGGAGCTTTATATTTACGACAACGTATACGACTTCAACAACGACCTTTACGACTACGCCCCTCAATATCTTTTCCATTTCACCACTTACAGAACGGAGCTGCTGCGCAGCAACAACGTTCGTCTTACCGAGCACGTTTTCTATGACGATATGGAATACGATATATATCCGCTCATCTACGTCAAATCGGTATTGCCTATCGACAGATATTTATATATGTACAGGCTCGAGCGTGACGGGCAGAGCGTGGACGAAAGCTCGTTTATAAAAAACCGCAAACACAGAGAGACAATCGTCAGAAATCTGTTTGCATACATGAAAGAGCACAAAACTCAGTTCGGCAAAAAGGTATACAATTATCTGTTGCCCGATATGCTTTGGAAGGTTCGCCGTCAATACGAGATTTATATGGCAATGCCCGACCAAAAGGCGGCGTTAGGCGAGCTCAAGGCGTTCGATAAAAAGGTAAAGGCGGCAAACCCCGAATTGTTCGGTATGGAAAAGGATGAGCTCGTTTTGAAACTGAGAAAAAACTATTCAAGCTATCCGTCCGTCCGCAAAAAGTATCTCGAACGTTTAGTAAGACAAAAAAACGAAGCGTCGTTGCCTAAAGCCTGGACGATAGAATCAGACCTCGAGATGCACAAACTGATAAAACACAGGCGCATTTTCAAGGCTTTGCACCTTACGAGGCTCGACCCCGAGATGCAAAAGATTAGAGCGCTTAAAAATTCGCGCAAGGGCGAAAGCTGTTTTATCACCTGCACGGGACCGTCGCTCACCGTGTCCGACCTTGAGCTTTTAAAGGACCGTCAGACGATAGGCGTAAACAGTATAGTCAAGGCGTATTCCGAAACGGATTGGCGTCCGACCTATTATGTGCTTGTCGATATTTTCGCATTCGGTAAATTTTTGAGCGAAAACAACGTCCCGGGCGGAATTTATGCCACGGATAAATCCTTTTTGCATTACCGTTCACGTCCTAAAGACGTCAACGGCTCGGAAGTTTATTGCCTTATCAGCTACGAAAATCACAGGCACGACTGGATGAAAAAGAAAAAGATAAAGGTGAGCCGTGATTTATCCGTATGCGCCTACGACTGTTTTACCGTCACGAATATGGCGATTCAGGTGGCGATATATCTGGGATATAAAAATATATATATCATCGGCGCAGACTGCGATTACAGCGGCTCGAAGATACATTTTGTCGAGCTTGACGACGACAAACAGAAAATCAGCGAGGGCTGGCTTCCCGACGCGTTGGCGCTCAGTATAGACGGATATAAAGCCGTCAAAAAGTTCGCCAAAAGACACGGCGTAAACATTTACAATTCCACAAGGGGCGGCAAACTCGAAGTATTCGAACGTGTTCCGCTCGAAGAGGCTATCAAGAGGACAGCCAAGGAGAAATAATATGAAAGTAGTTTCATTTATACCGATAAAACTGAACAATCAAAGGCTTCCCGGCAAAAACACTCTGCCCTTAAACGGCAGACCGCTTTGCAGTTATATTTTCGATACGATAAACAAAGTCGACCTTATCGACGAAAAATACGTCTATTGCAGCGACGAAAAAATCATACCTTATATTCCCGAGGGATTGAAGTTTTTGAAAAGAGATACCTATCTCGACGGATTTGCCGTAAAGGGACTTGAAATAATCGAGCGTTTCGTAAAGGACGTCGACGCCGATATTTACGTTTTGACGCACGTAACTCAGCCGTTTACGAAATCCTCGTCGATTGAGTTCGCTCTCAAAAAGGTCATCGAGGAGGGATACGATTCCGCATTCAGCGCCGTCGCTCTTCAGGATTATATGTGGTATAAAGGAAAACCTTTCAACTACGATTTAAAAGATATCGTCCGCACGCAGGATTTAGAGCCTGTCTATATGGAAACGGGCGCGTTTTTCATTTTCACTAAAGACGTGTTCGTAAAACTCGGACAGAGGATAGGTAACAAACCCTATATTTGCGAAATAGACCAATTCGAGGCAATCGACATAGATACCGCCGAAGATTATAAAATGGCGCAGATTGCGGCAGAATATTTAGGTAAACAACAATGAAGAACGTTAAACTTTTGGATTGCACTTTGCGTGACGGAGCAAGAATAATAAACTGCGAAGTGCCCGACAAAGACATTAAAAAAATTATCAGCCGCTTGACGGAGTCGCACATCGACTATGTAGAAGTGGGCTTTTTGCGTGACCACCGAAAACTGACTTATAAACGCGGAAGCACCTTTTTTACTTCTGTAAAACAGATAGAGCCCTTTATCGACGTCGACACTAAGTCCAACACCAAATATCTGGCTTTCGTCGATTACGGAATGTTCGACTTCGATTCCCTCGACGAGTGCGACGGAAAATCCGTTGACGGCATAAGAGTGGGATTTACCAAAGGCGACTACGAAAAGGAACGCAAAAATCTTCTGGCGGCTTTTGAAAAAGTAAAACAAAAGGGATATATGCTCTTTATTCAGGGCGTCAATTCGTTAGGCTATACCGATTCCGAGATTCTGGAGCTTTGCGGTATGTTAAACGAGATTATGCCTTACGGTTTCGGCATAGTGGACACTTACGGCTCTATGTATCTCGAGGACGTCGACAGAATTTATTCTATCGTCAATCACAATCTCGACAAGCGTATCGCCATAGACTTCCACGCCCACAACAACAGGCAGATGGCTTTCGCTCTTTCGCAAGAGGTCATGAGGCTCGACGCAGGCAGAAGAGAAATCATTATTGACGCCACGCTTGAGGGTATGGGCAAATGCGCAGGCAATTTAAACATCGAGCTTATGGTTGACCTTTTGACCAAAAAACACAAATACGATTACAACTTCGATTTGCTTTTGGACACCATCGACGAGTGTCTTTACGAGATAAAGCAAAATCACGAATGGGGATATACCGTTCCCAATCTTATGGGCGGAATATATCAGACTCATCCCAACAACGTGCTGTATTTAAACGATAAGTTCAGGCTCAACAACAAGGACATCAAAAATATAGTGTCCATGATAGCGCAGGAAAAAAAGCACCACTACGATTACGATTATCTCGAAAATCTATACCTCGAATACAGCGAAAGCAAAATAGACGATTCTAAGTCGCTTGAATTTATCAAGGATACGTTCAACGGAAAGTCGGTGCTGATTCTCGCCCCGGGAAGAAGTATCATCGACTTTAAGGCGGATATAGACAAGTTTGCCGAGGAGGAAAAACCGATTATCGTCTCCGTAAACTTTATAAGCGGTTATAAAGATTCCTTTGCATTTTTCGGCAATAAAAAGAGATATGAAAATACCGAAGGCACCAAAAGCAACGAAAGGCTTATCGCCACGACAAACGTCACTTTGGACGACAGCAAAAACAAGGTGATAAATTTTTATTCGCTCATCGACAGAAGATACAAAATGTATGACAATTCCGTCATGATGCTGCTTTCTCTCCTCAACATAGCGGGCGTCAAAAAGATAACGCTTGCAGGCTGCGACGGATATTCCGAAACGGTTGCGGACAACTATTTCGATTCCGAATTCGGCAACAACCGCCACAGAAAACAATTCGGCGAGATAAATTGCAACGTCGGCGGTATGCTCAGCGATTTTATCAACAAAGTGTCGGGAAGAATTGAAGTCAAGTTTTTAACTCCGTCGATTTATCAACAGTATATCAAATAAAACAAAGTCAAAAGCGGCTTAATTGTTTTAAACGTCTTTTAAGTCAGACAATTTATAAACGGGCGGACAATATAAGGGATAGGGCTATAAAAAATCGCATATAAAATCTCGCATATGAAAATATCGCATATGAAATAAATGGGGCAGAGTATGAAAATAAAACTTCTCGTTCTCGACGTGGACGGAACCTTGACGGACGGTAAAATATATTATACGTCGTCGGGGAAGGAAATTAAGGCGTTCGATATCAAAGACGGCTTGGGAATAAAGGAAATTGCCGCCGCAAACGGCATACAGTGCGCTGTCATCACGGGCAGAAAATCGCCCATGGTGGAAAGACGCTGCACCGATTTGAATATCGCACATCTCTATCAAGGCGTATCGGACAAGACGGAATGTCTTAAATCCGTTTTGGAAAAAGAGGGAATATCGTTTGAAGAGACAGCCTATATGGGCGACGATTTGAACGACCTCGAGGCAATGGAACAATGCAAAATCGTCGGCTGTCCGTCAGACGCCGCCGAACAGATAAAAGAGCGTGCGGATTTCGTAAGCAAGAAAAAGGGCGGCGACGGTGCCGTCAGAGATTTTATCGAATATCTTATAACGCTGAAATAAATCGCAAAAACCGCCTCGGGCGGTTTATTTTTCGGATGTTTAACGAATTTGAGTGCTTTTAAAAATGCGACGGACTGCCGTGTTTTCGAGGCGAACATACGACAGTTTTTTGCATAAACCCATAAAAAACGCTTGACAATTTATAGGTTATCCTATATCATAGTGAAGCATTGAGCGTCGCGGGGTAGAGCAGCTGGTAGCTCGTCGGGCTCATAACCCGAAGGTCGTTGGTTCAAATCCTTCCCCCGCAACCATAATGGCGGCGTAGCTTAGTTGGTTAGAGCGGCCGGTTCATACCCGGCAGGTCGTTGGTTC
>ERZ779737.189-NODE-189-length-63781-cov-5.848649_pt1 | contig 63781 bp, 55 predicted proteins | sample MGYA00511889_ERZ779737 | MGnify/ENA primary metagenome ERZ779737 (study PRJEB29588, sample SAMEA2163575) | human gut metagenome | biome: human gut; feature: human-associated habitat; material: faeces | place: Denmark | collected 2008/2010 ... | reverse complement strand
CTGCAAAGCTCGTCTGCGGTCATGGAATCAGAATCCCGGGCGTTTACCGAAACCATTATTTCCACGCCGGTTTCTTTAAGGAGTTCTTCCTTTTCGCGCTCGGTATATATAACGGAGCAGGGCAAGGTTGCGATACGGGAATATCTTCTTGCGGCGCAGGCGATGGAGCGGCTTCTTGTTCTGGGCGGCGTTCCTGCGCAGGAGATAGAAAACGACGCATTGCGCAGCGTCTGTGCGGTAAAGAGCACGACGCGGGAAGCGTTGGCGCGGTCAGGAAAACGGGCGGTTCCGGTAAATTAAAATTTTTTGCTCCTGTGTTCGCATATGCGAATATGGAGCGGAGGAAGCAACGGTGTTATTAAAGTTAGAAAATATCGGCAAAATATACGATTCCAACGACATTCTCACGGTGGGTATCCGCGGGATCGACTTGGCGTTCGATTATAACGAGTTCGTGACGATAGAAGGGGAGAGCGGCAGCGGCAAATCGACGCTTCTGAACGTCATCGGTGCGAACGATACCTATGAGGAAGGGGAGTTGTATTTTAACGGCGAGCCGACGTCGCACTACTCCGAAGCCGATTGGGAAAAGTACCGCGAAAAGAACATCGCCACCATCTTTCAGGACTTCAATATCATAGAAAACCTCACCGTTTTGGAAAACGTGGAGCTTGCACTTTTGCGTTTAGACGACGTGAAGGAGAGAAAGAAGAGGGCAAAGGAACTTATCGCCCGCGTGGGGCTTACCGAGCAGATGAACAGGCGTGGAAGCAAACTTTCGGGCGGTGAAAAGCAGAGAACGGTCATAGCCCGCGCGCTCGCAAAGGACGCGCCCGTTATCCTCGCCGACGAGCCGACGGGCAATCTCGACGTCAAGGCGAGCAAAGAAGTGGCGGCGCTCCTCAAAGAGGTGAGCCGCGATAAACTTGTCATCGTCGTCACGCACAACCCCGAATTTTTCAAGCAGTACGCCACGCGCCGCGTGCGCATCTATGACGGCAGCGTGAGCGAGGATAAGCAGATAGAGCTGCCCGCGCCATATTCCGGGAGCGAACAGACGGAGCAGATTGCCGTCAGCCGTTTCCATAATTTCAAAAACACGCTTCATATCGGCGTACTCAACTATAAGAGCCGCCCCAAATTCACCACAATGATGAGCCTTGCGCTCGCGGTGTGCGCGGTAACGCTCTTTCTCGTCATCGCGCTGTTCGGGCAGAGCCTGATCTCGCCGCTCACGACCACGCTGGACGGCGTGGGGATAGAGGGCAAAGTCATCGTGTCCGGCACGGGTGACGACATTTCCGCCGATACGCTGGACGAACTCGCCTATGATACAAACGCGGGTTATATCCTCGGCGACAGAACGCTGTCCGAATTTACCGTCACCGTTCCCGAAAGCGGGGATATGTTGGGCGATTATGAGGTCGTCTGCCTGTATTCTCCATATGAGTATAATCTTTCTGCAAACGAGGGCGTGCTGGTGCTTCCGCAATCAGCAAGCAGCGACGGAGCGGCGATCGCCGCCGCGTTTACAAATGCAGGCGTCGGGCTGGAGAATATAGAGATAAAAACGTCGCTTACGGCGGAGGACGTGCGGCTGTATCTCGGTTACGGCGCGCTTGCGGAAAACGGGCTGAAGATACAGGCGATAAACAGCACTGTAAGGCTTGGCGAGGACGAAACGACGGTCTATACCTTCACGGTAAATTCTTCGCTTTCTGACGGAAATATCAACCTCGTCAATTCCAACTACTTCAACGTTGTGGGGCGGACGGCTGTGTTTACGGCAAAGGCAGACAGGGCGTATATCGTCGCCGACGCGAGCGGGGAGAATGAGGACATAGACGGGCTGATTGTCGAATTGAGCGCATCAGACTATGCCGCTATGTTTGAAAGCGACCTGTCCGGCAGGGCGCAGGCATGCCTGTACTATTCCTCGGACGAAGCCGCCCGCGCCGCGATAGCAAATCTTCCCGAAGGGTACATGGGCTTGCTTTCGACAAGCAATATCTATGTGCAGAATCCCGGCGACGTATTTACGACAAACGTGCTCTGGTACGTCGCTCTCATTGCCGTGAGCTTGCTCATAGGCGTGCTGATCGGAATCATCTTCATGCGCAGCGTGAAGATTTATCAGGCGGACTTTGCTGTGTATCGGACGCTGGGCATTCCGAACAAGGTTGCCGGCCGTTCGCTGTATATCCAGATGGCGCTCATTTTCTTGCCGGCGCTGGTGCTGCTGCCGCTTGTCTCTTTGATTGCAACGATTATCCCCGGCAGCAGTCTGACGTTCATCTCCGTCGGCAATTACTTCTTTATCGAGATTATGCTGCTTCTGATCGTCGAACTCGTCGCGTTCGGGTTCAATAAATCCCTCAACGGGCAGAGTATCCGTAAATCGTTACGCCGCGGGTCAAAATAAGGGGGGTGTTTATGGTTAGAATCGAAAATATCGGCAAAGTATTCAATCCCCGCTCTAGGGGTCGCAACGAGGTGCTGAAAGGCGTCTCCTTTGAACTTCCCGAAAAAGGCTTTATCGCCATATACGGCAAATCGGGCAGCGGCAAGACGACCTTGCTCAACATCATCGGCGGGCTGGATAGACAGGATAAGGGAAAAATCTACATAGACGGCGAAAACGTTGTCGGAAAAGTGGATAAGATACGCAACGCAAAAATAGGGTTTATCTTCCAGAATTATTACCTCGAACGCGGCTATACCATCGCCGAAATCATGCGCAACGCCATGCACATTGCGGGCTTTAAGGACGAGGAGGAGATAGAGAGGCGGAGCGAGCAGGTTCTGACGCTCGTGGATATGGAGCGGTTTAAGAACAAACAGGGCGACGCGCTCTCCGGCGGACAGAAACAGCGTGTAGCTATTGCCCGCGCGCTCATCAAGGGTGCGGACATTATTCTCGCCGACGAGCCTACGGGCAACCTCGACGCGGAAAATACCATGAAGGTCATGGACATTCTCAAAGAGATCTCCAAGACCAAACTCGTCGTGGTGGTAACGCACGAGATAACGCTCATCAAAAAATATGCCGACAGCTACATAAAGCTCGTGGACGGCAGGCTGGACGAGAACACCGATCTCGGCGAAGTGTTTGAGTACGACACCGAACACAACAATATCTATGTAGACGAAAAGCCGCGCGGAGAGATGAAAGAGGGTGCGCTGGACATAGAGTTCTACGGCGATACCCCAGCGGCAAGGGATACCATACAGGTAATAAGCGATAAGGGCAACATTTACATAAAGGTGGGTGCGAACGTCACCGTTCTGGATGAGCGGAGCGAAAAAAAGATCATCTTCCGCGGAACGCAGACGCAGGAGGAAGAGCAGCCCGCCTGTCTTGTTCCCGACTTTGCAAAGAGTACGGCAAAGCGCAACGGCAGGCTGTTCACGGGGAAGAGCATATTCAAATTGTTCCGTTCGGACGGGAGCGAACGCGCCTATTCGACGGCAAACATCTTCAAACAGATCTTCATCTTCGTCATCGCGGCGGTGCTGTGCTTTCTTTCTCTTATTGCGTTCGAGGCGGCGAACACGAGAATTGAGAATAAGGTACTTGACAGTGACAGCGTGTACGTCAACATGAATACCTATACCGACCTGCGCACGCTGGATACGAGTTTGTACGAGTACATAGATTTCTTTGAAACGCAGTACAAACAGGGCGGTTTTTCGTATAACGAGATTGCCTCGCTTTCGGGCATATCGGCGGACTATGCTCCCAAAGCGATAGAGGCGGACGACACGGCGGAGAGCGTCGGGCTTATCTACGGCGCGATGCCGCAGGAAGGGGAGGTGCTCATTTCCCGAGCACTCGCCGAAACGCTGAAAACGCAGTTCCGCCTTCCGGAGCTAAGCAGCGACCGCGCCATGCTCCTTGTCGTGTTCGAAGGAGAATACCGCGTAAGCGGAATAATCGACGGCGATACGCCCGCAGTGTACCTCAATAAAGTGGACTATGTAAATTTCCTCGGCGTGTACAACACGTTGCAGTTCAACGACTACAACAACCTGTTCTTTGCCGCCGACTTTGCGGGAACAAGCTATACGAGCGAGATTCTCTTGTCCGACAGCTCTACGCTCGGCGACAGCGAAGTGACGGTGGAGATCAACCGCAATTCGCTGTATAAGATGGTGAGCGACACCACGCAGGCGGATTACCTCGTCAACGTGACCAACTCCCACCTTGCCTCCACGTCGGGCACATCCACGGCGATTCAGATAGTCGGCAGCCGCCCTATGTATGTGCAGCGGTTCGAGATCACGCGCGACGTAATGGATACGGATATCCGCATCTACGTCAATGAAAATACGCTTTCCAACATTTTTGTCGCGTTGCAGCCGGACATCGACGCATTGCAGGGTACGAGCTCTTCCGCGGGCATTGCCTCGCAGTTCTATTTCGAGATAAAGACGAGCGGAGGGGAACAGCTTGCCTCTCTTACAAGCACGCTCTCGCAGCTCGGCATCCGCAGTATCGACATCAATGCACTGTATGAGCGGGAGAACGCAGAAATCATGGGCGATGCGACGGACAATCTTTCAATCTTCTTCGTCGTGCTCGCGCTGCTGCTCATCGTGTGGTTCTTTATAGAAAAATCGGGGAGCATACGCAACAGCAAAGAATACGGCATTTACCGCGCGATCGGCGTGAACAGGAGCAATCTTCTGTTCAAGGAGATGCTGACGGCACTCACGAGCAACATGATCGGGTATCTCGTGTTCTACCTCATCGTGTTTGTGCTCATGTGCGTGCGATATGCGGTCATGAACATGGTGTTCGGTTTGTTCGTCGGCATTGCGCTGGGCGTTATGGCTGCAGGCGGACTTCTGATGCTTGCAATATCGCTTATCCCGTACCTGTTCGTGCTGTGGCAGACGCCCGCGCAGATACTTGCGCGCTATGACATTTAGGAATCCACCCGACCCGGTATTGCCATACGGGAAGGGAATTCAAATAAATTAAAAGGAGAAATAACTATGGCAAAAACGAAAAAAAGGGCAGTAGTTCTAATTGCGTGCCTTATGCTTGCCGTATTGTGTGCGGTTGTGATTGCCGCCTGCAACGAAACCGAAACGTACACCGTCACCTTCATGGTGCGCGAAAACGGCACGACGGGCGACTGGCAGCAGTACACGACCGTCGAAACCAACGACGACGGCTCGGTAACGCTCCCCGTCGAACCTACCGTGGACGGCTATACCTTCCGCGACTGGTACACGGATGAGGCTTGCAGCGCGGATAATGTGTTTGACGAGAGCAATGTAACGGGCAATATTACCGTGTACGCGCTGATGGCGGAGGCGAATATCACGCTCAACGTTACGGACGGCAGCGGCACATCCACGCAGATTGCGGGTACGCTCTCCGCGCTTTCTCAGACGACGGCAGAGCAGGAAGCCGCCGCAGCCGCAGCCAACCTCACATTTGACGGATGGTACACGGACGCCGCGTTCACGCAAAAGTATTCTGACGGCATGGACGCCACCGCGCTTTACGGCAGATATATGGCAGTTGTAACATTTAATAATGGTTATGCGGATCTGTATTCCACGTCTGTTGTTCCCGGTAATTCAGTTACGGCTCCCAACACAGAGGATATTGTTACATACTATATGGATAGTGAGGATGTATCATATATCGATTCATTAGGTAATACGTTCAATTTCTCTTCCGCGATAAATGAAAACACAATCATAACTGTTTTGTGGAAAACTCCATATGCAATATATACGGAACTATCAAATGGAGACCTTGTATTTACAGGATTTGATATGGCGCATAGCAGTGAACTGAATACATATCCTGTAATTTCAATTCTTTCAAATATTACATATAATGGAACCGCAAAGCAGGTAACTGTTGCAGCGCATACCGCAACTTTGCAATACTCTTTCCTTAATAAAATTATTTTTGGCGATGGTATTAAAATGATAAGGGGATTCAATAGTATTGGATCGTCTTCTGTTAATGAAATTGTGTTACCGGATAGCCTTGAAATAATTGAATCTGCATTTAGCGGATTATCCATGCTTGAAAGCGTCGAGTTGCCTGAAGGGTTACAAATAATTATTGACTCATTCTGGAAAGATATAACAGGGGAACGTAAGGAATCATATGATTTTACCATTGAAGTACCTGCGTCTGTTGAAAATATGGCAATGGTGCCTCAAAATGGATTCACATTTTCCAATGGCTCTCCGTTTGAAGTAATTGATGGAGCATTGTATAAGAATGATGGTGGGGATTTGATCTTGATTTCTGATCGGAGAGTTGATGATTCTGGATATTTGGAAATTACAGAGCAGATAGATGGTATTCAAGCAGGAGCTTTCAGCAACGTTGAAATTACTAATTTGATTTTACCTGAGTCTTTTTCTTATATAGTATATAATGAACCGCTTTCAACCTATCAGGATTTTTATTTCTATACAAGTGAGACGAATATCTTGCTGTTCAATGAACAGTATAGTGCATCACCGATAGGCCATATGTCACCGAGCGCCTATTCAATTGTTGATTATATGGAGTCAATTGATGCGATTGCAATTCGTCAGAATACTTATCCTGGAGAATTACCATATACAGCATTTATCGGATACGCATCTAATAATTATAGGGATTGTCAGTACTCTGAATTTGCTGCAAAAATATATTACATCGGCAGTATTGCTTCGGGAGAAGATGTGGACGTTCAAATTATCGCAACAAACACCATGACAGGAGTAACGAATACTTATAATACCACATCTGTCAGCGGTGAAACACTAAATAGAGCGTCGCTTTTGGAAATTGCCGGCATTGTTGAGGATGCTGAAGATGATTCAATCACTTATAATGTACTGTCTATAAAGCAATTTGGTGCCGATGTCGATTTTACGGTTACCATAAATTGTAATCAGTATATCGTTATTGAATATGAATTCGATATTCTCGGTTTTACATATGAAGATAATGGTGATGGGACGCTCACAGTCACCGGCTTTGATCCTACAACAGCGCATCTTTTAGATAATAATTCTTATGTTGTTGCGATTCCCGAAGAGATTGACGGAAAAACGGTTACGACTATTGGTGAAGGTGCCTTTGAAGGCGAAAATGCAATTTCGACAGTGTATATTCCCGTGACAGTTACTGAAATTTGTGCAAATGCTTTTAAAAATGCGACTAATCTTTCAACTGTATCAATCGCGCCTGGCGGGTTAGAAATTATCGGCAGAAGCGCATTTGAAAATACGGCTATAACAACGATTTCTTTTGCTCTCGCTCCCATTAAAGACATTCAGCCTTATGCTTTTAAGACACCTACTTTGGAATCGTTTGTCCCTGTTGAAGGTGAAGAGAACAGGTATATATTCCAAATTCAATTAATGGCTCCATCCACAGTAATTTACGAGGGGTTGGAAGTAGGAATGTATTTCTACGGCGAAAACGACTATTCAATTGTGAAATATATGGGTGTAACTAAGGATGTGGAAGATGAGAGCGGAACACTTGTAGATGTTTATGATGTTCAATATGTAGCGACAGCCGGAGGTACGAGCGGCGGCAATTATGGATTTTATTTAGGCTACTCAATGCGCACAATGACGATTATGGGGATGCCGGATACAGTAATGCGTTGGGAAATTATGGAGGGCTCAGTTTATTATACAAAAGCCACTACTTTAAGATTCGGGATAGTTTCCAGAATACATAAAAATGCTTTCACAGATATGCCTGATGAGATGTCTCTCGTCACAGTAGATTCATCAGGGACATCGAAATCAAATGTTCAGATTTATCAGGTTACTCAGCCGGCAAGTTATGAACAATATGATAAATGGCTTGAAGTCGAGCAGATCACCGCTGTTGCAAGTATCGATTATGTTTTTGCGAATGTGGGGGATCCTATTACGACAGACGGTTGGAAAGTGACAAGTCCGATTTTTGAAGATGGATGGTGGGAAGGTATTATGTCCAATGATCCCGACTATGAGAAAAAAATGGAGTTTATGAAATATGCAGTCAGCGACTCGCATGGACTAAATTAAGTTAAAATGATTTTGGGATGTTCTGGGAGCGTTTGCTCCCAGAATAATCCAAAATTTTGAACTTGCATTTTGAGGTAAAACTATAATGAAAGCAAAGAAAAAGGTAATCATATTACTTGCTGCATTGATGGCGATTAGCTTCGCTTTTACAGGATGTACTGCATTATCAAATCAAAACCAAACCCCACAAGATATTATTAAGGATGCGTATGGTAATACAGAATTTACCATCTCATTTATTGACAATGGGGCAGTGTCTCCTATTGCAGACATCACATATACGGCAAACAATATGCCCACATTGCCAACTCCTGAAAAATTGGGGTATGTGTTTGAAGGGTGGTACCTCGACTCTGCTTTTACGATTCCTTATTCAGATGGTATTTTATACTTATACATGCGCGATGTCACATTGTATGCAAAATGGGCGGAAGAATCATTAGAGCAAAACGGTGTATATGATGTTGAACTGTCAGCTGAAATTCTCGCTGAAACAGTGACTATGGGGGAAATGTCTCCGGAAGAATATATTGATTTTACAGAATGTATTGTTTGGGAGGAGTCGTGGCTGGAAAAAACAGATGGAGTTTTACAATTAAAATTACAGTATGATTGCGGAACGACTGTACCCTTTGGGTTTGATGATGCTATTATCGTTGGTGTTGATCAACGGTCTGCAAACGATGTTTATATTAGAGAAACAATAGCATCTGATTCGGAAACGATTAAAACAATCTTTATTGATATCAATGACATTGAACTTGACGACAGTATCTATTTAAGAGTTTATGTTACCGACTGGACAACGCCTGGAATTACAAATGCGGACAGGGCAAAAACAACAGTTAGCTATGTTGTCGAATTAAAAATTGAACGGTTTATTGGTTTTACGGAAACATTTGTTGATGTTTCTGTGCCTCTTGTTGACGGATACTATCTTGTAAAGACGCATTATAAACAAGATACTAATGAAGATACGATGATGGAATCATATAATCCCGTATATTCATACATTATTGCCGAAAACGGTCGATATACATTGGTTAAACAATTTATGCCTTATGCTGGACTTATTGGCGTAGACGGGACTATTTTGAATCCATATACTCTTAATTATTATGATAGGGCTATGACGTTTGCTCCTATGCAATTATATTATTATATATCTGCAGAGGAGTACGGGGAAAATAAGGTGGAGGCAGAATATTTACCAAATGCTTATGATGCAGGCTATTATGGTGTATTTTCAATGGAATTTCATGCGGATACCGGTAGATATTATGCGATATACGATCTTGGCGATGATCTAACGACGGAACTGATGATTGCCGGAGCGGCAACAGGTTTTATGGAAGTCGGGATGGCTATGGGACAAACAGATATGATCATGACATTAGATTATGAGCATATTGTAAGACTTGCCTCTATTGATTTTACTCCGTTAGAGGGAGACGCTTATTCTATTGGAGATGAATTTGCATATTATCCTGGTTCAAACAGCGATTTGTCAGAACATGATCTGGATTATGCAGCAATGGAAAATTATGGATTGAGCATAGATATCGCAAACTATTATTATACCGCTTCATCAATTGACGCAAGTATATATTCGCGCACAATGTATAGCCATAAAATAACTGTTACTCCTACAGCGGCAACAAATGCTGATACAGTGGCAAATTCACGATATAAAATAGCAGAATTTACTACAAATACAAAGATATATGGCTATGACGGGTCATCTAATTTGTATGCGGATAATATGTCTGTCAACAGTTTTGGCGGATATGGACGTCGAAACAATGTAGAAATACTGAAAGGGAAAAGTTATGATGTTGGAGATAGAGTTGCTCTTTCAGATGTTTATTCGGAACTTGTAGATGCAACAGGGGATTTCGGTTCTGTATCTTACACCGTTTATCCTATTATTGATGGCGTCATTGACTATGATAACCCGCAAAGTGCTTATCCACAAACGTTTGAGTATTCTTCTCCGGTTGCTGTAGTTTTTACATCTGAACAGGAATATAAAAGATTGGATGGCACTACAGCGAGTTATATTGACACAACAATTGTTCGTCTTGTCACATATGTAGAACCTGTAGTTAATATTATCAACACGGAAGAAAATGTATATGATCCCGATGCTGAATATGTTGTCGGAGACACTGTGTATTTTCCAATTGTTAGATATGAGTGGATGGGGAATAGTGGTTCCTTTATCGATAATTATTACATGGACTCAAATGGTGACATGGGGGTTGACCCTTTACATGTAGCGTTGTGTATATATTACGATGACGGCATGAGAGATATTAGTTATGTTGCGGCAAAAAATCTTACATTTACATTGGCAACGGAGCAGGAGTCTGTAATTTACGAACTTACAAATCCATACGGTGAAAAGTATTATTATATTCTTGAATTTAATGCAAAATCCGTAGAAAGCGCGACTCCCCGATATGAGTTAATTTTAAATGATGCGGTTTTTGAGAGTGGAAATATCAGTTACAATGATGCTGGAGAGATTATTCCGTTATCTTTGACGCGAGATATTTTCATGATGCACGTTGATAAGTTGCAGTTAAATGATTATGTGCTTGTAATAGACGAAAAGGAAAGTAAGTTATCACTTGTTTCATATACAGTTAAAACTAAAAATTATATAGACGCTGATGTATCTGTAGTCGATGGAGAGTCTGCTATACAAAATATAATTGCAGAATTAGGAAACGATTACGCATTTATTACATTGGTTTATTCGGATGGAGTAAATACTATTACAGAATCTATCCTTAGTAATGTAACATTCGGAGGTGCATCTACAACAAATATCTTTAATTATGATAATTACTTTTCTGGATACTCCTATATTATACCAGAAAGAAATATATACAGCCTCGACGGGGAATACATTGGATATTTGGCGAGTGCTCTTTCAATTAGTACAAATCTGGGTGAGCGAGCATATTCAATTGAAAACATTGACGGTCAAAATATTGTGACATTCAATTATCCAGGAGAATATACAATTACATATTTTGCTACATTACGCTATAATGTTTCAGGCGGATATGTATTTTATGACGGAACCAGTGTAAGAATGTTTGCAAGTGAAAATGTAAATGTTTTGGATGGTGTCGGAACAGTAACAATAACATACCATACAAATGAAGATCATCCATTTGAGGGTGGGTTTACAACATTAGATGTTGTATATAGTTTAACTGGAAATATTGTTACTCCCTTAAAAACGGCTTTTGAATCAACCCCAGATTTATTATTTGGCTGGGCTGTTAGCGAAGGATATTCTTTCAGAGATTCTAATTTTGAAGCCGGTGGGGCGATTACCGATTTTATTGGAACTTTTAACTCTGCTCATGTCAACCTTTATGCTCTTTGGGATGAAGGCATTTATATTACAGTAGATATGAACAAAGATGTGACAGGCAGAGATAATATGAGTTACTTATATTATCTCAATACAAGTAGTTATCGCGGATATTATACTTACACATTAAGTACATTTGAAGTGCCCGTTGTAAATGGCTGGACTTTTGTAGGTTGGACAATAGACGGTGAGTTTGTTTCAAGCGATCAATCGACAACGCTAATAAGAAGAACAACAGGCGCAATAACTATCAAACTTGAATATAAACAACAGTTCTCTGTAAGGTACATCATAAATCAATTATATTCTTCTTCATATTATTTAAATGATTTGATTTTAGACGGGGAGTGTATTTCTGAAAGTAGAGTCCCTATAGGACGAGATGGGTATGTTTTCAAGGAGTGGCAAATCGTTATATATGATGAAAGTGGAAGCGAAATAGGTTTTGAATCTTTTGCCATTGATACACCTGTAACAGAAAATATGGTTTTAAGGGCTGTTTTTACAGATGCGGAGGGGAATGAAGTATGGTAAAGAAGAGGAATAAGCTCATCGCGCTTTTCGCCGCAATGTTTATGTGCCTTATAATGTTTGCCGCCCTTATGGGCGGTGGGCTTACGGCATATGCGGAAAGCCCCGTACAAGGTTCGGACGGCGTGTATTCCGTTCCCGTCAACTTGGACGGCCTTGCAATGGGCGCGGATAATTTCTCGTCCTCGGCAACCGTCGAAAAGAGCGGTGAAAACTACTATATGACCTTCGGGCACAGTTCGTCCATATCGGACATGGCTTTGGAAAGCGGCAATATGCAGACCGGTTACACCGTACGGACGGAGAACGGCTGGACGTATTACACCTATACCATGTCCGCAGAGCGTTTGCAGAGCAGCCTTTCCTTTTCGGCGTATATCAACGCCATGAGCAGAGATGTCAGCTTTACCATTACGCTGAACCTGTCGGGCGGCACGCGCACGGGAGATTATGTTGACGTCGGCGAACGCCCCGCAGAGTACGTTCCCGTCATCCAAACGACGGCGGGCGCAGAGTACGAAGCGGCGAGTGGTTCGGTATTTCCCATTCCGTCCGCAACGGCAACGCTGGGCGATGAAAATCTTGACGTGAGCATTTCGGCGTATTATGTGCAGGGCGGCGAGCAGACGGAAGTGTCTGTCACGAACAATTCCGTTACGCTGGAAAACGTAGGGGAGTACCATGTCGTGTATCGTGCGGAGAGCAGTACATACCTCACAAATCTCGGCAATCCGACCTACACCGAATACGACGTGGCGATAACCTCTGTCGCGGGCGGCAGCACACTTGCAAAGTTTGAGGACGCAAACGGTGTGCTTGCAGAGGGAACGTCGTTGCTTGTCAGCCGCATCACGTCGGGGAGCAGCGTATTTGCAATGGCGGCAGAGAAAATGGCGAGCATAGCGGACAACTTCGAGGTGTTCGGAATCTCGCTCGTGCAGTCGGACGGCACGGCGGCGACGCCGAGCGGAAACATTACGCTGTATTTGCAGGCGGATATGACCTATGACCGCAACGAAGTCGTTGTCTATCACATGGCGGACGACGGCACGCTTACGGAAATCGCCGCCGACGGGTACGGGCGGTATGTGCGGTTCGATACGGACAAGACGGGTGCGTTCATCGTCTGTATTCCCGGCGTGGCGTTTGTCATGCCGATGTGGGGGTATGCCGTGATTCTCGTCGCGTGCGTACTTGTCGTAGCGGCGGCTGTAACGGTTACGGTCATACTTGTCCGCAGAAAGAAGAAAGCAAGGAAACAGGCAGAAACATAAAACACGAAAGGAGGGAAAAGATGAATACGACAAAAGAAAGGCTCTGAAAACAATTGTCATCAGGAGTGCTTGTATAGTTGTAATACCACCCAATTAATACGCAACGAAAGGAGTATTATTGCACCAATTTGGCACCGTGGCGTGTGCTTGTCTATGACAAGTGGCGTCGCTTCGCTCCGACAGACAACCACACGCCGCTACAAAATAATAAGGCTAGACGGAAAGCGAGAGAGAAGCGGAGTTTCGCGCTGAACCGCTTGCGAAATCTTCCGTTTTTTCGCTCTCTCGTGGTTTTCCTTAATACTGCCTTTTTGTATATATCATACGGTGTTCTGCTTGTCATTCTCCGAAGCTTGCCTTTTGTGGGCGCATTCTCGCATATTCCTCGGGAAAGTAAACGGTCGTAAAATCCTTGCGTGGAAGTCTGAATTAAAAGACAGAAATGCAAGGATTTTTCTTTTGCAGATATTAAAGATATTTCCATTTTACCGTCATATGTTCTTGTTTGCTTGCTGAAATTCAATCGAATTCTAGAGGATAAAGATAATGGAAAATGCAAGAAAAGGTTGCGGAATATTATCTGAGAAAATCTCACTTTCAAAACGGGCGGAGTGGACGGCTGCGACGCAAAGGAAATTCTGTCGCTCATATCCCAAGGCAAACTTGACGCTTCGGCACTCATTACCCACGCTTTCAACCTTTCCCAAGCCCGTGAGGCGTACGACCTTTTCGCCTCTCACAAAGACGGCGTCATGAAAGTGGCTCTTGACTGCCAAAAATAAAGGTGGATATACAAAAATATTTCCCGACTCAAATTTAAAAAGAGCACCGATTAAAATCCAAAAAAGAGCAATGCAATTTGCTCTTTTTATTTTTGATTATATGAGCCAGGTCATATCGTAGCCCCGCTTGCTTTTAGAGTAAAAAGGTGGTAAAATTTTATAAAAAATAAATTAAATTTTGCGAGATAAAATGGTTACGGGTTCAAACGTTAAAGGGAATACCCTTTATAATTCGAATGAGCAGGTTTTTGCCATATTGCTTAAAGACAGGACTACAAAAAAGAACTTGTTTGGGGTAAAAGCGTTTCGTTTATTGACAACGTAAAGTATGTTCGAGAAAAACTTCATCTTAGTCAACAAATGCTTGCGAAGGAATTGGGTATTGCCTTTTCAACGGTAAACCGATTGGGAAATTGTAAGGGAAAATCGCAGCACATAGCAGAAAAGAAGTTTTATGACTACTGTGCAAAAAACGGAATTAAGTTTGATGATTAAAAATGAAAGCCAACCTATATGAGCGCATGGCATCTAATTTATGATAAACGTCGATGTTAGGTAATGGGAGATAAATCGAATGAAAGCTTCAGAATGGATAGATTTGATTTTAGGTTTAATAAATATAATTGCAATAATTTTGATACCTATTGCGGCAGTCATTATTGGACAAAAATTGCAAGACCGAGCAAAAAAACGGGAAGACAAAATGAATATTCTCAAAACTCTAATGACTGCAAGGATATATGGGTGGACCGCTGATTCAGTTCATTCTTTAAATATAATTGATATAGTTTTTGCGAAAGATGAATTGGTAAGAAGTGCGTGGGGAAAATTATATAATTTTTATTGCACACACAGGGGTAAGGATTTTAGTGAAGATGAAGCAAAAGAAGCAGTTGAATTGAATAATAAGCTCATTGAAGAGATTGCGAAATCTATCGGTTACAAGGAAGAAATTGTAGCTGCTTCTATAAACAAGCCATATAAACCGGATGGAATGGTAAAAGCAATGCAAAGTCAAGCCACGGCACAAGAAAATTATAATAATATGCTTGAAAAAGTTATGATTATTATGGCAGATCAACAATTGCGAAATGCAAAGGCACCGCAAGAGGGTGTGAACAACAAGGAGAACGCAAATGGATAAAATGGACGGAATGACAATGGATATCGAACAGGAGAATGTGGAAAAACTCAAAGAAGTTTTCCCCGAAGTGTTCATGGGCGGCAAAGTAGACTTTGATAAATTGCAGGGGCTTTTGGGGAATTATATTGCGGACGATAAAGAGAAATACAGCTTTTCTTGGAAGGGAAAGGCGGACAGCCTGCGCCTTGCACAAAAGAGGAGTACGGGAACGCTCCGCCCTTGTAAGGAAGAGAGCAAAGATTGGGACACGACAGGAAATCTCTATATCGAGGGCGATAATCTGGAAGTATTAAAGCTTTTGCAGTCATCCTACCTTAATTCCATTAAAATGATATACATTGATCCGCCTTATAATACAGGTAGCGACTTTGTCTATACCGACGATTTTGCGGACGGTATCGCGCACTACAAGGAAGTTACGAGGCAAACCACAAAATCCAACCCCGAAACGGCAGGCAGATACCACACTAATTGGCTGAATATGATGTATCCGCGCCTCAAACTTGCCCGCAACCTTTTGACCGATGACGGCGTTATCTTTATTTCCATTGACGACAACGAACAAGCAAACTTAAAGAAACTTTGCGATGAAGTGTTCGGGGAAGATAATTTTGTTGCTGATGTTATATGGAAGAGAAAAAGAGGAAGAGATAATTCTGCAAAATGGTTTAGTAAGTCTCACGAATATCTTTTGATATATGCAAAAAAACTTGAAGAATTTAATACAAATTATTTGGAGTTAAACGAGGAAACAAAAGCTGCATATAAAAATCCGGATAATGATCCGAGGGGACCTTATCGTATGTTAGGATGTTGGGCAAGAGGGACACAGGGCGGTGTAAAATACGATTTTACGACAAAAAAAGGACAGTATTTTACTGAACGTCTATGGCTGTTCAGTAAAGAAAATTTACAAAAACTTGATGAGGAAGATAAACTAATTATTCATGGAGACAACGTGTATAGAAAAATGTTTATCTTTGAGAATAAAGGTAAAATACCCGAAACTATATGGGATTCAACTTCAAATGCAGCTAATGCTGCAGATGAGATAAAAAAGATATTTGGTGGCATAATTTTTGATACACCAAAGCCAATTCCATACGTTATAGAGATGCTTAAAGTGGCGACCGATAAAGAAAGCCTTATCCTCGACTTTTTCAGCGGTTCAGCGACGACCGCGCATGCGGTTATGCAGTTAAACGCAGAGGACGGCGGTCACCGTAGGTTTATTTGTGTTCAGCTCCCTGAAAAAACAGACGAACAGAGCGAGGCATACAAGGCAGGATATAAGACGATTTGTGAAATCGGCAAAGAGCGTATCCGCAGAGCGGGGGAGAAGATAAAAAAAGAATCGCCGCTTACGACACAAAATCTTGATACAGGTTTCAAGGTGTTTAAGCTCGATAGCAGTAACCTTGCAAAGTGGGATAATACTCCGACGACTGATGAGGAGGAAGTAAAAAAGCGTATTCAGCAGAGCCTTTTCTACCTTGTGGAAGGCAGAGAGGATCTCGACCTTATTTATGAGATAATGCTCAAATACGGCTTGTCCTTGACCTTACCCGTAGAGGAACGCAAATTTGACAATGTGCCCGCTTACATTATCAATCATCCAGACTATAAGGTGCTTATCTGCTTACAACCGAATATTACCCTTTCGGCAGTAGAGGAAATGGACAAAGAGACTATCGGGACGTATATTTTTGCCGACCGTTGCTTTGCCGATGCCAACATTCTTTCCAACACGGAAGAAATTCTCAAAAAGAAAGATAAAGAAATGAGGCTGTTTTGATATATGAATTTGAACTAAGATTGGGGGAAAGCATATGATAAACGGGGTTATAACATGGGTCGATGTCGGAATTTTTGTCTTGACTTTAATTAGTGTCATTGTAACAAGTATATTAACGATTTTGATTATCTTTCAAACGGCAAAAAACACTAAAAGAGAACATCAATTAAATGAAAATATATCCGATAGTCAAAAAGCATTTAATGAATTGCAATTAAAATTACAACAAAGAGAGGATAAAAAACAAGCCTATCTTAATATTGTCAGATGTATTTGTTATAATAATTGCTTGTTGGGTTACCTATATCCAAAATATAAAAATACCCCTAACGATATTGAGGGGTTAAACGAAGGATTAAGAAAAATATATAAAATCGATATAGTAGATATTTCAACCGAGTTAGAACTTGCTTCAATTTTTGTTAGTAAAGATAATAAAGATTTGGTAAAGGAATTTGCAAAATGTTTTAAAAATATATTATCTCAATTAGCAGAGATTGAGCAAAGACTAATAGTGAAAAAAAAGAATGTTACTGGCTTGTTAAATGAAGCGGAAACAAAATCTTTTAAGTTAAAAGAGTTGTCAAACCAGATTTTAAAAAGTTTTGAAGAAGAATTATCGATATAGGGTATATAAAAGAATTGACGGGAAATGGTCGCAAAAATGAAACTGAAATTTAAGAAACAACAATTTCAATCGGATGCCGTGGCGGCGGTGGTGGATTTATTCAAAGGGCAGGCTTCGAGCGTGTCGCCTTTTACCGTGGGGAAACTGGATATTATTGATTATGCGCAGGATTCCGTGTTCGGTTATGGCAATACGCTCACGCTTACGGCAGAGGAGATAACGCGCAATCTTCACGAAGTGCAACAGCGCAATCTTTTGCCGCTCACTGAGCCTGAACAGCTCCGCTTTAATATCGAGATGGAAACGGGTACGGGCAAGACGTTTGTCTACACAAAGACCATCTACGAACTCAACAAGCGTTACGGATTTAATAAATTTGTCATTCTTGTGCCGAGCGTGGCAATCCGAGAGGGCGCATATAAGTCCTTGCAGATAACGGAAGACTACTTCCGTCAGGAGTATGACGGCAAACGCGCGCACTTCTTCATTTACGATTCAAAAAAGCGCAACGAAGTGCGTGACTTCGCACTTTCCACCAATCTTGAAATCATGATCGTCAACATTGACGCGATCAAAAAGGACGAAAATCTTTTCAATCAGGAAAGCGATAAAATGGACAAGACTGCCCGTGAATTTATGGCACAGTGCCGTCCTATTCTCATCATCGATGAACCGCAGAGCATCGACAATACGGATAAATCGAGAAAGGCGATTGAAAACCTCAACCCTTTATGCGAACTCCGTTATTCGGCAACACATAAGCAGGTTTTCAACACCGTGTACCGTTTAACGGCTGTGGATGCATATCAAATGAATATCGTCAAGCAGATATGTGTTGCGAATCAGTCACTTATGGACGATTTTAACAAACCCTATATCAGGCTATTGGAAGTGGGCAAAAAGTCGTCTTTTTATGCTAAAGTGGAGATAGACGTAAAGAGTAGAGCAACGGGCATCGTTAAACGCGAGGTAAAGACGGTAAAGCAGGGCGACAGCCTGTTTGCAATCACGGGCAGAGAAATTTACGAAGGATACGATATTGCCGGTATCGATTGCACGGAAGGTTGGGAACAGATAGAGTTTGCCAATACCGAAGTCCTTGCGCTCCATAAGGCAATCGGTGCCGTGGACGAGATGACGTTCAAGCGCGAACAGATCAAGCGCACGATCGAAATTCATCTTGAAAAGGAAAAGAGGTATCTAAGTCGCGGCATAAAGGTGCTGTCGTTGTTCTTTATCGACGAAGTTGCCAAGTACCGTGATTACGAGCAAGAGGACGGCAAGGGTATTTATGCGAGAATGTTCGAGGAACTGTATGCGGAACTTATACAGCAACCGCGTTTTGCAACAGTAAAAGAGTTTTATAGACAATCGGCAAGCGAAGTGCATAACGGTTATTTCTCTTGCGATAAAAAGGGCAGAGTAAAGGACACAAAGGGCGATACGGCGGAAGATTACAGTACCTATAATACAATTATGAAAGACAAAGAGTGGCTGCTTTCCTTTGATTGTCCGCTCCGCTTTATATTCTCACACTCCGCGCTCAAAGAAGGGTGGGATAACCCGAACGTGTTCCAGATATGCACGCTCATCGAAAACAAGACCGTATTCACTTGCCGTCAGAAAATCGGCAGAGGTTTGCGCCTTTGTGTAGACCAAAACGGTGAGAGAATAGACGATAAAAACGTCAATATTTTGCATGTTATCGCGCAGGAATCTTTTGCAGAGTTTGCGGATAAATTGCAAAAGGAAATTGAGGAACTCGGTGTCAAATTCGGTGTGCTTGACGCGGATATGTTTGTCAATATCTCTTATAAAGACGAAACAGGTACGGAGGCAGTCATTACAATAAAGGATGCGGGGGACATTTTGGAACACTTCCGCAAAAAGAATTATATCGACAGCCAAGGCAAAATCAAAGATACGCTCAAAAATGACCTTATGAGCGGCACGGTCGATCTTCCCGCGCGCTTTGAAGCGGCAAGGCAAAGGTTGCTCCCGATTATCGGCAATGCAAATACAAAGGTCAACATCAAGCCCGAACGCAAGCAGGTTTTCGTCAAGAGAAGGGATGAAATGTTTATGAATCCGCTCTTTATGGAGCTATGGGATAAGATGAAGCAAAAGACCATCTATCGCATCAATATGGATATTCGGTATCTGATTGAAAAGAGCGTCAAAGAGATTTCGGAAATGCCTGAGATTCGCAAAAGTCGCCTTCTCAAAGAGGTTGCAAGTTTCAATATCAAAAAAAGCGGCGTTGACTATATAGAGAGTGCAAGTTCTACAAGCGAATATGAACAGGAGCTGTTGCTTCCCGACGTGGTCCGCACTCTTGCGGACAGCACGAAATTGCCGAGAAACAACATTGCACAGATACTACTTGAATGCGGACGGCTGAAAGATTTTCTCAACAATCCAGAAAAGTTTATCGAAGTCGTCTCCGAAATAATAAACCGTAACAAGACTGAAAGGGCAATAGACGGAATTAAGTATATAAAACTTGACGGACAGGAGTACACCCTTTATGAAGTATTTAATTTCGACGATGAAAAGGACATCATTGCTTTCGAGGATATCAATGCGATAAAAGTAGAACACTCTGTATATGACTATGTTATTTATGATAGTGATACGGTTGAGAGACCTTTTGCCGAAGCACTTGACAGCGACCCCGATGTGAAATTATTCTTCAAGATACCGCAGAGGTTCAAGATTAGTACTCCGCTCTCCAACTATTCACCCGACTGGGCTGTTTATATGGAAAAAGAGAGCGAAAAGAAAATGTATTTTGTTATCGAAACCAAAGGTACAACCGATGAACATAAGCTGCGCCCTTCCGAACGACTGAAAATACGTTGCGGCAGAGAGCATTTCAAGGCTCTTGACAACGAAATTGATTACGAATTCGCAAAGGATTGGCAAGAACTAAAACGCGATAAGGTATGATTAGTTTAAAACAGTTTATTTAAAAACTCAAGTAGCATTTGTTGTATTAAGTGGCAGTTTAGGGTTAATTATTGCCTTTTGGGCGGAATATTTCAGGCGTTAAAAATGTATGCGGTCAGTGTGTGGTCAGTCTTTTGTCGGCTGGTGCATGGGTCTTAGCTAAATGTGCTCTAAATCGCTTTTTTTATTCAATATATTGTGGTATAAACCCAAAACAAAAAACCGCTATTCATAGCGGTTTTTAATTTGGCGGAGAAATCGGGATTTGAACCCGAGCTACGGTCAACCCGTACTACTCCCTTAGCAGGGGAGCCCCTTCAGCCACTTGGGTATTTCTCCTTGCTGAATTTATCGTTTATTTTTTTGACTTAGTTATGATATCACGAAATAAAATAGGTGTCAAGCGGTCTATGGATAGTGATATTTTTTTTGAGAAGCGGTAAAACGGGTAAAAGGGGAAATACTTGACTAAAACACAAAATAGGCTTATTTTATATAATATACTATAAAATCAATAAACTGCTGTTTTTTGCAACGTCTTGCTTATGGATTGTCGATTACCGCTTACACTGAATGGCAGATATAGCGGCAGTGAGAAATTTAAACAGTGGAAACAGTATATTTTGAGCCTTAAGTGTGGAGTAAGGTCGCTTAAAAGATAATCATAGGCATTTAACGGTAGCGCTCTTCGGTTGAGTGCGATTTGTTACCGCCTACACTGAATGGCAGATATGGCGGCGGCGAAAAGTCAATAAAGCGCGTAGCGGAAAGGAAGCAATTACGACCGGCTTTAAAACAGGGTTTAAAATTATATTTGCATTTGTCTTGAGTTAAAATAAAAGGGGGGTTAAAGCAAGACAAAGCATAAATTCCGTGTAGCCGAACAAAACGCATAAATAAAGTAAAAACGAGCGGGGGAAAAAATAAAAGTTTGCCTTAAACGGCGAAAGGACAAGCATACGAAGAAATTAAAAAGAGACAGTTTAACAAAAACGTATATTCGCACGACGTTATTGCCCATTCTTGTGTTCGGTTCGATAACGGGCATAATAACGGGTGTAGTGGTGTGGGGCTTTAAATGGTGCGCCTCATATCTCGAGGGAGAGTCGGCATATCTATACGGCTGGTTCAGGGAAAATCCGACTTTTATCCCTCTTCTTTTTTGCGGACTTATCGTGCTTGCTTTGTTCTCGGCTGTTATGAACAAATTTATTCCCGAGCTGAGGACAAACAGTATATCGAACGCCGAGGGTGCAATGAGGGGAATGCTTAAATATAAATGGCCCCGCACGATATTCGGCACGATAGCGAGCAGTTTTTTGTCATATTTCGGCGGACTCACCTTCGGCGCGGAAGGTCCGTCTGTGCAACTGGGCGCGGCGATAGGACAGGCTTCAAACGGATTGGGACACTTTCTTGACCGTAGCAGTCCTGCGTGGAAGCGATATAATATAACGGGCGGAGCGGCGGCAGGATTCGCCGTGGCGTTCGGAGCTCCGCTGTCGGGAATTATTTATACGCTTGAGGAAGCGCACAAAAGAATATCTCCGATGCTTTTGATGACGGCACTGTCAAGCGTTATTTTTGCGAGCGTAGTCAGCGGGCTTTTGGATTCTGCGGTAGGCAATGCACAATTTTTCTTCAGTGGAGTCGAAAGCGTCTTTTTGCCCTTTGAAAACTATTGGGTGTTGCTTATCATGGGTGTTATATCGGGACTTATCGCAGCACTGTTCAACAAGCTGTTTGCGCTTGCGACTAAGTTCAGGTCGGATAAGCTCAAAAAGCTTCCGACGGTGGTGAGGATACTTTTTATATTTTTACTCACGGGCGTAGTCGGCTTGCTTTTTGTTGACGCAATCGGCGGAGGTCATGCGATAATCGACAAGGTACTCGAACTTGATTTCACCTGGCAGATACTTTTAATATTATTCTTCGTAAGGATAGTGCTTCTCATTCTGACGTCGAATTCGGGCGCCATGGGCGGAATGTTTGTGCCCGTGCTCACGATAGGAGCGTTACTTGGCGGGCTTTTAGGAAAGATGTCCATTGAGATGGGCTTGCCAGCCGATTATTATCAGACGGTAGTATTGATAACCATGACGGCTTTTATGGGAGCGGTTATGCGTGCCCCCATAACGGCAATACTTTTAATAGTTGAGATGACAGGCCATTTTTCGAGCGGATTTTTGGCAACGGCAATAAGCGTTTTAATTGCTTATCTGATTGTTGAGATGCTCAAAATCGAGCCGTTATACGAAAAGGCATTGCACGACGCCTACAAAGATGTCAATAAAGACAAAGGACATAAGCAGGTATACGAGTTTAACACTATTGTCGAAAAAGGTTCATTTGTAGAGGGCAGGCAAGTCAAAGATATTTTGTGGCCATACGGCTGCACGATATCGACGGTCATCAAGACGGACGAGGTAGGAAACGAGATTTATTCCACGGACAAGGCAGGCGACCGAATTATAAGGGCAGGGCAGACTTATATTGTAAAGGCTTTGGTTTATGACATAGAACAGACTAAAAAAGAGATGGAATATCTTTGCAAAAACTATTCCTACAAGGAAACCGCCGATATGGGCGTGGAAAACGCAAGAGAAATGTTCGGAATTAAAAACTTTAAAAAGAGAAAAGATAAAGAAAAATCAAACTCCGACTCGGTCAATGAAACAAAGTCGGAAGACGGCGATTTGCGTAATTCCAACGGTAAGGACGACCGTATTTGCGGCACTTTAAATTCTGAAAAATCGGCAGAAATAAACTCGGACGGCAAAGAAAGCTTTGGCGCTTTGTCCGAAACGGTTCAGACCGCCTGCGTCGACGACACTGAAGGGGATAGAACGGAAGAAAAGCACAACGACGGTAAAGATTGACGCTTTAACTATAAATTAAACAAAGCTTCGGACCTTTAAGCATTGGCGTTATAAATCGGAGATTGACTTTTTAACGTTTCATTAAGGCGCTTAAAGCATTATAAAAATATAAAGAATAAGATAAGGCGCGGAAAACAAGAAAATTCCGCATAAGAGTTTAACACGTAAGAGAATGAAAAACAATAAAATCATTTTAATTTTTTTAATAGTTCTGGCGGCGGCTATGCTGTTCGCGTTTTCTGCCTGTAACGATTCGAGTTCGGGAGGAGAGAGAACTCCTGCCCCGTCTTATCCTATGTCCCAGCTTCCGAGCGACCTTTTAGAGCCGGAAGGATATTTAAAGGTTAAAGACAGTTATGCGGACGGCTACAGAAAATTCGAATTCGTCTTTGAGGATATGACTGCGGCGGGCAAGGAAAAGACAAGACTTGGCGACTCGCTTAGCGAAAAAGGATACGAAAAGACGGTAAGCGGGGCGGAAACGGTTTACACGAAAGGCGATACGGAAATCAAGCTCAGACAAAGCAGCTCGTCTGACGGCAGTTCGCTTTTTATCAGCATTCCTTACGAATACACCGTCACAAATCTGCCCACGTCGCTGTGGAATGCGCCTCTGTTTGACGGCAAGGCGTTCAATGCGCCCAAAGTGACGTCGGATACGACTTATACTGCAAACACGGTAGTCACAATATCGATAGACTATTTTGAAACGACCTACGAGCAGAGAAACGCTTTTGACAGATATATAGAGCTCAATAAATACGACGTGGGCAAGTCTTACGGGCTTTTAAACGTCGTCATTGAAACGAGCACCGAGGCGGATAATCATTATACCGTCAGGTATAAGGTGGACAGATTCGGAAGCGAAACCGCATGGAAACAGTTTGTTTCAAGCGCAACGGGGCTCGATTATCAAAAGAATATACTTTCGCCCGTGAAATTCGACGTAGGCGAATACGATTGGATAGGCGCATACCTGAAGCTGGCAGGCTACGAAGACTTACTCGCCAAACCGTCGGGCATGAACGTTTCGTATTCCTACAGAGTTTCGGATAACTATTCTTTGACCTCGAGCGACTACGCCACCGTTTGCGAGATAGTGTTTTCGGATATTACCAAGTCGCAGGCGGTAAGCTATATCAATTCGCTTGTCGGTTCGCAGGCAATTTCAAAATGGCAGGACACGCTGTATATCGACGGTGCGGCAATGCCTAAGTGGCAGGATATAAAATCTAACGACACCTTCACCGCATATCTGAGATTCAAACTTATCTTAGGCGAATTTGCTTTTGACGGCACGCAGCTCAAAGTCACGCTCGAGAGGATATCGCCGTCGATAGACTCTCAGGCGGTGGAAAACTCCAATAACGATTATCAGATAACTTTTATCGACTATGCCAAGAGCGGAGCATATCCGTATACGGCAAAGGGTGACGATTGGGTGTTCAGTCTGTGGCAGAACGGAGCTATAGTCAAAATCGACGGCAAGGACGGATACTGCGCCAGCCCGATTTACGACAGCTTTGAAATGCCTGATTTTTCCGAGAGGTTTTCCGCACACCGCAACACGGGCGAGATGTTGTTCTTCGTCCGCCAAGATACCGTGGCAGGCAGGAGCGTAAGCGTGTTTGAAACGGATTATATGCGCTACTTTGTTGATACCTCGTTAAACCTCTGTCTTAAGATAGAAAGGATAAACGACGGCGGAGAGGACGAGCTCGTGTTTGCCGTTACCGAGTATAAAACGGGCAAGGATTTAAACGCCTGATTTTTCTGATAAAATATTGCAAGTTATGCCGTGTGCGCTCTGCCCCGCGCATAAAGCACAAAACAGCCCCGGTGAAAATTATTTTCGCTGTCGGGCTTTTTAATTTGCATAGGTGTATAGGCAGGCAAATCCGTTTAGCGAAATTATTTAAAGAAAATGTTAAAAAATGCTTTACAACTTTAGCGTGATAAAGTAATATATAGAGGTAATACGGAGGTAGTATGGAAAAGCATAGCGAAACTTGCGACGAACTTTATGAATGTCTTTTAAGGCTGAAAACAATAGAGGATTGTCGGCTTTTGCTTTCCGACCTTTGCACGTTCAACGAAATCGAGCAAATGGCGGGCAGAGTCAAGGCGGCAAGACTTTTACTTGAGGGACACACATATTCTCAGATTATTTCCGAAACGGAAATATCGTCCGCCACGCTTTCGAGGGTATCCAGATGCGTAAGTCACGGAAGCGGAGGCTATGCAAAATTTGTAAGGAGAGGAAACGACAATGCAAACGATTAAAACGGACAGTTTAACAAACGAAGAAAAGATATCTGTTTTGCTCGGCGAACTTTTTCAAAGTTTCGGTTATGTCAGATACAGCATGACAAAGTTTGAAGAATACAGCTTATACGGCGAAAACAAAGATTTTTTGGCAAACGGCAACGTCATCACGTTTTTGTCGGGCGACGGCAAAATGCTCGCTCTGCGTCCCGACGTTACGCTTAGTATACTTAAAAACACGAACGCAACAAGGACAAACAGCGAAAAGGTTTTTTATATCGAAAAAGTATACCGCTACGATAAAGAGACTAAATCTTTTAAAGAGATAAGTCAGGCAGGCGTCGAAATGCTTGGAAACGTAGACCGTGCTTCTATTGCCGAAATTGTAGTTATGGCACTCAACTCGCTTGCCGCACTTTCGGACGATTTTGTTTTGGATATATCCAACATTTCGTTTGTCAAAGGTATGTTTGACGGCTATGACATCGATATGAGCTTAAGGCGCACGCTCACCAAGTTTTTAAAGGATAAAAACCTGCATGAGGTGGACAATCTTGTCTCGCAGAATGTGATTGGCAATGCCTTCGCCACGGCTTTCAAAAGTCTGATTTCCATAAGCGATAAGCCTGCCGTAGCTCTCAACAAGATGAAGCAACTTATTATCACCGACGAGATGCAAAAAGCCTACGACGAAATGAAAGAGCTTTTCGATGTCTTGTCGTCAGGCAAGGACACGGATAAGATAAGAATCGACTTTTCGGTGGAAAGCGATTTTAATTATTATACCGATATCGTGTTTTGCGGTTACATTGCCGAAATGCCCAAGGCGGTATTAAAAGGCGGCCGCTATGACGCTTTGGCTTATAAAATGAAAAAGGATATAGGTGCGCTCGGATTTGCCGTATACGTAGGCGACGCGGCAAACGTAAGACACTCAAAGCCGAAAGCGATAACCGTCATACTTTCCGACGGCGACACGAAGGGAGTTTTTGAAGCGGCGCAGAAATTGAGAGCAAAAGGCGAGAGAGTGCGAATTGCCAGAAACATGCCAAAAGACGTAGCAATATACAAGATTTACCGCTATGAGGCAGGCAAACTGACGGAGGTGAAAAATGATTAACATTGCGTTGCCGAAAGGCAGACTCGGAGAAAAGGTATATCAAAAACTTGCTAATACCGGATATGCCTCAAAGGATATTTTGTCCGACACAAGAAAACTTGTCTTCACTTCCGACGACGCTTCCGTCTCTTATTTTTGGGTAAAGCCGTCGGACGTAGCCATTTACGTCGAAAAGGGAGCTGCCGACGTCGGCGTTGTGGGCAAAGATATTTTGCTTGAATATAAGCCGGACGTTTACGAAATACTCGACCTCGATATGGGCAAGTGCAAAATGGCGGTTGCAGCCAAAAACGGATACGTAGACGATAAATCGTCAACGCTCAAAGTGGCGACGAAGTTTATCAACATTGCAAAGGATTATTACGAGAAACAAAACAGGCAAATAGAGCTTATCAAACTGCACGGCTCGATTGAGCTTGCGCCTATTCTCGGAATGAGCGACGTTATAGTCGATATAGTGGAAACGGGCAAGACTTTAAAAGAAAACGACCTTTCGGTCATAGCGGACATTTGTTATATATCCACTCGTCTTATAGCCAACAAGGCAAGCTATAAGTTTAAAAAAGACGAAATCGACACGATTAAGGAGAGATTGAAATGATAAAGATTTTCGACGAAAAAGACACCGAAAACATATTCGACCGTCCTCTTTGCGACACAAGCGAATATGAAAAGACGGTATCGCAGATAATAGATAAAGTCATCAAAGAAAAGGATAAGGCGCTTTTCGAGTTTGCCGAAAAATTCGACAACGTGAAACTCGACACCTTAGAGGTTACCGCCGAGGAAATGGACGAGGCGGAAAAACTTGTCGACACTAAGCTGAAAAAGACGATAAAAAAGGCGGCTGAAAATATAGCGGAATTCCACTCGAGGCAACTTGAAAAGGGATTTGAGATAAAAAAGGAAAATGGCATAGTGTTGGGACAAAAAGTCACTCCTCTCGACAGGGTGGGAATTTACGTTCCCGGTGGCACGGCTTGCTATCCGTCCACGGTGCTCATGAACGCCGTTCCTGCCAAGATAGCCGGCGTCGACGAGATAATAATGGTCACGCCTCCGAGGAAGGACAAGACGATACTTCCCGAGGTTTTGTATGCGGCAAAGGTTGCCGGCGTCGATAGGATTTTCAAGATAGGCGGAGCAGGTGCGGTTGCCGCGCTTGCCTACGGAACGGAGAGCGTTCCTGCCGTCGATAAAATCACGGGACCGGGAAATATATACGTTGCAACGGCAAAGAAGATGGTTTACGGTAAAGTCGCTATAGATATGATTGCGGGACCAAGTGAAATTCTGGTTGTAGCCGACAGCGGGGCGAAGCCGGCGGTTGTCGCCGCAGACCTTCTGTCGCAGGCAGAACACGACCGTCTTGCAAGCGCAGTGCTTATTACCGACAGTCCCGGCCTTGCCGAGAGCGTGCAATCTCAAATCGAGGTTCAGTTAAACAAACTGTCAAGAAAAGAAATTGCAAGGGCGTCGGTTGACAAAATGAGCAAAATCATCGTTGTAAGCGACCTTAAACGCGGCATTGAAATAGCAAACGAAATTGCCCCCGAACACCTTGAGCTTATGGTGGCAAATCCGTTTGATTTCCTTGGCGAGGTAAAACACGCAGGTTCTATATTTATGGGATACAATACTCCCGAACCGCTCGGAGATTATTATGCGGGGCCGAATCACACGCTTCCGACGTCGGGAACGGCAAAGTTTTCCTCTCCGCTCAACGCACTTGACTATGTAAAACGCTCGTCGTATATTTATTATAGCGAGGACGCTTTAAGACAGGTAAAAGACGACGTTATCGCTTTTGCCGAATCGGAGGGACTCACCGCGCACGCAAACAGCGTTGCCATTCGTTTTTCGGAGGAAAAATGAGCAGATTTTTTTCTAAGACACATGACAATTTAACGCCCTATACTCCGGGCGAACAGCCTCGCGACAGAAGGTATATAAAGCTCAACACAAACGAGTCGCCTTTTGCCCCGTCGCCCAAAGTCGTTGAAGCAATACAGAGCAAAGCAAACCTTTTAAATTTATATAGCGACCCGACTGCACTGAGTTTAAAGCAGGCAATAGCAAACCACTACGGCGTCAACGAAAAAACGGTCAGCGTTTCAAACGGCTCGGACGAGATTTTAGCGTTTTGTTTTATGGCTTTTTGTGACGGCAATACTCCCATGGCTTTTTTTGACGTAACCTACGGATTTTACAAAGTTTATGCCGAGCTTTTTAATATAAAGTCGGAGGTAGTCGCTCTCAAAGATGACTTTACCGCTGATTTTGAGGGTTTAAAAAAGACAAAGGGCAACGTAATCATTGCAAACCCCAACGCACAGACGGGAATATTTGAAAGTCTTGAAGACATCGAATCGCTTGTAAAGGCAAAGTCGGACAGGGTAGTTATAGTGGACGAGGCGTATTGCGATTTCGGCGGCAAAAGCTGCATAGAGCTCGTAAAAAAATACGATAATCTCATTTTGGTTTCCACATTCTCGAAGTCGAGAAATCTCGCAGGCGGAAGAATAGGTTATGCGATAGCCGACGAACAACTTATCTGCGATTTGGAAACGGTAAAATTCAGTTTTAATCCTTACAACCTCGGCACTCTTCCCATAGCGGCGGGCGTCGAAGCGATGAACGACACGGACTATTTTGAAAAATGCACCAAAAAGGTGATTGAGGCAAGGGAATACACAAAAAACGAACTCGAGGCATTAGGATTTACGGTTTTAAACAGCAGTGCGAATTTTCTTTTGGCGAAAACGGCAAAAATGCAGGGGAAAGATTTATATCTCGCCTTAAAGGAAAAGGGTATACTCGTCAGATACCTGGGTGACGAGAGAATAAAAGATTATATCAGAATCACAATCGGCTCGGCGCAAGAAATGGAAGCGTTTATCGGCGCCGTGAAGGAGATTTTATGAGAGAAGCCAAAATTGAAAGAAAGACAAACGAAACGGATATTTCTTTATATTTAAATCTTGACGGAGAGGGCGTTTGCGATATAGATACGGGCTGCGGATTTTTAGACCACATGTTAGAGCTTTTAAGCGCCCATTCGAGGTTTGACCTTACCGTCAAATGCAAAGGCGATACGAAAGTGGATTATCACCACACGGTAGAAGATATCGGCATAGCGCTCGGAGATGCTTTAAAAACGGCTCTCGGCAATAAGGGCGGTATTTGCCGTTATGCCGACGTCACCATTCCTATGGACGAATCGCTTGTTATGTGCGCCATAGACGTTTCGGGAAGATGCTATCTTTTATACGACCTTATTTTAAAACAGGCGAAAGTAGGCGATTTCGATACGGAGCTGGTGGAAGAATTCTTCTGGGGATTTTGCCGCAGAGCGGAAGTTACTCTTGACTTTATTCAGCTTGCGGGAAAAAATACGCACCACATAATCGAATGTGCTTTTAAAGCGTTTGCCCGTGCGCTCAGGGCGGCGGTTAAAATCGATGAAAGCTTAAAGGGCAAAGTGCCGTCAAGCAAAGGAGCTTTATGATTGCTATAGTGGATTACGGCGTGGGCAATCTTTTTTCGCTTGCCTCGTCGCTCAAATATCTTAAAATAGACAGCGTTGTTACGTCCGATATAAAGAAAATAGAGACAGCCGACAAGATAATTCTGCCCGGCGTCGGAGCGTTTAAAGACGCAAAGGAAAAACTTGACGCTATGGAGCTTACCGAGCCGCTCATAAACCTTGCAAAAGAAGGCAAACCTTTTTTGGGAATTTGTCTCGGTATGCAGTTGCTGTTTGACTTCAGCTTGGAATACGGCAAAACGGAAGGTTTAAAACTCGTGAGCGGAAAAGTATGTCCGCTGTCGGGCGATATTCCCTCCGATTTAAAAGTGCCTCAAATGGGTTGGAACAGTCTTAAAATCGTAAAGGACAGCCCCATTTTGAAATACTCTTCCGACGGCGACTTTGTATATTTTGTTCATAGCTTTTATGCCAAAGATTGCAAAGATTCACTTGTCGCCTATACCGATTACGGAACTTCCGTCACGGCGGTAGTGCAAAATAAAAACGTTTTCGGAACTCAATTCCATCCCGAAAAGAGCGGCAAGACGGGGCTTAAAATTTTGCAGGCATTCAGTGAGGTGAAAGTATGAAAATATTTCCCGCAATAGACCTTATCGATAAAAAAGTGGTCAGGCTCTCTCAGGGCGACTATTCAAAAAAGACGATGTATTCCGATAATCCCCTTTCCGTTGCAAAATCCTTTTTAAAAGACGGGGCAACGCACCTTCACGTTGTTGACCTTGACGGAGCAAAAAAAGGAAGTCCTGTCAACTTTGAAGTGATAAAACAGTTAAAGCAGCTTGATATGTTTGTCGAAGTGGGCGGCGGTATAAGGGATATGCAAAAGATAGAGGCTTATCAAAAGATTGGTGTTGACAGAGTTATCCTTGGAACTGTTGCGATAAAAAACTTTGATTTTGTTGTCGAGGCGGTAAAAGAATTTAAAGATATGATAGCCGTAGGCGTGGACGCCAAAGACGAAAAGGTGGCAACTCACGGCTGGCAGGAAGTGACGGGCGTAAACAGTTTCGAGTTTTGTAAAAAACTGTATGACGCAGGCGTTAAAAGCGTCATATACACCGATATAGCCACCGACGGAATGTTGAAAGGAACAAATCTTCCCGCTTTTAAAAGACTGTCAAAGATAAAGGGACTCAAAGTCACGGCGTCCGGAGGGATATCGAGCGTGGAAGAAATAAAAAAACTAAAAGAGATGGGCGTTTGGGGCGCAATTTTGGGTAAGGCGCTGTATGAAAACAAACTGAGCCTTGCCGACGCCGTAAGGGAGGAAGAATAATGCTTGCAAAAAGAATTATACCTTGCCTTGACATCAAAGACGGCAGAGTGGTAAAAGGCGTAAACTTTTTAGGCGTCAAAGACGTGGAAAGCCCCGTGGAACTTGCAAAGTTTTACAATGAATCCGGAGCGGACGAACTTGTTTTTTACGACATAACCGCATCGGCGGAAGGCAGAGCGCTCTTTACCGATATTTTGCTCGACGTTGCAAGGCAGATATTCATTCCGCTCACCGTGGGCGGAGGAATAAACACCGTTGCCGACTTTGACAGAGTTTTAAAGTGCGGAGCGGACAAAGTCAGCGTAAACAGCGGAGCGATAAAAAATCCGTCGCTTATATCAGAGGCGGCAAAACGCTACGGTGACCAGTGCGTCGTGCTGTCAATGGACGTAAAGAGAGTGGACGGAAAGTATACCGTGTTTGCCAAAGGCGGCAGAGAGAATACGGGCATCGACGCAATCGAATGGGCAAAAAAGGGCGTGGGTGACGGAGCGGGCGAAATTGTTTTAAACAGTATAGATACCGACGGCGTGAAGCAAGGATTTGACCTTGAGATGCTTGACAAAATTTGCTCGGTGACAAACGTTCCCGTTATAGCGTCGGGCGGCGCAGGCTGTATAGAAGATTTTGTCACGCTGTTCAAAACCTTGCCAAAGGTGGACGCAGGTCTCGCCGCTTCCATATTCCACTTTAAAGAAGTGAGCATATCCGCTCTTAAACAAAGATTATCAAAGGAGGGCGTTTCGATACGCATTTAATATGATTACAATAGACGATTTAAAATTTGACGAAAACGGGCTTATTCCTTGCATTGTGCAAGACCATTACACAAAGGAAGTTTTAACTCTTGCCTATATGAACAAAGAAAGCCTTAAAATCTCAATGGAAAAGGGACTCACATGTTTTTGGAGCAGGTCAAGAAAGCAGCTTTGGCTCAAAGGCGAAACGTCCAAAAATTATCAGCACATCGTTTCAATCCGCACCGACTGCGACTACGACGCACTTGTCTGCGACGTCATAAAGGACGGATTTGCCTGCCACCTTAACAGGGAAAGCTGCTTTGCCGACGAAGTATATATAAGCGAAGCTCTTAAGGAATTTTCAATCGAGCTTTTATATAAAGAGCTTGAAGGCAGAAAGACCAATCCGAAAGAGGGGAGCTATACAACCTATCTCTTCGAGCAGGGCGTCGAGAAGATTTTGAAAAAAGTGGGAGAGGAATGCACCGAGGTTATCATCGGCGCAAAAAACAGCAGAGAGGAAGCCCTCTTTGAAATAGCCGACCTTTGTTATCACCTTCTCGTATTGATGGTTGAAATGAAGATAACGCCCAAAGACGTTATAGCGGAACTTGAAAAAAGACACGTTGTTGACAAAAAGGTCAAGCAACAAAAGATGAAATAATGGTTTGTATCGGTAACAGCTGGGACGAGATTTTAAAAGACGAGTTTAAATCCGACTATTATCTTAAGCTCAGAGAGTTTTTGAAAAAAGAATATTTCTCCGCCACGGTGTATCCGCCAATGGGTGATATATTTAACGCCTTGAAACTGACTGACTATGAAAAAGTAAAGGTAGTTATTTTGGGGCAGGACCCTTATCACGGCAAAGGACAGGCGATGGGGCTTTGTTTTTCCGTGCCGAAAGATATCGCGGCGCCGCCGTCGCTTGTCAACATTTTTAAAGAAATGGAAAGCGACGTGCACGTTAAAAACACTTCGCCCGATTTAACCTCGTGGGCAAAACAGGGAGTGTTGCTTTTAAACACGTCGCTGACGGTAAGAGAGGGACAGCCAAACTCGCACAAGGGCAGAGGCTGGGAGATATTGACCGATAAAATCATTGAAAAGGTAAGCGAGAAAACTACGCCCGTGGTATTCATACTTTGGGGGTCAAACGCGAGGTCGAAAAAAAGTCTGATAAAGGGCGGACAGCATCTTATCATAGAATCTGCCCACCCGTCGCCGCTTTCGGCGTATAACGGCTTTTTCGGCTCTAAGCCATTTTCACGCACCAACGATTTTTTAGTAAAGGCGGGGCTTGAGCCCGTCGATTGGAGGACAGAGCTATGACAAGCAAACAAAGAGCGGCAATAAAATCTATGGCAAACGGATTAAAGCCGATATTTCAGATCGGGAAAGGAGGAATAGGTGAAAATCTTATATCCGACCTTAGCGACGCACTCGAAAAATACGAGCTCATAAAAATTTCCGTTTTGCAAAACTCGGAAAAGGGAGCAAAGGATATACTTTCCGATTTGGCAGAAAAGCTTAAAGCCGAGCCTATCGCCGCCGTCGGAAACAAGATAGTTTTATATCGCCGCTCAAAAAGAGAAGATATAAAACATATTGAGTTTTAGTCAAAACCGTATATTTAAAGTTAAAAATAAATTTAGTTGAATTTGGTAAATAAGTCAAAACACGGCAAAGCACGCTTTATATAATGCTTTCGTTTTGAATAGCCGCAAAGAAGTTTTGAAAAACTATTTAAAAGGTCAAGTTTATGGATATCGAAAGGATAAATTTTCTTGCAAAAAAAGCCAAAACGGAAGGGCTGAACGAGTCGGAAAAAGCCGAGCAGGCAAAACTGAGAAGAGAGTATATCGACAGCATTACGGGCAATTTAAGAGCGCAGCTTGAAAACGTATATATTGTTGACGAAAAGGGAAATAAGGTGAAGTATGACAAAAAAAGAAACTGATTATCTTCCGCTTTGGGAACCGCTTGACAAGTCGAAGGAAACTCCCGTAAAAAAGGAACTGACAAAAGCCGAGGAAGCGGAAAAGAAAAGAAAACAAAAACAGACGGAAGCTTTTAAAAAGAAATATTTCGAGTATTACGACGACGTCAAAATCTCGCACAGGGAAGATTGGTGACGGAGTTGTTTTTGTCTTTCGTTCTAATTTATAAATCGGTTTTAATTTATAATGTAAAATGTAAATAAAAAGACGCTCTTGCGTCTTTTTACAATATTTTTAAATAATTAATTTTTTATTTTAATCTAATGATATAAATTTTCGGTAAATTCAAAAATAAATTTTATGTCGGTCAATAAGTATAAATTTTTATTCCTCGCTTTCGAAATCTGAAAAATTATCTGCGAGACTTTCTTCTGTTTTTTCGTTTTCCGATTTTTCGCCGTCTGTTTTTTTGTCGACGCTTTCGGATTTGATGCCGTCTTTTTTGTCGCCGTCGTCTTGCGTTTTTGCATTATTCGAGCTTTCGTCGTTTTCGATTGCTTTATCGATAGAGCCGTTTGTTTCGCCCTCTGAATTTTTGGTTAAATCGGTGGCGTAAATTTCCATATCCGTGCCGTTGTCCAGAATGAGAGCTTTTTTGGGAGCCGTCAGAATTTTGACGGCAACGTATAAATCGCCCGCCGCACCCGATATGTTGAAAATCTGTATGAAGAACACGCCCCAGAAATAGACGGACGGAACCAAAAGGCAGGGAATTAGCAAAATCGGCGTCCAGATTATAAGAGGAGAAAGACCGATGACGAGGTAGGGGGCTTTTTTATAATAGCCGTCCGACGCACAGTATGCCATAGCCGCTTTAAATCCGAAGCGCAGCCTGCATTTTGTGTCGAATATCTTAAAAAATGCGGCGTGCGTAGCCTCGTGCAGAAAGATATATACGACGGAGCCGACAAACGCTATGACGATATTGATGATTATTTTTACCCAGCCTATGGAGGCGAGAATATATACGCCTTTGGTGAAGTATGCGGCGATAAACATAACCGCCATAATCACCACGCTTCCTATCGTGACGAAAAGATTGTCTTTTTTGTTTGTCTTTAAATCTATTACGCTGTATAAATCGTAACCGTCGGGCAGTTTCATGACGACTCCTTTAATATAAGTTATCTTTAAGATAAACGAAAAGAAAAATTTTTGCAACCAAAAAGAGGCTTTCGCCTCTTTTATCAGTCTGCTTTATAAGGAAGCAAAGCCATCTGTCTTGCGCGCTTGATAGCGGTGGCAAGGAGACGCTGATGCTTTGAGCAAACGCCGCTGGCACGACGGGGAACGATTTTGCCTTTTTCCGTGATATACTTTTTGAGTTTTGCAACGTCTTTATAATCGATATCCGCGGCATGTTCCACGCAGAATGCGCAAGCCTTTTTCTTTTGAACCCTTTTTGCGGGGCGTATAGTTTTTTCGTCCATTTTAAACTCCTTTTAGAACGGAAGTTCGTCGTCACTGACCGGTTTCAAATCGGCGAAATCCGACGAATCATCCCTTGACTCGGTTTCGTTTCTCGTTGATAAAAATTGAACTTCATCCGCGACTACTTCGGTGACGTATTTTTTTTGTCCGTCGTTTCCGTCATAGCTGCTGGTCTGAATACTTCCCGATACTGCGGCTTTTGAACCTTTTTTAAGGTATTTAGCGCAATTATCGGCAAGAGCTCTCCAAACTCTGATGTTGATAAAGTCGGTTTCTCTTTTGCCGTCTTTTGAAGCGAAGTTACGCGAAACGGCAAGTGTAAATCTGCAATAGCTTATTCCGCTTGTTGTGGATGAAAGTTCAGGGTCTCTTGTTAAGTTTCCGATTAAGAATACTTTATTCATATTGTCCCCCTTATTTTCTGATAATCATTTCTCTGACGACGTTTTCGTCGTTGCCCATTTGTCTTCTGATTTCTGCCGGAACAGTGTCGTCGGCTTCAAAATTCATCAAAACGTAGTAGCCTTCATTTTTGTAGTCGATAGGATAGGCGTATTTTTTGGTGCCCCACTTGTCGACTGACTCAACTTTGCCGTTTAACGTTTCAACGAGTTTGGAATACTTTTCCACTGTTGAAGACTTCTGGTCATCGTCGATGCCGTTCTGAATAATGTAGAGAATTTCGTACTTATTCATTTTAATACCTCCTTATGGTCTGTGGCTCTTGCGAGCAAGGATTTGGCTTTCGCCTGCCTTAAAGGCTTTAATATTATCTAACAAAAAAAGAGTTTTGTAAAGCAAAAAGCTCTTATGCGTTTACCTTTTTTGCAAGTTTTTTTATTTTGCTTATGGTATTATCTACTTTTTTTTCGGAAACGCCGCAGTTTGAAGCGATGATTTTATAACTATCTCCGCCGAGGAAGCCTTTGAGTATTTCCGTTTCGGTATCATTCAGTTTTGAATGAAGCATTGTCAAAAAGTCGTGCCTGCCTTCGTTTTCTATTAAAGTATCGAGGGGAGTCAGCTCGTCCGATTCGATATTATCGCCGATATCTTCTCCGTCGACCCATACGCTGAGAGATAATGCCGAATTCAGCGGACTGTTCCCTTTGGCGTTTGCAGAACGCACAGCGTCTAAAATCTGATTTTTGATGCAGGCGGCAAGATAATTTTTAAGTTTTCCTTTTGAAGCGTCGTATGATTTTACGGCTTTAAAAATTCCTATCATACCTTCCTGCGTGAGGTCGGCAATGTCTGCGCCGTAAAGGTAAAACTTTCTGGCTATCCCCGTAACGAGAGGACCGAAACGCTTGTAAAATACGTCGGTTGCCGCTTTGTCGCCTAAGTTGACGAGGGATAAAAGTTCTTCGTCGGACATTTTTGAATAATCCATCATTTATTCCTTTGCCTTGTTACTTCGTAAAGCGAAATGCCGCACGCAACCGAAGCGTTGAGAGAATTTACCTTTCCGTATTGCTTTATGGTTACGGTGGCGTCGCAAAGTTCTTTTGTAAGTCTCTTTATTCCGTCACCTTCATTTCCTATGACTATGGCAACGTCGCCGACAAGGTCGGTTTTTGAAATATCCTCACCGTCAAAGTCGGTGGCGTAAACCCAGACGTTACGCTCCTTAAGTTCTCTTATGGCGTCGTTTATATTGGTAACTTTTGATACGAGAATATGTTCCGAAGCCCCGGCGCTTGTTTTAATCACCGTCCCGTTTACGGGGCAGCCCCTGTGTTTGGGAATGATGACTCCGTGCGCTCCGAAACATTCCGCGCTTCTGAGTATCGCGCCGAGATTGTGCGGGTCGCAGATAGAATCGCATATCACGATAAGCAGTTTTTCCCCTTTGGATTTGGCGAGATTAAATATATCGTCAATAGAGCAGTAGTCGAATTCGCCCTTTATTAATACCGCGCCCTGATGGTTGGAAGTTCCCGCCTTTTGCGTGAGGACGGACCTATCGACGAATTGCAAAACAGCTCGCTTATCTTTGGCGAGTTTTACTATGTCGCTGAGGGCTTTGTCAAAGTTTCCCTTTTCAATTAAAACTTTTTCGATGACGTCGTCGCCGCTAAGCGCTTCTTTGACGGCGTTTTTTCCGTAAACTATCATATCTTTTTGTATTTTTATATTGTGTATTTGACTTGCAATTTAATATTTTTGCCTAAACCGCTTACACGGCGATTTAATAATTTTTGAGTTTGAAATTTTAGCATAACAGTTAAACTCTGATTTGCCTCAAGGCGTATTATGCCTTTTAGGTGTGTGTTACCGTCAGTAAAATTTTAAAAGGCAGTTTTTTAACTTAAAAACTGTTTGAGTCTTTTTGTTTGCCCTGTCAGATATAAAAATCCTATTACCGCTTCAAATCCGCTGGCATAGCGGTATTCGCCTATTTCGGCGTGTTTTGCCGACGTATGAATTTTGGCGTTTCTCGCTCTGCGGAATAAATCCTGTTCCGATTCCGTCATTAATTCAATAAGTCCCTTTACCTTGTCCGCCTGCGATACCGCCTTGACTTTTTCGGTCACGAGAGTGTGCAGTTTGCCCGTCGGGTCGGAACTTCCTATCGTGACGAGCGAACGCTCGTAAAGCGATTGCACACTGTCGCCGATAAAAGCGAGCGACAAAGGCGGAAGTTTTAAAGCTTCTTCCTCGGTGAGCTTTTGAGAAATTTCAAAAATACAATCCATCAATCGAATTTTACCACAAATTGCCCTTATTGACAACAATTTCAAAATGATATAAAATATATGGCGGTTATAATGATATTAAATATTATAAATATATATAAAAAATAATAAGCAGAAAAGATAAGCAAAACAGAAAAAACAAAGGTTTATTGTTTTTAATTTGCTTGAAATTCAACAAAAAAAGATTGGCATAATTTTTAGTGGCACATTGCTTTTGATTTAACGGTCAGTTAAGTGGCTGTATAGAGGGAAAATGAAACGTTTTAAAATATTTTTGTTAATTTTAATGTTGGCGCTTCTTGTGGGCGTTTTTGCCGGTTGCGGACTTTGGGAATTCAGGCTCAGTTCTCTTTCCATTGCGGGGGCGGATGAAATCTCTATGTTCGTGGGCGAAACAATAACGCTCGATATTGAAAAAATTCCCGAAAGCGCGACGGAAACTCTCATATTTTTGTCAAGCGACTCCGAAAAAATATCCGTTGACGACAAAGGCGTCGTTAAAGCGCACTCCGCGGGGAGCGCGAAAATCACCGTTAAAACGGACGACGGCAGGTTATCCGACTCCGTCACCGTCACGGCGAAAAACAAGCCGATAGAGTCGCTGACTTTAGATTATACGGGAGAGATTTTGCAGTATGACAGCGCACAGCCGATAAGATTTGAAGTAAATTACGGCAACGTCGTATTGCCGTCCTATGCAAAAATTCAGTGGTATATAAAAGAAAAGACGGTGAGCGGACAGACTGCGGAATTTGTAAAAATGGATGATTTTTCAAACGAGACTACCGCAACTATAATTCCTAACGGTAAAGGCTATTATGCCACGGTTTATGCGACGATTTCCTACGACGGATATACTTTCACGTCGCCCGAGGTGTTTTTCGGATATTTCGACAGATATTCCACTACGACGATTGCGCCCAAACCTTTAGACGGTTTTGAAACGGGCACGACGGATTTTCTTACCCAAAGGGAAAATAATATCGACTACTATATCGCTCCGTCGGGCGAGGAAGTCAAGGTGTATATCAAAATGGCGAGCGGATATCCAAACTATAATCCGTATCCCGAAACGTATTGGTATTATATTTCTTCGGATACGCCGTTTGCGTCGGCTCCGTCTACCGACGACGCACGTTGGACCTTATATGACGGCGACAGCGATTACATTTTAAACTTCACCGCACCCGACAAAAATTATTATGTCTTTAAAGCGTATTGCGACGGTACTCTTTGCAGCTCGTATATCTATTTCAAAGCGTCGAGCGCTTTGGTCAACAATCTCACATTGACGGACAGAGAGGGCAGAGAGAGCGCACAAATTAAATTTGACGACGGCGACGACGTTTATCTTTTTGCCGATTGGAACAAGTCGAGCACTAACGGCACGGAATACGTTGTGTGGTATCTAAACGGAACGGTTGTAAAAGAGGGTTCGTATTCTTCCGACCAATCCTCCGCTACCTATTCGTATACGCCTACTATGGCGGATATAGGAACGAATATCTTTAAGGTCAGAGTTTACGACGCCAAATCGTCCTCGACCTATAAGGAGGCGGAATATACTCTTGTCGTTTCCGACAGCTATTCGCCCGTCGATAAGGTGGCAACTTCTCTTACGTCCGGTCAAGCAAATCAGGTGACGGGCTCCTATTCTTCCGTTACGGTAACGGCAAACGTTGCTGAGCCGACAAAAGACTATAACGCCACGCTTCCCGTGTATTGGTATGTCAACGACGTGTTGGTCAACGACGTGCAAGGTTACAGCGTCGACCAAAATTCTGATACTTTGACGTTTACTCCGTCGCACGGCGAAAATAATATCTATGCGATGATAGGAAACGTGAAGTCAAACATAACGAGGGTCTATTGCTTTACGGCAACGGAGTGGAATTCGGTAAAAAGTTATGTCGAAAAGACTTTTGAGTGGGAAGGGGATACCTACAATTATTATCTCGAAACGCATCTTGACGCCTGCGTGGCTTTCAGCTATGTGCAGGTAAACTATCTTACGACAAATCAGAATTTTATGTTCAATTCCGAGCTTGGATATGCAGAATTCAATTTCAACGACGTATTTTCAAATATATGGGCGCAGTATTACAGCGGCGGTTCGATGCCATTAAGTTACAGCATTTCGGATAACATTTTAATGCTGAAATACAATAACGAAAACGGAATTAAAGCTCCCACTTCCTCAAGCGTCGAAGAGGGAATAGCATACGACTACGTCAACGCTCCGCTTATCGACGGCAGATATAACACGTCGTCGGCAAAGAGGACGTCGCTGCCTATCGATGCCAACGAAAAGACGTATTTAGTCAAAACGACGGATGCTCTTTACCGAGCGGTATCATACGGTTACCGTCCGACGTTTGAAGGCGCTAATTCAAATGCGGAAATCGCCTACAACGAGGCGAGGGAGATAGCGCTTTCAATCATAGACGATAATATGACGGACGTCGAGAAACTTCTCGCAATAAGCGGATATATAGCAAACAACGTCGTTTATGATTATGCCGCGGCAGGAGCCGGATACACCGCGGAAAAAGCGCTGACTCTTTCTTGCTATTATATAGAAGGTGCGCTCGACGGTCTTGCAGTCTGTGACGGTATTTCAAAATTGTTCTGTCTTTTGTGCGGATTTGAAAATATCCCGTGCGTCAGAGTCGTCGGTACGGCAAACGGCGGCGACCACGCCTGGAACAAGGCCTTAGTTGACGCCGACGGGGACGGAGTAAAAGAGTGGTACGGTTTTGACCTTACCTGGGCAAACGTCAAATGCCCCGAAACGGCGACGTCGGGAACGGAAGTCTATTTGTTCGATTATTTATTTCTGTCCGAGACGGATATAACGGGACAGGGAGAAGGAGCGCATATAGAAAGGGAAATAAGCTACGCATTCCCGGGTGCCGATTCCGAGATAAAGGCGGTTGAGATAGAACTCTATCCTACGGCGGCGGACGTCAGTATAAACGTTTTCGACATTCTCGATTTTAAGGTTGCAAAAACTTATCTTAAAGGAAGCTATGACCAGACTTTAGTCATGGGCGACTACGTCATAGGCGACGGGGAGATTGACAGCGCTACCGAGCTTGCGCTTGCGCTCATATACAGCTATAATCTTTCGCAACTTAACGGCGAGGATACTTTCGTGGCGGTCAAGGTGGGCGATTATGCGTTTATAGACGGAACTAACATAAACAGTATATATATGCGCAACGCTTTAAATCTTATCGCCATAGACGGCATAAGTTACGAATTCGGAGTCGGGTCGGGCGAAGTGTGGCTCATTAAGGCGACGGTGGCTTAGCTTGCCGTGCGTCGGTATCACCTCGTTATAAACAAACGATAAAAGAGCATATACGCAAAGATATCTATAAGCCTTTTAGGCATAGAACAGGAAAAATTCGATGCGTTATCGGTTGAAAATCCATAAATTCTGATGCGTTATCGGTTTAAAAGCCATAAGTAAAAATAAAGATACTTCAATAAAAAAAGCCGCTTTAAGCGGCTTTTTAGTTTAAAGATAATTTCTCAGCTCGTCGACGTTTTGTTGCATCATTTCGATATACTCATATGCTACGGGCGGAACGTCCTCTTTGTCGGCGTTCATGCGGTTGATTTCCTTTTGAATGTCGTTAATGCCCATGTTCGTGCCCTCTATCATCATCTCGGCTATATTGGTGTTCGAGCTGTCGAAAACGGTGTTCATTTTTGTTCCGAATTTCATCATTGCCTTTTGAAATTTTGATGCCACCGCGTCTTTTACCTGCGAATCGGAAAGCTCTCTTTCCATCTCGCATCTGTATGAAACGTAGGCTCTCTTTTCTTTGGCAAGCTCGTTTAAAAATCTTTCGTCCTGAACTCTGCATTTGACCGCCTCAATCGCTTCAATTCCGAGGTCGGCATTTTTTAATATTTCTTCGTAAATTTTCATAGTTTCACCTCAGTTATAGTTTTAGTTTAACAATCAAAAATATGTATTTTATTAAACTTAAAAATAACAAAGAGTCAAAAGACAAGGCGCAAACGATAAATTCAGGGTTAAAAATAAAAAACGTCAAACTTTAAAATGCTTGGGCAATAGATTTTAAAGTTTAACGGTTAATTTAAAACGCAGTTTGCCGAATGCGGTTTGCGCCAAAGGCTATCTAATAGTTTGCGCTAAAAGGAATCGGCAAAAAAAGCATATTCAAAACAAAAGTTATCCTTTTTGCATTTCTTTATATTTGAGCAGGGCGACTATCGTCTTTGAATCTTTAATCGTTCCGTCCATTATCATTTTTATCGCTTCGTCCAAGGTAAGCTTAAAGCTCTCAAGATATTCGTCGTCGTCAAAGTGTGTGTGGGTGCGGACGAATTTTTCGGCAAGATACAGTCTTATGATTTCGTTGCAATATCCGGGCGTGGGGTAAACTTCGCCGAAAGGCTCAATCTTATCCGCTTTGAGTCCGAGTTCTTCTTCAAGTTCTCTTATTGCGGTGTCATAGGGGTTTTCGTTTTCCTCAATTTTTCCCGCGGGGATTTCAAGCAGCTCTTTTTCGTAGGCGTATCGGTATTGTCTGACGAGATAAACGAATTTTTTTTCTTCCACGGCAAGTATTGCCGCTCCGCCTCTGTGCTCCACGATTTCACGTTTGCACGGATTGCCGTTTTCGGCCAATGCGTCGTCGTTTCTCACTTTGATAATACGACCTTGATATACATAGTTTTTATTTACCGTCTTTTCCATATCTCAAGATTATCACAAATATATAGATTGGGCAAGTATAAAAAAAATAAATCTGTCGACAATCAGGATATGAAAACAAGGGAATTGAAATTTAAAAAGGGAATAGTTTTAATAGGTTTAATCATAGCGGTTTTGCTTTTGACGTTTGCGCTTTCCGCTTGCGATGAGCCTGACCTGACTCAAGAGGTTGTCAGGATACATATCAGAGCAAACAGCAATTCGGATATTGACCAGGCGGTAAAACTCAAAGTCCGTGACAGCGTGACGGAATATCTTACCGAAAAACTCGAAGGCATAGAAACAAAGGCTCAGGCGCTTGAAACTTTAAACCATATCAAAGGAGACATCGTAGATATAGCAAACGCCGTTTTGGCACAAAACGGATTTAACTACGGCTCAAGCATATATATCGGCAAGGAAACGTTTCCCGAAAGAGTTTACGGAGAATACACGTTTCCCGAGGGTGAATATGACAGCCTTATTTTAAATCTCGGAACGGGCGAAGGCGATAATTGGTGGTGTGTGGCTTTTCCTCCGTTGTGCTTTGTTCCCGAAGGCGAAGTCGTTTATAAATCGTGGGTAAAGGAAAAACTCGACAGTCTTTTCGGAAGATAATAAAGATATCGGCTGCGCATTGAAAGGCGCAGAATAGGAAAGCAGAATAACTTTTATATTTATCTTTAAAAATAAATAACCGAAATAATCTTAAAATCAAAATGCCGTTCGTTGAAAGACGAACGGCTTTAATTTTGCTTTTTATTGGCAAAAAAGCAGGGCATACAAATTTTGTTTAGGCGAAAAATAAAATCGGAGGATTTATGAAAAAGATAACATTGTTTTTATGTTTGGCTTTGGCGGTATGTCTTTCGGTCGGCGTGATATTCATTTCCGATTCAGAAGTCGCCGAGGCTGCCGTTTTAAAACAGGGGTCTCAAGGAACGCAAGTCAGAACTCTTCAAACCAAACTTATAAATTGGGGATATATGACGGGTTCGGTGGACGGAATTTTCGGACCTAAAACATTAAACGGCGTTTTGTATTTTCAACGTAAAAACGGACTTGTTGCCGACGGTATAGTGGGTGCTAAGACAGCGGCGGCGTTAGGTATGACGCTCAGCAATACCTCAAGCAGCACCGGCGGTGGATACAGCAATTCCGATATCAATCTTTTGGCAAGACTCGTCTATGCAGAAGCGCGAGGGGAGCCATACACGGGTCAGGTCGCGGTAGCGGCGGTAGTATTGAACAGAGTCAAAAGCTCGTCTTTCCCGAACACGATAGCGGGAGTCATATACGAACCCTATGCCTTTACCTGCGTCAACGACGGACAGATAAACCTTACGCCCAACAGCACGGCGCGTCAGGCGGCTCTCGATGCGATGAACGGTTGGGACCCGACAAACGGTTGTATATATTATTACAACCCGTCCACGGCGACAAGCAGCTGGATATGGTCAAGGCAGGTCAGACTCTCTATAGGCAGTCACAACTTTGCGGTTTAAGGAGGAGATATGGAAAAAACTAACGTAGATAAAAAAGACAAAACAATAAAAGCGCTAATTGCCACAATTATAGTGATATCGCTTTTACTGATAGCCGCGGTAGTCGCGTTTGCCGTTTTATTCAACCCCGATTCTCCAACGGTGGAAGCTGAAAATATGCTCGAGGGAACCTATCAAAGGGCGTATTATAATCTTGTGGCTGAGGTCAACGAAATGTCGGTCGATTTAAAAAAGATTGACGCCGCAACGTCGGGCAAAATAGAGCAGGAATATCTTTACGAAGTATGGAATGCGGGACAGAGTGCGTCAAGTAATCTGTCAAGTTTCGATACGAGCGGCGAGGGCGGTGAAAAACTTAAAAAGTTTATAAACCAAGTTCAGGATTACGCATATTACCTTGCCAAGAAGACAACGGCGGACAATCCGCTCAGCGAAAATGAAAAACAAAATTTGTTTCAGATAGGACAAATGCTTGAAGTCGTTTCCGATAATTTATCGGGAATTCAAGATGACCTGAAAAGCGGGAAGTCTTTTCTTGGCTCGGACGGCGTTTTAAAATCAATGCCCGACGTCTTTGAAAACTTTGTCGAACCTGACGTCGATTACCCGACGCTCATTTATGACGGACCTTTCTCGGACGGCGACGAAAAATCGGTATCCGATAAAACAGAAGCAGTTTCCGTTTCTAAGGCACAGGAAAGAATAAGAAATATCTTTTCGTTAAACGACAATACGTCTATAGAACTTGTGGCGGATACGGACGAAATGTATTGCTTTAAAACGCAGATAGACGGAAGCGAAACGTACGTCAACGTGACAAAATCGGACGCAGAACTCTTAGGCTTTACAGTGACAAAAAGGGTTGACGCTCCTAAAGATTTTTCAAACGACGAAATAATCTCCGCCACGCTCAAATACGGTAAATCATTGGGATTTGAAAATCTGATTGCGGTATGGGTGGAAAAAACGGACGGATATGCTTATGTCAATACGGCGGTAAAAGAAAACGGCGTGGTAATATATCCCGACATCGTGAAATTTAAAGTTGCACTTGACGACCTTAAAGTACTCGGCGTTGAAGCGAGTCACTATGCAAAAAATCACAAGGAAAGGCAATTCGGTCAAATCAATATAACAGAGGCCGACGCCGTGGCTAAAGCCGACCCGAGAATGCAAATTAAAAACGTTCGTCTTGCGATTATCCCTTACGGAGAAAAGAGCGAGAAGCTGTGTTATGAATTAAACGGAGAAATAAACGGGGGCGAATACTTTGTTTATATCGACTGCGCTACAGGCGAGGAAGTAAACATTTTATACGTTGTCAATTCGGATGCGGGACAGCTTGTGTTATAAATCTGTTTAAGCAAAATTAAATTAAGTCTTGGCAACCGAAGTTAAACACTGAGCGACACCTGCAAAGCTAACGGTTAAAGGTAAAATCGGCAGTGTAGCAATAAAAAAGAAGCGGAAGTCCGCTTCTTTTTGTTTTTTATTATTGCGCCGTATCTACAGGCTCGGCGTTGCCTTTTTCGTCTTTAGACTTTTTCTTTTTTTCCTTTTTAGCCTTTTTTTGTTTTTTGCCGTCGCCTTCCGGGTTTTGTGCTTCAGATGCCATGGGATTGAAAGGGTCGGTATTTTCTGTTTCTTCGGTTTTGTCGGATATAGGTTGGGCCTTTAAGAAGAAGAAAACTATTGAAAGGACAAACATTAAAAGCCCTAACGCCACGCCCACCAGCAATGTGCACATATCGACAGTCGCTATCATTTTAAAGTATGAGCCGAAGTCCATTTGCGGTCCGTTGGATAAAAGCAATGAAATATACGGCTCGACGGCGGTAGCGACAAAGATGAGAAAAATTAAAGCAGAAAATACGATGTTTGTTATTCCCGCTCCTTTACCGTATGCTTTAAACGAAGCGATAAAGATATTAAATATTATCATTATGCAAGCGAGGAAGAACTGGACAACGCCCAATAAATAGAATACCGACGAAACAATTTCCGTTCCTCTGAAGATATCCGCTCCAAAAGTTATAAGCAATTCAAGATACGTTATTCCGACAAAGTTTTCAAGCCCCGCGCTGTTTGGCAGCGTGAGCGTGCCCATCGTCAAGAGATATCCCAAGACGTGGAAAAGCACTACGCCCAAACCGATAAAAAGCAAAACGAGACTTTTTGCCACGCTTCCCGTCCATTTTCTCGAAGTGACTTCCTCTTCTTGCTGCTCCTCTTGAACGGGTTGTTGCTGAGGGTAGGGGTACGGAGGAGCCTGCGGATAGGGCTGAGGCGTATATCCGTTATAGGGGGCGTATCCGTAGGGCGGATACTGAGGCGGATATGGCGGATATTGCTGTCCGACTCCGCCGACGGGGCGTTGGCTGTAATTGTTTGCCGATTGCGCGGTTTGTTGGTCTACCGTGTTTTGTCTCGGCGGAATAACCACGCTTATGGTAACGCCGCAATTCGGGTTAGGGCATTTGATACGATGTTTATATCCTGCCGGCGCGTTTTTAGGCGCGTCGAAGCTGATTTCCGTATGACAGCTCGGGCATCTCGTAAACATTGCTTTCCTCCTATGTTAATTAAAGACTAAAATACATAATAAATATTAAACCAATTCACAACTATTGTCAATAAGACAGCGGAAAAAACAGTTTCCAAATAATGAAAATACGCTCAAATATAGTAAAAAAATAGTCTTAAAGTTTCGACAGAGTGTTTTTTTGTTTTATTTGCAGGGAACTTAAAAAAGGGCATATGCGGTTATATTGCAAAACCGAGCCGCATTTTTACAACCTAAAAGCCGTCTTTGTTTTGAATATCGTGTTGTAAATTTTCCGTTAAACCGCTCTTGTTTCGGGGGAGGCGTTTGCTGTCGCTTTGTTTGGAATCTCTTTTTTTTGAAAATCTTTTTCTTATCAAGCTCAACGATTTAATTGCAGAAATATCCTTTCCGAGTATTTTATAAAGCGTCACCGTTACGGGAAGATATAAAACTGTGACTATGCAAAAGTTTGAAACGACGTGGACGATGTAAAACCAGGCGCCGCGAATATAATATGCGCTGAAAAGATAGCCAAGTTCGCTTTTCGGCACTCCGTTAACGCTGGCAAACATTACGTCAATGGCGGTGGAAAGCACCCCGAAGAATACCGTAAACACAACGGCAACGACAACGGCAACGACAGGCGACGGCTTTTTCAGACACAGTGCAGCGGTAAATGCGAGAGCGTTCCAATATATATAATAAAGAATAACCCAAGAGCCGAATCCGTAAAGCAAAATCTCCACAGTGCAGAAAATCATTGTAGCCGTCATTGTCCGTCTTGCTCCGAAAGCCGAGGCGTAACAAATTATAAGAAGCGTTACCGCTTCAACGTTGGGTATAAAACTCAATGCAAGTTTCAGCACCGTAAGCGACGCCGCCATAACGGCGACGTAGGTCAGGTTGACCGATGCGCTTTTGTTTTGCCCGCTTCCTATTTTTTGCATTTTAAAAAGCTGAAATTATCTACCACGAAAAAGTGTTCACCATAAAGGCATATGCTTCTCCGTTCTCGACAGGCAGGGAAGATATGCCGACATAGGACGATTTGAAATCGAAACCGTCAAAGCTAAAAAACTTTGAGAACTGCGAATAATCGATAAGGTCGGCACGGTCTATCGAGTGATAAACGGAGATAAACTGCGATGAGACGTCATAGGTCATATCTACCAAGGTATCGCCCTCGTAGTAGCCGAGCGATGTGATGTAAGCGCCGTAACTGCTATCGTTAAAACCGTAAGCGATTTTGTTTTCGCTCTTTAGCTGCAACAGCAATTCGTGTGCGCTTGCCGACGTGGTGGTCACATCAAAACTTTTCAGAACTTGAGGGGCGGCATTGCAGTCGGGTGCTAAAAGATAAACCGTTACGCTCTTTTGGGAATTGTTGCCCACAGTCGGGGCAAGGGGATTGTCGCAAGCGACGAAAACAAGTGAAATTGCCGTGACGATTAAAACCAGCGCCACAACAGATAAAATGTGTTTTTTCATTTTACCCTCCGTAAAATAAATTATTTTTTGCGCAGACCGGTATCCTGACTCTAAGAGAATTTCCTTTATAAACTAAAGACAATCCTTTGCCGTCTTCCCTCTCGGTGACGTATGGCAACTTGGCTTATTACAGTAGCGGGGGCTGTGTCGGATTTCCACCGACTTCCCTGACGTCTTGTGCGATATCACTTTAACACGAATGCAAAAAAAAGAAAAGTAAAACCTGCCTATTTGGGCAGGTTTTAATTGAATTTAATTAAACATTAAAAACCGTTGTTTGATTTTATAACGGCGCAATTTCGGTAAATTCGTTTTTGCACGCTTTAAAAGCAAGGTTTAGTCATTCTTGTTTTTGCAAGCTGTCAAAAATTTAAAAAGACTTTGTGCCTTTAACAATTCAAACCTTTTTTATATAATCGGGATTCAAATCAAAAAATTCGCTAAGTTTTATTACCGTGTCCCGTGCGTCTTTGCAATATATTCCGCCTATCTGTTCGGCGTATTCGGGGGTGAGAACTGCGCCTCCGCAAAATACGGGAATATTAAACTTTTCCTTGACAAGTTTTATTTGTTTTGCCATATTTTCCGCCGTAGTGGTCATGAGTGCGGAGAGTCCCAAAACGCAGGGATAATTTTTTTCGACGGCGTCGACTACCGTTTGATAATCCACGTCGCGGCCGAGGTCGACAACTTTAAATCCGTAGTTTGAAGTTATCGCTTTTACGATATTTTTACCTATGTCGTGTATGTCGCCTTTTACTGTTGCGATGACAAAGGTTTTTATGTTTCCCTCTTTTTTTGCGTCGCCGAGTGCGTTTTCGATTTCTTCAAACGCTGCTTTTGCGGCGTCGCTTGACGCGATAAGCTGAGGAAGGAAGACCTTTCCGTCTTCATATAGCCTGCCTATCTCGTTAAGCGCAGGCATAACGTATTTTTCCGCTACTTCCATCGGCTTTAACGAATTGAGCAGGGAAATTGTTTCCTCTCTTGCGCTGTCGGTCTGTCCCGTCACGATAAGGTCGGAAAGGTCGCCCTTTGATTCCGAAACGGGAATAGAGTGGGGAGTGGTATTTTCGATATAAATTTTTGCCGAATCGGGTTTGGCAAGCAAAAAGTTTACTGCGTCTTTGCTTCCCGAAAGCATACTCATGGCGGGATTTATGATGGCAAGCGTAAGCCCTCTGGACTTTGCCATATCGTAAAACGATGCGTTTATTATCTCGCGTGACGGCATACCGAAAGATACGTTGGAAACCCCCAGCGCCGTTTTTATTCCTTTTTTTGTCAGGGCTTCGACGGTATCGAGGGTAACAAGTGCCGTTCCCGGAGCGGAAGATTCCGCCATGGTCAATGCGTCGATAATAACTTTTGAGCGGTCTATACCGAAATTTTCTGCGGCTTTTATTATTTTATCCGCGATTTTCAGCCTGTCTTCTGCGTTGTCGGGAATACCTCTTTCGTCCATGGTAAGGCCTATAACCGCCGCGCCGTATTTTTTTACGAGGGGCAGAATAGTATTTAGCGAACTGTCCGAACCGTTGACGCTGTTCACTATTGCAACGCCGTCATAATATCTGAGAGCCTTCTCGATGACTTCGGGTTTTGACGAGTCTATCTGAAGCGGCAGGGTTGTCGCCTTAGATAATCTGCTTATCATTTCAAGCATCGCTTTTGTTTCGTCTATTCCGCTGACGCCCACGTTTACGTCTAAAATCGCGGCGTTTTGTTTTTCCTGCTTTACGCCTTCGGACACCAAAAAATCATAGTCGTTTTCCCTGAGTGCCGCCTGAACTTTTTTCTTGCCCGTCGGGTTTATTCTCTCCCCCACGACTACGTGAGAGTCAAGAGAGGCGGATTTGTATGCCGAACATACCCAAACGCCCTTGCTTGGTTTATGCTCCGCCTTTACGGATTTAGTAAGCGAGGCGCAAAGCGCAATATGCGCGGGAGTCGTTCCGCAGCAGCCGCCCAGAATGTTTGCTCCCATAGCCTTTATTTTTGCCATACTTTCAGCAAAAGTCTTTTCGTCTATGTCGTAAACCGTCTTTTTGTCCTTAATCGACGGCATGCCCGCATTCGGTTTAATGACCACGGGCAGTGAAGTGCACTCTAAAAGTTTTTTTGCAATTTCTTCCATCTGCACGGGACCTACCGAACAGTTTGCGCCGAGTGCGTCGACGCCTAAAGCTTCCATAGTCAGGGCAAAAGAGCGGATATCCACGCCGAAAAAAGTCCTGAGATTCTTTTCAAACGACATAGTGACGCAAACGGGAAGAGAACTGTTTTCTTTTGCCGCAAGGACAGCCGCTCTCGCTTCGGACAGAGAAGTCATCGTCTCGATAGCAATATAATCCGTTCTGTCGGCTGCCAAAAGAATTATTCTTTTAAATTCGTCGTAGGCTTCGTCAAAAGAAATTCCGCCCTCGCCGACGATTTTGCCGAGAGGACCTATATCGAGTGCGGTATAATTTGCACCGCTTTTTTTTGCCGTGTCAATTGCCGAACCGATAACTTTTTCAAGCTCGTCGCCGTATTTATAAAAGTTTGCTCCAAACGTATTGGTATAAACTACGTCCGAGCCGCTTTCAACATAGCTGCGGTGAATATCTTCTATAATTTCGGGTGAAGTGATGTTCAGTTTTTCGGGTAAACCCGCATAGCCTCTTTCCAAAAGAGAACTTCCCATTCCGCCGTCTAAAATTAAATCCTGTTTAAAATCAATCATAAATACCCACTATGGCAGTTACGGTTTTTGTCGGACGCATCATGTCGCCCGCAGTCGTCATAACTCCTATCTTTTTAGTAGCGTTAAGTAAATCCAAGAATTTTTGCTGGTCTTTTATCGATGTATCATCAAATCCTATCGAATATCTCGACGTAATTTTATTGTTGTATGCGTCTGAAATTTCAAGGTTTATCTTGTCGCAAAGCTCTTCAATCATAACAAGCCCTGCATAATCTATAAGAGTGGCAAGCTCGAGACTTTCGTATTTTGAGCGTTCTATCGCTCTGTCAAATCCGTCGCCGAGAGTGGCGCAAAACAAAACGGCACTCGTGCAACCTTTAAGATGAGCGGAAAGTTTGGAGCCTTTGAAAAATTCACCGTTAAAATAAACGCCGTCGGGGACAGTTTCGACGTCGGCTTTTAAAGTAACGCTTTTTTCGGCAGCGCAATCGTTTGAGATTTCGACCGCCTTAGACAGCGCTTCGTCATTATAGAAAATAGGGCGTTTTCTGCCCATAAAGTCCAAAAGAGTTTGCTTAGTTATCATTTTTAAATTTGGGCAGTATGCGCTCCGCAATCTCGCCCTTGTTCATAGTGTATAGGTGAATACCCTTTGCTCCGCCCTTGATGAGAGAATCTATTTGTTTTACCGCAAGAGAAATACCTCTTTCAAAAAATTCCTTTTCGTCGGGATTATCTGCTTTGAGTTTTAAAAATTCGGCAGGGACGGAGGCGTCTGAAAGAGAGACGCTGTGCTCGAGTGTCTTTGCCGAAAACATAGGCATTATGCCTGCCTCAATGGGAACGTTTATGCCTTTTTTTGAAGTTAAATCCAGAAAGCGGAAAAATTTGTCGTTATCCAAAAAAAGCTGAGTGATAAGGTGAGTGACTCCGCAGTCAATTTTTCTTTTCAAATTGTCGATGTCCTCTTCAAGCGTTTTTGCTTCGGGGTGCTTTTCGGGATAACACGCGCCAATCAAATTAAATTCAGGGTGGCGAGTGCTTAAGTATTCTGCCAAATCGCTTGCGTGGTGAAAATCAAAAAAGCGGGAAGTGGGGCATACGTCGCCTCTGAGCACCAAGATATTTTCAATTCCTTTGCGGCTTAACATTTCGACCTGTGACTCGAGTTTTCCCACAGTCATATTTACGGCGGTCATATGCGCCACAGTATTGATGCCGAATGCGTCAATAGCTATCGACGCCACGTCGGCAGTAGTATCCGCACCTTCTCCGCCGGCTCCGTACGTCACGGAAACAAAGTCGGGACCTACCGACTTTATGCTTTTTAACGCCCTTATCACGCCTTCGAGATTTCCTGTTTTTTTAGGGGGAAATACCTCCGCGGAAAGTACAAGTTTTTTGTGTTTGAATAAATCACAGGTTTTCATAAAAAAATTATAACATCATTTATTTTTTTTGTCTAATAAACTTTAAACAAATTCCCGAGCGGCGTGTTTTGAGTCTATCAACGGCGATAATCCTGAAAAATAATCAAATGATTAAACCCTTCAAATCAAAGATGCGGCGAAATCGTTAAACGAAGTGCATCAAATGAAAACTTAAAATTTCAAGAACAATACAGTTAAAAGGTAAAAGGGTATGGTATTAAACAATAAAAAAGACCGATTCTGACGAATCGGTCTTTAGTTTGCACAAACTATCTTAACATTGGCAATTTTCTGTATTTTGCGCAAGCACTGCATCCACCGCCCATTTCCTGTCCGGCAGAATTGATGACCTGACATACAGCTTTTTGGACTTCCGTCGAAACTTTTGTTCTATCCGGACTGATAACTCTTTTAGGCTCTTTCCAGTTAGCGCAAGTTCCGCAACATTTTCTGTGATTAGGATACTCCATTTTATTTGCCCCCCTTATGTATTTCTTTTGTGTAACAATATTATATCTATAAAGCATATAAAAGTCAATAGGGAAATCAAATTTAATTAACAAGTAAAATAAGGTAAAAAATAATTAAATAATCCAAGTATATTTGACAAAATCGAAAAGCATTGCTATTATATTAAAGCAATCGAGGTGTGGCACAGCTTGGTAGTGCGTTCGGTTCGGGACCGAAAGGTCGCAAGTTCAAATCTTGTCACCTCGACCATGGCGGTAAAACACCGCCTTTCTTATTAGAAAACGGCTAAAGCCGTTTTCTTTCATTTATGGCGGGTTTTACCGCCTTTCGTGAAAGCAGGCTTTCACGAATTTTTTCAATAGGATAAAACTGAAAGGTAACTTTGCTCCATTTTTTGAAACCTATAAAATCCGCAAAATCCTGATTTTGCGGAAAGCGAGGGAAGCGGTGGTAAGGCGAAAAAACAAGCGGAGTTTGTTTTGAGCAAAAAGCCAAATTCACGAGCCTAAGCAGGCTTTTTGCGAGTCGTTCGCATTTTTACGACATCGCCTTTTTAATCAGAAAACGGCGTAAACAAAAGCGTTTTAAGTCGAATATAAAAGACGGCGGTAAGCCGTCTTTTATTAAATAAAATCAGAATGTAATATTAAAAATTTTTACAGCGTTTTGAGCAGAGTATCGACGTCGGAGATTTCTGCGCCGTAGACTTCCTTTAAATATTTGATGCCGTAGTCGTAGTCCTCTTTTGTGAAAGAGTCGGTGGCGTCTTTTGCCACTACGACGTTATAGCCAAGCTGATAGGCATCGGCGGAAGTGTGACGAACGCACATATGGGTGTGAAGTCCCGTCATTATGACGGTATCGACTTCAAGCTCTGTCAAAAGCAGGTCGAGGTCGGTGTGGAAAAATCCGCTGTAACGGCGTTTGGGAACAACATAATCGCTGTCGCAAAGGTGAAGCTCGTCAATGACTTTTGCGCCGTCTGTTCCTGCGATTGCATGGTCACCCCAGAGCTTAAGTTCGTGGTCGATGCCCTTGATGTGGGCGTCATTGCAAAATATGACGGGAACGCCTTTTTTGCGGCAGCCGTCCAAAAGTTTTGCCGTTTGCGGAACAATGGCAAGTCCTCTGTCGCATTTTAGTGCACCCGTTACAAAATCGTTTAACATATCTACTACAAGTACTGCGTATTTTTTTGACATAAATGCCTCCGTGTGTATATATTTGTGTATATACATATAATATTGCAAACGAAAGAGATTGTCAAACGTTGATTTTAAAAAAATAATTTGTTAAAATAAAAATATAACAAATCAAAAATGACAAAACGGAAGTGAAAAAATTATGAACGCATCTGAACGCAGGATTAGGATTTTGGAAAAACTTGCAAGCAGCGACGAGGTGATAAACGCTACACGTCTTGCGGAAGAATTTAACGTTACAAGGCAGATTATCGTTTCGGATATTGCCCTGCTCCGCGCAAACGGAAAACCCATTGCGGCGGAAAGAAGGGGATATTATATCAAGAAAAAGGACGGTATATATAAAACCGTTGTCTGCCGTCACAGTCAGGACGACGTTTTAAAAGAGTTTAATGCAATAGTCGATAACGGCGGCAGGGTATTGAACGTTATAGTGGAGCATCCGCTTTACGGTCAGATATGCGTCGATTTAAACATAGCATCGCGTTATGACGCAACCGAGTTTGTGGAAAAATCAAAACAGTGCAACGCAACGTATCTGTGTGAATTGACCGACGGATTGCACGTTCATGCTCTTAGCGTTCCCGACGAGGATACGTTCGGTCGCATTTGCGACAGTCTTACAAAACTCGGAATTCTTGTCGAAGCGGAAAGGACGGAACAGTAAGACTGTTTCGGTTTATCGGCATATAAAACTTTGACCATAGGTTAAAATACGTATTTTAGAGTCGCTTTGTGCGGCTTTTGTTTTTATACGGCAATTTGGGGGATTTAATTTTAAAATTCGCCATTGACTTTAAATAATTTCGTGCTTATAATGAAAAAAAACAATAAGGAGTTGCAGAATGGATAAGAAATACGATGCGCTTTTTACTCCTTGGAAAATAGGCAACGTCGAAATAAAAAACCGTATTGTCATGTGTTCTATGGGCGGTACGTGTCTTTTCGGTTTCGCCGAGCCAAACCATTGGGACGAAGAAGCGGCAAAGCTTATTTTGGAAGTGGCAAAAAATAACTGCGGACTCATTCTTCCCGGTATTGCCCCCGTTCACGATTTAGTCGGCGGAAAATGGCTTTTCCAGGGTGAAGCAAAATTTAAAAAGCTCAAGGAATTTATGGAAGAAATCCATAAAACGGGAGCGAAACTTTTTGTGCAAATCACGGCAGGTTTCGGCAGGTCATTCGCTATTAGCCGTCTTACCGAAATGGTTTACACAAACAAGCTTTTAAGAGGCATGTTAAAGCCGATTATCAATGTCGACAGGCTTACAATGGCACCGTCAAACGTGCCTAACCGTTGGTCGGATAAAGTTCCGAGCCGGGCGATGAAACAAAAAGAAATCAAAGATATCATCGACGCTTTCGTCAAGGTATCAAAAAAATGTAAAGAAGCGGGCGTTGACGGCGTTGAGGTTCACGCCGTGCACGAAGGCTATTTGCTTGACCAATTCACTTTGGGCTATGTCAACAAAAGAACGGACGAATACGGCGGAAGTTTTGAAAACCGTTACCGTTTTGCAACCGAAATAGTTAAAGCAATCAAGAAAGAATGCGGAAACGACTATCCGGTATCGCTCAGGTATTCCGTTGTTTCCAAAACCAAAGACTTCCGCTTGGGTGCGCTTCCCTGCGAGGGCAGCGACTATACCGAAGTGGGCAGAGATTTAGAAGAAGGAATTAAAGCGGCAAAATATCTTCGGGACGCAGGTTACGATATGTTGAACTGCGACAACGGAACGTATGACGCCTGGTATTGGTCTCATCCGCCGATGTATATGCCGCAAAACTGCAATTATGCCGAAGCGGAGGCAGTCAAAAAGGCAGTGGATATCCCCGTCGTCGTTGCGGGAAGAAACGAGCCCGACTATGCAGCGGAAAAAATCAAACAGGGCAAAGTGGACGCAATGGGCGTTGCCCGTCAGTTCCTTGCCGACCCCGAATGGATAACAAAACTTATGGAAGACAGGATAGGCGATATACGTCCGTGTATATGCTGTCACAACGGTTGCTTTAATCTTTCAAAATATGAAGGAACGCCAAACCTTCAGTCGCTTTCGGAAACGCAGGCAATGTGCCGTTGTGCGGTTAATCCGATATCGATGAATTCCAAAAAGTATAAAATCGTTCCCGCCAAAAAACAAAAACGTTTTGCCGTTATCGGCTGCGGAATAGGCGGTATGGAAACGGCAAGAGTGCTCGCCATGAGGGGACACAAAGTCACGATTTACGAAAAGACGGACAAAATGGGTGGAGTGTTTATTCCTGCGTCATCGTTCGATTTCAAAGAAAAGGACAGAGAACTTCTCGAATGGTACAGAAAACAGCTTTCCGACCTCGGCGTCGAAATTAAATTCAATACCGAAGTTAAAGACCCCTCTAAAATCGAAGCCGACGAAGTCATCGTTGCGACGGGTGCTAAAGCAAGAAAACTTAACGTTCCCGGAGCGGACAGGGCAATCGAAGCGGTTACCTATCTCAACAACCCCGATAGCGTCGGCGAAAAGGTCATAATAATAGGCGGAAGCTTAACCGGCTGCGAAATAGCTTACGACCTCTACAACAAGGGCAAACAGCCGATAATAATAGAAATGAAAAACGACCTTATCGCACAGGCGGGTATATGTCTTGCCAACAGCTCGTATCTGAGAGACTTTTTCAAACTTAAAAAAGTGCCTGTTTACCTCAATTCCACGGTAAAGGAAATCACTAAAAAGGGCGTTGTCGCACTCGATAAAAACAAAAAGGAAATTCCCATTGAAGGCGATTCCGTCATTCTTTGCGTAGGCTATACGCCCACGCCGCTCGGCAAAGACTCCAAAAACTTTGTAGGCGACTGCCTCGCCGTCGGCAACGTGATGACCGCAATCACCCGTGCCTGGGACGTTGCAATGAAAAAGTAAAGAAAATATTTTTCATTTGCCACAATTTGTTTAAAGCATTTAACAATTAACGATAGTCATTTTAATTAAATAAAAAGCCGCTGTAAGGCGGCTTTTTGTATATAAATAAATAATTATATTAAATGAATTAAAATCACATGTTTTTAAAATCGCTTTCGCTTTGGGATACTTCCGCATTTGATTTGCTATCTGATTGCTGATTTTTTTCAAGTTCGGCAATTTTCTTTTCCAATTCGGCAATCCTCTGCTCTGAGCTTTTGTGTTTATTGCTTTCAGGCATTTTGGATTTCACATATTCTGTCGTAAAGACAGCGGCGAGAACGGAAACAAATATAAATAAGGCAAGTACAATAAAATATCCGATAAAAGGATAAACGGTAATTTCTTCACTGGTACTTTGGAAAAGCAAATTGATAATGACGAATATTCCCAAAGACAATAGGGCGTTTATTATGTAGATTATCAAATTAGGTTTGTTTTTCAAAATCATTACCAGTTGCGTGATTATGATAACGGATAAATTTATCCAATAAAAAACATTCCTTACTAATTCGCTTTTTTCTAAATAACTTGAAGCAAAAAAAGGCATAATGATTAGTTGCATATAAGAATTACTGTCATAGGAACTATTATAATTATATTCATATACCATAACGGGAATTACGTTGATAAATACAAAAGCCGCCAAAATTAAAATATTGTAAATTTGATTTTTTTCTTTAAATTTAGATATAAAGTTTTCCATTGTATCTCCTTTTTTAAAATAACATAAAATTAGTTTTGTTTTTTTAAATCGGTTTCGCTCGATACCTCATCGACTTCTTTGACGGGATTTGTTGGATTTCGTTTTTGTTTATTTAAACAAATCGAAATGATAATATATAACGCAGATAATGCCCAGGTTATTATATAAGCCATAAAAGGAAAAACTGCCGTATTTTGCGTTTGATAATAGCTTAGATTGGGGGTATCCAAAGCCATATCCAAGGTCTGCATAATTATCAACCCGAAACAAAAAACAGAATTTGCGATATACAGCCCCGAACGCTTTTTTGTTTGAGCCAATGCTATAAATTGCAGTGTAATTAAAGATAGATATAATAACCAATAAACAATAAGACAGGCAAGATATGCTCCTGCTTCAGGTTCATTAAAAGCAACATAAGTATAAGTAAAACGAAAAAAGAAAAGCGGATTGTATGAAGAATTTATCCGCATACCCATAGATGGCAATGTAAAAATAGCCAAAATGCCGATAAGCCCCAAATAATTTAATATTTTTAAATACTTTTCGACAAAATAACGCAAATTAGTCATAATTTCCCCTTTTTATAATATCTTACGCCAATTCCAAAATATTTGTCAATATAATTTATAGAAATAGTAATTACGCATGGAAAATATAATTATCAAAAAGATAAAAATCATTTCAAGCCTTTTCATGTTTTACAGCTTGTTTCTGTAATTATATTTTTTTAAAACTTGTTTTTTCCTATTGGTGGTTACTTCGGTATAAATTTGAGTTGTTGAAACGTTTGCGTGTCCTAAAATTTCTTGGACCGAACGCAAATCCGCTCCGTTTGCCAAAAGATTTGTCGCAAACGTGTGTCTTAAATAATGTGGGGTGGATTTACTTTTTATTTGCGCTTTAGCGACATATTTATTATAAATGTCCTCTATTCCGTGCACCGATATTTGGTAACCGTATCTGTTAACAAATAAAAAGTTTCCGCCCGTTTTTCTTCTTGCTTTAAACAAGGTCATAAGCCTGTTCCAAGTTATGGGCGAGGAAATATAAATCAATCTTTGTTTTCTGCCTTTGCCGTGTATCAATATTGTTCTTTCGGAAACTATAATGTCATCGAGGGTAATTGCCGCCGCTTCACCTATTCTTATTCCCGTGCTGATTAGTAAATCCAAGAGGGCGGCATCTCGTATGTAAGAAGTTTGCTTGAATTGTGAAAGTGAGTTTTGTTCGACGTTAAAACAGTTTAAGATTTTTTCGATATCCGAGATGCATAGTGTTTTGGGTAAACTTTTTTCCTGTTTAAATTTAAATTTTAATTTAACAAACGGTGACAGTTTTATAATTTGCTTATCTTCTAAAAAAGAGTAAAAAGATTTTAAAGTAATTATTTTTCTTTTAATAGATGAATCCTGCAAATGCAATTCCGATTTTAAATGGGCAATAAAAGCACATATATCCGGTTTGGCAATATTTTTTTCAAAATTTAAGAACTGCTTTAAGTCATATTGGTACGCCTTTAACGACTTATCCGATAAATTCTTTGTTGCTCTTAGATAGTTGATAAAATTTTCAATTTGTTTCATTTGTAACTCCTCGAGATAAATTGACTATTGAAAATTATACCAATTTATGGTAAAATATCTTAAAATAACTTTGAATTATTTTAAGGGGTGAAAATGAAAGATTATTTGGACTTCATGCGTGAAAATAGTCGTGATTTAAGCAAAAACAGCCTTCTCGCCATAGTTTGCAATATTAAGTCTTCCGAAATCGTTGCGGAAACATATGGGGATTTTTCTACGGATACCGAATTCCTATCGGATAACGAATTGGCGCAAGTAATTAAAATGGCTTCGGCACAAGAAATCCCTTTTCGAGTTTTTACAAGTGAAGATTCTTTTATAAGATATATGTTAAGTCATAATATAAATCTTGAGAGGATTATTGTATATAATTCTGCTCAAAGCGGAACAGGCGCCGGTAGAAAAGCATTGATTCCCAGTCTTTGCAATTATTACGGTATGCGCCATACTGGCTCAGATGCCTATAGAGTGAGTCTGTGTAGAGATAAATTCGCAATTTCAGCGATATTGAACAAACTAGGTATAAATATACCGGAATCTTATTTGTTTATTAACGGCAATATTGATGCTGAATTGAAAAAAAATCAAAAGTACATAGCTAAACCTATTTATGAATCTGCCAGTATAGGTATAAAAAAAGAGAATGTCTTTGAGGGGTCGGCAATTCCTTTTAGATATCTTAGAAATCTTGAAAAAACCATGCATCAGCCGTTAATCATCCAGGAATTTATAAACGGTTATGAAATAGAAGTTCCTGTATTGGCTGGGGGAAAATCTTACTATGCATTTTCTCCGGCCGTTCTACACAGATCAACAGACTCTCTCATTATGGGTAATGATATACTTGATTACGAGAAAATTTATTATGATGCCTATCTTTTCTCTTCGTTACCTAATTTTATTTCGGATAATCCTATAAAACAGACCGCATGTAAAGTGGCTGAAAAATTATGTTTATCGGGATTATGCAGAGTTGATTTCCGCTTAAAAGAAGATCTATCCTTTTTCGTTACCGATGTATCTACCAATCCGCATTTCATTAGTCACAGTAGCGTCAATTTCGCATTTAAACAATTGGGACTCGATGATCGGCAATTATTTCACACGATTCTGACCTTGTCTTAATTGTCGCTCCAAAATTGCACATCCGAAAACAAGAACGGCGTACTAAAAAATATAAGATTGCTATACGAAAAATGCACTGCGAATTTGTCCGAATACATTCGGACAAGCTCTTCATATGATAATGTTTTTTTGTCTTTTATAATTTGTTCTATAAGCGCGTTCCTAAAGCTCATGTACTGATATAATTCGTCATTGCAAAATAATGCAGGCGTTCTTAAATTAATATGTTCTGGGACCTTTCCTTCACATATATCACAAATCAGAAGATTCGATTGAATTATATATTCAAAATAATCGTCGTTGCCTTTATTTAATTCCAGTGCTTTTGCCCAAAGTCTGCGAGCATTATCGAAATCTTCATAACAAGCATAGAACGTGCCGGCATTCATTGTAAACATTATCTTACTGTCAAAGCTAGTTTTATCGATGCCTTTACAGAACAGTTCAATTTCAGCGGTGTTCACCTTTTCTTGAGAACAAAACATTTTTGACAACAAATAATTATTTGTAAAATACATTTTAATTTGTTGAGATTGACAATATTCTACATCACTTTTAAAGTTTAACGCAAAAATATAAGGATTTTCTGATAAGGATTGGGAATTAAAATCAGGAACAATGTTATTACTGTCCATTGATTCGATTTTCATGGCAAGTAAATTAACTCCAGCTTCAAGATATTCTTCAAAATATAATTCTTTTCTTTCTTTAAAATAATTGAAACTGTCGGATACATACTTTAATGCTAAAGCTCGTGATACGGCAGCGCAACTTTTTCTGTATAATACATGTTTCAAAAATAGCGCATCTGAACAATTGTATTTCAATAGCTTTTTATTGACACTTGCGAATATGGTGTAAGGAGTAAGCGTTGTCTCTGTACGTGCATATTCGCCTAAATTACTAATTATCGATAATTGTAACATTTCTGCTAAGATCACTATTTCTGTTTCCAATTCTTTTATATTTATTAATTCAATCAGCGAATTTTTCATAATAGGGTATCTTTGTATTTCGCCGATTTTCCAATCGAGCAAAGCACTTAAATATTTGCATTCCGCTTGTAAAACAAAATTATCTACGCTGCAAAGGGTCAAACAATTATACTTAGCCGCTATATAATTGCCGGTAGATATATTACGATAAGCGTCAAGAAGCGCATTTTTTATTTCTTCACCGAAAATGTTTTGAAATGTGTCGAATATCTCGTAGTCGGCTTGTTTGGAAAAATGACAAATATTACATAATTCCATCGCAACCATGTTAATTTCCCCCATTTTATCTTCAGCAAGTCTATAATGTAGCCTTCTAAGTCTATATTCGAACGGTTTATTGACAGCAAGATATTTCGCTATAGCGGCATGTAATCTTTTGCTGATATTGGAATACATGGCGGCAAATGCCTTTTTTATATTACGAGATATAAAACGATATTCTTTTTCCGTACAATCTATTATACCTTTATGAAAATTTTCTTCTAAAACTGCGTCGATTACGTCGTAAGAATTATCTATCGAGGCATTATTGCATATGTCACATAGTTCATCAGTTGAAAATTGCTCAAATAAGTGCGCCGCAACTCCTAATACTTTTTTACTACTATTATCGCAGGATTGTCCTAACGAGGTTTGGATAAGAGCATCTATAAATACACCGGAATCTATATTGTTTAATTTGCTAACTTGGTTGTAGATTATAAACATTTCTTCGATATTTTCATCGGTCGCAATAGACAGATCATTGATTTGATCATTTGTTAGAAGCGGGAAAAAAGGTTGCAATTGTTTCAAAGTGTATTTCAATTCAATACATTCCGTAAATTTCTCATACTTCAATTTTAAATTAGATAAATTCAATTTTATCTCATTTTTATATAAAAAAATAAATTTAACGTTAAGTTCGCTGTTCGAGCATAACTCGTCTATAGTGGCTTTTATCGAATTTGTAATATCATCCGAAATATATAGTAAAACAGTTATATTATTCCCCAAACTTTTTATACAGTTAACAATTTGCTCGTTGATTCTTGAAATATCGCTTGTAAATGTATTATAAAGGGAGTTTATTATGAATCCTGGATTAACTCCGTAACTGAAAAACGACGATTCTCTTCCGTATCCCAAAAACAAACCGTATTCGGTAGGATGTTTATTGGGATTCTGCTGTTGGCGCAATAAAAATAACAATTGTTCAGGCTGAGTTACGTTAAAAAACAAGTCAGTCATAATATATGAATCCGTTTCTATTGCATGCAATAAATATTTACAGTTTTCAGTATTTTTACATTTAATAAGCAGGATTCTATCGGCTGATTCCAAAAAGTCGTTCACGGCACAACAAAATTCATTTTCTTGATTTAATATTAAACGACTCATAAGCACAACCCCTTAAAATAATTCAAAGTTATTTTAAAGAAAATTAAAACTAGAAAGAAAATTTTAGCTTTAATATAGTTTTTTTTAAATAAGACGTTATTATTAAAATTAATTTTAATTGTATTCCAACCTTCATATATTTGAATCGCTTGGACAAAGGGCGTCGTTTAAATCTATTCCTCCACGTATTGGCAGTTCTTGCAACTAAAGAAGTGGTGACGTTAAAAGTATTTTTCAGTTGTCTTAACTGGGCTGTCGCCAAAACGTAGAAATGGACCGTGGGTGTTTAGATTACCCAAGTTTTGAGCACCAGCCTTATAGCCTTTTGCACGAAGCTCATTATTGTTTTTTCGGTGGCAAGAGTATTTTATCAGTGAGAAGGTTGTAAGTGATAACGCTTATTTTGCCTCTGTTGGTAACGGCTATCTGTATTTCATTTTTGGCAGCATCGATTCCTACGATGTTGAAAGTGATGAATTCTTCAC
>ERZ779737.188-NODE-188-length-63938-cov-3.634801_pt1 | contig 63938 bp, 94 predicted proteins | sample MGYA00511889_ERZ779737 | MGnify/ENA primary metagenome ERZ779737 (study PRJEB29588, sample SAMEA2163575) | human gut metagenome | biome: human gut; feature: human-associated habitat; material: faeces | place: Denmark | collected 2008/2010 ... | reverse complement strand
CCCAAACGGCAATAAAAAAGCTTTGGACAATATCTTCTACAATTTGTTTATTCTTATTTTTAATAAAGCTATTGTTTCTTTTTGTCTTTCCGGCATAGTAATTGAAAGTTTCTTTATAAGCATCGGTAATTGATTTAAGATCTAATTGGTTAATAAAATTATCGACAAAAGGATTTTTAGAGTTATTTTTTAAAATGTCTAAAAGCCCTTGTAAAACCGTATAAACTTTATTGTCTCCATTATTTTTATCTTTTACTTTATTTATTGTATTATTTAATGCCGCAAGAAGTGCCGGATAAGCCATTTCTTTAAAAATACTTTCTACTTCTGTTTCGTCTATATCCAAATTATCGCCATTAACTTTTAAACAAGCTAATAGGCGCTTTTCATTTTCTGGCTTTCTTTCTTCTGCTTTCAGCTATGCCTCAAACTGTATTTGTAACTAATGTGCCGCAGAAGAAAAATCTTTACCCGTGGACTAACCATAGTTTGGTTCTCCTTTTTTATTATAAGGTTTTATTTTTCTCTACTCTTCATCTTTTCTTAACTGCTAAATGTTTCTTTGTATCTGTGGCATTATACCTTGAATCTGATTTAATGATTTTATGACCAACTTATCAAAGTCTTTTCCCAAAAGATTTCTGCCTTGTGCGGGTTTGATTCCATAGAACTTTTCCAGAATCTATAACTCTTTTTTTCTTTCAACTACCTATTGTCTTTTTAAATAATTAGCTAAATTTCTCATTTCATTCATATCTGTTAACTCGTTTTTCACTAAGTCCATGTCATGATTAAATCCGCTAATTACTCCATTTCGCCAACGAATAGAAGCAAGATTATCTTCTCCGTATTCAGGCAAATAGTCGTAAAATAAATAGCCATCTTCAATAGTAGGAAAGAAATAGTGAAATTCATTTTCATTATCCATTTTCTCTTCACCTCCATACATTTTAAAGTAGATTCTCTTCCTTTTTTCTCTATTACATCCAGTGCCGCGAAAGGGTAAATCCTGACAAAGTAAAAGAGGGATGAATTACTCCATCCCTCTTTTCTTTAGTTAATCTTAGGCGAGCTTATATGCACGTCTGAGAGTTTCCTTCTTAAGACCATTCTTGTCAGTGAAAGAAACCTTAACCTCACCGCAAATGACTGTGCCGTCAGCGATAAGGGGCTTCAGAGCGGTTGCAACCTGCGGAGGAAGAACCGGAGTTCCCTTAGAGGAAACTGCATGAGAAGCAGTAATCAGAGCGTCACCAGTCTGGAACTCAGTGGTAAGAACCTTATAAATGGTTTCGCGGAGATTGGTGTAATACTCAGAGTTGCAAGCCTCTTTCTTCTCTCCACCATTCTTCTCAAGTCTCTTAGCCTTAGCGGTCTCGCGAGTCTTTTCCTCCTGCGCAATACGAGTCTCAACAAACTCGATCATTTCGGCGGGAGCGCCTGCATCCTTAAGAAATGCCGCGATTGCTACGTAGTTGTCCTTGATTGTAATCTTCTTGTCTGCCATTGTAAAATACCTCTTTAAAAATTTATTTTATTTTGTAAGGCTAATCTCTTAACCTTTTACAAGTATATTATAGCACGAATTTAAGTTAAAAGCAAATTTTAATCTGCAAAATCCGTCCATTCAGTGTTTACAAGATTATATCTATGAGCATTGTGTTTTGATGTCTCTTCCATATCATTTGCATAGAGATACCATTCACCATCAATCAGGGTATCAAAATCTTCTGATTCTCCAATACCAAGATTCTTTTTATACAGCTGAACCATCTGCTGTACTCTCATATTATAATCTTCTTGTGCCGCTTTCGTCTGCTGATAGGAACCAGAAAAACCACCGGAACCAAGATGCAGGAGAAAATAAGCATTGGGAAGAGCAAAGCGTTTGGAACAACAGGAGTAAATAAGAGCCGCGGCAGAACAACATTCATTCAGATTATAGCCGTAAACGGGAGTCTTACTTAAAAGAATCGCATCACAAACCGCGATAGAAGGAATGAGATGACCGCCGGGTGAATTAAAGTAGATTCGTATGGGTTTTCTTTCATCTACTTCTTTCTCAGCATCCTGTTTATTCCAATACATTATCCAACGAACAATGGAGATTATAGAAGCATCGATTTCATCATCAATCCAAATGATTCTTTCACTCCTATCTCTCCAAAAGTTTACTGCGGCAGGTTCAGGAAGGACTAAATCGCGTACTCCTTCAAATTCATCCTTACCTGCATTCTCTTCTTCCATAGCATTTGCGCAATCAAGAAGCGACTGTGCCGCACCAAGTACTCTATCAATATCTTGTTCATTGAATTTGCTCATAACTCTTTTACCTCATAAAGTTCTTAATTTAAATTTCTGATACTCGGCAAAAGAGTATCTTCATCAGGTCTTAGTGCTAACAGACAGTGCCGCGAGAAGGCTCCTGATTTAACTGTCCAAGTGGTTACTTTGCGCGAACCACCAAAAGCGCAGAGATGAAATACATTCTGTTTTAGGGTGAAAGGAGGAGGAAGCCCTTTACAGAATACCCAAGAGTTAAAATTAAGAGTTCTCTTTTAACAACCCTTGAGAATTGAGGATACTGAGTGCAACGTCCAAACTCTCAGCGACCATATAAGCCTCTGTGTCATCACCTGTTGTCATGATGCAAACATTATTTAAACGAACTTCATAGTCAGGTTCGTCCTTTAGAATCGTAACCTGATTTCCACAGATTTCGTTATATCTCAGTTCTTCCATTGCATCATTACCTCTTTCATCTTTAGTATAATAATTATAGCATAAATTTAGGGAGAAAGCAAATTTTAATCCCAAAGCCCACAATAATATTTAGGCATTGCCGCAAAAACTTCCTGTATAGCTATCTGTTCTTTTTCCTCTTCATCTTTGTAAGCATTACGCCAGATCGTCTTTGCCTTATCTGCCGCTTCTGAAGTTGAGTGTGGAAAAAGACAATCTTTATCTTCTGCCGTAGAAATATCCATATACTGATTCCAATAGGCAAAAGAGGGTTTCTCCTCTTCCGGAAGGGAGATATAGTCGAATCGCTCTATAAGGTATGTTAGATAATCATGCCAGAGCTTAATGGCTTTATCTTCATCTCCATCAGCTTCTTCAAAAATTGTATTCGGTACTCCATGACCTGTATCTCTCAGTTCTCTCAATGCGCCGGCACAGATGTTACTATGGAAGTCACAGAAGTTCCAGACATCTAAATCACAATAACCTTTCTTGATTCTCTGTCTTGCCCATTTGATATTACGGAAAAGCCAAGAAAACCAAGACTTGATATGATAGAATTTGGGCGCATTTACAAACAAACTATTTAATCCTTTATCCATTTTTGCATCTCCCGAAAATAAGTATCAACTTCATCTTTATTCTTCATGAAGTGATTACTTTTATAATAGGCTTTAAGAATTGACTTTCCAGTATTATCCTCAAGTACATACCAGAAATCCCATTTGTTGAAGTTATTAGCTAAGTCATCTATATGACGGAAATCAGGGGATTCATCTATGAATATATCGGGAATTCCCTTTCCTTCTTTCCAACTATAAGCCATATAAGAACGCCAGATGAAAAGCACCTTTTCCTGTGAACGGTCAATCCATATAGAGCGGATCCAGCCATAGAAAACAAATAGCATTGTACTTATAATAAATCCGCCCGTGATACATCCTGCCAGAATTACGACAGTCATAGCAATTGTCTCATTTCGTAATAGTAAGAGTAGAGGTTTTACAGAGTTCAGTGCCGTCAGAGGTATTAATAAATACAAGAGAGAATGTGACAGCGTTAGCATCTTCAGTAAGAGGAATTGAGAGAGCAATAGTTGCGCCCGCCTTAATTTCTATATCTCCATCCGGTGCCGCAATATAAGATTTATCGCCAGCAGTAAGTTCCTCACATTCAACAGCAAGATCAAACTCATTGGAATTAGTAATAAGGAGCATGATAGTCTTGCCATTAAAGAGAATAATAGAATCAGTGAAGTCATCATAGACTTTTATTCCATTGCCCTCAAAGAGAATCATCTCAGTGGGTGCCGGCACATTTGTAGTGATAGGCTCGGAAGTACAAAATGTATCATCATTGCCACTTGTAGATTCAGCGATTGATTCACTTGTCTGCTCGTGGGAGGTCTGTTCTTCATGATCACCTTTTTTGCATCCCACAACGATGAATATTACAACTCCTATAACAAGAAGTATTGCCAGTATAAGATTTATTAGATTTTCTTTCTTCATATTTCTTTTTTACCTCTTTTACATTTCTGCGATTACATCATCGCTAAGATTATCAGTTGCGGCGTTGGACTCAGCATCAGCAATTGCTATACCAGAGAGAACTTTGAACGCATAGTTCTTTATCTTATAGGCTTCAAAAGAAGTGCGATTAACTATACGGACAACAACTCCTTCTCGAATATGAGTTTTACCAATTGGGTCAATACCATCATAGAACTTTTCTGCTTCAGTCTGTGCCCAAAGTCCGGGATTCTCGCAATCGGCAGGTATCTGCACTTCCTCAAAATGAAGTACTGTCTTAACTCCCATCTCTTCACATCTTCTTCTTATCTGTTCCGGCGAATACTCAAAGACATAGCCATCTTCAAGAGTAAGGGTCATGCGATAAACATAAAAGTCATTGCTACCGAGATCGCAACCATAGGAGAATTCTGTGCGATTTCCATAAGTGGCAACAAATTGCTTATCATTCATCTTCTTATTATCCGCAGACGGCATTATGGGCATATTACCGTTATAGCCAACAACTTCATAGTAAACTGTTTCACCCTTATGGAGTTTTCCTATGAAGCTCTCATGTGCGGTTTTACGAAAATTTTCTGAACCCCATGAGCTATTAGATTCGCCGAGAACAGTTCTTCTTGTTCCACAGATATAACGGTATTCAATGATTCTCTTGCCATTTCTTTTGAATATCTTATCCCAGAAGGTTCTTTCATAACCGACTTCGGTAGGCAGATAAGCAGTCCTTTGTGAAGTACCATGGCATTTAAGGCTTATATCGAGGATATCTCCAGCACGGAACTTATTAAGGTTATATGGTAGCTGTTCAGTTTCTATGTGTTCTGCAAAGAGAGGCGCTATGTCTGCTTTAACCCTCTTAGTACTTCCACTTCTTGTCTTACCCTCATAAGCGCGACGAATCGGCACATATTTACAACAAACATCACAGCCATTTACAAGACCGCTAATAACTGTATCGGGTTCTAATTTCTTTATATCAATACCAGTATAAGAGAGAGATTCAAGCGGCATAAATAGACCATCGCTTTTTTCACCTCTTAGTCTAATTGCCGTCACGTTCCTCTTGTTAGGGTCAAGATAACCACCGATATTTTTGCCGTTTTCATCCAGTTTGCGGCACAGATTGTTCTTTTCACAGTACTCTTCGCTCAGCTGACTTCCTGACGGAAAGTAGATTCCAATATCACCATTAGAGGAATCTGCACCTACGCAGATAGTTGTATCAAATACATCAGCAAGTGTAAGCCTATCAGCATTAGGGTGTTTCCTTACATTTTTAAGAGTTGTAATAAAAGCAGTATACATTAATTATTCCTCTTCTTTCTTATTATTACGCAGATCCCAAAGATAATCTTCAAGCTGTTCACATTCTTTATCAGTTACACTTATTAGTATAACCCTGTCTTTATCATAGTCTGGATATCCATAAGTTTTAAGGAAGGAATTAATTGCCTTTTCCAGCGTTTCAATTACGTCACATCCAATGTCAGGATAAAGAGCTTCTTCAACTTCAGTTACTACCTTATGATTATAAAGTGGCTCTTCCATTTCAATTCTTATTCTTACTCTCTCTTTTTCCATTTTACTCTTCATCCCCTTCATGATAACTAATTGTATATTTACCACGAGCATTGAGCCAGTGAATAAGTTCTTCAAATTCTTTAATTACTATGCCGTCACAGGTCTGCACAGAAATCTCTGTTGGCGGATTATCAATTCCTTCATACGCCGCAATAACGACCATTGCAAGTTCGGAATCTCTTGTAACAAACCATTCCTTCTCAAACTGGGGCGGCAACTTCTTCTTATCAGCAAAGATTCTCATAATTTAATCTCCCTTTATTAATAGCCAGAGTAATCAATAATTACAGGCTTTTCATCAATGAATCCATAGTTTCCACAATGAAGGTCGTTAACATTCCTTTCTTCAATAAGGTTATAAAGTTCTGCCGGTACATCTCCAAATACAGCTTCAAGTGATTCACTTCCATCCATGTTAAGGACATAATCACTTACAACTTCATCAAAAACATCTTCATTACAACTTTCACTCACATAATGACTTGCATATTTTTTAAGCCTGTCGTCGAACTCTTGCTCATCACATTCTGCCTTCCTCTGTATATAGATTCTAATGCCCTTATAGAGAGAAAGGAAATAAGATTCAGCAAAGAAAACATTTATTCCTTTTTCTTCAGCATATGCAAAATTGCGCGTTTCCAAATCACAATAATCATATGCACTAAACTTAGTAAGGAATTCTTCTCTTCTATACTGTTCTGGTTTTACCTGAATCGGCAGTTTAATCACCCAGTTAAGATCATCGGGAATAATTACATATTTAGTCATACCGGATGCAATTTTGCAAGAAGAAAGAGGATTTCCAAAATCACGAATCCAATCAGAAAAATAGAGTTCATTTTTCAGTACATGATTAAAACCTGCGTCAATATAAGTCTTTGCAATTTCAACCGCTTTAATCTTCTCTTGTCTTGAAGGTTTCATAATTTTCTCTCCTTCTTTCTTTCTATAATAATTATAGCACGATTTTAGAATAAAATCAATTTTTAAATTGTCTCACCCAAATGAAGATTTTCTTTTAGTAGGTTTTCCCAAGTATAAGAATTTGTTTTATGGTCATAAGAGTGGTCTAAATACATTGTATAAAGTAATTCTGTAAACTCTTCTTTAAGCATCTGATCAAGTCTATGACCACAAAGTCCATAAACATAAATTCTCTTGCCGTCATAGACAACTACATAACTATCACCGCAATTCTGTCTAAAATATCTCTGAAGTGCATCAACAAAGGTCATTTTATTCATGGTCTTTATTTTCCTCCATCGGTTTGGTAGATAAGAACTCAAGAAAATTCATATAGCACCGTGGACAAAGGTCAATAGACATAGTGGAGTCATCATTCTCTCTATATCTATATACATTCCATTCAACACCTGCATAAGTTTCAACTGCGCCAATTGTTTTTCCGCATCTATCACATTTTCTTATTACCATATTCTCTACCTCTCTTTCTTTTACATATATATTATATCATAAATTTAATATAGAATCAAATTTTAAAATAAAAAGAAAGAGCGCAATTAAGCACTCTTTCCTCTTTTGGCAAATAAAAACTTACGATTTTGTATACTGTTCTAACTTATCAATGTCATCTCGATGAAATGTGAGAGTACCAAGAATAGGGAGAGTTATTTGGATGAAAGAAAAAAAATAAAGAAGAAGCTGACAATAAAAATAATCAGCTTCTTCATATTTTAAACTTTTACAATGGCTTCTCTATAAACCTTGCCAGTATAAATTTTTGCTTTCTCATAACGACTCAGTAAATAAACTGTTTTTCCATCTTTTTCTTGAATTTCTCTAACATATAATGTAACTTTAAATACCCAAGACGAAATTGTCTTGCCATTTATCCAAGTAGAGCCTTGAACTAACTTTACTTGATCGCCTATTTTAATCTATTTTATGGGAGTTGGTGTCGGCACAGGGCTGGGATTAGATGTATACTTCTGGACATCTTGAGCATTTACCCAGCCATTTACAGTAGACTTACTTCCTTTAGTAGGCTTGAGTAAATATGGATGTTTGCCCGGATATATGCGACTTACATAAGCAAGACCGGGAACACAAGTATAGCCTGAAACGGCATTTGCGTTTCTATAATGAGTGGTGCCGACAAAATTGACTGTATCTCCAACCTTGGGAACATAAGTAACTTCTTCAGGCTTTCTCTTAATATCTAATAATCTCTGAACTTCAGCCCTAAAATCATTCATAGTCTTACCAAATTTTCCAAGCCAATGATCTATATCAGCATGAGAAGAAGCATATCCTTTCTATGCCGCCTCTTTATGAGAGCAGATTACATTAGAATCCCAATTATGACGATAACAAATATCTGCACAAAGTTCCGTAGCTTCCTTATAAATTGCATTAAAATAAGTTTCATTAGTTAAGCTATCTTCACAAACTTCAAACTGTATATGTGCCGTCGGGTTATAATTATAAGACCCTTTACTGCCGCGACCGACACCCCATGCCGCAATATCTTCAGGTAAGTTCTGAACAGTTGCGACAGAGCCATCTTTTATTTTACCGATAATATAATGAACTGCCTTTTTAACATTAGGTCTATTCCAATGATTGCCATATTTATTAGTTCCAAGGGTATTCAGCAATTTAGTTCTATTAGGATCATTATTGGAGGGTTGACTATACCTTGCAATGGAAGTATTATTAACACCAGTAGAATGAACAACTATTCCCACTTGATTTGCTGATTCCATATATTTTCCATAGCAATCACTTTGAGTGTGCATACAGGTAATTAAGTTCATTTCTGTTCCTCTTCGTTTTCATAAATGTTCTCGCTTTCTTCTTCTCCATTCTGCTCATTGTTACCCGGCTTTTGAAAAACTGGAAGGTTCATAATTGCCGCAAGTCCCGCGGCTGTTGCTGAAATAAGAAGTCCAAGAAGCCCAGTTTTAAGAGCGTCAAAATCTTCGCCTGCCCCAGATATAATATAAGCAAGATTAACAGAGATATAACCTAAAGCCGTCTGAGCGAAAGTTCTAAGTGTCCTTCTTATGAGTTCTTTAGTTGTTGCTTTCATTGAGATCATCTCCTTAATTTAATATGAGGGTAGTTCCCTCGACGCGGGCATTAAGCCCTAAATTTTGCTTTGCTTCTGCTAATGTATTTGCTCCAGTGCCGCCAGAGGATATAGGAAGAGGAGAAGAGAAGCGTGGTTGCCAATAAACGTCGAAGTAATTATCTTCGTTAGCGACTGGCCCTCCAAAAGCAATGCCCTGACCAGAAGGTCTTGCATTGATTGTATATTTAGGCGGCATGGTTGTAAGTTTAAAAAGGTTAGTAATTTCATCATTTAAGCTATCGGTAGCGGTAATCATGTAGTTATATGTATCAGGATTAGCTAAGCCTGTATCAAAAATGAAAGAATATTTAACCAATGTTCCATCTTCATTAAATCCTAAAATGGCATTGTCTATAAGTGTAGTTGTACCCGCCTTATTCTTCAAGGTATGTTTTAAACTAATTGAACTTTCCCTAAGTGTAGGATTATCAACAGTTGCATAAGTGATAGGAGTATAGGTGGAGAGATTCGATTTGGTTGTACTCGAAGGGAAAGAAAGACAAATATCAGCACCAGAAGTTGCGGGAATAAAGGAGTCTTCACCGCCAGCACGTCCATATTGAATTGTTGGTGCTTGTTGATAATTTATTTCAGGTTTTGGTCTTAAGACAACAGTGGTATTGAGAATAGTTTTTACACTTAATCCTCTATTATCATCATACTGAACTGTTATGTCATAAGCCCCAGCAGAAGGACAAGTCCAAAGGTCAGACGTAAAAGCGCCATTAATTTCTGTTGATCTTTTCTGACCTTGATAACTTATAGTGAGCTTTCCACCACTTCCCTCTGTTGCGGCACAAGTTCCAGTTATAGTTATATAACTAAGATTCTGAATACCTTTATTGTCCTTTGCCCAAATATTGGAATATGAATAGGAAGCAGTTAAAGAAGGAATATCAGCAAGTGTAAATGTGACGGCATAAGTTGAAGTTCCCAAAAGATTACTACCTTGATAAGTTCTAAGACTGAGAATTCCCGGAGCCGCAGTTGAAGTTGACTAAGCGTTATAGATAGCCTTAATTTCAGATGTAGAAAGAGTCACTGCTGTTAAAGAAGGAGAAGAACGATCAAATATTGTTCTTCCATTTACAGTCAATGAAAGTTCATGTGTATAAGATTCATTATATACCGTTACATTTATTGACCCTGTAACAGCATTAGAAGTTCTTAAAGAATGGAATGAAGCTGAGTTTATCTTAGAAACCATACCTATTGCAGTAGCTTCCAAACTGAAATTTCCTGCTCCAGAACCACTTTCTTCTATCGGTTTATAACTTCCTGTACTTCCAATATTAAAATTCTCTATATTAAACTTGCAACTTGACTAAGTATAGACGCCGCCAGTTGCTCCAGTAAGGGCTATTTCATCAGCAAGATATAAACCAGAATCACCCAGTTGTACTGCTCTTACATTCGTTACTGTTGAATAACCATTACCCAATGTCTTACTTTTCATGGAGAATGTGCCGCCATAGAAAGTGATATCTGCGTACACATTAAATTTTGCTTGTCCTTCTACAAAGTTCTATGAATAGAACTTCATCGTATACCAGTTACCTGTACTTAGCGTGCCGGCACTGAAATCTCCTAAATAAGTTGTATAATCCCAAGTGCTTGAACCGGTATACTTAACTCGCACAGCCAGTTCAGAAGTGCTTATCAGAGAGATTGACCAAAGAACCTTATCTGAAGGCGCATTCTTCTATAACACTTTTGGAAACTGCGTATTATTGAGGCGGAAGGTCAAGGACACTGACCAACCGCTATTACACGCACTATTGAGATATCGTCCGCCAGTAAGATAGACTGGTGAGTTTAAGTAGCGTGTTATCAAAAGGGATTCCTCCTTAATTTAAATTAAAAATCTATCCATTGTAATTCTGTGGGAATGTCAGGAGTATCAGTTAAATCAGTATAAGAACCTGAAAAGGTAGAGGCTTTTTTCCATCCACTTCCAACATCTCCTTGTACGTATTGTATATAAAAATTACTCTGCTAATCGATCATAAGAATATAAGCATAATGTTTATTGATTTGAGATAAACATACTAACCCTCTTAAAGAACTACTAATGGCAGCAGCTTCTGCCGGCACATCCGTAGCATTACGATTCATATAAACTGTATAAATACCGGGATTAGTAAGAGTATTAATTGTATCTATAAGAGAACTTCCAGAGCTTATTTTTAAACCATATGGATCTGTAAAAGTTCCTGTATAGAGGGGATTAAGATAAGTAAAAGCTAATTCAGGAAAGGTTAAACTGGTTAAGAAACGATTACCTGTCTAAGATGCGCCATTAATTGAAATCGCACCATTAGAAGAAGAGTCTGACTAACCAGTGATACCAATATTAGTTCTTGCCTGTTGTTTTTCAGAGTCAGAAAAAGATTGAACTCCATCTGTCCAAATTGCGTTGCGGTCACGAATTTTTTTATATCCGTTATTAGTTCCTATATAAATTTCAGGTGTTGCACCTTCGTTAGTGCCTAAATCCAATGCAAATGTTCCTTCTTGATTAACAATATTAGAAGGGGGAGTAGTATTACCCGATGTAAATTGTACTTTAGTTCCTGAAGGTATCTATGCCTGTGATCCTGCCATTTCTATTCACCTCTTACTGACTTTCATAAATCATACCAGTCAAGCTCTAACTTGTACCGGAATATTTTCTATTATAAACGAATGTAATTGTATTTCCAGACCTACTTACATTCCAAACCGCATAATGTAGTTGATCAGCAACTTGTATAGGAATGGCTGTTGTGCTCAAAAAGTCTGCTGGAATTGCTGTGCTGACCCAACGATTTTGTAATGGGAAAATTAAATTAAGAACACTGTATCCTTCGCTTAAGGTTACAGTTGTTGTTCCGGAAAGTCCAATTGAGCTAAGTGCCACTTTCGTTTTCTTCACCTAATTCATTGTTCCCGGAGCATTTACTGAACCAGAAGCCGCACTTTCTGAAAGATAAAGTGTAAAGTAATAATAACTACCAGAATTGGTCGCTGCAAAATTAAATATTCTTGTGGCACCTGATGTATAATAACCAGTACAATTATAAACTAAATGGCGTCCAGTGTCAATAATTCTAATTGGAGTGCCCTAATCAAATGCTGCCCAGATATTAGCTCCAGTTAAGCCATTCATATTAATTGTTGTATCGCTTACTTGAGAGTTTGTTGTTGTCATAATAATTGGATGAGTTTTAGCATCCTCTAAATCATAAGTTACATTATTCAAAGTAACACTATCAAGTAAGCCGCCATAGGTAATTGATTTTGTACCATTTGCTTGTAACCAAGTAAGTAAATCACCAGTTGGTTCTGTCTCATTAAAGATGATGGTCTTATAAGCATCACCTGTCCAAGTAGAACCGCCGCCATAATAAGCCATATTATAACCGCCAGATGGAAGTCCATAAACAACATTCTATTCATTGTTAATAGGATTTCCTGTTCCAACCCAAATACGACTAAAGGATGTTGTGCCTGAAATAAAATTTATCGTTACATCAATTTCTACGCTTGTATCCGGATTATCTTTCATAATCCAAGTTGACATTTCTATCTTCCCCCCTTCTTACGGTTTAATATACACTGCGTCAACAGTGCTACTTGCCGATTGATTATTTAATACAAATTTTATTGTATTGTCGCTCTTTGTAACTAAATAGGAAACATAGTTTGTTTGATTAGCTAACTGAACTATCTAAGGTAATTTTGCTATTGGTATAGATACACTTGTATAATTACCATTTCCGGGTCTACCAAAGATAATTAACGTACCACTTTCATAGCCTGAAGGAATTGTTATGGATGTTCCTGTGCTTGAAGTGTCTAACGTTCCAGTGCAATATTTTGTTTGTAAAGTAAGATTATACGTAACCGGTCCACTGACAGTGAAAGAAGTTGCAGTAGAAGCAACACTTGTCACATATCTTACTATATTGCGGCTTGCGTTTAAAGTTTCAAAATTAAGAGTATAAAAAGTAACATTATTAGAGTAATAAGAAGTCGCAGATGTTCCCATATAAAGTACTCCATTGTTTTGTAATCCTACGTAACCACCCTAAAGAATTCTTTCTGCAATATCAGCTACCATCATTCCATTTAAATTAATGGTAAGTCCATCGTCAATATTAAACACTAAAGGTCTGGCAAGTTTATCTTTTACATCATAATAGTTGTCAGACACCTGAATTTTATCTAAATCTGCCATATTCTTTACCTCACGGACTTATATAAATAGCTGACCAAACTCCAGCCGTAGATGAAGCAGAGCCAAAAGTAAAAGTTAAAGTAGAACCATTTTTAGTTATTTTATAATTAATCTGATTAGAATCGTCAGCTATAACAACAGCTTTCTATGTAGTGCTTAATTGACCAATGGGAACATCAATTCCTAAATATCCAGTATTGCCGGTTCTAGGGCGTCCCCAAATTGTAAGATGACCACTACTATAACCATCTGGAATTGTAGCTGTTGTGTTAGTAGTGCGGCTTAAAGAAGAAGTTATTAATGGTTTCATCCCTTGAACAAGATAGGAGGTAGTCGGTCCATAAAGGTTAATTGTTGTTGCCGAGGTTGTACCACTACCACTAAAAGATGACAGCTGTTTATCTATTAATGTTAAGAAGTTTAAAGTAACGTTACTACCAGACAGGACAATGCCAGTCTAATGATAATATCGATTGTTATAAAGAACGAATATAGGTCTATTCTCTTGATACGCATCATATATACCTTGAAGCGTTAAATTATTAGGAAGTGTTACAGACGCAGAGCTGCCCCTTTCTAATATTATAGGTCTTGAAAGGGAATCTTTGACATCATATTCATTAGAATCAACTTGTATTTTATTTATCTATGCCATTAGAATTCCTCCCAGCTAAAGTTTGTACTAATTTCATTATTTTCTATTAAAATTCCTGAACCCGCAATATAAGTAGGAATAAAAGGAGTATTGAGTAAATTATTATAATCTAATGTAAAGAAAGGCAAATCTCTTGCCGTACTTACTCCATTTCCCACTTTTACGCGAGGAGAGGAAATCGGAGTAGTGCGCCCCGTCGGTAGTTCAGTAGTTGAGTCTTCAGCGGCATAAATGATTATTTCTCCTTCTTTTGGCACAAGATTAGAATTAATCCAATTCTTTTCTATATCAATTTTCTGAGTCATCCGAACATTATAATTTAATTCACCCATTTCTTATCACTCTATCCATGAAGAAGAGCCAACAGAATAAACTGTACCGCCAGAGAAGGTATAATTATTTGACGTTAAATTAAAACTCTAACCGGCGATGGCATTATTAACTGAAACAGAATAAGTATGTTGAACTCTATCATTATAGGAAGTACCCATTACAAGAATATCGCCGCGAAGCGAATTTCCTGCACTACTTAAATATACATTACGAGTATTTGCAACGGCATAAGAAGTATAAACAGTTTTACTCACATAAGCAGATTCATTTATAGAGGCATATGCCTTGTGATTGCTTGTGTTCTCAGTCGGCAGATAATAACTTAACTTATACCAAGTATCCGCCGCAAAAGTCCAATCTGTCCAAGTTACATTTCTTACAGTTCCTCCGTTATAACAAACGGAAACTTGAAGATGATTTGACTCATTAATAAAAATTTTATAATAAGTTGTCGATGATGGTGTATCAGAAAAGAGCATATTTTGTTTTCCAATAGAACCAAGTTTAAACTCAAGCTCAACTTTAAACTGACAAGTCGAATATTGTGAATTAGAGTTAAAGTTTTTACCATCAGGACAGCTTAATTGACCAGTAACATACTTATATTGAGAAGTTGTTACTAAACGTCTCGATATTACCGTAGCAACTCCATTTGAATCAACCGAAACTACTTTCGATATATCTCTTAAAATGCCGCCAGAGTAAGCTTGCACATCAATACAATTAGAATCAGACGTTCCAGTTGCTGCTTGACCTTTACGAACTCCACTGACATCAGCATATATATTTGCTAATTTCATTTACTTCACCTCAATAGACGAAGTAGACTGTGTTATTAGTAAGAGTAGAAGGAAGATTATCTACTATTTGAATCTTAGCAAGATTGTTTATTGTTGTTGTAATAACTTTATTTTGAACAGGGTTTGTAGATGTTGTTGAGAGAGCGCTATCAATAGTAATTGACGACCCGCCAGAACCTCCACCGGAACCTCCACCAGAGCCACCATACCCGTTAATTACAAGAGTCTCATTATTTACAGAAGCATTAATGCTACTTGCGCCAATATTATCCCTTGCCTGAGTCTGCTGAGCCTCTGTTAATGTTTGACTTGTATAAAGAACTGAATCTTGTTCTTCTGGTAAATTAACATCAACACTACCAGAACCATCATAAGTTGCAACTGTTTCGTTGCCTTGTTTAAAACTTACAGTACCGACAGAGGGAGTTTTAATTGTAACTCTATCAACAGAATTGCCATTTAAGACATCAGTAAACATTTCTCCGGTATCAGTTGTTATATAAAATGTACCAGCAATTTTATCAGTAGGAAGATTTGTTTTCTTTCCTCTCTAAAACTTTACCTAATCTGCCATTTAATTACCTCCAAATTTAATATGTGCCCCAAGTTAAAGACACATTTTCCACTTGATCTTCCGTCGCATAACCGTCAAGCAGAAACGGCAAAGAACTTATATTAGAACTTCCATCGCCTATCTTAATTCTTATTGTCGTATGCGTTGAATCCTTATCATAAATAATTATCTCGCCTTTCTTTGGAATAAAACCATTTGTCCCCGCAGTAATCCAGTTTGCTTCAGTGTCATGTTTCTGAACCTGACGGGCTTTTAAAACATTTTCTGCCATATTTACCTCCTAAATTCAAAAAACCCAAGTCTCATAAGAAACTTGGGGTAAAATAAAAGAGGTATTCGCGGGCAATTAAGCCCTTAAACGTCACTTCCAGTTATCATTTCCAAACTTACGAGACGAGGTTAAAGCATCATTCCAGAATTAACCTTTATTTTTTCTTTTTTCCACATTTAAGAGGAATTTCTTTTTCTTTTTTATACTTTCTTAAAACAAAAAGTGGGATGAATTTCTCCATCCCACTTTCTTTAATTTATCTTACTCAAAGGTCAGCAGAAGTGCCGCCGTCGAGAACAAGAATCTTAGCACCCTGAACGAGGTCATCAGTACTTCCAGTTTTAGCGATAGCTGCAAGCTGATTGGGCTGAACAGCAGTATCTGCACGCGCACCCTGAGCTGCGGTAGCATAAGCAGTGGATGCAGTGAAAGCAGCAGAGCCAAGACCCTTAACTGCAACATCAGCGCCCTTTACAGAGATATTACCATTAGCAGAACCAGTAGCAATATCAGTCTTTACAAGAGCGTCGCCAACAAGAGCAAACTCAGAAGCATTATGGGTAACGATATCTCCATAACCACCAATGGTATTATTAATTGTCGTTACAGAAGCAGCGGTAGCAAAGTCACCCTCTGCCTTATATGCCGCAGTACCAAGACCCTTAACTGCGACATCTGTACCGTCAACAGAGATGTTACCATTCTTCGAGCCAGTGGTGATATCTGCCTTCTGGAGAGCACTGTCAGCGAGTGCACCCTGAGCCGCGGTAGCATAATCAGCAGCATCAGTATATGCCGCAGACTTCAGACCGAGAGCAGTCTTAGCAGCAGCCACAGTGAGTTCATTAGATTCCTTAGTAAGAGTAGAACCAAGAACCTTAACACTCTGGAGCGCAGTATCAGCAAGAGCACCCTGAGCAGCGGTTGCCTTTCCAGCAAGAGCCTCAGTAAGTCCTGCAATCTTAGACTGATCAATTGCCGCGCCAGCTTTGATATCAGCATTGACGATTTCACCCTTTATTGCATGAGTTCCTTCGTCACCAAGCTCAACCCATTTGTCATTGTCATTAACATAGACATACTCTTTTGTGCCCATGACAACGACGTCGCCAGCCTTACCAGTATTAGGAAGCTGTGTAACAACACCAGCAAAGTGCATAGCACCAGAGAGTCCAGCTACGGAAGTCTTAATAAATGTAGCAACCTGAGCCGCACTAACAAGTCCTGTATCAGTAGAATCAGCAACGATAGCATCAACAGCGGCAGCCTTGGCAGCAGCAGTACCAGCATCAGTTACCTTAGCAAGAGTGATATTCGGAATACGAGCGACATCGAATGTTCCAGAAGTAATCTTACTTGCTGCAAGATCCGGGATGTCAGTAGCTTCAAGATCAGAACCGCCAGTTACAAGACCCTTCTTATCATAGGTAATCTTCGTATGTGTACCGGCAGTGATATCTGTATTAGCAACAACTGCCTTATTAGCAGTAGCCTGAGCAGCTGCAGCAGCAGCCTTAGCACCAACTTCTCCGTCCCAGTTGTTTATCTGTTCAGTAGTAATAGCGGCTGCAGGCTTGCCCTCAAGAGCAGTTATTCTACCTCTTTCAATGTTTAAGAGATTATTAACCTGAGTGGAAGTATAGTAATTAGTAAGAGAAGCATCAGCAATAATACCCTTAACCCATGTAGAGAATTCAGCCTCAGTCTTCTTTGCCCACGAATGAACATCAGCAGCAGGAGCAACGAGCCACGGAAGTGACTGAACAGTAGTTGTGCCGTCGCCAACTTTCATCATCCAAATAGGTTCTGTAACTCCACCGGGAGCCTGCGTAGTACCAACCTTAATAAGGGCAACTTCACCATTTCTTAAGGTTTTACCTGCATAATTCTGCCATTCATCATGGTTGAGAATTATTCTCGTCTTTAAAGTCTTATCTGCCATATATTATTTCACCTCAAGCATTTCCACCATTCAGGATAAGAACGTCACCGGCATCCTGAACAAGTCTATTAACATTTAATGAATTAACGGTCATTACACCAGTTGCCGCAACTTCGATTGTATTCTGAGCAGCGATAACTGCACCCTCGTCATTGGTACGAACAACAGATTTAACACCGCCAAGAACATCAGCCGTAGCAACGGCGAGTTCCTTCGGGGTAATAGTAACTGTTTTACCAACGGGAGTAAGTTCTTGAGTACCATAGATAATCTTCTCAATTACATTCTCTTGAGCACGATCCTCTATCGTACCGAGTTTTGTTTCGGCAGTCTCAAGTCTCGTATTAATGCCACCAACGGTATCATTAATTGTTGTAATTTTACCGTCAATATCTTCCTTTGTATAGACTAAATCAGCCTTAGCAAAGGTAGGAAGCTGGTCTTCGACTGCCTTAACTCTTGCATCATTTGTGGTCTTATAGGAATTAAGAGAAGCAAGAACGTCAGCCGCAGATTGTCCACCGGTAGCGTCAGCAATAAGTTTGGTTACTTCATCCTTAATGTAAATATCGGTATATATACCAGTCGCACCAGTATAATTGCCTTCTTCACCCTTTGTGGGCTTCGTACCAATAGCTGTGGAAATCTTAGTATCTATTGTAGAATTTACATCTACGGTCTTAGCATAATCAGCAAGATCAGCAGCGACGAGCTTTTTGCCCAGTTCTGTTTCAATCTCACCAATCTTTGTATCATAATCTGTCTTAGCAACTGTTTCAGTTTTCAGAGCATAAGCATTATGATCAATTGCTTCAAGAGTGTCAATACGTCCACTAAGGGCATCAGTAATAACTTTCTGATCAGCTGTTTTCGCGTAACCAGTAAGATCAGTCGAAGTAGAACCAATTAATGTGGGAGTTCCATCTATAAGAATGTACTCATTGTACTGGTCAACACCTGTTACAGTATCATCCTTAACAAGATAGAGTACATTACTCTCAGTCATCTGGGCAGTGCCTTCAACGACCTGAGCTTTCATATGTCCCTAAGCTGCAACTGCTTCACCAATCTTGGTATCAGTTTGAGTCTTAGTATAGACATCTGCTGCATTAGCCTTCTTGCCAACCTCAGTTGTTAAATCAGCTAAAGACTTAGTTAAACCGCTATCGGCACCACCAACAGCTGCAATAACGTCGGCGAGATCCTTTCCTAAAGAGCCTTCTTTAGGATCAGCCTTTGTGCCACCTTCTCCAAAGAGATCGTTCTTAACGCCGTCAATCTATTCCTTATTAGAAGCTGCAACATCAGCAACTGTATTAACCTTAGAGTCAACAGCTGCAACTTTAGAACTTACACCCTCAATTGTCTCTGTGGACGGCTCATACCATGCGAGTTCATACTCATTAGCAGTACCTTCCTTAAGAACAACCTTAGGCTGTAATCCATCAATAAAACCAGTTGTCTTTACGTAAGAAGAAGCCTTAGGAGTCTCTTCAGTTGTACCCCAAACGCCGCCAACCTTCTTATAATAGACAAAAGTTTCAGTAGTGCCGACCTTAGCAAACGTGCCGTCGGCCGCATCAGCAGGAAGAGCAGTACTTGTGGCGTAGATATCAGAAAGAACAGGATCTGCCGCAACATACTTAAAATAGTGATCACCAAAGTTCTTTATTTGAACTTTGCCATCGATGATTGAAATAGACTTTTCATCACCTGTCGGAATCTTACCAACTTCCTGAATGGCAAGATTCTGGTCAAGATAGTAGATTCCAGTAGAGTCTGTATTGACAACTGCAACTATCTGACCGGGATATGCAAGCACTCCAGCCGCATATGTCTCTAATGCCGCATAACTATCAAATACGGAATTAGAATCAAGAGGAAGGGGATTGCCTCTCTTTATAGAAACTGCTACGTCCCAAAGAGCACCATTAGCCTTCTATGCAAAAAATTCTTCACGTGTCATTTATCCTACCTCCTTAAGCCCTTGAAATATCAAGCGTTGCGCTTCCGGAAGCAGCATCCGCATTTGCGACATACCAAACATCATAAGCCATGCCACCATTAGCCCTTTCAGCTTCAGTCACATAACCATTTGCACCGGGAACATAAACAGTAATCGGTCCGAGCACTGTTTGAGGAGCAGTTGTAGAATGATCCTTAACTGCTGGCTTATATCCCCTACCCGCCGGAGCTGCGAAGAACATCTGTTTCATCTGGGAAACGTTCATTTGAGATTTCCAAGAACCATTAGCAGAATTACCAAGAGCACGAATCTGAGCGCCAGTAATAGCGGTCGGATCGGCAAGAGCATTTGTTCCATTCTTATAACCACAGAACCAAGCTCTGTAACCAGTAAGAGTACCCTTAGTTAAATTAGAGAATGTCTTAGCCTAAATGCGTCCAGCAGGATAATCATTACCAATATTGGTCTTAGGCATAGCGCCCTGAGAACTTTCACAAGAACCAGTGATTGTTAAACTGTCGCCATCCTTAACCTGATAAGTCGTAAAGGTTCCAGAAGTACCAGTCTTATTTTCGCCATTAAATGTTGCCGAGTGGTTAGAGAATGTAACTCCAGTGCTCGGTCCATAGGAATAAGAACCGGGATTGGTTGCAAAGGAGAAATTAAGAGCAACATTCTCACCAACTTCCTTGGCGCCTATATTACTGGAATTCAGAGTAGCAGTCGGTTGAGTTGTAGTTGGATTCTGCTCCTTAGCAAAAAGTCCTGCAAAGAACTCTTTCAGATTCTTACCCGTTGCCGCAACAACTTGACTACCAGAACCCGGAATAGTAACAGTTCCAATAGCTTCTGTGAATGTAAAATCTTCATCAAAATATACATTCGATGCACTATAATTGCCGTCGCACGCTGTCCATGCAGTTCCATTCCAACGATATGCAGTAAATTGGTATCTCTGTGTAGAATCACCGAGCTTATCTGCTGCAATTACAGCTTCCTTTACGATAGCAATATCATGCGTGTTAGGCGTTGCCCCATTAAGAGCAGTGGTTATAGCAGCAGAATGATCGCCGCCCTTAGCAACCTGAGCCTCATAAACATGAGCCTCTTCCCCACCAAAATAAGGAAGATCTTTCCATGCTGTTATGCCATCGCCTATCTTCATTAATATCTTCTTTCCAGCAGTGGTTGCATTGGGATTAAACTCAATACCCACCTCACCTTTCAGAAGAACAGTAGTCTCATTGGCTGTCCAATTCGCAGTACTGTCATTACGAAGAATTATGCGAGTCTTTAATTCAGTTGACATTCGCATTACCTCCATCTATAATTTGTATATCTAAAGCAGGAGAACCGCCACTTAAAAGTTCATAACCACCAATGTCACCCTTATCGGGATTCCACTGATAAAGTGTCTTTTCTTTTTCTGCTTTATAAATCGTATTTACTCTGCCGATACTGGGGAAAGCTCCCACACTATCTGCATTAACTACCTCAGCTTCGCCTATATAAGGAAGATCGTTATAGTTCTTCTCACCATCACCAATCTTAAGCCTGTTTGTATCAAGCTCAAAGCCGGGTTCTCCTTTTGCCAAAAGAGGATTATTCTTTTTCCATACTTCTGCAAGTCCACGACGAAATTGGAAGGTAGTCTTATAAGTAGTTGCCATTAAGTCTCTTCCCCTCCATCATAGATGATATCTCCACCAGAGCTTCCCCCTCCTGAACTACGAGGAACGAGTTTCCACTCTTTCTTACTGTTCAAAATGTAAGAATCGCCGTCATTGATTACATAACAGCGACTGCCCATCGGAGAACGAGAAACATCAATCGCTTCCATATCGCTCTTATCATCACAATTAAAAGTATGGTAAGGTATATTTGTCTATTTACCTATTTTCTTTAAAATAGAAGCCATAATTACCTCCCAAATAAGTTTATTTGGCGCACCCACGCCGCACGAACAATTATCTTTCCAGCTTAAAGTAGAGAAGATTACAACTTTTTATAGAGATTTAAGACAATAAATAAAGCACTCTTGAAATTTCAAGAGTGCTTCAAAATTCAAATTATTTGAATTATTTTGTTATAGAGAACTGTTGCTTTTCCATCAAAGTCAGCGTCGTAATGATAGTGACCAAAATAATGATGACCAAAATCTGCAATTGATTTAATAATTCTGAGGTAGTTTGTGAGGATATCGTGCTCACTATGAAAATGGTTCACTTTTTCTATTTCATGAAGAAGTATATCATCTGCGCAATGGGTAATGAGAAAATCTGCTTTATTATCATGAGCTGCAAGTACCTCAAAGCCATATTCACATTCTGCGCCAGTAGGAAGTTCTTCTTTCCACCAAGACTTCCCCTCTTTCCGACACCATAAATCATGAGATCTTGCACCGCCAAAGGTAAAGAAAGTTTTTCCTTCAATGGTATAATATCCACCACGACATAAATGAAATATAGAGTCAGAAATTTTGTGTACTTTTCCTCCAAATTTATCTACTATGGGATATTTGTAAAGAGCATTGAAATTACAATGATTCCCGTCTACAAATAATGTAGTCCAAGGTTTATTATTATACCAGTTAATTAAATAGTTATCTTTATTATTTCCATACCATATAATCCCAGAGTCACCGCAGATAATTACGATATCATTTTTATTTAATTTTTTTCCTTCCGGGAAATGATGAGATGTGAGTTTCCATAAATCAATATCTCCATGTGTATCCGCGGTAACGTAAATCTTACTCACTTATAATTCCCTCTTTCTTTAATTTTTGTCTTTTAGTCCTTACCGCTAAAGGAGTTCTATTTGGATATTTTACTATAAATTCTTCATTTGTGTGGTTAATTAAATAATTAACTTCTTCTTCCGTCCATTTTTTTCTCGGTACTCCTTTTTGAGTTGGTAGTTTTTTCCAATCTTTAATTTCTAAAAAGATGTTATATTTTCTATCAAGATAAATATCATTATTTTGATAAATATAATTAAGAATTTTTAATGCCTTTTCACCATGTAGCGTAATGTTATAAATATTATCTCTTTTATTTCGATTTATTTTGGGTCTAAAATTTGTAAGACATTCAATTAAATCACAAAATGACTCTTTTAGATTTTCACTTTTAGTAGTTAGATTAACAAATGGTTGGTTTTCCACATTTTTCATACCTATACTACCGTCGCCATCTATAATTCCCCTCCAAAAACTTGGTTCATCATAGTCAAAGTTTGGAGTACCAATATTATTTGTTTTATCTTCTGTTGGAAAACCATTTGAAATTAACCATTCAATTAACTTATTATCTCTGCATTCTAAAATATAAGAATGGTAATTATTCTTAAAGTTAGTATCTCTGAGTCTTTCTCTTTGATTGCACGTATTTAGTTCTTTCTCTATTTTGTTTAAAATATCTTTGTCAGCAAGTTCAATTTCTATCTATTTTGGTTTTCCAAGATTATTATATCTAATCCATCCATCAGTACCAAATAAGCCAAATAAATAACTATAAATTCTAAATTTTCTTTCTTCCATAATAAACTCCTTATTATATATATTAACCACGAAGGTCAATTATAAGTAAAACTTTCATGATTAATTATCATTGACTCGCATCAATATATATATTAAATATTAAATTTTAGTTCTTATACTTATTATTATCTTATTCGGTTTATCAACGTCAAATGAGTCATTAAACCCAAAACTACTCAACAAACGGTCAACATTCTCATATGACTTTTCGAGAATTTCGATTTATTTTCAAGAACTGTTATAGGTTGCATTTCCCAGTACTTCTGAATATAATAATCAAAAGCTCCTGCATCCCAACAGATTCCCATGTCGCCACAAACGATGAGAATATCATCACGTGTAAGAGGCACGTTTGATCGTCTAAAACTCTTTTTCCAAGGTTTTATTTTACCGATATCAATATCACCATGAATATCGCTAACCGGTCACGAAAACTCGTGACATAAAGACCACCTCACTTTCTTTCTTAAGCCGCAATTGAAGTTCTTTTTACTGATCCCACTTATCTATAAAAGCATCAATAGTATCAAGGATATCACTAATAGTGTCATTTACATCCTGTTCATACTCGTCCATAAGGAAATGTTTCTCTTCGTTTTCCATGCGTACCTTACCCGTATATGCCGTCTTAGGATCATCTTCAATCTCTCTCTTCTCCGTTGCTCCTCTTCCTTTTTCCTCCATGTTAGCACAAAGAAGATTATAAACCGCATCTGCATTTCTATGCAGGGCAGGAGTATCCTTCATACGACCAAAATCGTAAGTGAAAATAAAATCTCCAAGGACATCGTCCTCATCATCAAATTCTTTAGCGAGAACTTTAAATATATCTTCTGCTAAATAACTAAACATCGTATCATTCTCAAGTCCATACTCCGTTACCAGCTTTTCATTAGTATCAAACAGTGCATCAATTGCCTTAATCAGTGCTTTAAAATTCTCTCTCTCCATAACTCTTATCTCCTTTTAATTGAATATTTTTTTATGTTCTGATTAAAATATTTTCCTGCGGATTCTGCCTTAATTAATCCTTCAACCTCATGCTTAGGTACCTCAGGATAATCATACTTGCCGCCACTTGTAAATGTAATGGTTAAATTACGAAGGTCTTCATCATAACGAATTTCTCTAATTGCGCTCGATTTTAATTCCTTCTCTATAATCATAACTTTTTACTTTCCTTTCTTAATTTTTCCTCTCTGTTCGGGACTTGAAGGTATAATAATAGGAGTGTCATACTCTTTTTCATAGTTACCGGTTCTTAACTGTCTCATGAGATTATTAATGTACTTTATGTCCCATTTCTTGATTATACGTTCTTCTGCGTTCTTATGTTTCCGTGGCATATTTCTTTTGCCCTCCATCTTATTTTCTATAAATATTATATCATGATTTTAAAGAAAAAGCAAATTTAATTTTTCTTCCATCATTTTACAAGAAAGGAAGAGGAAGCCTTAAAGACTTCCTCTCCTTTTAATCCATAATTCCGAGTTTTTTCATCAGTTCAAAATTAGTATCCTGAAGAACTTCGTTCTCTTGTATAAGGGCTTCGTTTTCCTTTTTTAATGCTCTGTTTTCTTCCACAACTTTATCATTTTCATGATTTAAAGAAAGAAGTCGAGATTTGAGTTCAAAGTTCTCTGACTCTAATTGAGCAATACGCTCTTCAAGTGATGCAAGACGTTCAGCAAGTCGAGTATCTACATCAAGAATCGACCTGACATTTGTTGCATCTGCATCCGCATTGTTTTTCTTTCTCACCGTAACAGCCGTAATCAGTGCCGTAATGACGCCAGAACTAAGGACTGCTGTGAGAATTTGCTACCAATTTGGCATTAGGTTCTCAACTCACTCAATTTATTTTTTATTTGTAGGAAGTGCAGTCCCTACTGTTCAAGGCAAAAGAAATACAATGTACCTTTAATTCCATAAGTATATAAAGGTCTTTTATGAATTATTATTTCTTGAATTGTACTAATGATAAAAAGCTAAAACATTATAATCATTAATGCAGGTAAAATCTATTCTATTAATCGTATACTACGATAGAAGTTTATGACGATAATTAATCCCATCCATGAAATTGTTAGTGCAAGAATGCTACAAATGATAGAGATTCCATCTGTCACGAAAAAGTCATAAGAAAGAAATAACCCTAAAATAATGATACATATATAATAGCCCATATAACCCGCTCGTTGGAATTTGTCGCTGATTGTTCTCTTCACTCAACCGCCTCCAACAATTTGCATTAGCATAAGAAAATCATAATTTTCTTCTGCATATCTCAGTGGTTTTATTTAACTTTTTCTATACTGATTACATATACTTCTTTGAATAAGAAAAATAAGTTGAGTCAATGCGACGATAGGGTTCAGTCCAACTATGAAAATGACGTGCTCTAAAATACATAATGTGAATGGGTAGAATTGATCCATTTTTTACTAATTCTTCAACAGCCGCAATATGTTGCGCTGACGGAGGATAGTTACTCTTACCGGTCTTTTTATTTATTAATCGCGCCGTAGAGAATTGATTTGGCGCAAAGATTACGTCTCTTAAACTCTGATTAAAATAAGCCATTCGGTTCAAAACAACAGACCCAACAGCCAGCTGGCATTCGAAAGAAGAGCCACCACATTCCAGACGTATAATCGTTGCTAAAATGAGTTTTTCTTCTTTAGTTAAATGAATTTTCTCTTTTTCTTTAATTTCTATAATCTTTATTGGAGTCACTGTCATTATGTGTTTCTGAATTAGACTTGAATTCATGTTAATAATTTCTAAACTTTGTATCGGAATTGTCTCTTCTGACTTTACAACAATCACTTGACAGGTTGATAATGCAGCGATAAATAGTAAAGCCTAAAGAATTCTTAACAAATTCTTCATATTTCACCTCTTAAGTCCAATCAATCACTTTTTTATAATGCTCCCAAACAAAGTGATTAATCCTATTAAATATGTCCTCCTTTGACCGCAAAAGTTTATATGGATCTCCTCTAATAATTAAGTGCCGCGAAAGGTCAAATTTGCGGAAAAGTTCTGACATACAGTAAGAAGTAGAATCATCAAGAAAAAGATATGCACGAGGTTGACTGTCACTTAAAAAGTATGAAAGAACATTCTCTGTGAAAGGACGCCAACGGGTTTCTGTTTCTTTTGTGGTTAAATTAGTAGTAAATTCAATAGGAAGAAGAAGAATACCTTGATCTACCCAACGCTGTTTGCAATTGTCACTTTGGTCATATTTAACTCCTGTGTCGGCATAGATCTTCTTATAGAGTTTTAACATTTGTGATGAAGCATCTCCATAGGAAGAGAAGGCATAGCCGTCAGAGAGAACAACTTCAGGATATGGAGCAATATCGGTAATCACTGTATGTATTGCTTCAATATTAGGAAATTGCAAAGAATTAAACCAGTATTCGCGGAGAGGTGCAATTTCCATTGTGCGTGCATCCTTCTCTAAGTCTTCTATTAATTCAATCATATAGGGCTTCTCCAACTCTGTATGGAGCCACTCTTCCCATTGCTTTTGTTTATACATCTTATTCTCCTAAAAGTAAAACCCCAAATGGTCATGACTCATTTGGGGCTTAGGTTAAATACACGACACAGGAACATTCATCTCTCGTCAAACAAAGAGATGAAAGAATGATAATCAATCAATCATTTAGAATTATAAAATAATTTGCTGTATGTGTCGTTAAATTTACAAGACGGCTTTGTTTTCCTAAAATTCAGTAATTTAAAGTAGCAAGAAAAAAGTAAGTTTTGCTGTATCCGTCTTTCATTATAAGTGGGGCTAATGAGATTTGAACTCATTATTTTATCTTGAAACCACGAACCCCATATAAACTGATTTAACAAAAACTTTAGCATGAGTGGATTTAACTCAAGGCTTTCCGTGCACTTACCGTAAAAACTTTTATTCCTAATAATATAGGAACTTCTTCCTTCCGAAGCGTTTTGTATCGCGGAGACGTTGATCAGACGTTAGCTGCCCGCTTTAATCAGTCTAAGTTCCTCACTCTTTCGCAAAAGGCTACATCCGGGCTTGGAACCGGCAATGGCGAGTTTAACTTTTCAAGGGGAGGGAGTGAGGAGAGGTTTCTCACTCCCTAAGCAATTGGAGGTTTCTTTCCTAACCTTCTATAAATATTATAGCATAATTTTAAAAAGAAATCAAATTTAAATTCTTAAGAGTTTAGAATTCTTTCAGAGGGTATAAGAGAATAAAGAAAGAGTTTATCATCAGAATTGAGAGGAGGGAGAGCTTCTTTAACTAAACCCCAAGAGAGGTCAATTACTGACTTGGCTACGAGAAGATAAGGATTAATATGTTCATCTTTAAAGAGTGGATAAGGTTGTTCAATTACAATATCTTTAATGCGGTCAAAGGTTCGTTTAAACACTTGCTCTTTTACCGGCTTATTTAAGATACAGAAGTCGCCTTCAGCCGTAGAATCGCAGAAGAGACGATTATCAGTATCTATTAACTGTGAACAGAAGCCGATATTTTTACAATGTTTTAATTGATAACCAAAAAGAACTGATGTAACCAGTTCACTTTTATAAACGACCGTCGAATTGGTCACATCCTTTGAATCGAACACTCCATAAGAGCAATCTATATCCTTACTTCTCATAATCCAAAGGCTATTAAACACACTTTCAGACTCACTCACATGATGACTATCCTCAATATTAGTACAAGAACTTATATCACTGGAATTATACACATCAGTGGACAATTCAACATAGTCTGAATCGCGGCAAAATGCCGAGTGTTTAATATGATAACAGCCCTGAATGTCATGCGACCAAACGAACTCATGACAATCTTCAATATGCGCATACTTGAGCGCTTTTTCTCTTTCTTCTGGGCTGAGAGGAAGAAAAGTTAAAGCCCAAGCAACATCGGATCGCGGCACTATAACCTTGCCGGCGGCGACATCGTCAACGGTAAAGCCATTGGGATACAGGCGAAGAATCTCTTTTCCGTTTTCACAGGCATGATATTTTTCAAGAAGTTCTTTATCAATTTTGAGACTCATCTGCCGTCACCGCCTTTTCCAGTTTCAAATTAAGAAACTCTACAAATTTATAAAGTTCCTGACCACGTCTCCAGATATCTATGGGAAATTTTTTACCCCGACCTTCTATTCTTACCGCTTCCGGAAAAGAGTCACGAATAAAACGAAGGTAAGTAGGATAATCCATTCCCAAAACGCGACTTGGAGCTAAAGCATAAGAACCACCATCCTTTACTGACATAGGAAAATCATCATAATCAGAAGGAACAATAGTACAAGAGAGGATATCGTTTGGATTTATTGGACGAAAAGTAAAATACTGTTTCATATTTTGAGTTCCTTCCAGAGGACTTTTAAATCCTCTTCTTCCTGTTCTGTCAGTTTAAGAATGTTCGGATTAGCCATATCGGCTTTCGACAAATTATAATTCTGTGCCCAAAGACGAAGCAATGGAAGATCGGGATGCTGAATTTCAACTGCCGCAACTATTTTATAATCCGGGCGGACATATTTTTTTACAGTTGACGGAGATACCCCTAACTCACGTGCAACCTGAGAATAGTTGTGACATTCAACATATCGCTCATTTATTTGTATAACTTGTTCCGAACTTATAGCCTTAGCCATTTATTTTACCTCTCTTAACTTTGTATAAATATTATAGCACAATTTTAAGAGAAAATCAATTTTTAATATCTACACCCTTTCATGATGCGCGCATACCACTGAGGCTCAGATTCCTTAATGGTTTCAAGAGAAAGAGGAAGTTTTTTATCAGGATAACGGCGTATTCCACTCCAATCAAAGAATGTTTCGCCATCAGAAGAAACAACGAAATGTCCCTCAATAGGGTCATAATACATTCTAAGAGAAGGAAAACGATCTATAAGAATAAGGGCAAAGAAGTAACAATTGCCATCAAGCCAGTTAGAATCGTAGGGAAAACGACGATGAATAAAATTAAGAATAGTGTTAGTCATTGGTCTTATTACTCCAGTCTGAACAAATATAAGAAGTAGGAAAATCACAACTCTTTAAAAAACAAAAATGTTGAGTATGATTATTAATTAAAGTAGAACAAGCATAAATACAATTATTGCAACCATTAATATCCATGCCAGTCGGTATGAATATCTCTGCAATTGTTTTATTCTTCTTTTCTTTAACCATTAAATCAGGCTAATATATAATAAGTTCTGCTCCATCACGAATAATATACCCATGTCCCTTACAAGCATGACAAGTGACATAAGTCATATTAATATCAGAAGAATCATCTTTATAAAGATGTGCTTTAACTTCTCCTATTCCATTACAAACTGGACATTTAATTGCAAAGGGTGTCATTATTGTTTTCTTCTGGGTTTTCATCTTCATCTACAAAATTACCAATAAATATCTTAAATTTTACCACTTTCAAGATACCTCTTCCAAATATCAGAACAATCGCGCTCAACAGTTATAGGCTTATAGTCATTTTCACGCGGATAAGATGTAAAGACATGAGTTGGATCAAATTCAAGTTTTTTACAATCGTCCTGTGTAGAACCTTTAAAGCAATTATCGCAATAGCTCTCCACCCAACCAGTTGTTATTATTGTAGCAGGTCTTCCGCAACAGCAACAAACAAATTTACTTACATAACTATAATCATCAATAATGTCATAAACCATTTTAGGTGCACCGAAGTTGTAGCACTTCATCATGCCCCATTTTTCTTTTATCTGTGAAAAACGGAAAGAGTCAAGCTGATCAGCTTTCTTAAGTGGTTCTCTTATATCTTCACACATCTGAAGAAAAAGACGAAACCATCCATCAGGAAGTTCATATTCTCCTCTTATATATTCATAGTCATAATTATCTACAACCTTATTAGTGAATACATTTCGCGGCATAAGGTAAGGCATCCGTTCTATGAGAGCTTTATTTTCTTCTTTAGTCATAAATTAGTCTCCTTCATTCTCATCAATTATATTTCCAACCACCATTATTTCACTCCAAAAACTGTGGACGCGGTCAAGAGGAAGAATATTATTCTCTGTAAATCTAATATAATAAGCTCCTTGAGCAAAATATACTATACCAACACCTATATATGGATTATTAGGATTAGTTATCCAATCACCTTCATAAATCATATTACCACGGTCATCGCTAACTCCAGTATACTGACCAATAGTATGTCCATCAACTGAAACCCAAGCATTTAGAGTATAGTCAAATATCTGAAAACCGTGAAATTTAAGGAAAGAACCATAAACCCATTTACCAGTTTCTTTTGACTTACCACGAAAAATATACTCTCTACTCATCTTGCCTTGCCCCAATCTAATCTCTGACCGCATAACCACTGTTGGCTACTTTAAACGCATTTTCTCAAGTCATAAAAATTTTCCTTTCACCATACAAATTCAGGATGTTCTTTCATAAAAGGCTTAATCACATCTTCAATAGCTTGTTCTGCTACCTCTTTGCTATTAAAGTAAATAACACCATTATACTTGAATACAATATTCCAATAAACATAAAATTCATTATCTTCTATGGATTTTGCGATGAAATATTTCTTACTATTAGGGTCAGTCCAATCATCAACAGCAGCATCATTATCATAAGCATATTTGAGTAATTTTCTGTAAAGAAGTTGATGAAGCGCAACTTGACGAGCAAAATCTATATCCTTAAATGCAAGTCCATTTTCCCTTATAGAAGGATTATTCAGAACTTTATCTACCCCACCCGGTTCAACGATAGTATAAACATAATTTTCTCTTCCAGCAAAAGGATTCTTTTCTTCTGCTGCTTCTTTCTTGAAAGCCTTTATCTGTTCTTCTGTAAGTTTCGACTTCTTACCATTAATAACAATATAATTCTCACTCATAACTTTTATTTCTTCCTTTTTACTAATCTTACATTGGAGGTCTGAGAGGGATTTGAACCCATCGACATCTCGCTTACAAGGCGAGCGCACTACCGTTGTGCTATCAGACCAAAAAGAGCTTATCGCTGTTCTTCAAACTCCATTTAACTATGACTATCAAAGTATAATAACCGGAAGTACAGGGAAATGAAATAAAACCTATACTTTTGTCAACAGTATCAAAGTTGACCATAAATTATATCAAGATTCATAGCACGATAATATAATAATTGGTGGGGGTTAAGGGATTCGAACCCTCAATCCTGTAATAGGCGCTGGATTTTAAGTCCAGAGTGTATCCCAGTTCCACCACACCCCCTTATTTGGTTGCCGGATCCAGAGTTGAACTGGAATCAAGAGTTTATGAGGCTCATATGCTACCTTTACACCATCCGGCGATATTGAAGTGATTCTCTTTCACTTCTGTATAAATATTATATCATAAATTTTTTATATTTTCAAATTTTAATCATTCACAATGAATTCATTAATCCTTGACCTTATATCCTCATCACTTTCACACCAAAGTTCACTAAATTCAATAGAATGAAGAACTCCAAGGAGAGATTTTGCGTTTACTCTCAATCCTTCATTATCACAAAGTACTATCTTGCCGCCAAGGGTTGATGTTATCTTAACAAAGGCAAGTGCATCAGACAATGTATCAATTCTTACTTTTGCTTTCATATATCTTTTCCTCTTTTCAAAGTTAATTTACTTTTTAAGATAAGTTTTGCACCATGCACCGTCGGAGTCGAACAGAATCGGTTTAAGGACTCGAACCTCGCTTTACTTATCAGGACTGCCGTTGTCCCTTTGGTGGAGATAAGGGGGATTGAACCCCTAACTACCTGTTTTAGAGACAGGCGTTCTACCATTTGAACTATATCCCCATAAAAGAGATTGCCTCTTATAATCTCTTCCTACTCAACGCTTAGACATTGTTAATTGGTCTACGTTGCCGTCACCATCGTCCGCTCCTCAGTCCAGACTACTAAAGACAATCTCATTCTATTTGAAGACCCACTAAACTTTCGCTGCACACCTATCTGTATCTCACCAGACAGTTTAGTCTCTTCAAGATATGCAATTATTCTATTGAGTTTACCGGAGTTATCGTATCCGTAGAATTATAACGTCAAAAATTCTGTCTGATAGGTTTCAGCACCTCGGAGGATATATCATTTCACCTTTCCATAGAAGTTGTCTCTTCTCAGAATTTTCAATGTATGCAAGGAGCCTTCAGCCATAGGAGCAGCTCCCGGTTCAAAAGTCTAACGATATTTGACCCAGTAATTTAAACTTGGGAAGTCTTAAATCACTGTATTTTCTTACCGCCTATATTCCCATCTGCATACATAGTTCTTAATTGGCTGGGGTAGCTGGATTTGAACCAGCGTATGCAACAGTCAAAGTGTTGTGCCTTACCGCTTGGCGACACCCCAGTATTTACAAGACACATTCACCTATTTATTGCTTTACCATTAAGCTATCTGCCCAGCCGAAGCCAAGCAGAATTGGAATCGAACCAATATTGCACAATATTAGAATATTAATTATTGATTGCTGTATGTGTCTTTAAAATTTATTTCTTATAACCAACCGCATCAAACATCGGCGCATACTTCTTAATTCTCTTATGCGTCACAATGCCGATACAAGTTTCTTTACCATTCTTTTCTTTAATGTAAATATGCGCCTTATCTGTTGTAACTGCACTTCGTCCTCTTGGATTAGTCAATCTTTTAGCACAGTTTTCAATCTGTTTCATATCCAAAGTGTTCAGTTCAATACGACTTTCACTTCCGACAATCGCAAATATCGGCATATTATTTTTGAGTTCTGGTTGAGTGTCAATGATATTTCCGCACCATTTGATTGAATACTCCTCATGAATATCTGTAATAATCAAGTGGCTTTTAATCATTACATTATCAATCATTCTTAACCCTCATTCCATTAAAGAAATCTAAAACGCCATTATCAATCTGTTTAGTTTCTATATCTTCCGATCGCGGCGCTGGCTTTGACTTATAACCCGGATGCTGTTCTTTCCAGCAACTAAGAAAATGTTTCTGTATATTTTCTTCGTTCTTAAACCCTCTATTACAAGTTGGACAGATATACATAATTCTCTTTTCCGAGAGCAATGAAATAAACCACTTCATTGCTCTCTCTTAACTTTCTATAATTATTATACCACGATTTTATTATTTTTTCAAATTTTAAAATTCTACATACGGTTTAATCACTCTATAACGAGGACAATCAAGAGTGTTCTTACAAAGCTCCCAAGCTGAATGACCAAGATTTGCAATAACAAACTTAAATGCCGATGCTGAATTACCAGAGATAAACAAGGTGCTCTCGTCAAGAGTAAGGAATGTACTCTGTCTTGCCGCAACCTGAAGAAATACAAGTTGAGGAAGAATATAACCACACTCTGCAAAACGGATTCTCATAATCTTAAGGAAGTCGAGTCTTGAACCACCCATTGCAAAATTATCAATCTCTGAATCTGAAATAACTATGAGAGCTTTAGGAAGATCTTCCTGTGGTACAGAGTTGTCGACACAAGTTTTAAGAATAAGCTCAAATGCTTTCTCAAGATTGGTAGAGAAACCCATACCAGCTCTTTTAACTTTCCTAACCTTTATTGCAACAGAATCAGTTTCCTTTATTTGTATAAATGAAGGATTAGAGGAAAAAGTCATGTACTGATTATGGAATGCACCTTTATTCCTTTCTGCAAAATATAAACCAAGACCAATGGATGATGCAAGGGGCTGACCAAACATGGAACCACTGATATCAACCATACAAAGAACGTTATCCTTAGAACCATTAAGATAATCAGGAAGTGCCTTCCACTGAGCTTCAAGAACTTCATCTACGCCTCTTACTTTCTCATCATATAGATATTTGTAAACAATGTCATAAGGATAAACTGCGCCGGCGTTAATCTTCTTTTCACCGGTACTCACTTTATTCAAATAATCTGCAAATCTCTCCCCGTCGTTTCTCTTAAATGCTTCCTTATAATTCTTCATAGCCTGTGATGGCACTGCTTCATAATTAATTGAACCCCATTTCTTGTGAGACATATTAACTTCTGTAACCTTAAGCCATTCACGAAGTTTGCTAACAAACTGTCTATACTGCTTCTCTGTAAGATCAAGTTTCTTTGCGGTTAATTTACCAAGGCGACGAGTTTCAGCACTTGAAGCATTGACGGATTTAAGCCATTTTGCAAGAAGAGAACAAGGCTGAGAAGTTCTCCAAGCAATTCTATCTCTATCAAACTGTTCTTTCATATAAAGCCACATAGCATCTTCTGAATCAGTTCCAATAAGACTATAAAGAGCATCAAAACGATTAAACTCTCCAATATATTTTATATTCTGATTCATTGTTTCCGGATCAATCTTAGCAAGCTCATTTATGAGTATATTAAAGATTCTCCTCTCACCAAGACCTTCCCTTATATCACCTGCATAGAAGACCATTTTAAGAGCAAGAGTGGAATCATATGCATATGCTTCTCTAAACATAGCACGAATCTCATCCTCTCTTCTTCCTCTCATACCACCTATCTGACCAAAGAGAGTAAGAACAGGATTGCTCAACTCTGAATATGCAATAGCTCCATTTTCCGTAACTTTCTTTATGCTTTCGTTCTTTATCGACCTGCTTAATTTATTCATTATGAATCACCTTTCCTCAAGATAATGTTCTTTGTTTTCTTTTGTATAAATATTATACCATAAAATTAATGTAAAATCAATTTTTAATCTGTTGCGGCGCGGGATAAAATAGAATAATCAATTCTCTTCCTTTTTAAATACGCGCCCGCGCCTACGCCCGCACGTGGATACCATAAAATAAGACTAAAGTCAAGTTTCAATAATTAAAATTTCTTTCTATTTTCTATTAATTTAAAATTTGATTTTCTTTTCAAAACATGATATAATATATATACAGTCGAAAGATTGTAGGGGGCGTATAGGATTCAAATAACCTAACCTATACGTAACAGAACCTCAAATGAGGGGCGGTAATCGTGAGATCCGTGGCAACTGGTAATACTTCAAGTGGCTCCGGCGGAATGTCCAAGCTAAATGAAATCCAGTAACTTAGATTCGTGACAGGAACTCTAAGATAGATGCAAAATTATCCCGCATCACTTTATACGTATGAATTAAATAGGGCACAATTGAATAAAGCACAATAGTTATGTCCAGTGAAAGAGATGGGCTTTTATAGTTATGCTTTCTTTTGGAATTTGCTCTTCAACCTTCAAGTTTTGGGGGTGTGAAGGGGGCTGGCTCTGCTTAAGTTTCCTACGGAATGTTTATGGAAATAGATAAAATGAAATTTAATATAATACATTTAAGATTCAAAAGTAATTGTTCTTTTGAATCTTTTTATTATGCTTACTCCTTTGCGGCATAGGTGTTAATGGGATAGAATTAAGATAAACCTTCTTTATCATTTCCACTATTAGTAGACTATATTCTCGCGGCGCCGCGTCACCAAGTATCCTTTGTTTTTGTACCGTCTTAAATTGAAAATTAAAAAGTTGAATTTTAATGAGATTTATGATATAATTAAGTATAAGAAAAAATGAAAAGGAGAAGAAAATGAACGTTAAGATTTATACAGATGGAGCTTGCAGCTCTAATGGTAAGGAAAATGCTAAAGCTGGCTGGGCTTACGTAATTCTGGATTCAGATGATAAAATTATTAGAGAAGCCTCTGGCAGCATTGAGAATGGAACAAATAATATAGGCGAGTTGAGAGCAATTATTGAAGCAATGGCTTATTGTAGAAATCATGACTTTGATTCAATTGAGTTTTTCTGTGATTCTGCTTATTGCGTTAATGGTATAACTGATTGGATGTTCAATTGGAAAAAGTATAACTGGTGGCGCAATGAGAAGCAGACGACAGAGTTAAAAAATAGAACAATGTGGATTGAGCTTGATACACTTATCGATAGAAAGAAAATGAAGTTTAACAAAGTAAAAGGACATAGCGACGTTTCTTGGAACATTTACGTTGATAAGCTCGCCGTAGCCCAGACTAAGTGAGGTATAAATATGGAAGAAATACAATTTGAATTTAAAGGAAAAGAAAATAAACAGATTACTGACATTGAAAGAGCAAATGCCATAATGTCTTTTATTGCTAATCGCGCACTTCCTTTCGATGATTCTAAATATAATAAAGTGGTGTTTGAAATTTATGATCTTCCTGAGAGTCAAGTCGCATGGAATTTAGCAGCTATTCTTGCAAATTATAAGAGTGTTAGATTTTATGTAAGAAAAGTTGGGAAACCGCGATTTTGGAAAAAACATAAGGACATATTCGCCGTTTCAGATAAGAAATTTAAAAAACTCTGGACAGATAACAATGTATTAAAATGGGACGCAATTTCTACCTGTGATGATGACAATATCTATGGAATAACTCCTGTACCGCAGATTTTTTATGGTCTTTCAAGTGAAACTATAAAGGATATTGCGGAAAAGCTCTATGGTTGGTCAGATAATAGGAGAGAATTTAAGAAAACCCATAAGACCATTCGTATGAAGAAGGTGAAAAAGTGAAATACATTTACACCATTAGCGGCAGGTAGTTCAATGGCAAAGATACTTTTGCCCAATTCTTAAAGTGCGAATTTGAGAATGAAGGCAAGAAAGTCTGCATTGTCCATTATGCCGACTATCTTAAGAGTATTGCAAGTCTCTATTATAACTGGAATGGTGAGAAAGATGAGAAAGGAAGATCACTGCTTCAGAGACTTGGTACAGATAAAGTAAGAGAGAAGAGTCCTAACTACTGGGTTGATATAGTAAAATCTCTCATTGAAACAGTTCTTTGGGATGACTTTGATGTCTTTCTTATTCCCGATGCACGTTTTCCTAATGAAATAACGTGCTGGATTGGTACAGGTGAAGAAATAATTTTTAATAGTATTCAGGTGATCCGCGACAATGCTCCAACAATACTCACTGAAAGTCAGGCAGCACATCCTTCAGAAACAGCACTTGAAGGCTTCGAATTCGATTGGGTCGTACAGAATAAGAGTTTCGACTCTCTTAGAGAAAGCGCAAAATATATAATTAAACAGGATAAGGTGGATGAAAATGGCAACTGAAAATCTTGGAAAAATAAATGGTTTTGATTTTCTTAATATGGAAGCACAGAAATATTGGAGTATGCCCTCTTCATATGATATGAATAAGAAGAAAGATACTGTCAACAACATCATCTATTCGAATGAATATGTAGCATCAGAAAAAAGAGATGGCTACTGGCAGCTTGTTGTGAAAGATGATGAGAAGAACGTTTTTATGAGAGCACGCTCTGCTGGCGTAAACGGTTGGGTTTGCAAACAGGATTGGCTTCCTCAATTAAGTGATTTCTTTGAAGCTCTCCCTCGCGGTACAGTACTCGTATGTGAAGTCTATATACCCGGCGGAACATCTAAAACAATCACAACTATTCTCGGATGTACAAAAGAAAGAGCAATAAAGAGACAGGAAGATAACAAGTATCTGCGGCTTTCGGTCTTTGATGTCCTCTGTTGGCATGGAATGGCTCTTTATGATAAGCCGATAGTTGAGCGCATTAAGTATCTTGATCAGGTGCGCGCAATTAATCATCCCTATGTTGACGTTGTTGATTACTGGTATACACCTGATGAAATCCACTCCCACTGGCTTGAAATACTTGCCGCTGGAGGTGAGGGTGTTGTTCTTACCCGTAAAGATAACCACTATGAATTTGGAAAGAGAACGGCAAGACATACACTGAAACTCAAGAAAGAATTAAATGAAACAGTAGATGTATTCCTTACTGGTCGTTGGAAAGAACCGACTAAACTGTACACTGGTAAAGATGTCGAAAACTGGAATTATTGGTATGATGAACTAAAAGAAGAGCGCATTGAAGGAAGTGCAATGTTTAATCGTGTAGATAACAGTTCTCTTACCCCTGTCACTCGTCTCTGGTTCTATAACATGGCAGGTGCTGTTGAAATAGCTATGATGATTAATGGTGAACCTACACCTGTTGGTTGGATTTCTGGTGTGAGTGATGATATTCGAGCTGATATAGTTGAAAATCCTGATAAATATAAAGGCATGGTTCTCGAACTTCAGGCTATGGAAATTGATAAAACTGGTAAAGTGCCGACTTTTAGACACGCAAGAGTAATTAATTGGAGAGTAGATAAGTCTTGGAAAGACTGTGACTATATTGGAGAGTAAGGGCGAGCAGAGAGTTCGCGAAATATTAGAGCAGGAAAGGTTCCACTTCATTCAGGAGTATTCCTTTCCTGACCTTCATTCATATAAAGGGAAAGCTCTACGATTTGATTTTGCAGTTTTTAATGGTGATTCTGTGGCAGCGTGTATTGAGGTTCAAGGTAGACAGCATTTTGAGTATGTGCCACATTTCTCCAAGAATAAAATCCTTTGGCAATATGCAAGAGAGAGGGATTTACAGAAAGCTCAATATTGTCTTGTCCATAAAATTCCTCTTTATTCAATTCCCTACTGTGATATTGAACTCTTAAACTCATCTGAAGATATTTTTCGTCCTCTTTATTGCGTGAAGCGAAAGTGGAATATTTATAACTTATATCAGGAGTGAAAGGAAGTGAATATAGTAGTCATAATTTAGGGAATAATACTTTTAGTCATTGCAATTGGTGAAACAATCCTTGCGACTAAACTTGGATAGTATAAGAAATAGCAAGACGAAAGAATTCAATGTAAGGAAAAACTAAATGAACTAAGAGAAGAGGTTGATGAAAAGGAATCTTATCTCCTTACTCTTACCAATAAAACTTTTGAAATAGAAGATAAATGCCGTATTGCTGAATCTTCTTATAATCAAATCAACCTTGAAAGACGCAAAATTGAAGAGCAAGTCAATGCCGCGATAGAATAGAAGAAAAGAGAAGCCGCAGTTGCAGATGAATTTACTTTCTATCGCATTCATCTTTCTTCTTCCGATATTGCCGATATAGCTTATATTGAGTCAATTCTTGATAAAGTAGAGAATAAACAGATTCTTGCAAAACTTATCTGGGAAACTTATATTGCGGCACCGACAAAAGACCTCCTAAACCGCATAGTAGGAAGTTCTAAGATTTCAGGAATCTATAAAATAACAAACATAAAGAATGGCATGACCTATATTGGACAGAGTGTAGATGTTGCTAAGAGAATTACTGAACACGTTAAGGGTTCTCTCGGCATTGCTTCAATTGCTGATCAAAAAGTACATCATGCTATGAGAGAAGAAGGTGTTCAGAATTGGACTTTTGAACTCCTTCTTGAATGTCCAAAAGAAGAATTAAATGAACAAGAACGTTATTTCATTAAGCTCTATAAGAGTAACGAATGGGGCTATAATGGAACGAGAGGAAACAAATGAATTTTAGTGATGAACAAATAAAAATAATAGAAGCGCCCATAGATGAAAAAAGCATTGTCATCGCAGCTTAGGCGGCAGGTAAGACAGCTGTGCTTACAGAGAGGGTTCGCTATCTTCTAAGACATGGTATGGAACCGAATAAAATGGTTTGCCTTACTTTTACAAATAATGCCGCAGATGAAATGCGCTTTCGTCTTGCTGATGATTTTAAGGACGGACTCTTTATCGGCACAATACATTCTTATGCCAATTATTTACTCCAAGCAGGCGGCTATGAAACTAATGAGTGTATTGCAAACGAAGAATTTGATGAACTTTTTGATATGGTTATGGAGCATCCGGAAGTAATTAAACCCATAGATTATCTTCTCTGTGATGAAAGCCAAGATTTAAATGAACATCAGTATATCTTTATAACAACACTTATAGATCCGAAGGCTTGTCTTTTCGTCGGAGATTGTCGTCAGAGTATTTATGGTTTCAATGGGGCTGATCCTAAACTTCTTGAAAAGATGATGTATGATGATGACTATGTAATTTATGAACTTACACAGAACTATCGTAATGGTAAGGTTATTCTTGAATATAGTAATCGTATTGCTAATAAAATGAGAAGTGTAAAAGCAGAACCTATGAAATGTATGAGAGAAAGAGATGGAAGTGTAAGGGCAATTAAAAATGCCGATATCTTCACGGTACTCTCGATGGATCCAGATTGGAAAAAGTGGGCGATTTTGTGTAGGTCAAATAAGAAAGTCGATTCCATTATGAGGGCTTTAAAGGCTCGTGGTATTCCTTGTATAACATTTAAGCAGGCGGCAAATAATCTCACTGACTTAAAAGAAAAAATAGATTCAAACGCCATCAAAGTTTTGACTATACATTCAGCGAAGGGACTTCAGTTTGATAATGTTATGGTCTTTGGTATGCGTTTTGCTACGAAGGATGAGGAAGAAATGAGAGTAAATTACGTTGCCGTTACCCGTGCGCGCAATGAGTTATATCTGGTGGCTGAAAGATGAATAAATTAAGTTGTGCATATTGTAAATACTTTGAAGAATGTAAAGAGAATGTTTACATAAAAAATAAAGAATGTTCCAAATTTGAATTAAATAAAATCTATTAGAAGTTGGAACAGGACAAGAAAAACTAAGAAAAAGGGAAGAGAAAAACTCTTCCCTCTTTTTGTTAATTACCAAAATCATCAATATGGGTATAGGGAGCTATAATTAAAATTTGTTTTTTATGTTCTTTTGTGATATAATTATATTAGAAAAAGGAATAAAGGAGGCTGAAAAGTTTGAGTGAATATGGAATAAATGATATAGAGTCCTTGAGCTTTCGCGAGGGAATTAGGCAAAGGATTCAGATGTACTTAGGCTCAAATGATATGGCTGGTGTTTATGCCGGTATACAGGAAATAATATCAAATAGTGTCGATGAGTACTACATGGGTTATGGTGATGAAATTAGAGTAAGTTTAAACGGAAATGAAGTAACCGTAAGCGATAGAGCCAGAGGCGTGCCTTTTGGAATTAAGCCAGACGGTTCTAATGTTCTCGTTGATATTTATTCTAAATCTCACACTGGTGGAAAGTTTAATGATAAGGTCTACCGTAGTGTTGTGGGTCTCAATGGCACGGGAGCTAAAGCAACGTGTCTTTCTTCATCGCATTTCAAGATCAAATCAGTTCGTGATGGTAAAGCTGCGACCGCGATATTTGAAGAAGGTAATCTAATCTCCTATGAAGAAACAGAGTGTAATGAGCATTCTGGTACTACTGTAACCTTTACTCCTGATGAGAAAGTTTTTACTCTTGAACCTATAAATATTGATTTTAATTATCTTTGTACAATGTGTAAAAACATTTCCTATCTTACAAAGGGGTTAAAGTTCATAGTCAGCAATGGGAAAGAAGAAAAAATATTCTTTACAAAAAACGGTATTTATGATCTTGTACTTGATGAAGCAGAAAAGAAATTACATCAAGTACCAGCATACTTTGTTTATACAGAAGGCGATCTCTCTTGCGAGGTTGCTCTTCTTTGGACAGAAGGTAAAGAAAAGTCTTTTGTATTTACCAACGGAGCGCAGCAAGAAGCTGGCGGCACAAGTCTCACGGGTGTAAAGAAAGCTCTTACAAGATTTTTCAAGACAAGACTTAAGGGCGAAGTTGCAGGTGAAGTTATAAGAAATGGACTCGTTTACGCTGTTTCTTGTAAGTTACCAAACCCTTCATTTTCTAATCAGACCAAAACCAAGATTAATTCTCCTGAACTTGATGGTCTGGCGCAGAAAACAACAACTAATGCACTTATTGAATTTGAGAAAAAGAATCCTAAAGAATTCAAGACTATTGTTGACCTTATTGGTAAGATGAGAAAAGCAGAACAAGCGGCAGAAAAAGCTAAAGCTGCAATTCTGCGTTCAAATAAAGACATTGAGAATACAGTTAAGAGGAAAGTATTTGCATCAGATAAGTTAAAGGATGCTCGTAAGTTAGGACAGTCAGCCACTCTCTATATTGTAGAAGGGGACAGCGCACTCAATTCCATGGCTCAGGGTAGAGATGTCAATTCTGATGGTCTTCTCGCTATAAGGGGTAAGATAGTCAATGCACTTTCAAATCCTCTTGATAAAGTTATGGAGAATGAAGAAGTTAAACTTATTTGTTCTGCACTTGGAGTAACGCCCAATAACTATAAAGCTGGGAAGTTAAGATATGGTCGAGTAGTTTTTGCTACCGATGCAGATAGTGATGGAAGTCATATTTGTCTCTTGCTTCTTTCCTTAGTTAATACACTCTTCCCTGAAATGTTAAATGAGCACAGAATTTTTAGGCTTGATGCCCCAACCCATCTGGTTAAAACAAAAACAGGAAAGACATTCTACTACTATGGCGTAGATGACTTTAAGAAGAACCATACTGCAGGCGATGTAGTACTGTTGAAAGGCTTAGGAGAACTCTCCGCTGACCAAGTTCGTGATAGTCTTTTTGGAAAGAATCAAAGACTTACGCCCTTTAATTGGACAGTTGATGCAGATATACTCCTTAATCAGCTCATGGGTGAAGATTCAGACTTCCGTCGTGATTACCTATTTGAAAAAGTTGATTTTACTACAATTGTTGAATAAGAAAGGAGAATAAAATGGAAACAAACAAAATACTTGAAGATTATTTTACCAATTACGCCGCGGCAGTTGCACAGTCGAGAGCACTCGTTTCCGTAGAGGATGGACTTAAACCGTCTCTTAGAAAGGGAATGTATGCTAATTATACTGACGGATGGGTGGCGCCCAAGAAAACTGGAAAGTTTTTAAAGCTAATTGGTTCAGCGAGTAGATTCTGCTGGCATGGCGATGCATCAACCTTTGGTCTCTTGATAAGAGCCTCGAAACCATGGGCAATGCGCTATCCCCTTTACGAGGCTCAGGGATCTATGGGCACTCTAATGTCTCCTGATTCACACGCCGCGCCGCGATATGTTGAAGGAAGAATAGCTCCTCTTGGTGCACTTCTCTTCAAAAATCTCGATAAAGGCATCATTGATGAATGGTGTGATAATTATGATAATACAGAAAAGTATCCCATATCTCTTCCATCTATGGGGTTCTGGAATCTTTGTAATGGTTGTTCAGGTATTGGTATCGGTTTGAGTTCAAGTATTCCCAGTATGAATCTTAGAGAAATGAATACTGCTCTCATTGCTATGCTTTGGAATCGTCCTTATGAACTCCCTATGCCCGACTTTCCCACTGGCGGCATTCTGCTTAATAGTGATGAAGTTAAGCAGGCTCTTCTTGTTGGTAAGGGTGCGGCTTGTAAGATAAGAGGAAGAATGCAGTATGAGAAGAAGGAGAATAAGATTATAGTAACTGAAGTTCCTTATGCAACTTATACAAATACAATCTGCAAGGAACTTGAAGAACTTGAAGCAGATGAAAATAACGGCATTGATAGTCATAATGACGGAACTGGTAAGAATGTCGATATCGAAATTTATCTGAAGAAAAATACCGATCCGGATAAGGTTATTGAACTTCTTTATGCAAAAACTTCTCTTCAGAATACCTTTGGAATTAATCTTATCATGCTTGAAAATGGAAGAAAACCTAAACTCTATTCTCTTCCAGAAGCCATGAGAGCGCATCTTAATTATGAGATTCTTATGTATAGAAGAAGTTTTGAACATGATAAGGAAATTGCGGAAAAAAGAGTTCATATTCTCGATGGTTATATTACTGCTTGTGCCCATATTGAAGAAGTAATTGAAACCATTAAAACAAGTAAGGATAAAATAGATGCCGCCAAACGTCTTGTTAAGAATTTTGATGTAGATGCAATTCAGGCAGAGGCAATTCTTAAACTTACCCTTGCTCGCATTGCTTCTCTTGAAGTTCAAAAGTTTATTAAAGAAAGAGAAGAACTTCTTAAAGAGATTGAACATATTACTCAAATACTGAATACTAAAGAACTGCTCTATAAGGAAGTAGAAAAAGGACTTCAGGATGTTATGGACAAATTCGGAGATGATCGCCGTACAGAACTGCGTAATGAGATTGTTATATCTGAAAAGCTCTATTATTTTACCAAGTCTGGAAAAGTTTATTTGAACGTTCCAAAGAATGAAGAAGTTCTCGCTATCTATGACCGTGAAGATGACTATCTCGGCATCTCCAAAAACGGCACAATCTATCGCTATACTGGTGATGTCATTAGAGCTAAGAAAATTTTCCCGATTAAAGATGATGACTCTATAATCGCGGTTTACCCTTATAAGAAGGATTTCTTTATCACACTTCTTGACAATGAAGGACACTTTAGATGCAAGGAAGTCTCTTCTCTTGGACCGAAACAGACCTCTGTTGCTCTTTCCAATATCACCTACTGTGGTTATTCTATGGAAAGAACAACAAAACAAAACTATCACAGACTCTGCGGTGCTAAAATAAAAAATTGATTTTCTATTAAAAATATGGTATAATATTTATACAAGATAAGGAGAGGAAAACTCCAAGTCTAAGATAAAAATTAAAATAACAGGAGATAATACAATGGCAAAGTTAACAGAAAAAGGAAAGAAAGTTCTGGATTATGTAAGAGAGCATGACAATGGAGATGGAGTCCTCCTCACCGATATCGCGGAAGGAACTGGTCTTTCGGTTAGGGCAGTCGGTCCGATTGTCTGGACATCTCTCAAGGAGAAAAAGGATGGAAGTCGTCCGGCACTTGTAACATATGAGAAGAGAGATAGCGGTAATAATGATGGTAAGACAATTGGTTATGTTCACATTACGACAGCTGGTGCTGAATGGGTTGATACTGAGGACGAAGTCGAGATAGCAGAGTAAAAATAAGTTAAAAGAACAAATTAAACTAAATTAAACTAAAAGGAGAATAAAGTATATGGTAAACGAAATGAGAAATTATGCAATAGTTGAAGGAATTCTGTCTGAAATCGGTATCGAAAAGGCAAGTTTTACTGATAAGAAAACTGGAAATCTTGTTGCTTGTATTCGTGGCGATTTAAAAATCAGGGTTAATATGCCGATAGTAAGTGGTGGAGAAGTTAAGGAACTTGAAGTTCCTGTTCGTTTCTTTACTAAGCAGTATACGAATTCTGGTGCTGAACATCCCGGATATACTGGTCTTATGAATATAATTGAGCATGGCAAATCTATTGCGGCGGTTGGTCTTGAGCAGGCTGATGCAGTCCGTATAACCGGTTGTAAAATAGCAATGCAGGAGTATTATACTGCTGATGGACGTTTTATGACTTTCCCTTCAATTAATGGTTCTTTCGTTACAGTAATCAAGAAAGAGGACATGGAACCGAAGGCTAAGGCAGAAGTTGAGATTGTTGTTCAGCAGTTTAAGGATGTTGTCGATAAGGAAGGTCTTGAGACTGGCGAACTTCAGATAATCGGTGCTCACGTCGGATATGGTGAATATACTGATCTGATTCCGTTTACAACTTCTAATCCTAAGTATATTGCAGCAATCAGAGCACAGTATTCTGAGGGCGATTCAATGAAGATAGTTGCAGCTCTGAACTTCTCTTCTCGTACTGAAAAGTTCTATGAGGAAGTTGCCATTGGTGATCCGATTGAGAGAACTCGTACAGTTAATGTAAGCGATCTTGTCATTGCTTCTATCGCCCCGGCAGAGGCAATGGTGAATGATATAAATGAGGCTGAGCTTCGCGAGTGTCTGAAGAAGAGAGATGCAAGAATTGCGGCTCTTAAGGATAAGGCAAGTCAGAAGAAAGCAGCAGCTCCCATTGCAGCTAAGGCTAAGGCAGCAGAATCTAAGGTTGACCTTGGATTTTAATTGAGGTGATTGTGAATGGCTATACTGAATTTACTTGATTTACAGCCTACCACAATTTCAAGGGATCTGCGGGATAAATATATCCTCCTTTATGGTCCCGCGAAGTGCGGTAAGACAAGTTTTTAGGCGCAGATCCCTAATAACCTTATCTTTTGTTTTGAGAAAGGCGTAAACTTCCTTCCGGGCGTCTTTGCAGTAGATGTACCGAAATGGGTTGAATTTAAAGCTCTTCTTAAGCAGTTAGAGAAGGATGAAATTAAGCAAAAATTTAAGACAGTAACAATTGATACTGTTTCTCTTGCTTACGATCTTTGTACTCAGTACATTTGTTCGCAGAATAACGTGAAGACACTCGGAGATATCGCCTATGGCAAGGGCTACGCGCTCGTTAAAGATGAATTCACTAACTCCCTTCGTCAGATTTCAATGCTTGGTTACGGTATTGTGCTTATAACTCATGCAAAAGTCAAAAATGTTAAGATTGATGATGATACTACCGTTGAAATTGCAAGTCCTAACATTCCCGATAGAGCACAAGATGTTGTAAATGCTCTTGTTGACATTATTGGTTATATCGATGTGTCTTATGAAAACGGTACAGCAACTCGTACTCTTGTAACAAGAGGTACACCTAACATCGTTGCAGGTTCACGACTCAAATATCTGGCGCCGCGTATACCTTTCGGTTATGATGAACTCATTAATGCGATTGGTGAAGCGATTGAAAAGCAGGCAAAGATTGATGGTGCAAAAGTTGTCGATAAAGGTACTATGCAGAAAGTTATTGAAAAGCGTCCTTTTGAAGAAACTCTCGCTGAAGCAAAGGAACTTTGGACTAAACTTGTTAGTGAAGGTAAGGCAGAAGTGGTTATGGCTGAAGTTGAAAGTCTTTTTGGTGAACCTATGAAATTATCTGAGATACCTGAATCTAAACAGGATATTTTTGAAGTATTGATAGAAGATATGCGGTCAATGTAAATTAATACGGAAAGGAAAATGAGATGAATTGTAAGGGATTCATCTCATTTTTTGATTTTTTTCTAATTTTGTGATATAATATATATAGAAAAGAATTTAAAAGAAAGGCGGTGGACATATGGAAATTAAAAAGTATCACTGTCGTGATTGCAAAAAGGTTATTATTGCAGATCCTGAACTGAAGGGAAAAGAATGGTTTGAACGAAGCCGCGGTTATTACTATTGTAAGGACTGCTATGAGAAGTTTAAACAGATGGGTTATAGGGCTAAAGGTAATGATGATGATTATTTAGATAGGATTATTTATATAATTACACATGACCTAAAACAAGAATATAACTTTTTTCAGATTAAAACACAATATAGACAGTATCTTGAAAGTGGACTAACCGGAAAAGGTATTTATCTTTCTTTTGTTTATTATTTTGTTCTTATGAAAAATGAGTTTGAGCCGAAGTATGGCATTGGAATAATTAAATGTATTTATTCTAATGCTCAATCTTATTGGGAAGAAGTTGCCACGAGAGATATGAAGATTATTGAACAAACTCTTGCTTGGGAAAAGGCAAGGAAAAATGCACCAAAAGCAACAAAAAAGAGAAAAAGAAAAACTTTTCTTGACATGGAAGATGGTGAAGATTAATGCCTAATTTTCAGACGGAGCAACTTCTTCTACTTCATTATATTAAAAATATAATGCGGCTTGCGTCCAAAGAATGGCGAGTAGAAACAAGTGACTTTCATAAGCCTGAATATGCCGCAATTTATAAAGCATTAAAGACAATTCTTGCAACCGGAAAAACAATTTCAAATAATGGTCAAGTAACTTCTCCTTCTGATAAAGACCTTATTATGTGTATCGCAGAGCATAATTATATTCCGGGCTTTGAGATAAAAAATTAGGGGTGGATTACTGATTTATATGAGACAGTAAGTTTAACTGATAGTTTTGAGTACGTTTTTGCTGATTTTAAAAGACAGTCACTTGTTGAAAAACTTGTTAAATATGGACTTGATCCTAAGAATTTTTATGTCAATCCTAATGATAATTTAGATAATAAAGTCTTAAAGCCTGAATTTGCAGGTCTTGGCGCCTCAGATATACTGGATTCAATTAAAGCAGATATAGCTCTTATAGGTGGAGAATTCTCAAGAAAAGGAACAAGTGATGTTCAATCCGCTTTTGATAATCTTGAAAGTTTGTTAAATGAAACAGCAGAAACCCCAGAGGTTGGCCCTCCATTACAAGGAGATCTTTTTAATGCTATTCTTGGTGGTGCTATTTCTTCAAGACTATGCATCCGATCTGCATCATCGGGTCTTGGTAAAACTCGTACTTCCGTAGGTGATGCTTGTTTATTAGCTTTCCCTCTTCGATATGACTGGAAGTTAAAAAAATGGATAAAAGATGGTAGAAGTGAAAAAGTTTGCCTTATCATAACTGAGCAAAGTATGGAAGAAGTTCAGATGATGATGCTTGCATATCTTAGTGGGGTAAATGAAGCTGCAATAAAAAGAAATACTTGGTCACAGGAACAGAAAAGAATAGTTTATCAAGCTCTTAAAGTAGTTGAAACATTTCGGGATAACTTAACAATTATTCGAGTTCCCAATCCTTCTATTTCACTTCTTGATAGTGTTATCCGTGAACAGGTAATATTGAAGAAAATAAAGTATGTATTCTATGATTATGTATTTGTATCACCTTCACTTCTCGGAGAATTTAGAGGACAAAATCTTCGTAATGATGAGATTCTTCTTATGTTTTCTGATGCACTTAAAAAACTTGCAGTTGATCTTGACATCTTCATTATGACAAGTACGCAAGTTAATGCAAAAGCTGATGATAATAAAGACGTAAGAAATGAAGCAACACTTGCGGGTTCACGAGCAATAATTAATAAAGCAGACTTTGGCTGTGTTATGGCACGACCTACAAAAGAAGAATTAGTTGCAATATCGAGTTTGTGTGAAACAGAAAAAATTAAATGGGAAGCAGAGCATATAGAACCATTTCAAATGCCAAATTGTGTCACTGATATATATAAAAATCGTGGCGGAGCAGATACACAGATGCGAATTTGGTCATATCTTGATTTGGGGACAATGAAAAGACATGATTATTTTGTGACTGATAGTAGAAATGAAGGAAAAACACCGACTATTTGTCCAGACTATGATATCCCCTTTGAAGAAGAAGATATAGAAAAACTTGACTTATGTGAAAAGGAGTTAAATAACCAATGATAGATAGAGTTTAGATAAGAGAACGCTTAACTCCCGAAGATATCATTCATCTTATGAATCTCCTTGGCGCAACTCAATATACAGATAAGGGAAACTATTTACAGTTTAAGACCATCTGTCATAATGAAGACGAAGACAATGCGGGTTTCAATTTAAGCTATTATAAGGATAATCATCGTTTCTATTGTTTCTCAAATTGTCATAGTATGGATATTTTTGAGTTAGTAAAGAAGCGTTGGACATTGCTTGAACTCAAAGAAGATACTCATTTTGAAAATATCGCCTATTGGGTCATGAATCATACAAAAATGGACTTAGACGATAGTTATAAAATAGAGTCAGGCGGATTTAAGAATGCTTTCACTAAAAAAGATTTTGCTGAACCAACACAAGAAATTATCTTACCCGAAAAGAAAGCAACCGTATTAGAAAGTTTCTCAAATTATCATTGTATTGAATGGTTAAGAGACGGCATATCTGATGAAGCAATGGATCATTATAATATCAAGTATAGTCCGAGTAGAAACGCCGTCATTATTCCCCATTATGACATTCATGGTCGTCTTGTTGGAATTCGTCGAAGAGTATTAAATCCTGAAGAAGAAAAAGATGGTAAGTATAAACCAATTTTTATTGAAAATGTCAGTTATTCGCATCCTCTCGGTTATAATCTTTATGGTTTAAATCTTGTAAAAGATGCAATCATTCGCCGCAAAAAGGTATTTGTTGCAGAAGGAGAAAAATCAGCGCTTCAGGCTTACACAATGTATGGAAAAGATAATATTGTTGTTGCAGCGTGTGGTAGTAGAATAAATAAATGGCAAGTTAACTTATTAACAAAATATTGCCATCCCGAAGAAATTATCATTGCCTTTGATAAAGGTCTTGATTATGACATGATAGAAGGACTGTGTAGAAAGTATAAGGGTTACTGTAACTTCTCCTATCTCTGGGATTATACAGGAAACTTAATGAAAGATAAACAATCACCATTTGATTGTGGAAAAGAAATATTAGAAAAACTTATAAAAGGAAGAGTGAGAATCAAATGAATATAAAATTAAAATATGAGGTGAGAGCGCCTTATGCAGAAAATCTGATTAAGCAGCGTGGTATTGCAGATGTAGAACATTTCTTGCATCCCAGTGAAGAGGATTTACAGGCACCGGGCTTTCTTGGTGCAACTGAATGTTCTAAAGCGGTAGAAGCTATCGAGAGTAATGTTGGAAAAAGAGCAATGACAATCGTCGACAGCGATTAGGACGGACAGTGTTCTTCCGCAATCTTACTTTCTTATCTGAAACTACATTATCCAGATTGGCATATAGATTATTTTATTCATCACGGAAAAGAACATGGTCTTGAGGACATTGTTCTCGATCCTCTCCTTGATTTAAGTGACTATGACCTTGTCTTTCTTCCGGATGCCGGCTCAAACGATGATATCTATTTCAATGAATATAGTGATGTCCAGTTTATTATACTCGATCACCATATTCGTTCTATTGCGGCACCGCCTCCCAGTAATGCAATCATAATTAATAATCAGATGGCTAAGGAATATAAGAATAAAGCACTTAGCGGTGCAGGTGTCACTTGGCAGTTCTGTCGCTATTTCGATAATGCAAAAGGAACTGATTATGCAAGTCGTTTTACAGATTTGGCGGCAGTAGCGATTATCGGTGATGTCATGGATATCACTACTCCTGAAAACCGCTATATAATTCATAAAGGTATTGAAGAAATTACTTCGAGCATTTATAGAAACAAATTTATTCGACTTCTCTATAATAATGCTGCATTTTCTATTGGCGATACTCTAACTCCTATTGGTATTGCATTCTATATAGTTCCTATGATTAATTCTATGTGTCGTACTGGTACTTATGATGAAAAAGAGAGAATGTTTAAAGCTCTTATTACACCTGATGAAATGGTTGAATGTCATAAGAGAGGTGTGGAAAAAGGAACACAGATTGCCGTAGCTTCTGAATCTGTCCGTGAATGTTCTAATGCGAAGGCAAGACAGAAGAGAGCACAGACCCAAATGGCAGAACTTTGTGCTCAGCAGATTCTTGAAAATGACCTTACAAACAATAAGATTATTACAATTATACTTGATGAAAATTTTGATTCAATGCCGTCAGAGATGAATGGTTTAACTGCAACAAAAATAGCAAATGATTATGGACATCCTACTCTTATAGGGCGTATTGGTCATGATGGTTGTTTGCGTGGCTCGATAAGGGGTCTTTCTACTATTGATATGCCACCCTTTAAAGACTTCCTCCAGAGTTCTGGTATGTTTACTATGCTTGAAGGACATCAACTGGCTTAGGGTTTTGCAATTCCTTATAATCGTCTCTCTTCTTTCATCTCTTGGTCTAACGAACAGTTAAAAGATGTTAATATGGATTCCAAGACTTGGATGGTCGATTTTAAAAAGAATGCGGACGATCCTACTCTTCCTTCTCTTATTCAAGATATGGCAGAGCTTAAATCTTGTTGGGGTCAGGGATTTCCAGAAGCTCTCATTGCAGTTGATAATATTTGCGCAAGAAGAAGCGATATTGTAGTCATGGGTAAACTCGGTGATACAGTAAAAATAACCTGTAATGGTATTGCATATATGTTCTTTAAAAGAACTCCTGAACAAGTTAAAGAACTTACACAGTATGCTGCGGCTCGTCTTAAATTAGTTGGTAAGGCTAATCTAAATGTTTATTATAATAGGATTACACCGCAGATATTTGTGGATGATTATGAGATTGAAGATGATGCTCTTGCATTCTAAAAATTGAAAAATAATTAAATTTATGATATAATATATATAGAAAGATAAAGAAAGGAATCTCTCAATAACATGACATTATGATTAGGTAAAGTTGTGGTATTGAGAGATTTTATATTAGTAGAAAGGTGATGCTAATGAATAATACAAGGTATTGCGGGAGCCTTCACAATCATACGGAAGACTCTAACATTCGCTTGAGAGACAGCACCAATAGAGCAGAAGAACTGATAAACTATGCAGGTGAACTTGGACACAAGGTCATAGGTATTACAGAGCATGAGTTTATTGGCAACTGGGTTAAGATAGAGAAAATAAGTGAAAAAGTAAAAGAAAAGTATCCTGATCTTAAAATTATTAGAGGAAATGAGATATATCTTTGCCGTAATGGATTAAATCATGATAATTTTGAAAGAGGTAAAGATAAATATTATCATTTTATTCTTTTAGCTCTTGATGAAATTGGGGCAAAGCAGATTATGGAAATCTCTACACGTGCATGGAGAAGAAGCTATATGGCTTATGGTATGCGTAGAGTTCCCACTTATTATCAGGATTTATTTGATATTGTTGCGCCCAATCAAGGTCATGTAATAGGAAGTAGTGCCTGTTTGGGAGGTGCTCTCCCGACCCAGATACTCAGAGGAACGTCTGAAGAAAAACTTGGGCTTTGGATAAAACAAATGGATTCAATTTTTGGTCATGGAAACTTTTATCTTGAAATGCAGCCCAGTGAAAATAAAGAACAGATTATAGTAAACAAAAAGCTGTTAGAGTTTAGTAAGCAATATGACGTTAAATATATCATTACAACAGATAGTCATTATCTAAAAAAAGAAGATAGAATAATTCATAAAACCTATCTTAAGGCGCAATCTGGCGAGCGCGAGATTGATGATTTCTATGCAACAACTTATCTTATGGGAGATGAAGAAATAAGATCATTTTTCCCTTATTTTACAGAAGAAGAATTAAGAAAGGGTTATGATACAATAGAAGAAATAGGCAATAAAGCAAAAGATTATTCTATCCGTAAGCCTCTTCAGATTCCTACCTTGAAATGGAAAGAATATAAAATAGAGGGTGATATGGAATTTTGGTATGAAAAAATTCCTTATCTTAAAACTTTTTCTCAATCAGATTATATTGGCGACAGAGAATTGGTTAAAGCAATTATAGAAGGCATAAATTCTCATCCTGATTTACAGAATCAAAAAGCCTATGATGAAATAAACTCAAATCTTAATATGACTTGGATTTCTTCAAATGTTAATAAGGCACACTGGTCAGCATATTTCCTTAATCTTCAGAACATTATAGATTTATGTTGGGAAGCCGGTTCATTAGTTGGACCGGGACGAGGATCAGGTGTTGGGTTTATTCTTCTTTATGTCTTAGGTATTACACAGATCAATCCTTTAAGAGAGACAACAAAATGTTTTAGTTGGCGTTTTCTTAATCCTGAGAGAGTTAGCCCGCTTGATGTAGATTTTGATATTGAGGGTGGTCGGCGTAATAATGTTTTATCAATGTTCCGGCAGTATTATGGAGATGATAGAGTTGCAAATGTTGCTACATTCAGAACTGAGAAGTCTAAATCTGCAATATTAACAGCTTGTCGCGGCTTGGGAGTAGATTCGGATACCGCACAGTATCTTGCTTCATTAATTCCTTCTGATCGAGGACAAATTCGTACTCTTAAACAGTGTATGTATGGCGATGATGAAAATGGCTGGATTCCTATAAAAGCATTTGTTCAAGAAATGACAAATAATTATCCAGATGTTTGGAAGGTTGCAAGTAATATTGAGGGATTAATCTGCGGTAGTGGAGTTCATTAGGGCGGAGTAATCTTTGTAGATGAGCCTTTTACAGAGTCAACAGCTTTAATGAGAGCGCCTGATGGTACAATATGTACACAGTTTGAACTTCATGATTGTGAAGCGTGCAGTCTTATAAAATATGATGCACTGTCTGTTGAAGCAATGGATAAGATTCATGTTTGTCTCGACCTTCTTTGTGATTATGGATATATAGAGAGAAAAAGCAGTTTACGTGAAACATACGAAACCTACTTGGGCATCTATAATATAGAGCGAAAAGATAAGGCAATGTGGGAACTTGTTTGGAATCACAAGATTAATTCTCTTTTTCAGTTTGAAGGTAGAACTGGATTAATTGGAATAGATCAGTTAAAGCCTACTTCGGTTGATGACTTAGCGATCCTTAATTCTACTATACGCCTTATGAGTCAGGAGAAAGGCGGAGAAATGCCGACAGAAAAGCTGGCACGCTTTAAGAAAAATAGACAGGAATGGGAAGATGAAATGAATAAATTTCATCTTACAGAGGAAGAAAAAAGAACGCTTGAACCTGTTCTTGGTATGAGTTATGGACTTTGTATCGCGCAGGAACAATTTATGGAGCTTGTACAACTTCCAGAACTTGGAGAGTTTTCACTGACTTGGGCAGATAAACTTCGTAAATCCATTTAGAAGAAAAAGCCTGCTGAGTACAATAAGTTGACAGAAGAATTCTTTAAAGTAACTTCTGAGAAAGGAATAAATCAAGAATTTGCTCACTATGTATGGGACGTTCTCATTGCCATGAGTCGTGGGTATGGATTCAACCAATCTCACACATTAGCTTATAGTCTCGTTGCACTTCAAGAAATGAATTTAGCCTATAAATATCCTATAATTTTTTGGAATTGCGCTTGTCTTATAACTGATGCTGGTGGTGACGCAATTGAGCAAATAGAAAATGAAGAAGAAGAAGAAGAAATAGAATATATAAACGAAGTTGAAAATTTTGAAGATGAACAAGAAGATGAAGATGACGAAGAAGATGAAAACATAAGTAAGAAGAAAAAAGAAGAAAAGAAAAAAGCTAAAACAAATAATTATGGTAAGATTGCTTCTGCAATTGGAAAAATGATTCAGGAAGGTATTAAAGTAGCTCCGCCGAATATTAACAAATCATCTTACACCTTTTCACCAGATGTTAAGAATAATAAAATCCTGTATGGGATGTCTGGCATTTTGAAGATTGGTGAAGAATTAGTGCAAAAGATTATTGATAATCGTCCCTATACTTCAATTGACGATTTTCTTTCAAAAGTTAAAGTAAACAAAACCCAGTTAGTTAACCTAATCAAATGTGGAGCATTCGATGAATTCGGTGACCGTCGTTCGATTATGTATGATTATCTTGGCGAAGAAGCAGGCGTTAAAAAGAAATTAACTTTACAGAATGTCGGAACTCTCATAAATTATAAACTTTTACCTGAAGAACTTGATTTTGAACGTCGTATCTTTAATTATAATAAATATCTAAGGAAATTAAAGAATAAAGAAACAGATAGAATTGAATTTGATGATGTGGCAATGGAATTCTACGAGAAAAACTTTGATCTCGACTTAACGAAAGTAGAAGATGGAATTTGTTCAATCGCGGCAAGTACTTGGAAAAAGATTTATGATTCTTATATGGCAAATGTGAAGAAGTATATCGTTGCAAATCATGATGAACTTTTAAAGAAACTTAATGACATTCTGATAAAAGAAATCATAAAGAAATATGCCTCTGGAACAACAGACAAGTGGAGCATGGATAGTGTCTGCTTCTATCAGGATCATCATGAACTTGAATATGCGGATCTTCTCTCTCTCGGAGTTGAAGACTTCTGGTCATTACCTGAGCAGCCGCAGATAGCTTCGAGCTTTAAAGCAAAAGACGGTCATATCATTAACTTATTTAAACTGACTTCAATCGCGGGCACAGTAATAGATAAAGATAAGTTAAAAAGTCAGATTACACTGCTTACAACAAATGGAGTAGTTATAGTTCAGGCTTATGGAGTTATGCAACAGTATGATAAACAGATTAGTGAAGTTGGAGCAGATGGTAAAAAGCATATTATTGAGCATTCGTGGTTTCAAAGAGGTACTAAGTTAATCGTCAATGGTATGAGACGCGGCGAAAATATCTTCGTTGCTAAGAAGTACGGGAAAGACCCGAATAAACATCATTTTATTCTTATAAAAGAAATCAATGAGGATGGATCCGTAGAACTTCAAACAGAAAGAACGGAGGTGAATGCCGAGTGAGTATTATCGGCTTACTTTGACTGGGATTTAACTCGATGGCGTTCATAGACCATCTTCAACCTTGAACTCATGAAACTTGCTGCATTCCATAAGAAAAATCATGATATAGTTGAAATGGAAAAGAAGTTTAGTTCAGATAAATGCACGAAAGTCTATATAAGAAAAGATTATGAGGACTTCGAGTATCCTAAGTATATTGTTGAAGATCCAAAAGTTGAATGGGGAGGGTATGCACCTAATAACGGAGTGTATGCCCCTCTTCCTCCAGAAATAGAAAGATGTGTTGCTGATACTTCAATCTATAATTGTATGGAACGCTTCTATGATCGCGGCGGTGAAACGTTAAGTCTTTATAAAAAGATGAAAAGAAGCATTCATTTTCGATTTTAGACGACTGAAGATTTGAGCTTTTTAGGATGGGACAAGCAGACCAAAAAAGACTCTGAACATATGCTCTGTTATATGAATCATGATAAAGAAATCACTTCTGTGAAAGATTCATTAGATAATCTAAGAGGTTTAATGGTGAAAGCAAACAGAAGGTGTTATTTCGGTTTTAAATTTCCCATTAGAGTCACGACTTCACAAGCTCTTGAAGATTGGGGTAGCTTACCGAAAATGAGAGGACTTTGCAATATTGATATGCTAACTCTCATGCCAGACGAATCTTTTATCTTCCTCTCTCCCTATCGTCAACAGCTTACCTATCGAATAACGAATCAATACTGGACTCATGATTCTTTTATTGCGGCGCTTCCACAGATTTTGCTTCAAGCTGTATTTTTATAGAATTATGATGTTAAGATTTTACTTAAATTAGAGAATGATTTTCTGGTAGAACCTGAATGGCGACAGTATTAGGAAATGTTTAATTTTTATATCGCAAACTATATTTATCATCGCACAAGATATACTTACTGTCCGTTTATCTTCTGTAAGTATTCTTATGATAACCTTTATCGTGATGAGAAGATTAATCTGTTCAGGTTTATCAAAGATCAGTCGGAAGAACTCTTCTGGTATATGTATGGTGTAGAAGATGTAAGACCAGAAAACGGCATACTTAAGCCGCAGTTTTATACGACAAAAGAAAAAATTTTAGGAGGTCAGACAAATGGCTACTTTCACAGGAAAGGAAATAAAGGAAAAAATCAACCAGAACAACTTAGCTATGCAGAAATTGTTTAGCCCGAATACGTTTATCTTGAATGAAGAAATACAAAAGCTAAGAGAAGAAAACGCTGCATTACAAACCATCTGTCCGCATGAGTTTGAATCTGGTTATTGTAAATATTGTGGAGTGAGAGAAAATGGTTAAACTTTATACATTGCCGACGTGCCCTCGATGCTCGGTAGTTAAAAAGAAGTTAGATGAGGCGCATATTGATTATGAAGTATGCGAAGATGAAAAAGAAATGGAAGAAAAGGGTATAGATCTCCTTCCGGCAATGGAAGCTGGTTAGGACGAGGAAAGAATGGATTTTGCCGCGATTCTTGCATTTATAAAAGCTCATAATGAAGAAGGTGATAATAGATGAATATAGGAATAAAGCTCAATAAGAACTTTACAACTGCATTCAATAAGATGCTGGCTGAATATGGAGAAGATATGGCAAGACTGAATGGTTTTGCAGATTCTCAGCTTAGCTACACGGACTTCATAGATAATTTTTTATAGAAAGATACGGTTGCAGATTCTTCCATAGATGGTTCAGCTAATGTAAGTCAAAAGGATATTGTTACACTTCTCACCGAAATGCCGAAGCCGCATATGAAGTTACTGGCTTATCATAAAATTTACTGTGAACTGAATGAGAAATATGGTTTTAAGACAGCTAATGCAGCACTTCGTGCACTGTGGGATGGGCATCTTTACCTACATGATGGAGATACATCAACGTTTAAACACTATTGTTACAAAGGTGACAGTATGTTAACTACTCTCTACGAAGGAAAACGATACTATGTTACACTCGCTGAACTTTATGAATTAGTAAAAGAAGAAGAAAAATATGATCCTACAATATTTCAAGTTGCAAAATTCCCCAAGAATTTAAAAGTGCTTGATTGTAAAGACGGAGAAAAAACATGGACAGAAGTTAAGCGAATCGTAAAACATAAAAATGAACATCCTATGCGTTTTATTAAACTTGGCAATGGACTGTCTCAAATTGTTACAGAAGACCATCCAGTTATTACAGAGCGTGGAGATATTGCTGCAAAAGACGTTACTCTTGAAGATAAAATATATACGTTAAATACAGCTGAAGAAATAGAAGTAGAGAAAAAAGACCTTTATACTAAAGACTTTGGTTGGATTGTAGGATTATGTTTAGCAGAGGCATCTGCTTTACCTTCTGAAGTTCTTTTAAAACAGTCAGAGCCATTACCGAGACAAAAATTAATATCCTTATTAGAAAAATTAGAAATGCCTTACACTTTTAGTACCGATAATCGTATTTATTTTAGAGTAAGCGAATATGAAAAGATTATTGAAACAATGCTTGCACATTGTACTTCTTAGAATAAAAAACTCCCAATTGATTATATGTCCTATCCTGATGAATTCATGGATGGGGTGGTTGCAGGGTTAATTGATGGCGATGGTACAATAGACGGATATTAGAATCGACATTGTCAAATCAGAATAGCCTCAGAAGAACTTTGCCATCAAATTTCTCATTATTTAAGTAAAAAAGGCATTTGGTGCAGTGATCGTATTCCATTCTTATATCAATCATCTAAAAGTTTTAAATCAAATCTTCCTCTATTTGGTATTGGATTTACTCTTACCAATGAAGATTATTTCTTAAGCATTGGTAGTGTAAAAATTAATTCTCGTTATATTCCGCTTAAAAGAAGAGGCAATTATAGTAATAAAAAATATACTTATAATTATGGTTGGGTGTCAGTAATTGAAAATACAGTTTATATAGATAAATGTGAAGAAGTTTATGATATAACAACAGAATCAGGTCATTTTATATGTAATGATATGGTTTCTCATAATTGTTACGCTTACGATCTTAAAGACCTCGTAGAGAAAGGACTTTTCTTTATAGATAACTTTAATGCTGAACCTCCTAAACACGCGGATACATTCATTGATTTTGTTAAGGAGTACATTTCTTATGCTTGTAATAGAAGCTCAGGAGCCGTCGGTTTACCTAATTTAATTCCCTACCTTTATTATTTTTGTAGTAGAGATAAGCAAAAAGGTTATTGTGGAGACTATGAAAGATATTGTAAGCAGCAAATTCAACGTTTTGTATATGCCGTTAACCAACCCTTTCTTCGTAATTCGTCTCAATCAGCTTTTACCAATGTTTCATTCTTTGATCATGAATATTTAATAGCACTTTTTGGTGGCGCTACATTCCCTGATGGTTCTCTTATGATTGATGAGATTGAAAACATTATGGAATTTCAAAAGCTCTTTCTCACTATTATCTCTGAAATTCGTTCTCAGAATATGTTTACTTATCCGGTTGAAACGATCTCACTTCTTCGAAAAAATGGAAAATTTGCAGATGAAGAATTTGCTCGTTGGGCTTGTGAACATAATAGAAAATGGTGCGACAGCAACTTCTATATTGATGATTCCGTAAGTTCACTCTCGAACTGTTGTCGTTTGCGTAGTGACATTTCTGAACTCTATTTCAACAGTATAGGCGGTACAGCCCTCTCTGTTGGTTCTGTTAAAGTAAGTACAATTAACCTTGCGCGACTGGCTCTTGAAAATAAAACTGAAAATGAGTACCTTCTCGCCCTTAAAGAAATGTCTGAACTTAATCTCAAAATACTTGATGTAGTGCGACATATAATTAAGAGAAATGTTGAAAAAGGGCTTCTTAAAAATTTCTCTTATGGACTGGTGGATTTCGCTCATCTTTACTCTACCCAAGGTATGTAATAATGCCTAATATTATTTTTCCAGCTCATCACTGGGGTCACAAGGGTGGCTAACGGGGAAACCTTAACTATTATGTTAAATAAAAGGCAATCCCGTGGGAGGTTATATGATGAAAAAAGATATTTATATTATAAAAAACGATATTAACGATAAAATTTACGTTGGACAGAGCGTAAATGCTTTTGATAGATTTTCTAAGCATATTAGCGAGGCTCTTCATGGAAAAGACAATATGCTGATTCATAAAGCCATAAAAAAATATGGAAGAGAGCATTTTACTTGTGTTATCCTTGAATCTCAAATAGAAAACTATGATGAAAGAGAACAATACTGGATAAAAAAACTTGATACCTTAACTCCCAATGGTTATAATATTGCTATTGGAGGACAAGGAACGGGAAATGGAACAAATAGTGTTAATTCTCTTATTAAAAGTGAAGATGTATTAAATCAAATTCGAGAAAAATTAAAAGAAGATACAATGTCAATGGCTAAAATAGCAGAGATGTTTAATGTAACTCAAGCTGTTATTACTGGTATTAACACTGGAACTTATTATTTTGATAGCGAAATACAATACCCTATTAGAGAATCAAAAAAATATTCTGAGGAAAAATGTAAACAATTGGTTTATAGCTTGAGGTATGAACTTGACAAAAGCATAGCTCAAATTGCTCAAGAGTATCAAATTGATTACTCTCAATTATTAGAAATAAATCAAGGGAAGATTCATAGAATGGAATGGATAAAGGACTATCCCATCCGAAAATCAAAAGAAGTACGAGTTATAGAAGTTGTTGATAATATAATCGATGACTTACTTAATTCAACCTTAAAACAAAAAGAAATTGCCGCCAAGTATAATGTATCAGCTATGACCGTCAGTTATATTAATACCGGAAAGAAATATAGAAGAGAAAATCTAAATTATCCATTAAGAGGGCAACAAGTTAAGGGCGGTTTTACTTGTTTATCTCCAGATTTGGTACAAACTATTAGAAAAGAATTAGCAGAAACAAATCGTTCAATGAACCTCATAGGAGAAGAATATGAAGTTCCTCCCCGTACTGTCGCGGGAATAAATGATGGTTCTATAAAAAAATATCGTGATAATAATCTTAAATATCCTATTCGGAAAAAATAATCCCTGTATCGACTATCCCCGTGTAGGGGAGTAGGGCTGTTATTGATACGCAGCTCGAAATGATAATAGTGCTATCAAGGGGTAGCATTAAGAGATAGTCAGTACTTATAGAAATATAAGATAATACGGTTATAGGTGTATATGAAACTCTCAAAACTTTTGGTTATACAAGAGAAGATGAGTTCAATCATGTATATTATACAAAAGAAGCAGAAGAATTTGGCAAGAAAATATTCGATACTATACACGCTGTTGCTAATGCTTTTAAAATCGGTAAAGATTACATGATTAACTGCGAAGCTGTTCCTTAGGAGACAGCCGCAGCAAAGCTGATGAAGAAAGATGAATTCTTCTTTCCTGATACAGTTGTTAAGGATCTTCCTCTTTATGGTAATCAGTTCCTTCCACTTGGAATTAAAGCAACATTAGCAGAACGTACTCGTGTAGCCGCAATGTTTGATAGCTTCTGCAATGGTGGGTCAATTTTACACATAAATCTCGCTGCTCCATTTTCTACAAAAGAAAAAGCGTGGGATATGTTAAATTGGGTAGCAGATCAAGGAGTCACTTACTTTGCATTTAATCCGCGGATTCAGGCTTGTGCTAAAAATCATGGTTATTATGGAAAAATCTGCCCAGTTTGTGGTGGAAAAACTGTTACAGAGTACACAAGGATAGTCGGATTTTTTGTAAGCGTGCGAACTTACTCTGAAGAAAGAAAAAAAGAATACGCTCTGCGTCAGTGGGAAGGAGAAGAAAAATGATTTTAAAAGGAATTGAAGCGGAGAACTTTGAAAATTATAAAGTTCCCGCTCTCTTCCTCGCATTTCCTAAATGTACATTTAAATGCGAGAAAGAAGCAGGATGTAAAATGTGTCAGAATAGTCAATTAGTACATGAATCAAATTTAGAATGTACAGCTGATGCAATAATTACTCTTTATATAAATGATCCGCTTAGTAAAGCAGTTGTATGCGGTGGTCTGGAACCGCTGGACTCTTTAGATGAACTCATACCATTTATAATGGAATTTCGTTATTACTCACCAGATCCAATAGTTATTTATACTGGATACACAGAAGAAGAAGTTGAACAAATGGAGTATTTAGACTCAAAACTTCTCAAACTTTTAAGTCATTATGAGAATATTATAATTAAATTTGGTCGTTATGTTCCAAATCAAAAAAAGCATTTTGATGAAATCCTTGGAGTTGAGCTTGCAAGTCCTAATCAGTATGCTAAAGTGATAGGAGAAGAGTTAAATGTGAGGTCTTAGAAGTGAAGTTTGAACACGTTATATACTATGATATTGGAATGCCATTTGATGAAATTTATGCAATGCATGAACAACTAACTCAAACGCATGGCAACAATTTTCTTTTTCTTCCTTCGCTTTGTCAATATAAAGAGTTTAATCTTGAAGAAATGGAACAAGTCTATGAAATGATGGGAAAAATACTGGAGGAAGCAAAGAATGATAATAAAAAGATTGCCGAACACTGATAACATAATCGCAGCACTGAGAGCTAATGATAACTATTGCCCATGTCGGCGAGTAAAAAATGCTGATACTAAATGTATGTGCAAGGAGTTTAGAGAACAAGAGGAAGGAGTATGCCATTGCGGTCTTTACGAAAAAATTAAAGAAAAAGAAGATAAAGTTTGATTTTTTAAATAAAATATGTTATAATAAAGAAAATGAGATAAGGAAATAAAGGAAGATGAGGGAAATGAAAATACAAGAAGCGATTGAAAATTTGAAATATCTTATAAGTGATAATTGCACTGACAATCAAATGGATTTTGTTGAAGAAATCGAAATGGCAATAAATGCACTTGAAAAACAAATACCACAAAAACCTATTGAAGATGGTTATTATGGTTTGCCTTGCGTTTGTCCTTATTGCGGTCAAGCACTCGATTTTATCAGCCACCCAACCGAGAAAGGCAGTGATGAATAATGTTCTTGTATAACCCTATCGGAAAGACACTTGCAGAGGTACACAAAGATTGTGGCGGTAATATAAGTGGTTATTCTATATTTGTTTTGCAAGACAAATATGACACAATAGGAAAACCACTTGATGAGGATTTTTCAATCGGTTTAATTTTGAAAAAGCACCCACAATATGCGAATTGCAAGGTCAAATATGAAAATGATTTTTATGGCACAACTGTGTTGAGAGTAGAAAAAGGCGGTGAGGGGTGATGACTGAATTGTTACCTTGTCCGTTTTGTGGGAGTACAGACCTTACATATGACGGATATTGGTGTTGTAGTTTCAACGGATTTTACGTTAGATGCTTAAATTGCGATGCGTCGGCTACTCCAAAAGGAACAAAAAGAGCCGCAAGAAAGGCTTGGAACACACGCACACCAAAAGAAAGAGGTGCAGACAAGACGAAAATCACTTGTTTGAATTGCAAACACCTTATATTTTCCGATATGTATGGAGAATGTAATAAACAATTAAAAATAGTCAATCCGAGCGACACTTGCGAATATGCAGAGCCAAAAGAAAGAGGTGGGGAGAAGTGAAAATAATTTATAACACAATAGCGGTTTTATTTTGCATTTTAACTCTTGGATTTGTTGATTTGAATATCAAATATTCAGACAAAACACAATTCAAATGGGTTGGCTGGATAAGCAGAATTATACAAGGCGGTGATTAAGTGGAGAACATAGAGAAGTGCGAATATTATGACGAAAAATTGGATTGTTGCAAGTATTTTAGCGATTGGACACAGCCTATGCCTGTATT
>ERZ779737.183-NODE-183-length-64289-cov-17.971277_pt1 | contig 64289 bp, 50 predicted proteins | sample MGYA00511889_ERZ779737 | MGnify/ENA primary metagenome ERZ779737 (study PRJEB29588, sample SAMEA2163575) | human gut metagenome | biome: human gut; feature: human-associated habitat; material: faeces | place: Denmark | collected 2008/2010 ... | reverse complement strand
CCGTAATTTTCCTATGATACAAAAGCCCTCCGGCAGGATCGCACATTTCTTTCCCCGAGGCGGACGGTACGCCAAAAAAGAAAAATAAGAACAATATGGCACGGAAAAGTGCCGCTTCGGAGGAAAAACATGAATAAGAAAATCATAATCAGAAAAGAGAACAAAGAAGATTACAGACAGACGGAGGAAATGACAAGGAGGGCATTCTGGAACATCCATGAGCCGGGATGCAACGAGCATTTTCTGGTGCACAAGCTGAGAGGGTCGGAGGATTATCTCCCCGGGCTTTCCAGAGTGGCGGAGCTTGACGGCAGGATCGTGGGAGCGATCTTTTATTCCAAGGCACAGGTGAAAAACAATGACCGGACATATGAGGTGGTTACGTTCGGCCCGCTGTGCGTGGATCCCATGTATCAGTCCCTTCATGTGGGCGGACAGCTTCTGCGCGAGACCGTTGCGCTTGCAAGGGAGGCGGGATACCCGGGAATCATTATTTTCGGCGAGCCGGATTACTATCCCCGCTTCGGGTTTGTGGCCTGCGACCGCTATGGGATCGAGACGGCGGACGGTAATAGCTTTCCCGCCTTTATGGCGCTTGCGCTGGACGAGAAGGCGTTTGCGGACATCAAGGGCAGATTTTATGAGTCCGGGGTCTTTGCACAGTGCGAAGATGCCGGGGAGCTTGCGGCCTTTGACGCGCAGTTTCCCTTTTATCCGAAACTGAAGCTCTCCTGCCAGTGGCTTCATAAGGAGCGGCTGGGACGGATCTGCAATGTGCAGAAGAACCTGTTTACAATATCCTACTGGGAGAAGGAGCTGCCCGCAAGGTGCAAGGGCAACTTTTACTATGACGACAGGACATATCCCATTGTGGGGGACTATGTGACCTTTGACTATCAGCCGGACGGCATATCCCGCATCAGGGAGGTGTGCGAGAGAAGAAGCATCCTGAAGCGTCCTTTTCCGTCGGATCACAGCGCAAGAAACGGCCTGGAGCAGGAGATGGTGGCAAACGTGGACATCTGCTTTATCGTCTGCTCCCTGAACGGCAATTTCAATGCAAACCGGATTGTAAGGTATATCACCGCCGCCAGACAGGGAAATGTCACACCCGTGGTGGTGCTGACAAAGGCAGATCTGTGTGATGATGCGGAGCATTTTAAGGAGGAAGTGAGAGCCGCGGCAGGAGCGGTGGATGTGTGCGCGGTGAGCGCAGTCACGGGAGAGGGACTGGAGCAGCTTGCCCCCTACCTGACGCCGGGGACGACGATCGCGTTTTTAGGCTCCTCCGGCGTTGGAAAATCCACGCTGACAAATGCACTCCTTGGTGAGGAGATCATGCAGACCGGGGAGATCCGCAAGGAAGATGCAAGAGGAAGACATACCACCACCACAAGGCAGCTCCTCGTGTCGGAAAACGGTGTGGTCATTGTGGACACGCCGGGTATGCGGGAGATCGGAATGTGTGACGCGGGAGAGGGCATGGAGGAGACGTTTGCGGATATTGCAGAGTTAGAACAGTGCTGTAAGTTCAGGGACTGCAAGCACCGGACGGAGCCCGGCTGCGCCGTTAAGGCGGCAATCGCGGACGGCACCCTTTCAGAGGAACGCTTCCGCCTGTACCTAAGCCTGAAACAGGAGGGTGAGAGAAATTTTGACCGCAAGGCGGTGTCCATGAAACGGAAACAGATCAAGAAATACGGAAAGTAAAGAAAAAGCTCCCTGCCGCGGAAAATGCGGCGGGGAGCTTTTGTGTCAGCACACGACGAAGCCCTTGGATTTCAGACAGGATTCCACTTCCTCGGTTCCCTCGGTGTGAAGGATCATAACGGGCATGGAGGAATCGCGGTTGAAGGACAGGTAGGTGTAGTCCACATTGATGTTGCTCTCAATCAGGGCAGTCAGCAGTGTGTTCAGGGCGCCGGGCTTGTCCTCGGTCTCCACGGCGATCACATCTGTCAGACGGCAGAGATAGCCTTTTTCGGTCAGCTTCCGGGAAGCCTTGACGGGATCGGACACCACCATGCGGATGATGCCGTACTCGGCACTGTCGTTGGTGACGGATCCCCAGATATTGATGCCCTCCTCAAACAGGGCGGCAGTAATGATCTGCAAAGCGCCTTTTTTATTTTCGGCGTAAATGGATAATTGTTTCAGCATTGTAAAATCCTCCTCAAGTGACTTCTATCATAGCATCTTTTTTCCACGTCCGCAACCGTTGTAAAAAAACGGACTAAATTCCTATACCGCTTTTTTGTCGAAAAAGCGGAAGCGGGAATAGAATAGAGTAAAGAGAATGTGAGAAGGTATGAGATGAGGTATTGGTATATTGCCATTGCGGTTCTGGCTGTTTTGCTGCTTGCCGTGATTTTGTGGGTGCTCATAAGGAGACGCTGCGCAAGAAAACGGGTGTGCTGCCGGACGGATGAGGAGAAATGCCGGGATTTAAACGGCGCGGTGGGCGCATGGGGCTTTCGATATGATCTGTGTCAGGATATTTTCTACTCCAGAAAGGATGCGTGGCAGCGGCAGGCCGGGTACGGAAGATTCTACGACGAGCATGCTATCGCCATGGGAATGGTGTTTGAGTGTGAACCGTTCTGTTTTGTGTACGGGGGACGGCAGTATCTGTTTGAGGTGTGGAAGGGACAGTACGGGATGTCGACGGGCGCCGAGATCGGTCTGTATGTCTCCGATGAGATCAACGAGGAGCACCCGGAAAAGCTGTTTTACAGAAGTGTTCCGGATGAGGAAATGCTTTCCATGCGTTTCGTGCTGAGAAAGCAGGGAAGGATCCTGATGATGCGGGAGGAGCGGCACTGGTGGCTGACGGGCTTTGTGCTGGGTGAGTTTTCACAGCCGGATGAGCTTGGCATGGAAATTGCGATCCGGTTTCAGGATGCCGGTATGCAGAAAGCCTTTTGCGGGGCAATGCTGCGGGCAGGCTATCCCTGTGAGGAGATCTGCAGCAGCGGCAACAGAGTGTACTTCCGCTTTCTTCGTCCCCACACGGAGCAGGTGCGTCACGGGCGGCTGCGTGTCCGGCTGGTACAATTCAAAAACAGGAGGAACTGCCGCAGGTATCTGCGTGTGACAAGGTGCTTTACCAGAACCATCGACCGGGTGGATTATCTGGGAATGTGTTTCCCGCTTCTTTACAGAAGGATCGGAAGATGCAGCAGGATTCGCAGAAAGAGAAGAGCATGAGTACGGCGCGTCGGCTTGACCGGCTGTATGAGGAGGCGGAAACGGTGTGCTTCGGCAGCCGTTCCCGCATGGTACTCATGAGCGACTGCCACCGGGGCGTTGCCAATCAGGGTGACAACTTCCTAAAAAACCAGCAGCTTGTGTTTGCAGCGCTGTCCTTTTACAACGACAGGAAGTTCACCTATGTGGAGCTGGGAGATGGGGATGAGCTGTGGGAAAACAAAAAGCTCTCCCGGATCGTGGAGGCACACAGTGATGTGTTCTGGCTCATGTCCTGTTTTTACCGGGACGACAGATTCCTGATGCTGTACGGAAACCATGACAGGGTTAAGGAGAACGGAAAATACCTGAAAAGGCATTGTGAACGGTATTACTGTGACAGCGTGGACTGTGAACGGGAGTTGTTCTGCGGGATCCGTGCCAGGGAAGGGGTGCGGCTGACGGATCGGGAGACCGGGGATGAAATTCTGCTCGTCCACGGGCATCAGGGGGATCTTTTTAACGATACGCTCTGGAAATTCAGCCGCTTTCTGGTGCGGCATCTGTGGCGGAGGCTGGAGCTGTTCGGGGTGTTGGATCCCACCAGCGCGGCAAAAAATTACAAGAGAAAAAAGAGAACGGAAAAGAGATTGTCCGGCTGGGCGGACGCACATCATGTGATGGTGATCGCGGGGCATACCCACAGACCCGTGCTGCCCACTCCGGGGGAATCCCTGTATGTCAACGATGGAAGCTGTGTGCATCCCCGCTGCATCACAGCCATTGAGATCGATGGCGGCATGATCACTCTGGTGAAGTGGTGTACGCTCACCAGAGCGGACAGAAGCCTCTATGTGGGGCGGGAGGTGCTTGCGGGGCCGTTCAGGCTGAGGGACTACTTTCGCTGATGTGTGACAGAAGCGCCCGGATTGCCGTCATGTCCGCAGCCACGCTGCCCTGTATCATCTGTGCGGAACCGCCGCACTTTGCCTTGAGTTCATTCCGCAGGGCGGCGGCTGCCGCATTGCAGTCGAGGCCGCTGCTGCCCAGGATGAAGCTGTATCCGGCGCCCCCGCCGCCCACGAAGATGGCGCAGTAGCCGGATCTTTCTGCGGTCAGTGTATTGACCGCATCCCGCACTGCCTTCATATCCATTTCTTCCTCAAAGAGGAGCACGGGTGCGCAGGGATCGTCCGTGGGAAGGGTGGAGAGCCTTATGGAGAGCAGCTTTGCCTGTAAATCGTTGATGCGCTCCTTGCGGCTGCTGCTTTCCTCTTTTAAGCGGAGCACCGCCTCCGTGATGCAATCGGGTTTTGCGGAGAGCAGGGCGGAGAGAGCGGACAGGCAGTCCTGCTGTGCCTGACAGCGCGCGAGGGCGCGGCTGCCGCAGAGAAGGGTGAGGCGGACACCGCCTCTGTGGCTCTGCATATCTACCACCTTGATCATGCCGATCTGCCCGGTGCGGTCTACATGGGGAGCACAGCAGGCGCAGAGATCAATGCCGGGAATTTCCACGATGCGCACGGGGCCTGTCAGGGCGATCTTGCTGCGGTAGGAGAGAGCGGCAAGCTCATCCGGGGAGGGAAAGCTTGTCTTTACGGGCAGATCCGCAAAGACCGCCTCGTTGGCAAGCGTTTCCATCTGAAGCAGCTGTTCCGGGGTGAGCACGCCGTTGAAGTCCAGGGTCGTGATCTCCGTTCCCAGATGGAAGCCCACGTTGTCAAAGCCGAAGTGGCTGTGTACCAGACCGGAGAGGATATGCTCCCCCGTATGCTGCTGCATGTAGTCAAAACGTCTTGCCCGGTCCACCTCGCCGGACACCCGGGCGCCCACAGGAAGCGGGGATGCCAGAAGGTGGGTCAGTGTGTTCTCCTTGTCGATGGAGACATGCAACACCGGCTGTCCGTCCAGCGTACCGGCGTCGCAGCCCTGTCCGCCCTCCTCGGGGAAAAAGGCTGTCCGGTCGAGAACCACCCCGTAGTGCGTGTCGATCTTCTCACAGGAGAGGACGACAGCGTCGAATTTCAGGATATGCGGATCCTTGTCATATATTTTTTCCGTCATGGCAATAAAGTCCTTTACAAATATTATTGTTATTGGTTATTATAGACGGAATGGGACTTTTTGTCCAACGCAAAACGCAAATGGAGCCATAAGTCTGTTGAATGGCTTGTTTTTTTGTGCTATAATAAACCGATTATGCAAAAAGTGAAGCGCGATAACGCATGCGGGGCATGCAGATGGGAGCAGGAATGAAGGCATTTTTATTATTGGAAGACGGTACCGTATTTGAGGGAACTCACATCGGTGCGGACAAAGATGTAATCAGTGAAATTGTGTTCAACACCTCTATGGCGGGCTATCTGGAAGTGTTGACCGACCCGTCCTACGCGGGACAGGCAGTGTGCATGACCTATCCTTTGATCGGCAATTACGGCGTGTGCAGGGAGGATATGGAATCCAGACAACCCTGGCCGGACGGCTTTATCGTGAGAGAGCTTTCCAGAATCCCCAGCAACTTCAGAAGCGACATGAGCTTACAGCAGTTCCTTGAGGAGAACGGTGTTCCCGGAATCGCAGGCATCGACACCAGAGCGCTCACAAGGATCCTCCGGGAAAAGGGAACCATGAACGGCATGATCACGACAAACGAGCATTACAATATGGAAGAGATCATTCCCAGACTCAAAGCATATACCACCGGAAAGGTCGTGGAGAAGGTGACCTGCACGGAAAAATATACCCTGACGCCCAGCGCAGAGCTTGCGGACAACGGACCGGTCTCCGGTTCTGCTGTGTTTGACAAAGAGGCGTATGAGGCGGGCAAAAAAGAGATGCGTCCCTCCATGGTGCGCAGCCTGAACGGAAAAGGACTCAAGGTTGCACTGCTTGATTTCGGGGCAAAGGCAAACATTGCCCATTCCCTGGCGCAGAGAGGCTGTGAGGTGACGGTCTATCCCGCATGGACGAAGGCGGAGGAGATCATCGCGGCAGCGCCCGACGGCATCATGCTGAGCAACGGACCGGGGGATCCCAAGGAGTGTACGGACATCATTGCAGAGGTGAAAAAGCTGTATGATACGGACATCCCCATCTTTGCAATCTGTCTCGGACATCAGCTTATGGCGCTGGCAACCGGCGCGGATACACATAAATTGAAATACGGACACAGAGGCGGCAACCATCCGGTGAAGGATCTGGCGACCGGAAGGGTCTATATCTCCTCCCAGAATCACGGCTATGTGGTGGATACGGACAAGCTGGATCCCAATGTGGCGGTTCCCGCGTTTGTCAATGTGAACGACGGCACCAATGAGGGGCTTGCCTACACGGGCAAAAACATCTTTACGGTACAGTATCACCCGGAGGCATGTCCGGGACCGCAGGATTCCGGTTATCTGTTTGACCGCTTTATTGATATGATGCGGAATCCCGAGGAAATGAGAAACAAACCCGTGAGAAAGGAAGGTTGCGCAAATGCCTAAGAATCCCAATGTAAAACGAGTAATGGTGATCGGCTCCGGCCCGATCGTAATCGGACAGGCAGCAGAGTTTGACTATGCAGGTACACAGGCGTGCCGTTCCCTGAAGGAAGAGGGCGTGGAGGTCATTCTGGTAAACTCCAACCCCGCGACCATTATGACGGACAAGGATATTGCCGACAAGGTATACATTGAGCCCCTGACCATCAAGGTGCTGGAGCAGATCATTGAAAAAGAGAAGCCCGACTCCATCCTCCCCACGCTGGGCGGACAGGCGGGACTGAATCTGGGCATGGAGCTGGAGGAATCCGGTTTTCTGGCAAGCCACAATGTAAAGCTTCTCGGCACTACGGCGGCAACCATCCGCAACGCGGAGGGGCGTCAGGAATTTAAGGATCTGATGGAGCGGATCGGGGAGCCCTGCGCGGCGTCCAAGGTGGTGGAGAATGTGGAGGACGGCGTTGCCTTCACCAAGCAGATCGGTTATCCGGTGGTTCTGCGTCCTGCTTTCACACTTGGCGGAAGCGGCGGCGGTATCGCCCACAATCAGGTGGAGCTTGAGGAGATTCTGGAGAACGGACTGCGTCTTTCCAGAGTGGGTCAGGTGCTGGTGGAGCGCTGCATCGCAGGCTGGAAGGAAATCGAGTACGAGGTGATGCGGGACAGTGCGGGAAACTGCATTACCGTGTGTAATATGGAAAACATTGATCCGGTGGGCGTGCATACCGGGGACAGCATCGTGGTGGCACCGTCCCAGACCCTGTCGGACAAGGAATATCAGATGCTGAGAAGCTCTGCGCTCAACATCATAAACGAGCTGGGAATCACCGGCGGCTGCAACGTGCAGTTTGCCCTGCATCCCACCAGCTTCGAGTACTGCGTGATCGAGGTAAACCCCAGAGTGAGCCGTTCCTCGGCGCTGGCGAGCAAGGCAACGGGATATCCCATCGCAAAGGTGGCGGCAAAGATTGCACTGGGCTACACGCTGGACGAGATCAAGAACGCCATCACGGGAAAGACCTATGCCAGCTTTGAGCCGGCGCTTGACTACTGCGTAGTGAAGATGCCACGTCTTCCCTTTGATAAATTCATTACGGCAAAGCGTACCCTGACGACCCAGATGAAGGCGACCGGAGAGGTTATGAGCATCTGCACCAACTTTGAGGGCGCGCTGATGAAGGCGATCCGCTCTCTGGAGCAGCATGTGGACTGCCTGCTCAGCTACGATTTCTCCGATCTTAGCGCCGACGAGCTGCGGGATCGTCTGAAGATCGTGGACGACCAGAGAATCTGGGTGATCGCGGAAGCGCTGCGCAAGGGACTGGGCTATGACGAGATCCATGAGATCACCATGATCGATGTGTGGTTTATCGACAAGCTGGCGGCCATCGTGGAGATGGAGGATGCGCTGAAGAAGGGGCCTCTGACGACGGCGCTTTTAAGAGAAGCAAAACGGATGGAGTTCCCGGACAACGTGATCGGCAGACTGACCGGCATGGCGGAGGCGGATGTGAAGAAGCTCCGCTACGACAATGGCATCACCGCCGTGTTCAAGATCGTGGACACCTGTGCGGCGGAGTTTGCGGCAAGCACACCCTATTACTATTCCACCTTTGGCGGAGAGTGCGAGGCAGAGCCCACGGACGGAAAGAAGAAGGTGCTGGTGCTTGGCTCCGGCCCCATCAGAATCGGTCAGGGTATCGAGTTCGACTACTGCTCCGTGCATGCCACATGGGCGTTTGCAAGGGCGGGCTATGAGACCATCATTATCAACAATAACCCGGAGACCGTCAGCACGGACTTTGATATTGCGGACAAGCTGTATTTTGAGCCGCTGACACCGGAGGATGTGGAAAATATTGTAAATATTGAAAAGCCGGACGGCGCGGTGGTGCAGTTTGGCGGACAGACGGCTATCAAGCTGACGGAGAGCCTGATGAAGATGGGCGTGCCCATCCTCGGTACCAAGGCGGAGGATGTGGATGCTGCGGAGGACAGGGAGCTCTTCGACGAGATCCTGCAGCAGACGGAGATCCCCCGTGCGGCAGGCGGCACCGTATATACGGCGGAGGAGGCAAAGGCGGTTGCAAACCGGCTGGGCTATCCCGTGCTGGTGAGACCCTCCTATGTGCTGGGAGGACAGGGCATGCAGATCGCCACAAATGATCAGGAGATCGAGGAGTTTATGGAGATCATCAACCGGATCGCCCAGGATCACCCGATTCTGGTGGATAAGTATCTGCAGGGCAAGGAGATCGAGGTGGATGCGGTGTGTGACGGAACCGACATCCTGATCCCCGGCATCATGGAGCATATCGAGCGCACCGGTATCCATTCCGGAGACTCTATTTCCGTGTACCCCGCACCGACCATTGACAAGGTGGTGAAGGAGAAGATCGCGGAGTATACGAGAAGGCTGGCAAAGGCGCTTCATGTAAAGGGTCTGATCAACATTCAGTTCATTGCCATTGGCGAGGAAGTGTATGTGATCGAGGTAAATCCCCGTTCCTCAAGAACGGTTCCCTATATCAGCAAGGTGACGGGAATCCCCATCGTGGATCTGGCGACGGAGGTCATTATCGGAAAGACCATAAGAGAGCTTGGATATGAGCCGGGACTGCAGCCGGAGGCAGCGTATTTTGCCATCAAGATGCCGGTGTTCTCCTTTGAGAAGATCCGGGGCGCAGAGATCAGTCTGGGACCGGAGATGAAATCCACGGGAGAGTGTCTGGGAATTGCAAAGACCTTCAACGAAGCCCTGTATAAGGCATTTTTGGGCGCGGGCGTGCAGCTTCCCAAGTATAAGCAGATGATCATTACCGTGAAGGATGCGGATAAAGGCGAGGCAATCGAGATCGGACGCCGGTTCGAGAAGCTGGGCTACACCATTTACGCCACCAGAAGCACCGCGGCAGCGCTGCAGGATGCCGGCGTGAAGGCGCGCAAGGTCAACAAGATTTCTCAGGAGTCTCCCACTGTGATGGATCTGATTTTGGGACACAAGATCGATCTTGTCATTGATACGCCCACTCAGGGACGCGATAAGTCCAGGGACGGCTTCTTAATCCGCCGTACCTCCATCGAGACAGGCGTGTACTGTATCACGGCGATGGACACGGCGAGAGCGCTGGTGACCAGCATGGAGAATGCTGCCGGACAGCTCTCACTGGTGGATATCGCTTCGTTGTAGGGCGTGGGGTGACGGTATGGCAAAGGATAACAAATCACAAAAAGGTAAGGATAAGGGTAAGGTACAGAAGGAGGAGAGGAATTTCCTCTACCTGCTCCCGGAGCCCGTTGTGGCGGCAAATCTGGCGAAGGTTCTGGATTTTCTGGAGCGCCGGCAGATTGAGATCTGGACGGAGGTCAATCTGCTTGAACTGACCTTTCAGGCGGGCACGCTGACATTTGAGGACATGATGCCGGAGCTTACGGACGAGGCAGACCTTTCCCTTCTTGCGGACATGGGCATGAAGCAGGTGTACGCCTGCGACTATGACGCGGCGGATGCCGCTTCGGTTAAGAAGGTCATGGAGTGCCTGCTTGCCTGTTACGGCGGGATTCTTGCTTCCGACACGGAAGATTTCAAGCCATTTTTGAAACCGGAAGAATTATAAGATGCAAGTCAGAAATTATCAGAAGGAACTGGAAAAGATCATAGCGGGACTTGAGGGTGCGCCCACGCTTTTTTTACATAGCTGCTGCGCGCCCTGCTCCAGCTATGTGCTGAAATATCTGCGGGAATACTTTCACATTACGGTATTTTACTACAACCCCAACATTTCGGAGCAGGCGGAATACGCAAAGCGCGTGGAGGAACAGAAGCGCCTGATCGGCATTTACAACGAACAGATCGCACAGGGAGCGCAGGGATACCGGATCGATGTGGTGGAGGGCGATTATACGCCCGAGGTATTCTATGAGGCGGCGAAGGGACTGGAGCAATGCCCCGAGGGCGGCGAGCGGTGCTTCCGGTGCTATGCGCTGCGGCTTTCCGAGACGGCGGGGAGAGCAGCGGAGAGGGGAGCGGATTACTTTGCGACCACGCTGACCATCAGCCCGCTCAAGAACGCGGTAAAGCTCAATGAGATCGGGGAAGCTTTTTCCCGGCAGTACGGTGTGAAGTGGCTGCCCTCCGATTTTAAGAAGAAAGAAGGCTACAAGCAGTCCATCCTGCTCTCGGCGGAATACGGGCTGTATCGACAGGACTACTGCGGCTGCGTGTATTCCAAGGCGGAGCGCAACAGAAAGAAAGAGGGAACACCATGAAAAAATTACTGGACGTCATTTCAGAGGAGATGCAGGCAGGCTTTGAAAAAGCGGGATATGCTCCCGAGCTGGGGCGCGTGACCGTCTCCAACAGACCCGACCTGTGCGAATACCAGTGCAACGGCGCCATGGCAGGGGCAAAGCAGTACAGAAAAGCGCCCATTGCCATTGCAAACGAGGTAGCAGAGCAGCTGCAGGACAGCCCTGTATTCAAGAGGGTGGAGGCGGTTGCACCGGGCTTTCTGAATCTGGATATCAGGGAGCATTTTCTGGCTGAGTATGTGAAGCAGATGGAATCGGACAAGAAGTTTGGCCTTTCCATGCCGCAGAAGCCTGAGAAGGTGGTAATCGATTACGGCGGACCCAATATTGCAAAGCCGCTCCATGTAGGGCATCTGCGCTCTGCGGTGATCGGGGAGAGCATAAAGAGAATCCTGCGCTATTGCGGACATGAGGTGATTGGCGATGTGCATCTGGGCGACTGGGGCCTGCAGATGGGACTTGTCATCACGGAGCTTAAGGAGAGAAGACCGGACCTGATCTATTTTGACGAGAGCTATACCGGGGAGTACCCCACGGAGGCTCCCTTTACCATCAGTGAGCTGGAGGAGCTGTATCCCACGGCAAGCAAGAAGAGCAAGGAGGATGCGGAGTACAAGGCGCGCGCCATGGAGGTCACCTACAAGATGCAGAGCGGTGTCAGAGGGTATCGTGCCGTCTGGAAACACATTGTGAATGTGTCCGTGGCAGACTTAAAGAAAAATTACAGCATGCTGAACGTGGACTTTGATCTCTGGAAGGGCGAGTCCGACGTCCATGACCTGATCCCGGATATGGTGAGCTACATGAAGGAGAACGGCTATGCCCATGAGAGCGAGGGTGCGCTGGTGGTGGATGTGAAGGAGGAGACGGACACCAAGGAGATTCCTCCCTGCATGATTTTAAAGTCGGACGGTGCGTCCCTGTATAACACCACGGATCTGGCGACCATCCTGGAGCGTATGAACACTCTGCACCCGGATGAGATCATCTACCTGACGGACAAGAGACAGGAGCTCTATTTTGAGCAGGTGTTCCGCTGTGCCCGCAAGACAAAGCTGGTGACGCCCGAGACGGAGCTGTTATGGCTTGGCTTCGGCACGGTAAACGGCAAGGACGGAAAGCCGTTCAAGACCAGGGACGGCGGCGTGATGCGTCTGGAAACGCTGATCAGGGAGACGGTGGATGAGATGTACCGCAAGATCACGGAGAACCGCGAGGTATCCGGCGAGGAGGCGGAAAAGACCGCCCGCACCATTGCCATTTCCGCACTTAAGTACGGAGATCTGTCCAACCAGATTGCAAAGGATTATATTTTTGATATTGACCGGTTCACTTCCTTTGAAGGGGATACGGGGCCTTACATTCTTTATACGATTGTGCGCATCAAGTCCATTCTGGCAAAGTACAGAGATCAGGGCGGAACCATGGCGGAGCTCGCCCTTGCGGATGCACAGAGCGCGTCCGAGAAAGAGCTGATGAAGCAGCTTGCAGGCTTCAACGCGGCTGTGGAGAGCGCCTGCGAGGAGAAAGCGCCGTACAAGATCTGTGCCTATATTTACGATCTTGCCAACGCCTTCAACAGCTTCTACCATGAGACAAGGATTCTTGCGGAGGAGGATGCACAGCGGAAAAATGCGCTGATCGCGCTGCTTGTGCTCACCCGGGATGTGCTCGAGACATGCATTGATATGCTGGGATTTTCCGCGCCGGACAGGATGTAAAAATTTTTGAAAAAGCTATTGACAAATTATGTATTATTAAGATACAATAGCAAAGTCGGTTGTGACATGGGGTCTTAGCTCAGCTGGGAGAGCATCTGCCTTACAAGCAGAGGGTCATAGGTTCGAGCCCTATAGGCCCCATTTTTATGTCCGGAATTCTTAAATCGTCTTTATGCGTATGCATAGAGGCGTTTTTTTAGATCCCGGGTCGCATTGACGAACAGCCAAAAGATAGGTATGATGTAGTAATACAGGAAGCGGAAAGGTGAGGTACACCATGGAACAGCGGATTTTGCAATACCGGAAACAGATCGATGAATGGCTGGCGGAAATGGAGCAGAGTGTGCAGGTACAGTCGCGGGAAGGTGGCCGCGAGGTACGAGTCATACAGACGCAGTCGGAAGCACAGAACGCGGACAGCGCAGAGCAGATCACCCAGGAACTTATCCGGGACAAGCTGGAGGAGCATTTGGTGCAGGTGGGATTTTTCCAGCATGAACGCCTGATCCATCTGATCGTTACGGTGACTTTTGCATTGTTAGAGATGCTGGCAATCGTCCTGAGCGTGATCTCAGACAGCCTTTTCACATTATTGCTTCCGGTGGTGATTCTGATCCTGCTGGTTCCGTATATCCGTCACTACTACATTCTGGAGAATGAAGTGCAGAAGATGTATGGACAGTATGACCGGATGCGCAGACTGCAACAGAAGGCAGCTGAGAGAAATAACTGTACATCGGAAAATTCGTAAGGACAGTACAACGGGAACAAGAGTCAAAAAAGGTAAGAGTAAAATTATGGGGACTTATAGTAAAAAATATAAAAGAAAGCTATCTGTTCTGTCTGTTTTGACAGCGGCAATTTTTCTACTTACCGGCTGCGGTCAGTCGGAGGAAACAGTCTATCAGATTCCGGAGGATAAAAAACTGATCGTATATACTGCTCATAAAGAGGAAGTATATGAACCGATCATCAAAGAATTCGAGGAGCGTACCGGTATTTTTGTGGAATTAAAAGCAGGGGATACGATTGCATTATTCGAAGAATTGCAACAGGATCCTCCGGGAACTTTTGACGTTATGTTCGGTGGAGGTATTGAGAACTTCGAAGAATGCCGGGAGTATTTACAGCCCTACCGGGTAGCGGAAACAGATCAGATCGAAGAAGCTTATCGGGTAGAGGGGGATGCGTATACACCATTTTCTGTATTACCTATCGTTTTTATATACAACAGCAAGCTGGTATACCCGGTGGCTGCGCCCAAGACCTGGGATGAGCTGCAGACTGACCGCTGGAAAGGGAAAATAGCATTTGCGGATCCGAATAAATCAGGAAGCAGCTTTACTGCATTGTGCACCATGTTACAGGTGGTGGATGCGGAGGAACAGGTAATTCTGCGTAACTTTAACGATGCGCTGGATGGTAATATTTCACCGTCCTCCGGGGCAGTGTTGGATGAGGTGAACACTGGCACGAGACTGGTAGGAATCACCAATGAAGGTATGGCCAGACAGCGGATTCTGGAGGGAGAGGATCTGGTCATGACCTATCCTACGGACGGCACCAGCGCCATTCCGGATGCCACCGCCATTGTAAAAGGAACGAAACATTTAGAGAATGCACAGTTGTTTTTGGATTTTACGGTCAGTCAGGATGCACAGCGGCTGGTGGAGGAAGCCTTCCTGCGCAGAACCGTCCGTAATGATATGCCGGAGAAAACAACAGCGGAGGATAACCGTTTAAAGGCGATAGACTATGATGTGACCTGGGCAGCCAGCGAAAAAGAGTCCATCCTGGCAGCCTGGGACGCACTGCAAAGGAGCAAGGATGAGAAAGTGGATTAAAAAATCATTTCACAGACAATTACTGGTCTGCTTTGCAGTGGTAGCGTTGCTTCCCCTGTTGTTCTTCGGAGTGTCTCTGATCCAGACCATGGAGACCAAGATCAACAGTGATTATGAAAAGAATGTAACGGAACAGGCGCAGCAGATCGACACCGGTGTACTGGAGGTATTTGGTAATTTTGAGACGGTGGTGGAAAATATCAATGCCAACCGCAAAATTGTAGACAATATCAATGAAGAAGATTCCTGGTCCCGGAGCAAAATATATCTGCAGTTTTACCGGGAAGTGTCCGATTACCGGGAATATGCCCAGTTTGATCTCTATGACAGAAACGGAAAGTGTATCTATACCACAAGACAGGGAGATGCCAGAATGGAATTGCCGGTTTACTGGGGAATTCTGAAAGCGGTGGAAGACAGTCAGGATACATTGATATTGAGACGAGCAGAAGAGAATGATTCCGGAGTTCTGTTGTATGCAGCAGGAAAGCTGTTGGGAAGGGGCGGAACTCTGGAGGGTTATATCGTGATCAGTATGCGGACCGAGAATTTCGAGAAGATCATTCTTGACAGTGGAAACGGGAAGAACGATGTTGCATTTCTGGATCCGTACTGGAGAACTATTTATGACAGTGGCAGCTTACAGACAGATCAGATCCGTCATGAACTGATGAGTGGTCATAAATTGTTGGGGGTCTATCGGGCAGGAGAATTGTTGATCCAGCCCTTGGGAGAGAGTGGTCTGTATACTGTGATGGCGTGTCCCAGTGTATTTTCCAGGGAAGTTCTAAGTTCCATGTACCGCGTACTGACGGTGATACTGACCATCAGTGTATTGCTGTGTGTGATCGTAGCATCCCGTGTGGGGCGGAATATGACGAAACCCATTGAACGGATGAATACTGCCATGCGTACTCTGCAGGAGGGAGATCTGAGTGTAAGAATTGCCTCCGACAGGGAGGATGAATTGGGACAAATGTCCCGTAACTTTAATATCATGGCCAATGAGCTAGAACAGAGTGTGCAGGATAAGGTGGAGAAGCAGAAGGAACTGAATGCCTCCCATATTGCCATGATGCAGGCACAGTTAAATCCCCATTTCCTGTACAATACACTGGATACCATGAAATGGGTGGCGAAGGCCAATCACATTCCGGAGATCGCCACCATGGCAGCGGGCCTGGCGAAGATCCTGCGGACCAGTATTTCCAAGAGACAGTTCATTTACCTGAAGGAAGAACTGGAGCTGGTGAACTGTTACGTGGATATCCAGAAGATCCGTTTTAACGATAAGTTTACCTATTCCGTGGAAATGGAGGAGAGACTGGAGGAATGTGTGATCCCGAAACTGATCATACAGCCCATCGTAGAAAATTCGGTTCTGCACGGACTAAAAGAGAGCGAAGAGGGAAATATCCGGGTACGGATCACGGGAAAAGATGGGGTACTCTGTATCGAAGTGACAGACGATGGCTGTGGCGCTCCCAAAGAGCGGATGGATGCCATCAACCACAGAAGACAGGAGCAGTTGGTGGGGCATATCGGGGTCTCTAACGTGGATACCATTATCCGGCTGACCTATGGGGAAGAATACGGCATCCATATGGAGAGTTTTACCTCAAACGCCGAAAACCCTACGGACGGACAGCGAACAGAAGAGGAAGGCGAAGTCCACGGTACGAAAGTGACATTACGATTGCCGGTAAGATACGGAGAAGCCTGAGGAACCGATACAGAGCAACGGACAGAGAGGGTTTTTTATCGGATAGTAGGGAAATAACGAAAACGGGAAGAGACCATGGAGGGAGTAATACGATGTACAAAGTGATCGTGATCGATGATGAGATGCTGGTGCGCAGAGGAATCGTGATGGAGACAGACTGGCAGGCACTGAACTGTGTGGTTGTGGCAGAAGCAGGGAACGGGATCGAAGGTCTGGAAGCCGTGCGGAAATATCATCCGGATCTGTTGATCTGCGATATCCGTATGCCCAAAATGGACGGCATCGAAATGCTGAAGGAACTGCGGGCAGAAGGCAATGATGTCAGTGTGATCTTTTTAACTGCTTACAGTGAATTCTCCTATGCGCAGAGCGCCCTGAAATTATTGGCAAGTGACTATCTGTTAAAGCCTTTTGGAGACGGGGAACTGGAACAGGCAGTGAACAATGCACTGGAGAAACGTAAGAGGACACAGGAAAAATTGGAAAACAGCAAGGATGAGCCGCTTCCCGAACTGGTCTTAAATAAAGGCGACAAGAGCAAATATGTTATGGCAGCCGTAGACTATATCTCCGCTCATTATGGGGATCCGGAATTGTGTGTGGCAGAGATTGCAGAGCACCTGGGGATCAGTGAAGGACATTTGAGTCATACATTCAAAAGGGAGACGGATTACACGGTGGCGGCATACATTACCAGAGTGCGTATGCGTACTGCCATGAAACTGTTGAATGACTGCCGGAATAAGGTGTATGAAGTCGCAGAACAGGTAGGCTATCGTGATGTTGCACATTTTTCCAGCAGCTTTAAGAGGATTGTTGGTGTCACTCCCTCCGAATACCAGGATAGAAGCATGTAAAGCAGCAAAGATGCACAAAAGAAACGACGAAATAGCAGAAATACTATACATAGTATCAGAAATATTAAAATAATAACAGTTTTACCTTCTACAAATTGCTGAATTCCCAACGTATAATAGAATCATCAGAACGGAAGTGGGAAACATCCCATTCCAAGTAAGTGGACCATAAAGGGTTATACAAACTATATGTTTCAAGGGAGGACAGCATATGAAGAAAAGAGTAGTATCGTTACTTATGATCTGTGCACTGAGTGTTGGTATGTTAGCCGGATGCGGCAGCAGCGAGACCCAGAACCAGGCAACTGGAAGCGCAGATAACACACAGACAGCCGGAACCGAGACGGTGGCAGAGACCAAGACCCCGGAGGTAGCCGACGACGCAAATCTTACTGCAACTCAACAGATCATCAAACAGGCAGAAGGAATGACCATGGAGGAACTGGCACAGAAGGCCATCGAAGAATCCAACGGCAAGACCTTTTACGGTGTAGGTAATTCCAGCCGTGGTAAATCAGCCCTTCCTCTGTTCATCGAGTATCTGCAGTCTATCGACCCTTCTTACAGCATGGAATTCGACTGGCAGCAGCCTAAGAACAACAAGATCTTCGAGCAGCTGACCGCAGATTCCCTGAAGCCGGAAGGAACCTTCGCAATGACTCTGATCCAGGATGGTAATCAGATCGAATCCAAAATGGTACAGACCGGAATATTGGATACCTATATTCCAAAGGAATGGGCAGAGGCTAACGGAACCACACCGGATGCCGTAGACGGATATCTCGCCTTACAATTACAGAACAAGGTATTTGAGTACAACTGCACCGGTGACAAAGTATACGACAACTGTTGGGACTTCGTGGGTGAAGGCGTACATGCCCTCTTCATGGATATTGATTCCGAAGTTGTAGGAAAGAACTTCCTGTACATGCTGACCGAAGACAAATACGCAGCTATGTTAAAGGATGCTTTCAATGCATTACCCGCTGACGAGCAGGCTTACTTCCAGCCCACCATCGACGAAATGGAATCCGAAGCAAGCGATTTGGGATTAGGTGCCGATGGCAAATATGCACTGGCATGGATCAAGCTCTGGGTAGGCAGCTACAATGCCCAGACCGATGACGGTCCTATCTGTAATACACTGGTAACAGATTCCGCAACTGATCAGTGTGGACTGTTAGTATACAACAAGTTCCGTTCCGTAGAGGAGTCCGCAGGTGTATCTGTAAATAATGTTAAGGTTGCAGCTTACCAGGATGGCTATCAGGGAATCGGCGGTTATGGATATTGCCATTACCTCTTTGTCACTGACAACAGCCCTCTGCCCTGGACCGCATGTGCCTTTATCGCATACATGACCTGTACCGAAGACGGTTACAGTGCATGGGGCAAGGATATGGGAAGCTATTCCTACAATCCCGAAGTGGCTAAGGCTATCGAAGCTACCTACCAGCACAGCACCGGTGGTATGGACGCCAACGGCAATGTAGAGTTCGAGAACAAGAACGACAGAGGATTTGATTGGTGGTCCACCGACGGAAAGCTGGTAATGGAAGATCCCGAGTACTGTGCATCCGTTTCCTTCACCGTAGGAAGCTGGATCGAACTGTTACCGAAGTACACCGCTGAATAATATAAAAGAGTAACTATTCGTCTCGTCAGAATAAGAAAATCTGCTACATCATGCTTGCATGTAAGTAGCAGTTTTCTTATTCGCAAGGAGACACGGGGCGAATGATTCTACAGGACATAAGCTTGTATTGGGAAGAGAGGTAAACCATGAATCAGAGTGCCGCAAAAAAAACAAGCAAGATGGTGATTGTTCTGAACAAGATCAAGACGTACTTCTCAAAGCCACAAAATATCATTCTGCTTCTGTTTGGTATCGTACTTACTTTTACCACAGTGGCACCGATCGTGGCAATCGTCGAAGATACCTTCAAGATCCATCCGGGCACCATCGATGCGCATCTTACCGGAAAGGCAACCGGTTATTCCGTTGTCAATTATGTGGATCTGTTCACCAGTAAACTGGCGAGAACGAATCTGTGGACACCGCTGTTAAATACTGTGCTGCTGGCAGTTTTCACCTGCCTGATCTCCATTGTGTTCGGCGGAGTGTTCGCTTTCCTGATTACGAGAACCAATTTAAAATGTAAAAAATATTTAAGTTCCATATTTATTTTCCCTTATATCATGCCACAGTGGACACTGGCAGTGGTATGGCAGAATGTATTCAACAGTAATGCAGTCACCGGAACCTCCAACGGTCTGCTGGCTTCGCTTTTTAATATTACGATGCCGAAATGGTGGTGCCTGGGATTGTTCCCCAGTGCAGTGGTATTGGGACTGCATTACGCCCCCTTTGCCTACATCCTGATCGGCGGCATCTTCCGCAACATGGATGCCAATCTGGAGGAAGCAGCGACAATTTTGGACACACCGAAGTGGAAGACCATGTTCCGCATTACCTTACCCATGGTAAAACCGGCGATTCTTTCCACAATCCTGCTGGTATTCGGAAGCGCCATGGGAAGTTATCCCGTACCTCACTACCTGGGACTGACCACTCTGTCCACCAAGTACATCTCCATGAACTCCAAGTATACCGGGGAAGCCAGTATTCTTGCCATCATCATGATGATCTTCGGTGTGGCGATCCTGTTAATGAACCAGATGAGCTTAAAGAGCCGTAAGAATTATACGACGGTTACCGGTAAATCCGGACAGATCTCCAAGATCAACTTAGGAAAAGTCGGGAAATATCTGATCGCGATCATCCTGATCGTCATCACCTTCTTCACCAGTATTTTCCCGATCCTGTCCTTCGCACTGGAGACTTTCCTTCCGAATCCGGGAGATTACAGTTTCCTGTATACCATGGATCCCAGTGCTCTGACCACCAAGTGGTGGCTGACGGATAACAACGGAGCCGGTGCTCTGTACGGACAGCCCGGTATCCTCCACAATCCGCTGATCTGGAGAGCATTCAAGGGAACGATGTTAGTCGCTGTATGTTGTGCTCTGATCGCAGGTACGATCGGTACTCTGATCGGTTATGCAGTATCTAAGAACCGGAGAAGCAAGTGGGCAAATTACGTCAACGGTGTGGCATTCCTGCCGTACCTGATGCCGTCCCTGGCAGTGGGCGCAGCGTTCTTCATCCTGTTCTCCAATGACAAGATCAACCTGTTCAACACTTACACATTGTTGATCATCGCAGGCGTGATCAAGTACATTCCCTTTGCCAGCAGAAGTGCACTGAATTCCATGCTGCAGCTGTCGGGAGAGATCGAGGAAGCGGCCATCATCCAGGATATTCCCTGGTACAAGCGGATGCTGAGGATCATCATTCCGATCCAGAAGTCTTCCATTATCAACGGATATATGCTTCCGTTCATGACCTGTCTGCGAGAGCTGTCCCTGTTCTTACTGTTATGTACGCAAGGCTTTATCCTCTCCACGACACTGGATTATTTCGATGAGATGGGACTGTATGCATTTTCCAGCGCCATTAACCTGATCCTGATCGTAACGATCCTGATCTTTAACACTCTGGTAAATAAACTGACCGGGGCCAGCCTGGATGAAGGTATCGGAGGTAAATAACTATGCCGGAAATCAAATTAACACATGTTACAAAACGTTGGGGAAAATTCTATGCGGTAGATGATCTGAGTCTGGATATGGAGGATAATTCCTTTATCACTCTGCTTGGTCCCTCCGGTTGCGGTAAGACCACTACCTTACGTATGATCGCCGGTCTGGAGACCCCTACCAGCGGGCAGATTAAGATCGGAGACCGGGTGGTATTCGACAGTGAAGCGGGAATCAATGTTCCCGCAAATAAGAGAAAAGTCGGATTTCTGTTCCAAAACTACGCACTGTGGCCGAACATGACGGTATACCAGAACATCTCCTTCGGACTGGGCAATATCAAGGAAGAACTTCCCGTGATCGATGAGGAAGCCAAAGCTTTAAAAAGCATGATCAAGGCACTGGAGAATCCGGGAGAGCTGGTAAAACTCATTGAGGAATGCAGAGATAAAAAGGGAAAATTAGACCTGGATATGGTCTATCTGAAGCTGATCGATAATTACATCATTTCTATCTATACTGCAAAGGAGCTGTATAATTACAAACTCCACGAGGCGGCAGACAAAGAAAGTGCATCAAAACAAAAGAAGCAGGAGCTGACTGCCAAGCTGGACAGCATCCTGGCAGGTCATAAGGAAAAAGGGGAAGAGCTTAACGAGAAATTCGAAGTCGTATCCGGTGGCAAGGTAGTAACCAAGGTCAGAAAATATTCCAAGGAAGAGATAGACCTGGCAGTACGCAGAGTATCCCGTATCGTTAAGATCGGAATGTTCATGAACCGTTATCCCGCAGAACTGTCCGGTGGACAACAGCAGAGAGTTGCCATTGCCAGAACCCTGGCACCGGAACCCCAGGTACTGTTCATGGATGAGCCGCTGTCTAACCTGGATGCGAAACTCCGTCTGGAAATGAGATATGAACTGCAGCGTCTGCATGTAGAGACCGGAAGCACCTTCGTATATGTAACCCATGACCAGATGGAAGCTATGACACTGGCAACGAAGATCTGTCTGATCAACAACGGTGTATTGCAGCAGTATGAAGCACCGCTGACTGTGTACAGCAGACCCAACAACCTGTTTGTGGCTGATTTCGTAGGAAATCCTTCCATTAATTTTATCGAAGCTAAAGGTGTGCAGAATGAAAACGGCAGCCTGGATGTGACGATCTTAGACGGTAGAAAGGCAAAGTTTGTTCCGAAAGAACATCTGGATCTGCTAAGATGGTTTGCAGAGAGAGATAAGAACGAAGCTGATGAGGCAGCCCGTCACAAAGAGAAAATGCAGGATAAGAAAGCTGTGGAGAAATCCAATAAGGATGAAGTCTTCAAGTATCATATTGCCAGAGTGAACGAGGACGATTACGCACTGCAGGAAGCTCCCGTGATCACCAACGAGGATTTTGTCATCGGTGTACGTCCCGAAGCCCTGCAATTACACGATGGCGCAGGACTGGACGGCCTGATCTACGGTGCCATGCCCACAGGTATGGAATCCACGATTAAGCTTCGTATCGGTGATTTCCTGTTGACCGGCGTAGTCTTTGGCAATACTGCTTACAAGATCGGCCAGGAAGTGAAGTTCGAGATCGGTGGAGAAGATATTCTGTTATTTGACAGAAAATCTGGAAAACTCATTACAGCCGGCAGACTGCAGGTATAGTCATAAACACAGGTGATTCACCATCTGAAAAAAACGTATCGGGAAATGAGACCGAATGTCTCACTACCGATACGTTTTTGTTGTAATCGAACAAAGATTCGTATATAATGAATATGTCTGCAAAACGAGAGCATCAAAGATGCGGTTTTGCGAATGAGGTTCTGCATCGTTACAATCTTTTACAACAGGTGCTACATGGTTAATGCGGGAGGCAGCAATATGAAAATCATCCATTGTGCAGATATCCATCTGGATTCCAAAATGAGTGCAAATCTGACCAAAGAAAAAGCGAGAGAACGTAAGACGGAATTGCTGACCACCTTTCAGAATATGGTTGCATACGGGGCAGAGCAGGGCGTGGCGGCGATCATAATCGCAGGAGATCTGTTCGATACGAAAAACGTATCCGCTACCGCCCGGAATGTGGTAAAAGACTTAATTCAGGGACATCCCCAAATAGCTTTTTATTACTTACAGGGGAATCATGACGAAGGAAGCTTTACGTCCAGTCTTTCGGAACTTCCGGAGAATCTTCATCTATTCGGGAACAACTGGACAAGCTATGAACTTTCAGGGACGGAGAATACCTCCGGTAAGGGAGTTGCAGTTACCGGGGTGGAACTGACACCGGAAAACAGCGGAAGCATCTATCATACATTGTCTCTGGACGCAGATCAATGCAACATTGTAGTCCTGCATGGGCAGGAATCGGAATACAGTGCGAGAGATAAGGCGGAGATCATTCATCTGACGGCATTGAAAAATAAGGGAATTGATTATCTTGCCCTGGGACACATCCACAGCTATAAAAAAGAGCGTCTGGATGCGAGAGGCGTCTATTGCTATCCAGGCTGTCTGGAGGGCAGAGGGTTTGACGAATGCGGAGAGCATGGATTTGTGATGCTTGACATTGATGAGCTGACAGGTACAATTGACAGTACTTTTATTCCTTTCGCATCCCGGAAGCTCTATACCATTCCGGTGGATATTACCGGTTGTGAATCCACGACGGAAATCATGGAACGGATGAGAGATGAGACAACCGGGAAAGGTTACCCGGAGAAAAGTCTGATCAAGTATGAACTGGTCGGGAAAATAGATGTGGAAAGTGAAAAGGATATTGATTTTCTGCTACATCAGTTCAGCCACCTTTTTTATTTTGTGAAGATTAAGGACAACTCTGCGTATCTGGTGGATTATGCTGCTTTTGCAAAGGACAAGTCCTTAAAGGGAGAGTTTATCCGTACTGTCATGGGCAGAGCGGATATGCCGGAAGAGGACAAGGCGACAGTGATACATTACGGATTGCAGGCACTGGCCGGAGAGGAGATCCTGGACGCATGAAACTCATCAAATGTCACATTGAGAATTTTGGAAAGCTAAGTGATTTTACATATGACTTTACAGATGGCTGCAACACCGTCTGTGAGGAAAACGGCTGGGGAAAAAGCACACTGGCGGCTTTTTTGCGGGTAATGCTGTTCGGATTCCGGAATGAAGGGAAGAGAGATCCACTGGAAAATGAGAGGAAGAGATACAGTCCCTGGCAAAAGGGCGTCTACGGCGGAGAACTGCAATTTGAAAGTGAAGGAAAGCAATATTCTGTCCGCAGAACCTTCGGAAGTAAAAGCGCAGAAGATGAATTTCAGCTGACAGATACGAAAACAAATCTGCCATGCAGAGATTTTACACAAAATCTGGGAGAAGAGTTGTTCCGGATTGATGCAGGATCCTTTGAACGGACGATTTTCATCTCACAGAATGACTGCGAGACCTTTGTTACGGACGGCATCAATGCCAAAATCGGAAATCTGGCGGAGAATACGGACGATATCAATAATTTTGAGACAGCGGACAAGCGGTTGAACGATCTGTTAAACAGCATGTCACCCTCTCGTAAGACCGGATCGCTCCGTCAGAGCAGGGACCGCATTACGGAACTGAAGACGCAGATCCGTAACGGGCAGGAGATACAGAATACGATGGAAAGTATTGATACCCGGAAAAAGGCGGCGATCGAGGAGAGAGAAAAGCTTTCTGCGGAACTGACAGAACTGCAGGAGAGACAAAAGAAACTGGGAATTTATAAGGATCAACAGGCGAAAAAAGAGAAGTACCTGGATCTGCGTGCAAAAATGGCACAGAGACAGCAGACTTTAAAAGAAGCGGAAAGCTATTTTAACGGCGTGATACCGAAAGGGGAGGAATTACGCGAAAAAACAGCCGTCTGCAATCAGGGGATTTCTGTCCGCAAGGCAATGGAAATCTATTGCCTGACAGTGGAAGAACAGGCGCAGTTAAAAGATAATTTTCCCATGGTGGACAATGCCAGGCTGGAAGAAAAATATGCTGAGGCACAAGAACTTGAGAGCCTGGAAAGCGCGACAAGAAAAAATGCCCTGTCAGGGGAAGAGAGCAGACGGTTAGAGGAACTTTCCGGATATTTTGCGGAAGGAATGCCACAGGAGGCGGAGATCGACAGTGTAAAAAATGCCTGGACGAACCGCAATGAAGGAAAAAGTCTTCTGCAGGCGAAAGAAATACAGAGGAAAACCCTGCAATCCATACAGGCACAGGAAGATGCCAGATGCTTACGGGAGCAGGAAGAAGCAGGTAAAAGGAAAAAAATGCTGTTACTTTTGGGCATTCTTTTAGCGCTTGGCGGTTGTGCTGTGATCCTATTGGAACAGGGAGTGATCGGAGGAGTCCTGATCGTACTGGGAATTGCAGCTGTGGCAGTGGCACTGTTGTTTACAGCAGGCAGATCCAAAGTCCAAACGGGAGAAAATACAGAGCTTTCCTATTTGGAACAGGAAATGGAAGAACTTGAGACACAGGTCTGCATAGCGGAAGGACAGGTTGAGGATTTCTGCACTCGCTGGGGACTTCGGGAAGGACTGGAACTGACCTCATGGCTTGTGGAACTGCAGAATAAGAGAAAAGATTACGAGGCACTTTTGGAGCGGCAGAAGCAGGACGGATCGGATGAAAAGACTGCGAGAATTGCCGCATTGCAGAAAGATTTGCAGCAGTTTTTTGCAGAATACGGAGAAGTACCGGAAACACAAAATTATCTTGCGGCATTGCATGAACTGGCGGGAAAGTGCAGACAAAGACAGCTTTTACTGGAAAAACAAAAGAAATATTTACAGCAAAAACAGAAATACGAAGCGCTGGAAGAACAGGTAAAAGACTATTTTGTGTCGTTGCAGCTGATTCCGGAGGAACACCCGGAAGAACAGCTGGCCGAACTGGAAAGTCATAGAAAGGATTATGAGAAGGAGTTACAAGAATATCAGAGAATCGAGCAGGAGATAAAAGCGTTTGAAGCGAAAGAGGACATTCCGGCACTTCTGGCACTGAAGGTCCCGGAGGGAGAGGAATCCCTGGAAAGCCTGGCAGATGAAATGCAGGTCCTTTCAGAGCGTATGGAAGAACGTTTTCAGACCATTGACAGCTATCAGAAGCAACTTTCCGACTTGCAGGAATCCTGGGATAATGTGGAAAATATGCAGGAAGAGCTGGAAGCGTTGCAGGAGAAGACAGAGGAAGGACTCAAACAATATGAATTGCTTGGAATGACAAAAAATCTGTTGGAACAGGCAAAGAGTTCGTTCACTGCGAAATATACAGAACCTGTCATGCAGGGGTTCCGGAAATATTACAGAATTCTCACGGGAACGGAATGCGAAAATTATCAGATGGATGCCAATACCAGATTGCAGGTGGTTGAAGGCAATATGCCCCGAGACATCGGATATCTGAGTCTGGGCAACCGTGACCTGATCGGTATCTGTATGAGACTTGCTTTGGTGGAAGCCATGTATGAGGAACAGAAACCGTTTTTGATTCTGGATGACCCTTTTGTGAATCTGGATGAGAACCGGAGCAAGGGAGCAATGCGGTTCCTTGCAGAGATTGCAAAAGAGTATCAGGTGATTTATTTTACCTGCCATGGAAGCAGGGGATAAGGGAAGGCTGTAGTTTATATTTGTAGAATCAACCGATTCTGAAAAATCAGACGGTACAGATAAGAGATATACATAGACTACAAAAGAGAAAGGGGTACTTGTATATGGGAAGAGGTAAAACAGGAAACTTTCGGAAGGCAGCAGCAATTCTGCTGGGGTGTGCACTTCTGACAGGCTGTGGTAGTACCGGAGAAGTGGACGATTATGCTACAAACATCGGATATGAGGCAAGAGGTGGCAATGGGACTACGCAGGTGGTGCAGTCGGAAAGTGGCAGCAGCGCAACAACACAGACTGCAGGGATTCCAAAGGAGGAGATCAAGGTAGGAGTACTGCATCTGTCGGATCCGGTGGAGGGCAGTGGCTACACTTATACTCATGATCTGGGTATTCAGGGTATGCAGCAGAATCTGGGACTGTCCGATGATCAGATCGTACGTAAGATCAATGTCAACGACGGCGATGCCAAGGCGACAAGACAGGCCATTCAGGAATGTATCGACGAGGGATGCAACATCATCTTCACCACCAGCTGGGGATATATGGAGACTACGGCAGAGATGGCGGAAGAATATCCGGATGTGTATTTTTCCCACGGCACGGGATATATGAGCAACGGCAAGAACTTTAATAATTATTTCGGAAGAATTTATCAGGCGAGATATTTGAGCGGCATCGTGGCGGGAATGAACACCACCTCCAACAAGATCGGCTATGTGGCAGCCATGGATTCCACCAACTCGGAGGTGACCGGCGGTATTGATGCGTTTGCCCTGGGAATCTATTCGGTGAATCCGGACGCAAAGGTATACGTAAAGGTGACCAACAGCTGGTATGATCCGGAAGGGGAAAAAGCAGCAGCCCAGGCACTTCTCGACATGGGGTGTGATGTGATCGCACAGCATTGTGATACCGTATATCCCCAGACTCTGGCACAGGAAAAGGGTGTGTACAGTATCGGATATAATTCGGATATGAGTAAGGATGCTCCGCAGTCCTGCCTGTGCAGTGTGGTATGGAACTGGAGTGCTTACTATACGGCAGCAGTGCAGAGCGTCATTGACGGCAGTTGGGACGGCAGCAACTATTACGGCGGAATGAGTGAAAATCTGGTGAACATTACGAGTCTGGCGGACTTCTGTGCGGAGGGAACGAAAGAGAAAGTAGAGGAAGCCAAGAAGCAGATTTTATCCGGAGAAAACGGGGTATTTGACGGTGTGATCGAGACCAATACGGGAGAGACTGTGGGCAAAGAAGGAACAACGCTGGATGATGCAACGATCACCGGAGGTATCAACTGGTATTTCAAGACTGTATCTGTGGTAGAATAGGGGGCATTTTCATGAGTATACAAAAAAAGATTCTGTCAATGACCATCGGACCGGTAGTATTGTTGGGACTGTTATCTATCTTTTTTATGCTGACGACGGTACGCAGCTCCATGATGGAGGAAATCGAAGAAGGACTGAAGGGAACGGCTGCGGCAACGCTGGCAGCGTATGACCAGAACACCGGTGACTATATGGAATCCAGTAATGGCGACATCTGGAAAGGCAGCTATAATATCTCCCGTTCCGAGAGCCTGGTGGACCGAATCAAAGACAATACCGGAATGGACGTAACATTTTTCTACGGAGACCGCAGAATCATGACCTCCGCACTGGATAGTAACGGGGATCGTATTCTGAATTCTCCGGCAGGAGAGCGAATCGTGGAGAAGGTCTTACAGAACGGCGAGGAATATTTCAGCAATTCTGTATCGCTGGACGGTGTTATGAATTATGGCTATTTCATGCCGGTCTATCAGAATGGCTCCGATGATGAGATTATTGGTATGGTATTTGTCGGTACCGATAAAGAAAACAAGGATGCGGTAGTAAACGGAATCATTTTCGGCATTGGTGCAGCAGTATGCGTGGCAATGATCCTGTGCATCGGCGTGGGGCTGAAGCTTGCGACATCTATCAGCCACAATATCAAGAAAAGTATCAGCATCATGGGTAAGGTCGCAGAGGGTGATCTGACCGTCTGGGTCGATGACAAGATGTTAAAGAGGAAGGACGAGATCGGAGATCTGTCGCGGGTTACGGTAAAGCTAAAGGATACCTTGAAGGGAATATTAAAGGGAATTTCCGAGAATTCTGCGAGTCTGCTGGAGGCTTCCAGGGCGCTGGGAAATGCAGCAGATACTACCAACGGTACCATGAATGAAGTACAGGACGCTGTAAGTCAGGTGGTGGCAAATTCTACGGAGCAGTCGAAGAATTCAGAGAGTACTTCCGAGAATATGCGGATCATGGGAGAACATATCACAGAGACATCCACAGAAGTGGATACGTTGAACCAGAATGCAGCTTCCATGCAGAAGTCCAGTAAGAAGACCGCAGATACGCTGGCACAGCTGTGCCATATCAATGAAGAAGTGGAGCGGATCATCGGAGAGGTCAAGGAGCAGACCGACCGTACCAACGTATCAATCCAGAAGATCAATACCGCCATGGAATTCATTACGTCCATTGCCGAGGAGACGAACCTGCTGAGCCTGAATGCCTCCATCGAAGCGGCTAGAGCCGGAGAGAGCGGAAGAGGATTCGCAGTCGTAGCGGACCAGATCAAAAAGCTGGCAGAGCAGTCTAACCAGTCCGGTCACGAAATTGAAGAGACCACGAAAGCATTGATGGAAGATTCCGCCCGGGAAATGGAGATCATGCAACGGATGCAGGAGATCATCACCGAGCAGAGTGGAAGCATGCAGGAGACCAGAGCTAATGTCTCAGAGGTATTGAAGGAGATTGAAGATTCCATGCAGAGTATCCTGCAGATCAGAGAGAGTACCGGCAGACTGGCTGAGTCCCGTGGAGAAGTCATGGAGGCTGTGGAGCAGCTTTCGCAGATTGCGCATGACAATGTAGATAGTACGCAGCAGACCTATACCGAGACACAGGAGGTTCTGGATACTTTCCGACAGGTCTATGACAGTGCGGAGCAGCTGAAGAAGATTGCGGATGAGCTCGCGGAGAGCATGCAGTATTTCAAGATGTGATATAGAAAACTTTTTAATAATAAAGAAATTTTTTTGTTTGACTTTTTGAAAATATAAAAATATAATGCAATAAAAAGTGTGTAGCTTATCAGCGTAAGTCCAGCTTATGCGGTGAGCACACACTTTTTTTGTGCAAAAAAACAAAACAAGGAGGATGAAATGAAGATGGCAGAAAGTAACAAGATGAAGGAGATGCCGGTAAATAAGCTCATGGTGAAGATGGGAATACCGATGATATTATCTATGGCGTTGCAGGCGGTTTACAACATTGTGGACAGCGCCTTTGTTGGAAATATGAGATCGGGAAGTGAGTCTGCACTCAATGCACTTACGCTGGTGTTCCCGGTTCAGATGCTTATGGTAGCAGTTGCGATCGGAACCGGAGTAGGGACAAATGCGCTGCTTGCAAGAACACTTGGACAGGGAAATGGGAAAAAGGCATCGAAAGTTGCAGGCAACAGTTTATTTCTCGGAGTACTCATCTATGTAATATGTCTGCTGTTTGGAATATTTGGGGTAAAAGCTTATATTTCATCACAGACAGTTGATCCGGAAGTGATTTCCATGGGAACAGACTACTTAAGAATATGCTGCGTGATTGCATTTGGCATTATTTTCTTTTCATTATTTGAAAAGTTGCTGCAGGCAACAGGACGTTCTCTGTATTCCACAATCGGCCAGGTTGTGGGGGCAGTGGTCAATATTATTCTGGATCCGATTATGATTTATGGTATCGGTCCTGTCCCTGAATTGGGAGTAAAGGGAGCTGCCTATGCCACTGTGATCGGTCAGGTTGCGTCTGCGGTACTGTTGTTTGTCTTCCACATAAAATGCAATAAGGAATTTGAGCATGGTGTGAAATATATGAAGCCGGATGGCAGGATCATCAGGGAAATCTATGCGATCGGGCTGCCGGCCATTATTGCACAGGCACTTATGTCTATCATGGTTTATGTGATGAACCTGATTTTGAAATTCAGTCCTTCGGCGCAGACAGCATATGGATTGTTCTATAAGGTACAGCAGTTTGTGTTATTTCTTGCTTTCGGACTTAGAGATGCGATCACGCCGATCATCGCTTTTGCTTACGGAATGCATAGTAAACAGAGAATCCGGGATGGCATCAGATATGGATTGCTATATACGATTTTGCTTATGGTTATAGGAGTGGCGATCACGGAAATATGCCCGGGGGCTTTTGCAGCTTTATTTAATACAGGACAGTCAAGAGAGTATTTTATCGGAGCAATGAGAATTATTTCCATCAGCTTTATTTTTGCAGGGATCAATGTGGCATATCAGGGAATTTTCCAGGCATTGGACGGAGGCTTGGAATCCCTTGTGATCTCACTGCTCAGACAGCTTGTCATTATATTACCGCTTGCCGGGATATTCTCCATTTTTGTAAGAAACGGACAGACGGGAGTTTCTCTGATCTGGTGGTCATTTCTCATTACGGAGTTTATAGCATGTCTGGCAGGATATGTATTTTTAAAGAAAATCGAAAGGAACAAAGTAGAAAGCTTAGGTTAAGGAGGAAGCAGCTATGACAAAAAGGATCATTACAATCAGCAGAGAGTTTGGAAGCGGAGGCCGTTTTATCGGTGAAGAAGTGGCAAAAAAACTTGGTATTGCTTATTATGATAAGGATATCATAGGACAGATCGCAGAACAGTCGGGACTTTCACCGAAATATATTCAGGAAAATGCAGAGTTATCTCCTAAGAAAGGCATGTTTGCCTACGCCTTTACAGGACGTGACATTACCGGGAAATCGATCGAGGACATAGTGTATGAGGCACAAAGAAAAGTGATCATGGAAATTGCTGAAAAGGAAAGCTGTGTGATCATAGGAAGAAATGCGGATTTTATCTTAAAAAGCAGAGATGATGTACTGAATGTTTTCATACACGGCAATATGCCGGAAAAGGTACAGCGCATCTGTAAACTATACAATGTCAGTGAATCAGATGCAGTAAAGATGATAAATGATACAGATAAACGGCGCAGAACAAACTACAATTTTTATACGGATCAGAAATGGGGGATGGCAGATAATTATACGTTGTCCCTGAACAGCTCTCAGATCGGATATCCTAAGTGCGAGAGCATCATAATGCAATGTATATGATACCAGGGTCAAAAGGTCTAAGCCCACATGCTTAGCACGGACCGAAACGGAGCGGAGAAGCGGGAGTGCGCAGCACGGAACAATTCGTAGGCAACAAAGTCAGGGGTTTTTGCCCCTGACTTCATGAATATAGTAAAGATGTGTTAATCTTCTATGGAATTATCAGAGGCCCCGCTTCCGGCAGCCCGTACGGCGATACCGTTGACTTCGATATTGCCATCCAGCTCGATGACGAGGCACTGTCTGCCGTCGATCAGCTTCGTGTTGACGAGATCCGTGCGCTCAGGATTGACCTTGATGACCACATCCGGTGTCTTGACCTCAAAGCTGCGGGGATTGTAGACATTGGTCATCATGAGGGAAGTAGATTCACCGGCAGTGGCATCGAAACACTGGTCGAATACCTCCATGCGGTCATTGGCTACACCGCTGCTGGCAAAAATGGTCTTTACTTCATTTTTATCCAATACCACAGGTTCGGGATCTTCTTTATGTTCCTGGGCAATCTCATTCATTTTCTCGTGGATATTTTTCACCGTCTCGATATCACAGGTATCGCCTAACGTCTCCTCCACCAGAGACTGGAAGGTTTCCTTCTGACCGCCTGCGGACAGAGGAAGAGGACAGCCTAACATCAGATCCACGAAGTTCTCCTTTAATTCCTCCGCATCCTTGGAATAGTACAGAGTGCTGTGCAGATCGGTACTCCGGTCATTGAAAGCGGGGAACAGGAAAGCAGCGTCCGGCATACCTACCACCCAGTCCCGGATACGGTTCTGGAAGGTGTTTTCCACTGCGTTGTAGCTTAGTCCCGGCTTGGACAGATCCACAGGGCAGATGCAGGTAAGGATATAGTCATAGACTTCGTCGGAAGCATCTTCCATTTCAATGCCGTCTCTGGTGCGTCCCGGCACATCGTAGGCATCGTGGATCAGCAGGATCAGATAATTGCCTACATATTCATAAGACTCGATGATGCGGTCGTAGAACTGCTCAAGCAATGCATCGTCCTTCAGACGGCTGTCCCGCAGACGCAGGAGAAATTCCTGAGTTCCGCCCTCCGTTTCACTCTTTAACGGGAATTCCAGATTCAGTAGATTTTTGCCGATGGTGCCGGACAGACTCTTACGCAGAATCTCGAAATACTTGAACATTTCTTCCTCCGGCAGTGCCAGAAACGCCTGCTTTAATTCCGTCTTTTTATTCTTCTCTCCATCCACGTAGCATCCGCAGATTCTTGTGATGGAGCAGTTTTTCGGGGTGAACAGCTTTTTAATCTCGCTGATTTCCTGTTTTGTCATGAGAGTACCTTCTTTCAGTTTCTGTATGATTTTGAATTGATACCAGTATAATATAAAATTTACCGTGGGACAAGTGGATCCAGGTTATAGAATTTTTAGAAATCCTTCATTTTGTTATAATTGTTTTCTGACAGATAAGGTGTTATCATAACATTATCAAGAGAAGCCAATCACCACAGGCGATATATAGTGATGCCCCGGAGACGATTTTACCGCCCCCGCGCTGGCAGAAAGAAAGAGGCGCGTGTTTATGGAACAACATGATTTAAGTAAGATCCAGAAATTACAGGAGAAAGGAAAATCCGACAAGATCATCAAATATCTGAGTTCTTCCGATGACACCGTGGTGGTAGCTGCACTGGAAGCTCTGAGCCGGATCAAGGATGAAGACAGTGTTAACAGCATTGCCCACATGATCGACAATCCGGATACGAAGATCCGTATCGAAGCAGCAAAAGCATTAGGCAGCATCGGCACCGAATATGCCAAGACCTATCTGTTGCACAGACTGAATGCAGAACAGGATGAGACCGTGAAGACAGCCATCAAGGAAGCCCTTCACACCCTGGCAGAGCATCATTAATTTAATTTGCTTTACTCGTAGTTTTTCTACTTATACATTTTCCCTCTTATTGGCGTCCGGTTCATTCCGGGCGCCTTTTTTTACATTTTTATTCTGCGAAATTTGGAAAAATCTTGCGATGGGTTCTGCTTGAAGCTACGACGCATATCTATTTATAATAGAACGGTACGTGAAAAAAGTAGTTTTGTAGTCATGGAGGTAGTTTAATGGAAAAATTAAACATTACAACTACAAAGGATAATGAAAAAGTATACAAAATCCTGGGGGATCTGATGAATGCCAACAAGGAATTCCAAATTATGATCACGGTTCCTTCTACGAAAAACGCCAAAGACAGCACAGTAAAAGCGACAGAAAAAAAGGAACAGACCCAGGAAGTCATCCATGACCTGGAAAAGGATGTCACGGATATGATCCATGAGATCGGAGTTCCGGCACATATCAAAGGGTATCAGTATCTGCGGGAAGCTATCATGATGTCGGTGGAGGATCCGGCAATGATCAGTTCCATCACGAAGATCCTGTATCCGACCATCGCCAAACGTTTTCAGACCACACCCAGCCGCGTAGAGCGCGCTATCCGCCATGCCATTGAGGTTGCCTGGAGCAGAGGGCGCATGGAGACCCTGGATGCCATGTTCGGTTACACGATCGACACGGGCAAAGGCAAACCTACCAATTCGGAATTTATCGCGCTGATCGCTGACAGGATCCGACTTTCTTACAGAAACTGAGGCAAAACCGCAGACTCTAAAAGATATGTAAATTATCGCTGCCCTCTTTTCTATGAATCGTAAACATGGTATAATCAATCTATGTTTTGAAATACAAGCCGTAGCATATGTGGAGGGTTTACATGAAAAAAATTCTTTTTGCCGCATCGGAAGGCGTACCTTTTATTAAGACCGGAGGACTTGCGGATGTCGTAGGATCTTTGCCGAAGTATATTGACAAGGAGTATTTTGATGTAAGAGTGTTTATCCCGAAGTATACCTGTATGAAACAGGAGATGAAGGATAAACTCAGGTATGTGACACATTTCTACATGGATTTCAACTGGCAGAATGTATACGTAGGTGTTCTGGAGGCAGAGGAAGCCGGGGTGCATTATTATTTCATTGATAATGAGAGCTATTTCGGTGGTTTTAAGCCTTATGGGGATGATCCCAGATATGAGATCGAAAAGTATGCATATTTTTGCAAGGCAGTGCTGTCGGCATTACCGCTTTTGAATTTCCAGCCGGATCTGATCCATTGCCATGACTGGCAGACAGGTCTGATACCGGTATACCTGAAGGAGCGTTTCCATGGCGGAGATTTCTACCGCAATATGAAGTCTGTAATCACCATACATAATCTGAAGTTCCAGGGAAAATGGGATGTGAAGACGGTACAGAGCATTACCGGATTGCCGGAGTATTATTTTACCTCTGACAAGCTGGAGGCTTATAAGGATGCGAACCTGCTGAAGGGCGGTATCGTATTTGCGGATGCGGTGACTACCGTAAGTGATACTTATGCGGAGGAGATCAAGACGCCGTTCTACGGTGAGGGACTGGACGGACTGCTGCGTGCGAGAAGTCATGATCTGCGCGGTATTGTCAACGGCATCGACTATGGAGAGTTCAATCCGGAGACGGACAAAAATATCGTAAAAGCCTATAATGCAGTGAATTTCCGCAAGGAAAAGGTGAAGAATAAGCGTGCCCTGCAGGAAGAGCTTGGACTTCGCGTAGATGATAAGAAAATGATGATCGGTCTGGTATCCCGACTGACAGACCAGAAGGGTCTGGATCTGATCGCCTATGTCATGGATGAACTGTGCCAGGATGATATCCAGTTCGTGGTACTGGGCACCGGTGAGGAACGTTATGAGAATATGTTCCGTCATTTCGACTGGAAGTATGGAGACAAGGTGTCTGCCAACATTTATTATTCGGACGCACTGTCCCATAAAATCTATGCGGCTTGTGATGCTTATCTGATGCCGTCTCTATTCGAGCCCTGCGGTCTGAGTCAGTTGATCGCGCTGCGCTACGGTACCGTACCTATCGTCAGAGAGACCGGCGGACTGAAGGATACTGTACAGCCCTATAATGAGTATGAGAGCACCGGTACCGGCTTCAGCTTTACGAATTACAATGCACACGAGATGCTGAATACAATCCGCTATGCGGAGCATATTTACTATGACAGGAAGAGAGAGTGGAATAAGATCGTGGATCGTGCCATGGCCACCGACTACTCCTGGAAGGTATCCGCCGGAAAATATCAGGAGATGTATGACTGGCTGATCGGATAAAGAACTGGAATAAGGTAAGATTACATATGGCAGATAAGAACAGTTCCAAGAACAATTTTATCATGCAGGCGGGAATTCTGGCGGCAGCCGGAATCATCAGCAGAATCATAGGGCTCCTTTACAGGGGCCCTTTACAGAGTGTCATCGGGAATCTGGGACTTGGTTATTACCAGTCAGCGTATAATTATTATACGATCATTCTGTTGATTTCCTCTTATAGTATTCCCTCGGCAATTTCCAAAGCTATCGCACAGAAGCTGGGAGAGAAGGAATACCGCAACGCCCACAGATTGTTCCACGGAGCCATGATTTATGTACTGGTGGTTGGCGGTATAGCCAGCCTTTTTCTGTTTTTCGGAGCGGGATTATTCGTGTCCGGAGCAGCGGTCACAGTACTGCGCACCTTTGCACCGACGATCTTCGTCTATGGTATCCTGGGAGTTTTACGAGGGTATTTTCAGGCACATAAGAGCATGGCACAGACCTCCGTATCGCAGATTCTGGAACAGATTGCCAATGCGGTAGTCAGCGTAGGCGCGGCATATCTTCTGATCCAAATGTTTATGGGAACGATGGAGGTCCCGGCGGATCAGGTAGGGCAGGTGATGAGAGCAACTTACGGTGCCGTGGGAAGTGCACTGGGTACCGGTGTCGGCGTATTAGTGGCGCTGCTTTTTATGGCGGGAGTCTATGCTCTGAATCGTGGAATGATCCTGCGCAGAGTGCAGCGTGACAGGCATGAACATGTGGATTCCTACGGACAGATATTCAAGACGATCACACTGGTGGTGACCCCGTTTATTTTGAGTACGGCTGTATATAACTTAAGCAGTACGGTCAACAACAGTATTTATACCAAATGGTATCCGTCCCTTCGGAATCTGGATACGGTATCTATTTATGAAAAATATGGTATTTTCTCAGGACAATCCCTGACAATGTCCAATATTCCCATAGCTTTTGCATCCGCTATGGCATCGGCTATGATTCCTTCCGTAGCACAGCTCATGGCAGCCCGGGATGTGAAGGGAGCCCGAGAGAAGATCGGACTGGCAGTGAAGACTACCATGGTGATCTCGATTCCCTGCGCTGTGGGACTTTTTGTGCTGGCGAAGCCGGTGATCAGTCTGCTGTTCACGAATAAGACGGCAGAGGAACTGAACCTGGCGGCAGCCCTTTTAATGACATTGTCACTGTCGGTTATCTTTTATGCATTGTCGACATTAAACAGTTCCATTTTACAGGGGCTGGGCAAAGTCAATACCCCGATCATCAATGCGGGGATCTCGCTGGTGGTGCAGACGGTGGCAGCAGTGTTGCTTCTTATGTTCACGAGCCTGGATCTGTACAGCATTGCCATTGCCAATACGCTGTATTCCGGTATGATGTGTGTACTGAACCAGTGGGCAGTAAGAAGAGCAGTAGGCTACCGGCAGGAGATCGTCAGAACTTTCGTAATTCCGGCGTTCGCCTCTGCGTTTATGGGAGCGGCAGCCTGGGCAATCTACGAAGGACTGTATATGGTGACGAAATCTATGAGGATCTCTGTCATTCCAGCAATCGTGATCGCTGCCGTAGTCTATTTTGTCATGCTGATACTGATGCGGGGTATCACGGAACAGGAGCTTCGCAGCTTCCCGAAGGGATATCTGTTAGTGAAGGTAGCGAAGAAGTGCCGTTTATTGAGATAAAGAGAAGCGACGACAGCTACGATGTTCTAGGAAAAGAAAGTATGTAAAGAAAGTATGTATAGAAAGTAGCCTGCCTTATGATGATGCTATCGTCTGAGGCAGGTTTTTTCGTGCGTGGGGCGCAAATATAAGGAGAATGCTGATTAAGCCCCGGGAAGATCAAGGGAGCGGGGCGCAGAGAGGAAAAGAAGCTGATTAAGCCCCGGGAAGATCAAGGGAGCGGGGCGCAGAGAGCTAAAATAGGCCGATTATACCCAGGGAAAAGAAACCAGCCGGGTATGTGGAGCCACAATAGGCCGATTATACCCAGGGAAAAGAAACCGGCCGGGTATGGGGAGCTACAATAGGACGACTATACCCAAGGAAAAGAAACCGTTAGGGTATGGGGAGCCATAATAGGCCGATTATACCCCCGGAACTGAATTCACGGGGGCACAAAGTCAAGGTATACCATGGAATAGAAGTGAAAAACTGTCAAATGCAACAATTATCTCTGACAAAACGGATCCCCACCATTCTTGAATAAGGTGATCATTTCCTGCCCCACACTGATGGTGGAAGGAAGATCCGGAACTTCGCTACGGGAGAACCATTTTGCTTCACCGAGTTCGGATTCCTGCAAAGTAATCGTGGGATCACCGTCCAGCTTTGCAAAGAAGCCGATCATAGCGGAATCACTGAAGGACCAGGGCTGGGATTTGTAATAGACCAGATCACTGACCTTAAGGCCTACCTCTTCCATGATCTCTCTGCGGGCAGCGCCCTTGAAGGTCTCACCGACTTCCACGAAGCCTGCTACCAGTGCCCAGTGACGGTAGGAACCGCCGGCGTAGCGGGTCAGCAGGATCTTGTCCTGCATGGTATCCACGATGGCGATAATGACAGCCGGAGAGATCTTGGGATATTCGATCTGTCCGCACTCCGGGCAGATGCAGGCCCGCTCTGTGGTACTGTGAACTGTGGGATGACCACAGCGGCCGCAGAATTTCCGATCCAGACGGAAACGGTTGATCTGGGTGGCGGTGATCCCAGCGAATGCCAGATATTCCGGTTCAAAGTTACGGAACACGCCGGAAGCATAGAGATCTTCCTCCGGGAGCATGAGAGCACCGGAGTTTTCTACGGTCTTACGGTAAAAAGCCCTGTCGTCAATGGAAAAGAGGTATTCACAGTCGAGGAAAAAGCGCTCCAGGGGCTGTCGGATTCCCAATAGTCCATGAACTTCCTCGAAGGTAGGAAGATATACCTGAGAATGCTTCACAATACCTGCATTCGCGGAAGAGCCCGCAACAGCAGCGTCGTTTCCTGTATGGGAGGGCAGATATACCTTTTCACCATCAAACAACAGCAGATAATCGGAAGGCTTTGGCTCCTGATTTCGGAATTCCGGATAATATTTATGAGGTTCGATCTTATGGATCATCATAGGGTGTTTCTCCTTTTATGGCTATTTTTCAGAAAGTATTCATAAGAATATAGTAGTCCACCGTAGGGAGGCTGTCAAATGCAACAGTTCATGAATTGTTGTGGAAATTATTTGAGATTCCGATATATTTGTGTTAAAATGTTTTGTAACTGTTCTGGGACGTTCATTCCGCGAAGCCCCGCCGGACAGTTATGAAATTTATCAGAAAATACAGCATGAGAGTGTCGTGATGAATGTCTCGGGTGCATCATGTGGAAACGAGGGATAGTATGTTACAGATGATCTTACCGGAGGGAAGCAGTTCTCTCCTTGCTTTTTTTGGAATCCTTTTTGCTTTTGGAGCTACGGTACTGGCAATGGCAAAATTAAGTCCATATCTGCCTAAGGATGCCGGAAGAGAATTTGCCCATGACGGAAAATTGTCTGCGGGGAAACCCAGAGGCGCCGGAATTATTTTTGTCCTGGCATTTGTGGCATCTGTTCTGCTGTTTTCCCCTTTAAGCGCAGAGCTGGTGATCTACCTGCTGCTGATCGTGGTATGCATGATGACGGGATTTTTGGACGATGCTTCCAAGACTCCATGGGGCGAGTACAAAAAAGGTTTCTTGGATCTGTGTGTGGCAGCACTGGTAGCTATCACTTTTCTGAAATATAATTCCAATGTGGTGGAGCTGGCACTGTTCCATGTAAAGTTCACGCTGCCGCCTGTGGTATTCGCCATTCTCACGGTGATCCTGGTATGGACCTCCGTGAATGTGACCAACTGCTCCGATGGCGTGGACGGACTGTCCGGAACTTTGACTATTATCACAATTATATCTATCTACATTGTGGATCGCATGAAGGATGTGAATGAGACTTACTCTTTCCTGATCCTGCTGTTTGCCGTATGTATTCTGGGCTATTTGTGGTACAATGCCACACCCAGTAAGCTGATGATGGGGGATGCCGGTTCCCGGGCCATGGGATTGTTCATCAGCATTGCCATTTTGAAGAGCGGCTGCCCGTTCCTGTTCATCCCGCTGGCGCTGGTGTTGATCCTGGACGGAGGACTGGGACTTCTTAAGGTGTCCCTGCTCCGTTTCCTGAAGATCCATATTTTGAAAAATGTACGTACCCCCCTGCACGATCATGTGCGGAAGGTATGGGACTGGTCCAATACCCAGACGGTATTCCGATTTGCTATCATTCAGATCATTTTATCTTTGGCTGTGATCTATGCAATGCAATTGTAAAATGTTGGCATGCCGGTAAAACATAGCGGTTCAGATCGAATGGCTGCTTGAGGCAGAAAAGTGCATTTGCCACAGGAAAAGAAAGATGTATCCCTGATGCGAAGTGAAGCAAGTAAGTGAATAGATAGAAATGGAGAAATTATGTACGATGAATTAACCCCCACTGACATTAAGAAAATGGAAGAAGAGATCGAATACCGCAAGCTGGTCGTGCGTCCCAAGGCACTGGAGGACGTCAAAGAAGCCAGAGCCCACGGTGATCTCAGCGAGAATTTTGAATATTATGCAGCCAAAAAGTATAAGAATCAGAACGAGAGCCGGATCCGCTATCTGGAGAGGATGATCAAGACCGCGAAGGTCATCTCCGAGAACTCCGCAGCGGATGAAGTAGGTATTAATAACACCGTCACGGTGGAATTCGTAGATGACGGCACGGAAGAGGATTACAAGATCGTGACCACCGTCCGCGGTAATTCCCTGGAAGGTCTGATCAGCAATGAATCCCCCCTGGGCAAAGCACTCCTTGGCAAAAAAGTAGGCGACATCGTTCATGTGCAGGTCAATGCCAGTGTAGGCTACGACGTGGAGATCAAGGCACTGAAAAATACCGAGGATGACGGAGACAAGATCCGCAGCTTCTAGTACATTGTTCTGCAAATAACCAGACGAATAACTCGTATAAATTTCCATCTGCGGCATCAGAAAAGCTTGACAATTTTTGAATGCTGTACGAGTCGTTTGCGGAACATATAAGAATAGAAAGAAAAAGGAATTTACAGAATGAAGAAATATCTGCTGTTTGATCTGGACGGTACCCTGACAGATCCTAAAATCGGAATTACTACCTGTGTGCAGTATGCACTGCACTCCTTCGGCATCGAGGAGCCGGATCTGGACAAGTTAGAACCCTTTATCGGACCGCCACTGCGTGACAGCTTTATGGAATTCTACGGTTTCACCGCAAAGCAGGCAGAAGAAGCTGTGGCAAAATACAGAGAGCGCTTTCAGGATACGGGACTTTTTGAAAATGAAGTCTATACCGGTATCCCTAAGATGCTGCGGGAACTTCAGGCTAAGGGATATTTTCTGGCAGTAGCATCCAGCAAGCCCCAGGTATACGTAGAGCGTATCCTGGAACATTTTGATCTGAAAAAATACTTTGTTGTAGTGGTGGGCAGTGAACTGGACGGCAGAAGAGAGACCAAGGATCAGGTGGTACAGGAAACCCTTCGTCAGCTCTTTGGAGAGAACCCCGTGGATCCCGAACAGGTCTATATGATCGGTGACAGAAAGTTTGATGTGGAAGGAGCTAGGGCTCTCGGAGTGGAGAGCGTGGGAGTGACCTACGGCTATGGAAGCAAGGAAGAATTAAAGGAAGCCAAAGCAGACTATATCGTGCAGTCCGTCGACGAACTGGAGAAATTTCTCCTCCGCGGCAGCGAAGAACTGCGAAACAGCAATCCCGATGCCAAAAAGAAAAATCCCATGTACCAGAGAATCTGGACCATGGTGTATTCTTTCCTGATGTTTATTCTGGTGCGTAACGTGATCCAGTATGCCCTGCTGGCACTTCTGTATCAGCTGGCACAGTCCGGAGCCTCTGGTGGACTGGTGGATCTTCTGATCCTGCGGGATGAGACCGGCGCCTATAACGGCTACTCCGGAGACGTCTCCAGCATCATAGCGGGACTGGGATTCATCGGCGGTGCCATTGCCGTATGGTCCACAGCGAAACTGCTCATTGACAAAAATAAAGAGGACATGCACCTAAGCCACCTTAAAAAAGAAGGCAAAGCCAGATACGCCCTGCTGGTGGCAGCGACCATCGGTGCCGTCATCGGATGCAACCTCCTGTTTGAACTCCTGGGAGTGACCAACAAATCCGAAGCTTATACCGAAGTTGCATCCCAGCAATATTCCGCACACTTTATCGTAGGAATCCTCGTATTTGGCTTCATTTCCCCCATAGCAGAGGAACTTTTGTTCCGCGGAGTTATCTATGGATACCTTCGCAGGTTCTTAAACCTCAGACTCGCCATAGCCCTGTCTGCCCTGATCTTCGGTGTCTACCACATGAACTACGTCCAGGGTGTGTACGGCTTCCTCATCGGCTGTCTTATGGCATATGCTTACGAATACTTTGGAGAGTTCAAAATGGCGGTCTTCGTCCATGTGGCATCCAATGTCCTCGCCTACTGCCTCTCCTATACTGCCATCGCCGTCACCGGCTTCGTCAGCTGGCCCGTGTGCGTGATTTTCCTGGCAGTGGCAGCAGCCTCCCTTGGAACACTTCATAAACAGAAAAATATATTCTAAGCACTAATAAAGTATATTAGCCATCCTCTGGATATTCGATGAGATATCTCTGGATGGTTACCATAACCCAGTAGCCCCGACAGAGGGAAGAATAAGCAGACCGTAAGCAGACGTCGGCACTTAGCGTGGGTACTTTCCACGCTTATGTGCCGCTACGCTCTGCGACATGAGCGCATCGTGCTAAAGCACGCGCGTGTCGCGTTTCTTCCCTCTGTCGAGGCTACGGAGATTTTATAGAAAAATAGGAGCAACACATGAAATTCAGCATTATCGTAGTCTGCTTAAACCCAGGCCCTAAACTGAATCAGACCCTGGACAGCATCCTGTCCCAGACCTACCCTGATTTCGAGATCATCGTCAAAGACGGTGGCAGCCGCGACGGCTCCATAGAAACCATGCGCGAGGACAGACATATCCACTTATACCAGGAACCCGACCACAGCATCTACGAAGCCATGAATCAGGCAGTCTCCCATGTGACCGGCGACTATATTCTCTTCCTAAATTGCGGTGACCTTTTCTATGACAACGAAGTTCTGAGCCGCACCGCACAGTTCATGGAACAGCACCCGGCGAAACTTCAGGGCATCTACTACGGCGATACCTACAGCGCGAAGACAGAGACGAAGATATCTTCCCCGCCCCGCATCACCGGTTTCGTCTGCTACCGCAACATTCCCTGCCACCAGTCCTGCTTTTATGCTGCAGACCTGTGCAGACAGAAGCCCTATGAACCCCAATATAAGATCCGTGCAGATTACGAACATTTCCTCTGGTGCTATTATCGTGCCAAAGCACCCATGCAGTATCTGGGACTTACCGTGTCCTCCTACGAGGGTGGCGGCTACTCTGAGACCAAGGAGAACCTGAAGCGCAGCGCTGCAGAACATAAGGAGATCACGACAAAATACATGAATCCCGGCGAACTGTTCCGCTACCGGGCAGTGATGGCACTGACGTTTGCGCCTCTTCGCACCGCACTGGCAGAGAGTAAACACTTTTCAGCAATGTATCAGAAACTGATGAGCAAGGTGTATGGCCGGAAACAGGAAAAATAGGGGAAAAGCCCCAAAAAGTTGTGTGGAAAATATATTTTTAAATAGAAAATTAATACAATTTCCAGACAACATACATGTAAATAATAGAATTGACAAATTATCTGACAATTCATAGAAAAATCTATATTTACAAATGAGAAAAATAGGTGTATAGTACAGAAAAGGTCGCAATGAGGCGCTCGAAAGAGTCTCATTGCGACCTTTTTTGTTACTATTACGGTCTTGCGAATGAGGTTCAAAACAGTAACAGACGGATTAAGAAGAGAGAAATAGAAACCCGGAAAGGAGAACTATATGTTTGATGTAAAACAGGAGCTGCCCAAGGCACCATTATATCGGGAAGAATTTGAGCATGATAACTGCGGTATCGGAGCCTGTGTCAATATTCACGGAGAGAAGAGCCGCGCTACCGTTGAAAATGCGCTGAAGATCGTAGAGAATCTGGAGCACAGAGCCGGTAAGGATGCGGAAGGTAAGACCGGTGACGGTGTCGGTATTCTGACCCAGATCCCTCACAAATTTTTTGCAAGAGTCACAAAGGCTCTGGGCATGGATATCGGCGGAGAGAGAGAATACGGTGTCGGCATGTTCTTCTTCCCCCAGGAAGAGCTGCGCCGTAACCAGGCGAAGAAGATGTTCGAGATCATTGTGGAAAAGGAAGGAATGGAATTCCTCGGCTGGCGTGAAGTGCCCACTTTCCCCAATGTACTGGGACACAAGGCAGTAGAGTGCATGCCCTATATCATGCAGGGCTTTGTGAAAAAGCCCGTTGATGTGGAAAAAGGTCTGCCCTTCGACCGCAGACTTTACATTGCAAGGCGTGTATTTGAGCAGTCTTCCGATGATACCTATGTGGTCTCTCTTTCCAGCAGAACCATCGTATATAAAGGAATGTTCCTGGTGGGACAGCTTCGTACCTTCTTTGCAGACTTACAGAGTGAGGATTACGAATCTGCCATTGCTATGGTACATTCCCGTTTTTCCACCAACACCAACCCCAGCTGGGAGCGTGCTCATCCGAACCGTCTGATGGTACATAACGGTGAGATCAACACCATCCGCGGCAATGCCGATAAGATGCTGGCTCGCGAAGAGAACATGGAATCCGAGCATCTGAAGGGTCAGCTGCATAAGGTACTGCCTGCCATCAGCAAGACCGGTTCCGATTCCGCGATGTTAGACAATACATTGGAGTTCCTGGTAATGAGCGGCATGGAGCTGCCTCTGGCAGTCATGATCGCCATCCCCGAACCCTGGGCGAATAACAAGGCAATGTCCCAGACCAAGAGAGATTTCTACCAGTATTACGCTACCATGATGGAGCCCTGGGACGGTCCCGCATCCATCCTGTTCTCCGACGGAGATATCATGGGAGCCGTGCTGGACAGAAACGGTCTGCGTCCTTCTCGTTACATGATCACGGATGACGATACGCTGATCCTGTCCTCTGAGGTAGGTGTGCTTCCCATTGATCCCACGAAGATCAAAGTAAAAGAAAGACTTCGTCCCGGTAAGATGCTTTTGGTCGATACCGTACAGGGAAGAGTCATCGACGATGAGGAGATCAAAGAAAAATATGCTTCCAGACAGCCTTATGGAGAATGGCTGGACAACAATCTTACCGAACTGAAGAGCATCCATATCCCGAACTATCGTGTTCCGGAATACACCTACGAAGAGCGCCAGCGGATGCAGAAGGCCTTTGGCTACACCTACGATGAAATGAAGCAGAGCATTCTGCCGATGGCAAAGAACGGCAGCGAAGCTATCGCAGCCATGGGTGTGGATACCCCACTGCCAGTGCTGAGTAAGACGAATCATCCGCTGTTCCATTATTTCAAGCAGCTGTTTGCACAGGTGACCAACCCGCCCATTGATGCCATCCGTGAGGAGATCGTAACCTCCACCACCGTATACATCGGTACCGAAGGCAACATCCTGGAGGAGACTCCGAAGAACTGTAACGTTCTGAAGGTTAACAACCCGATCCTGACCAACACCGATCTCTTGAAGATCAAGAACATGAAAGTAGACGGCTTCAAGGTAGAAGTCGTACCTATCGTATATTATAAGAACACCAGCTTAGAGCGTGCCATTGACCGACTGTTCGTGGAAGTGGACAGAGCTTACAGAGAAGGCGTGAACATTCTGATCCTGTCCGACAGAGGCGTGGATGAGAACCATGTGCCGATTCCTTCCCTGCTTGCCGTATCTGCCCTGAACCAGTATCTGGTACGCACCAAGAAGAGAACCAGAGTCGCACTGATCCTGGAGTCCGGTGAACCCCGGGAAGTACACCATTTTGCTACATTGCTTGGTTATGGTGCCTGCGCTATCAACCCTTATCTGGCACAGGATACCATCCGCGAGCTGATCGAGAGCAATATGCTGGACAAAGATTACTATGCAGCAGTGGATGATTACAACAACGCAGTTCTTCACGGTATTGTCAAGATCGCCTCCAAGATGGGTATCAGCACTATCCAGTCCTATCAGGGATCCCAGATCTTCGAGGCCATCGGTATTGCACCGGAAGTGATCAGTAAGTATTTCTCCAACACCGTATGTCGTGTGGGAGGTATTACCTTAAAAGATATTGAGCGGCAGGTAGACGATCTGCATTCTCAGGCATTTGATCCGCTGGGACTGAAAAACGACCTGACCTTAAACAGCCCCGGACATCACAAGATGCGCAGCGGCGGTGACGAGCATCTGTACAACCCAGCTACCATCCATATGTTGCAGGAATCCACCAGACGCGGTGATTACCAGATGTTCAAGCAGTACACTGCCATGGTCAACGATGAAGATTCCATCAAGAACCTCAGAGGACTGATGGACTTCAATTATCCGAAAAAGGGCGTGCCCATCGAGGAAGTAGAGCCGGTAGAGTCCATCGTGACCCGATTCAAGACCGGTGCCATGTCCTACGGTTCCATTTCCAAGGAAGCCCATGAGACCATGGCCATCGCCATGAACCATCTGCACGGCAAGAGCAATTCCGGTGAAGGCGGCGAGGATCTGGACCGTCTGACCGTAGGCCCGGATGGACTCAACCGTTGTTCCGCCATCAAGCAGGTAGCCAGCGGACGTTTCGGCGTCACCAGCCGTTACCTCGTAAGTGCACAGGAGATCCAGATCAAGATGGCACAGGGAGCTAAACCCGGCGAGGGCGGACATCTGCCCGGAGGAAAGGTATATCCCTGGATCGCCAAGACCAGGCATTCCACACCCGGTGTGTCCCTGATCTCTCCGCCCCCTCATCACGATATTTATTCCATTGAGGATCTGGCGCAGCTGATCTACGATCTGAAAAATGCCAACACCCAGGCAAGGATCTCCGTAAAGCTTGTATCTGAAGCCGGTGTGGGAACCGTAGCAGCCGGTGTAGCCAAGGCGGGAGCCCAGGTCATCCTGGTATCCGGTTATGACGGCGGTACCGGTGCAGCACCGAGAAACTCCATCCACAATGCCGGACTTCCCTGGGAGCTGGGACTGGCAGAGACCCATCAGACCCTGATCATGAATGGATTGCGTAATAAAGTCCGTATCGAGACCGATGGCAAGCTGATGAGCGGCAGAGACGTAGCCATCGCAGCCATTTTAGGCGCCGAGGAATTCGGTTTTGCTACCGCTCCGTTGGTAACCATGGGTTGTGTCATGATGAGAGTATGTAATCTGGATACCTGTCCGGTAGGTGTGGCTACCCAGAACCCGGAGCTGCGGAAAAACTTCCGCGGTAAGCCGGAATATGTGGAAAACTTTATGAAATTTATCGCACAGGAGCTGCGGGAATACATGGCAGCACTGGGCGTGCGTACCGTAGATGAGCTGGTTGGCAGAACTGATCTGCTGAAGAGAAAAGAGCATCTGACCGAACGTCAGGAGGAAGTGGATCTGACCCAGATCTTAAGCAATCCTTACGAGGGCAGCAAGCAGAAGGTGACCTTTGATCCCAGGCAGGTCTATGACTTCCAGTTAGAGAAGACACTGGATGAGAAGGTACTGTTAAAGCAGCTGGGAAAAGCCATCGACGCAGGACAGAAGCGCAGCATCGAAGTAGACGTCAGCAACACCGATCGTGCTTTCGGTACGATCCTCGGAAGTGAGATCACCAGAAAACTGGGCGATGATGTGGAAGAGGATACCTACCATGTACTGTGTAAGGGTGCCGGCGGACAGTCCTTCGGAGCCTTTATCCCCAAGGGTCTGACTCTGGAACTGGTGGGCGACAGCAATGACTACTTCGGTAAGGGCTTATCCGGCGGTAAGCTGGTGGTATATCCTCCTCAGGGCAGCAAGTTCAAGGCTGAGGAAAATATCATCATCGGTAATGTGGCACTGTACGGTGCAACCTCCGGTAAAGCATTCATCAACGGTGTGGCAGGCGAACGTTTCTGCGTACGTAACTCAGGTGCCATCGCAGTTGTCGAAGGTGTAGGTGATCATGGCTGTGAATATATGACCGGCGGACGTGTGGTAGTTTTGGGACCCACCGGTAAAAACTTTGCAGCCGGTATGAGTGGTGGTATCGCTTATGTACTGGATGAAGGCAACGATCTGTACAAGCGTCTGAATAAGGAAATGGTATCTTCCAGCGAGATCACATCCAAATATGACGTGCTGGAGTTGAAATCCATGATCCAGGAGCATGTGGCACTGACCAATTCCGCCAAGGGTAAGGAAGTGCTGGACAACTTTGGAGAGTATCTGCCCAAGTTCAAGAAGATCATCCCTCATGACTATGAGAGAGTTTTGAAGACCATCGTACAGATGGAGGAAAAGGGACTGAGCGCAGAGCAGGCACAGATCGAAGCATTCTATGCCAACACCAGAAAGTAAATGGGAGGCCAGTGTGAAAAGCAATCCTGAAGATTACTTTTCACACGACTAATTTGTGTCGCGGGCGCCACAAATTAGTTTATCGCAGAACTAAATCTGAAATTTAGTTCGCGATTCTTCCGACGCCGATGCGTCTGCAGAATGGAGAGAGTCATGGGAAAACCAACGGGATTTATGGAATATAAAAGGGAAGTCAGCGTGGCTGAGGATCCGAAGAAGAGAATACAGCATTTTAACGAATTCCATGAGCATCTGCCGAAGGAAAAGCAGCGTTTACAGGGTGCCAGATGTATGGAATGCGGCGTGCCCTTCTGCCAGTCGGGTATGATGATCTGCGGTATGGCCAGCGGATGCCCCCTGCACAATCTGGTGCCGGAGTGGAACGATCTGGTATATACCGGCAACTGGCAGCAGGCTTACAACCGTCTGAAGAAGACCAACAATTTCCCCGAGTTCACTTCCAGAGTATGCCCTGCCCTGTGTGAGGCGGCATGTACCTGCGGGCTGAACGGGGATCCGGTCTCCACTAAGGAGAACGAATATGCCATCATTGAGAATGCTTACAGCGAGGGCTATGCAGCAGCCAAGCCCCCTGTGGTACGCACCGGCAAAAAGGTAGCAGTCATCGGCAGCGGTCCCTCCGGACTGGCAGCAGCGGATCTGCTGAACCAGAGAGGACATCAGGTCACGGTGTTCGAGCGTTCCGATCGTGTGGGAGGACTGTTGATGTACGGCATTCCTAACATGAAGCTGGAGAAGCAGATCATCGACCGCAAGATCAATATTATGAAGGAAGAGGGTGTCACCTTTGTCACCGGAATCGACATCGGCAAGGATATCAAGGCATCCAAGCTTTTGCATGATTTTGACCGTGTCGTACTGGCATGTGGTGCTTCCAACCCCAGAGACATCAATGCTCCCGGCAGAGATGCCAAGGGAATCTATTTCGCGGTGGATTTCCTGAAAGCGAATACCAGGAGTCTGTTGGATTCAAATTTTGAAGATAAAAAATATGTGGAGACCAAGGGGAAGAATGTGATCATCATCGGCGGCGGTGATACCGGTAATGACTGCGTGGGAACCTCCATTCGTCACGGAGCAAAATCTGTGACCCAGATCGAGATGATGCCCAAGGCACCGGACAAAAGAGCTGAGAACAATCCCTGGCCCGAATGGCCGAAGGTCTGCAAGACCGATTACGGCCAGGAAGAAGCCATTGCGGTCTACGGACATGATCCGAGGATTTATGAGTCCACGGTCAAGGAATTTATCAAGGATAAGAATGGCAATCTGAAAGCTGTGAAGATCGTGAAGCTGTCCTGGGAAAAGGATCCGGCTACCGGACGCATGAAGATGCAGGAGATCGCCGGAAGCGAGCAGATCCTGGATGCGGAGATCGTACTGATCGCAGCAGGCTTCTTAGGAACCCAGAAATACATTGCCGATGCTTTCGGGGTGGAATTAAATGAACGCACCAATGTAAAAACTGCACCCGGGAAATACCAGACCAGTGTGGAAAATGTATTCGTCACCGGCGATATGCACAGGGGACAGTCTCTGGTGGTGTGGGCGATCCGCGAAGGCAGAGAAGCTGCACATGCTGTGGATGAGAGCCTGATGGGGTATTCTAATCTGGTGATCCAGTAGTAATCTCAATTTTACATAGAAAAATCATTTGCTTCCGGGCGAAAAGATGGTATGATAGAAGCAATGATGTATAGTCGCTTTGGCGGCGGATTGAGAGGACGAAATGGACAAGATTATTTTAACAGGTGACAGACCCACCGGAAGATTACATGTGGGACATTATGTAGGCTCCTTAAGAAGACGTGTGGAGTTACAGAATTCCGGCGAATATAAGAAGACTTTTATCATGATCGCAGACGCACAGGCGCTGACGGACAATATCGAGAATCCCGAGAAGGTACGTCAGAATATTATCGAAGTGGCACTGGACTATATGTCCTGCGGACTGGATCCCAGTAAGGCTACGATCTTCATCCAGTCTCAGATCTCCGAACTGTGTGAACTGACCTTCTATTATATGGATCTGGTAACCGTAGCGAGACTGCAGAGGAATCCGACCGTTAAGAGCGAGATCCAGATGCGTAACTTCGAAGCCAGCATCCCCGTAGGATTTTTCACTTATCCCATCAGCCAGGCATCCGATATTACGGCTTTCAAGGCAACCACCGTTCCCGTAGGCGGCGACCAGCTGCCCATGATCGAGCAGACCAGAGAGATTGTGCATAAATTCAACACGGTATATTCACCGGTATTGGTGGAGCCCAAGGCACTGCTGCCGGAGAACGAGGCATGTCAGAGACTGCCGGGCATCGACGGCAAAGCGAAAATGAGTAAATCCCTGGGCAACTGTATCTATCTGTCAGACAGCGCAGACGATGTACGTACTAAGATCATGAGCATGTACACTGATCCCGAGCATCTGCTTGTCAGTGATCCCGGACATTTAGAGGGCAATACGGTATTCACTTATCTGGATGCGTTCTGTCGGCCGGAGCACTTCGAGAGATATCTGCCGGATTATGCAAATCTGGACGAGCTGAAGGCTCATTACACCAGAGGCGGTCTGGGTGACGTGAAGGTGAAGAAGTTCTTAAATAACGTAATGCAGGAGACCTTAGAGCCCATCCGTAACCGTAGAAAAGAATTAGAGAAGGATATTCCCGCAGTATACGAGATCCTGAAGAAGGGCAGCGACGAGGCCCGCACGGTGGCAGCACAGACATTATCTGAGGTGAAGAGTGCAATGCGTATCAATTACTTTGATGATGCGGAACTGATCCGTATGCAGAGTGAAAAATACGAGGGACAGTAAAATATTTTATTAACGCTTCAGAAGTTTACTTCCGGAGCGTTATTGTTATCTGCAAGATTTCTACAGAATACAGAAGGAGGCATAAATTATGACTGATAGGGACACGGAAAATAATAGGAAGAATAATATTTCCGGACAGGATGAGATATTTGATTATGAAGATCTTTCGGAAGAAGATGATTTTGCAGAGGATGACTTTGCGGATGACTCTCCGGAAGACGGTGAAATCGTTATCCACTTCAAACTATGGATGATTCCTGCATTTATCGGTATGGTGATTCTGGCGATTCTGATCTGTATTCCTCTGTGGAAGTTAAGCCATCATAATAGTAACGACGGGGGCGGGGATACACTTCCAGCGGTGATAGTAACGGAAGAGACTAAGACGACGGAGACTGTTACAGAACCTGAGACCACGGCGACCCCAGAACCGACAGCTACACCCACGGCAACCCCGGAACCGACAGTTGCACCCACTGCAACGACTGAAACGACTGCAACGCCCACACCTGCGGCAACCCCGGAGAACCGACCGGTAGTGGCAGATACCCCTGCACCTGCACCGGGATCCGATGGCAGCATGACTTTTATAGAGGTAAATGATACTGTCACCGCGAAAGATGTGAGCAATCTCCGCAGCATGCCATCGACCTCAGAGGAAGGGAATGTGGTGGGGCAGTTGAAAAACGGTGAGACACTGACGCGCACCGGCAGAAATGATGACACCGGTTGGTCAAGACTTAATTACAACGGGCAGACTGTCTATGCGGTATCCGCTTATCTGACTACGGACACCTCTTATAAGACACCGACAGTGCCGGTGAATTCCAACCGAGTCAGCACCCAGGACGGCAGAGTTATTGTATTCGTGGATTGTGATGACTATATTACGCCTAAGGATCTGATTAACCTGCGGACAGAACCCAGCACTAGTGAGGGGGAGAGCACCGTGCGTACCCAGGTAAGGAACGGAACAAATCTGCACCGCACCGGATACAGTGAAGCCTCCGGCTGGTCCAGAGTGGAGTACAACGGCGAGATTCTGTATGCTGTGACGAATTACGTAGTGTCCGGAACAGCCCCGGAATGATCCGGATATTTGAAAAGGGCAGAATGCAAAGAAGCGGTATCTTTACGGGATACCGCTTCTTTAGCGTAAGATTTTATTAGAGAAAAGTATTAGGGACTGGCGAATTTATTTCGGTCTCACGGTCAGTCTCTGGATCAGACCGTTTTCATCGGTCTCACGAACCGTGGCGATAGCCATGATGTTGTAGCCGCCGAAGTTAGCAATGAATTCGGCCTGCTCGTCATTAACGACCTCAGCATCTAAAATGGAGTAACGGCGGAAGCCGAATTTGTTACGGAAGAACATGTTAATGGCTTCTTTTCCGTAGATATGATACTCCTGTTGGGAAGCGGAGGTGGTACAATAGTCACACAGAATGCCGTCGGGAGTGAACAACTCTGCAAGTCCGGCAAAATCTTTATTTTCCATAGCTTCTACATATTTTTCAATGGGTCTCATAGCATGTTCCTCCTTAATATACCTTTTCAGAATTTAACAGTGCATCGGTACCGCCGTCTACGAACATGATGTTGCCGTTGACGCCTCTGGCGGAATCGGAAGCTAAAAATACCATAACTTCCGCAATCTCTTCCGGTGCCATCAGACATTCCTGACCGTACTTAGTGGGAATGGGGAGAGCGTTCAGCGCCATCTTCGCGGTGGTGCTCATGGTAGCGGTCATGGCAGTATGTACGTTGCCGGGAGCTACTGCATTGATGCGGACACCGTTGGCTGCCCAGGTAGCGGAGACTCTGCGGACCCATCTTGCCAGAGCGTACTTGGTGGATACATAGAGGCTGTTACCTACGGAGAGGTTGGTGGAATCCATAGAGGATACCAGGCTTAATACTCTCTTTTCATCGCCGATGTTATTCAACAGATCTACGATATCTTTTCGTCCGGCACCCTGGGAAATGGTGTTGGATACGGTGACTACGCAGCTGCCGTGCTTTTTCTGAAGGAGGTCATAGACGCCCTTTGCAATGGCTACGGTCCCGAAATAGTTCAGGGAAATGATCAACTCCAGATTGCCGCAGGCACCGGAGACACCGGCATTACAGATCATGCCGTCGAGACCTTCGGGATGCAGCTCGTGCAGCTTGTCTACTGCAGTCTGTCTTCCCTCCGGAGTGGCCAGGTTCACACAGATGTCGCCGCCCTTCAGATCAATGTTGATGACTTCGTGTCCTTTTTGAAGCAACAGTTCTTTTGTCTTGGCGCCGATTCCGCTGGATGCGCCGGTGATTGCATATACGCCCATGTTAATCCTCCTTGTTTTCCTTCCTGCTTGCTTTTACTTTATAAGTTCATTATAATAAAAACTGACCTCTTTTAAATAACCAAAATGAGAAAATATGAGGATACCAGATGCTAACCTATGACCTGACTGCCCGTGGCAGAAAAACCATGTATGAATACTTATATGAAGCAATGAAGGCTGACATCTTAAGCGGTCGGCTGACTGCCGGAGAGAAGCTTCCTTCGAAGCGAGCGTTTGCTGAACACTTGCAGGTCAGCGTCAAGACTGTGGAAAATACCTACGAGCAGCTGCTGTTGGAAGGCTATATCCGGTCGGAGGAGAAGAGAGGATATTTTGTCACCCGTCGGGAAGTGAAGAGCCCAGCCACTCCGGCGTATGCCTCCTTTGTGACCCGTTTCCGGGAGGAGGAATATCTGGCGGATCTGACGGCAAATAATATTCAATATGATAAGTTCCCCTTTGCCACCTGGGCGAAGATCATGCGTCAGACCCTGACGGATTACGATACGTCTCTGCTTAAGACAGTTCCTTTTAATGGAGTGGAAAAATTAAGAGTGGCAATCGCGGAGCATTTGTACAGGTACCGCGGCATGCAGGTATCGCCCGATCATATTATTGTGGGTGCGGGAACGGAATATCTATACAGCCGCCTGTTACAGCTCCTTGGAAAAAATGCAAAATTCGGCGTGGAGAATCCGGGCTACCGCAAGATTACGAAATTATATGAAGTGGGTGGCGTGGCATGGGATTATGTGGATATTGATGGACAGGGAATGAGGGTGGAGCAGCTGGAGGAAAAGTGTATTACTGTGGCGCATGTGTCGCCGGAACACCATTTTCCCATCGGACTGGTCATGCCGGTGGGAAGACGGCAGGAGCTACTTCGCTGGGCGGCAGAGGAGCCGGAACGTTATATCGTGGAGGACGATTTCGACTGTGAGTTCCGCATGGTTGGCAAACCCATCCCTTCCATGCAGTCCATGGATCGGAATCACAGGGTTATCTATATCAATACTTTTTCCAAGACCATGGTACCGTCCTTGCGTATTGGCTATATGGTGCTGCCGGAGAAGCTGATGGAACGGTATATTTCCACCATGAATTTCTATTCCTGTACGGTATCCGGTTTTGAGCAATATGCCATGGCGGCTTTTCTGGAAGGGGGATATTTTGAGCGGCACATTCGGAGACTGATCAACGATTACAGAGGGCAGAGAGAGCGGATCTGCCGGATGTTTCGTGCGTCACCCTTAAGCCGGATCAGTCAGATCTATCAGGATGATGCCGGAACCCATTTTTTACTGCATGTGCGGACGGATTTAAGCGATGTGGAGATCAAGTGGGCGGCAAGGCAGCGTGGAATCCTGGTGAACTGCCTGTCTGAGTACTGTTTTGCAGATACGCAGAAATACCGTGGAATCCTGGTCATTCATTATTCTGATATGGAGGATGAGGTGCTGCAAAAAGTGATCGGGGCGCTGGAAGAGATTTTTTTATGATCGCAGTTTAGCCCACACCATTCGCAAAGCCGTGCTAGCGCACTTTTCCGTCACTCCGTGTCGGCCTTTGCTCATGAACCGGCGCTCAACACATGAACATATTTGCTCACAAAATCATGCGAGCATGATTTGTGTTTCACAATATGTTCATGGCTAAACTGTTAGAATCATAATTTCCCCACAATGCGGGAACACTGACAAAAAAAGAATGCAGTGTTATCGCATGGAAGGAGAAATTATGAATCAGAGAGTGGGAAGAAGCAGCATCCGTCTGGCACAGCCTGTGTGTGTGGTCGCAGGTGCCAGTATCGTAGGGAAAAAAGAGGGCGAAGGACCGTTAGGTGCCTTGTTCGACATGGTGGGAGAGGATGATCTCTTCGGCTGTAAGACCTGGGAGGAGGCAGAAAGCAATCTTCAGAAGGACGCAGTATACATGGTCATGGAAAAGGCCGGGTGGAAAGCAGAGGATGTTTCGTATCTCTTCGCTGGTGATCTGTTGGGACAGTGCATTGCCACTTCCTTCGGTATCTCCGCTTACAATATTCCTCTGTTTGGTGTCTACGGAGCCTGCTCCACCTGTGGAGAAGCGCTGACACTGGGAGCTGTGATGGCAGCGGGAGGTTATGCGGAGCATGTGGTCTGTGTGACTTCCAGTCATTTTGCCAGCGCGGAGAAAGAGTTTCGTTTTCCGTTAGATTATGGAAACCAGAGACCGCTGTCTGCCAGCTGGACCGTGACAGGAAGCGGAGCCTTTGCCCTGGGGCTGAATCAGAAATGCAGAGCTCATATCACCGGCATGACTCCCGGACGGATCGTGGACTATGGACTCAAGGATTCCATGAACATGGGGGCCTGCATGGCACCTGCCGCCGCAGATACCATCGAACGCCACCTGGAGGATTTTCATGTGCAGCCTCAGGAATATGACCGGATCATCACCGGGGATCTGGGAAGCGTGGGACAGACAGTGCTGATCGATCTGCTGCGGGAAAAAGGAATTGATATTGCCGGCAGACACAGTGACTGCGGCATTGAGATCTTTGATGCAGATGCCCAGGACACCCATGCAGGTGGCAGCGGCTGTGGCTGCAGCGCTGTGACTCTGGCAGCATATATTCTGCCGAAGCTGGAATCCGGTGAGTGGAAAAAAGTCCTCTTCCTCCCCACCGGAGCATTACTCAGTAAGACCAGTTTTAATGAAGGCAAAAGCGTGCCGGGGATCGCACATGCGGTAGTATTGGAGAGCCCGGCGGTGAAATAGTGAAAAGCAGCAGGTCAGAAATGATTTGCTGCTTGATTTCAGTTTGAGGGGGATGCTGCGATGTTCTTAATTCTTAAAAACTACGGGTTCTCATAGAAATGCAAATATGTTTATGATATACTTTTTATGTGAACTTTGGTAGAATCTGCAAAAGGCATCTGCTGGACGTATCAAATGCTGTTAAGATGCTTGATTAGGAAGGGAAGATGTGGAGTTGCCAAAAGAAATGATAGATAAGGTTAAAATTGAAACAAGAGCTATTCACTTTCTTGAAACGCCTATAGTAGAATGTGATTATTTGAGCAGTAGCATCAGTTCAATGGACAAGGAACTTTCGTGGGATGGATATATTTATACTTATCACAGTAAAATGTTTGGAAATAATACATTTGATGATAAAATTCCGATTCAAGTTAAGGGTCATTGGGATGATCAAAAGAAGGAAATCAACAAAAAGAATATCCAGTATCCAGTGGATTTAGATGTACTGGAGAATTATTATAATGATAGAGGTGTTTTATATTTCAAAATTGTGATGAATGAAGATAAGAAAGAGATTTTTTATAGTATTCTCTACCCTTCAAAAATCAAAGGCTATCTTGATGAAGCACGAAGAAAGAAAAATAAAAAGCAAATAAATATTGTATTAACAAAGTTACAGCCCAAAGCATCAGAAATGCTTAGAATATGCAGACAATTCACCTTGGAAAGCAATAAGCAAGGTTCGGGAAGAGGGCAGATAGTTCCTAAAACAGTGTGCATAAATGATATTGGAAAGTATAAAAGTTTGCAGGCGACAGCGATAGATACAAAGGGCCCGATAGAATTTGCTAAAAGACTTTCAGTGGGGGATGCCTGCTTTTACGTACAAGATAATTCTGATATATGGTTTCCTGTTTCTACAAATAATGTAACAAAATATTTTGTTGGACAGCATGTGACAAAGGATATAAGTGTTGACGACAAAGTTTTCTATACAAAATATGAAATTATATATGGAACAGATGATTCATTAAGCATAAAGTTAAGTGCAAATCTGATGTTACAGTGGTCGAAAGGAAAGGTTGATTTCAAAGAGAATGGGTGTTTGGAAGAATTAAACAAGGATGCCTTGTTTTTAAGAGCTATGGTAAATAGTACGCATATTGAAGTTGCTGGAGTTCCACTAACATATAATGATTGTAAAATATCACAGAGAATGATGGAAGAATGTAATTTTATAGTTGACTTATATGAAATATGTGAGATGGCAAATATGAAAATCCAAACACCCTTGAAGGATTTTAGTGTATATGATAGGAAATATGCGGAACGGCTAGTTGATATTTTGCATGGTAAAATTGAAATTGTATCAGATGAACTGTATACATATGATATGAAGATAAATGACAAAATTTATCCATTTCTTATATGTAAAGATGAAGATGGAGAGATACAATTTGTAAATAGAATATGTGAGAGTAGATACCAAGGGTATGTAAAGGTTAATGAAAAACATTATAAAGTACCGATGTTTTGCGATATGTCAAAAGAAGTTTTTGGACATTTATATAAATATGATTATGCAGATTTGCGTTATCAGGTCGAAAATACAGATTTTAACTCAGAAACAATCAGTACGCTTCACAGTGCTGTAATTGCGCTTATAGGCGCTTTTGATGTTTCAAATGAAATCGAATTATTGAATATTGCAGAACTGATATTGAATAAGATGTATGCGGTAGATGGTACAATAGTATATGCACATATAAATGAATGGCAAATTATGAAAAGAAAGAACACTATATCAGACGACGAGATAATCAAAATGAAAAATATGCTTGCCCAATATGATGATATAGAAATTAAATGTGCTATCTATGCATTACTAGATGACAAAGAAAGTGCACAGCAATATTTTAATAGAATGCCTGAAAAGGATAAGGAAGAATTTAGAGAATTTCCAATTTATAAATTTGTTGAGTAAATATGGAGAAAAACCCAGCGTGTCATATATTTGGAGGTACTAATATGGCAGAGGATATGCTGTTTTCCGGTGAATCCAAGAATATTGAATATAAAGTAACTGTGCCGGATAAGAGTGAAAAATATATGAAAACAGTAGTAGCTTTTGCTAATGGCAGAGGTGGAAAGATTGTTTTCGGAATAGATGATAAAACTTTAGATATTGTTGGAATGGATGTGGATAATATCTATAAAACCATGGATGCCATTACCAATGCTATTTCTGATTCCTGTGAACCGGCAATCAGACCGGATGTTGCGTTACAGACCGTTAAGGACAAAACAGTGATTGTTGTGGAGATTCTTCCTGGTGCACAGCGTCCATATTATATAAAATCACTTGGAATGGTTGACGGTACTTATGTGCGTGTAGCTGGAACAACCAGACATGTGGAAGGATATATGCTGAAGGAACTGATTTTGGAGGGACAGAATCGTTACTTTGATAGTGAGATATGCCAAAATATAACAGTTTCCGACAGCGAGATAGAGGAACTGTGTAGAAGTATGAAAGAAACTGCTATGAGAAATACATGGCAGGATAGCGAAAAATCGAAAATTAAAGATGTTACTAAAAATGTGTTGATTTCATGGGGTGTGTTGAAAGAAGTAGAAGGTAAGGTATATCCGACAAATGCCTATGCACTTTTAACAGGCAAAATGTCGCAAATGCCTGTAATTCAATGTGGCGTGTTCAAAGGAACGAATCGTGCACATTTTGTTGATCGTAGGGAATTTGAAGGCTCTATTCAGGCGCAAATGGAAGCAGCATACCAGTATGTTCTTGAAAAAATTAATATGGGCATGACGATAATGGGAATGTACAGGCAGGATGTATATGAACTGCCGACAGATAGCATCCGGGAGCTGATTGCAAATGCAGTGGCACATCGGAGTTATCTGGATCCGGGAAACATCCAGGTGGCATTGTTTGATGACAGATTAGAAGTGACTTCTCCGGGAATGCTTTTGAATAATGTTACGATTTCAAAAATGATGGAAGGTTATTCAAAACCGAGAAATCCGGCAATTGCCAGAGCGTTTGCTTATATGAAAATTATAGAGAAGTGGGGGACTGGAATTCCAAGATTGTTTGAAGCATGCGAGGAATATGGATTACCGAAACCGAAACTGATCGATTTTGATGGAGACTTCAGGGTGAATATGTATCGAAAAGGATCGGGAAAATTTATTGACAACAGGGTGAATGATAAGGTGAATGATAAGGTGAATGATAAGGTGAACGATAAGGTGAACGATTTGCTGGCCATTCTTACCAATCATCCTGAATACACAGTTACCCAGCTTGCAGATGTTTCCGGTGTAAGTAGAAAAACAATAGCCGCCAGATTAAAAGAGTTAAAGGGAAAAGGATATATTGAAAGAATGGGATCTTCCAGAAAAGGCTATTGGAAAATAAATGATCTAAAGGAATCATAGAATCAGAAATGAAACACACTCTTGCAAGCATCGTGAGTTACTGGTAAAATAAACCTCAAACGGCGAAAAATATTATGCCGGGAATGGCTGGTGAGTCAGAATGCGCAGGATAGAATTTAAGATGGAACGACCGGGACTGTTGGAGGTCGGACAGAAGATCACGGTAACCGAAGGACTTCTGCCCAGTAACTATTACTATACCATAGACCCGTCTCTGGCCATGTCCCCCAATATTCCTTTCCGTTACCGCTTGAAGAACCGGGAGGGTGTCGTGGCGGATATTGTGGAGAATTCCAGAGGATTCTACGTGACGGCGGAATTTGATGAGCCGGAGGTAGATATGACAAAGTAAACGCCGAGGATGCCGCAGAAATTTCGGAACATGCCGGGCAGCAGGCAGCTCAAGGCGCAGATGACAGATTTAAGGAAGAATTAATTATAGGAAGAAAGAGGAGAATATTATGTTACAGAAGATTTCAACAGACAAAGCACCCGCAGCGATCGGACCTTACTCCCAGGGTATCGTACTGGGCAATATCTTTTTCGCATCCGGACAGATCCCCATTGATCCTGCTACCGGCGAGATTCACGGAACTACCATCGAGGAACAGGCAGAGCAGGTAATGAAGAATATCGGCGAGCTGTTAAAGGCAGCAGGCACCGACTACACCAGAGTAGCCAAGACCTCCTGTTTCTTGGCAGACATGGGCGATTTCGCAGCGTTCAATCAGGTCTATGCAAAGTACTTTACTGAGAATCCTGCCAGAAGCTGCGTTGCAGTCAAGACCCTCCCCAAAAACGTATTATGTGAAGTGGAAGTCATCGCAGAAGTATAATGAAGTAAAAATACGTAGCGATTCAGCAAAAACGGCAGACATAATGTTGTGAAGGAAAGCAGTAGCGTTACAATAAATAGATAATAAGACGGAAGATCGTCGCTTACAGGCGGCGATTTTCTTGTGTATAGGTAAGGTGGATAGAAACTTATGAAAAATAATATTACTCTGATCGGCATGCCGGGCTCAGGAAAAAGTACGGTAGGTGTCGTTCTGGCGAAGCGCCTGGGCAGACGTTTTGTGGATTCCGACCTGGTGATCCAGGACAGACACGGCAAATTATTACACGAACTGATCACGGAATATGGTGTGGAAGGCTTCTGGCAGATTGAGAGCGACGTGAATGCGTCCTTAGATCTGGAGAAAAGCATCATTGCTACCGGCGGAAGCGCCTGCTACGAGCCGGAAGGCATGCAGCATCTGCGGGAGATCAGTACGGTGGTATATCTGAAGCTTCCCTATGAGGAAGTGGAGAAACGGCTGGGGGATCTGAACGCCAGGGGCGTGACTCTGCAGCCCGGTCAGACCCTGCGGGATCTGTATGATGAGAGAACCCCGTTGTATGAGAAATATGCGGATCTCATCATAGACTGCAGCGGGAAAATGCTGCGGGATGTAGTGGCGGAGATCACTGAGAAATATAAAAAACGGTCCTGACAAAATCCCATAAATGTAAAGCAACAAGGGACGAAAAAATCAGGAACGGAAAATACAAGGAATGTAAAATATAAGGAACATAAAATATAAGGGACGTAAAATATAACTATGGAAAATACAAGAGCAAAAACAACGAGAAACAGCCTGATCCTTCTGCTGACAGCCACTATCTGGGGCATGGCATTTGTCTCCCAGAGCAAGGGTATGGATTACATGCATCCGTTTACTTTTAACGGTGTCCGTTCCCTGATCGGCGCTACGGGTATTCTGGTGTATATTTTGATCAGTCGGAAGATCGCGGGAGACAAGGCAGCAAAATTAGACTGGAAACTGAATGTCAAGGCAGGGCTTCTGTGTGGTATCTTCCTGACCATTGCCAGCACATTGCAGCAATTCGGTATCAAGTATACCAGTGTCGGCAAGGCGGGATTTATCACGACCCTGTATATTATTTTTGTGCCCATGTTTGGTATTTTTTTGAAGAAAAAGGTAGCACCGGTGGTCTGGGCAGCAGCCGGCATGGCAGCAGTGGGAATGTATCTGCTCTGCATGACAGAATCATTGCGCCTGGGGGCGGGGGATATCATGGTATTTTTATGTGCTATTGCTTTTGCAATACAGATCATGACGGTTGATCATTATGCAGCGAGCATCGATGGAGCGGTGGTATCCTGTATCCAGTTCACAGTGTGCGGTGTCGTCTGCTGCATCGGGGCACTTATCTGGGGACAGCCGACTTTCGGACAGATTCAGGAAGGTCTGGGAGCACTGTTGTATGCCGGTGTCTTGAGCTGCGGTGTGGGCTATACTCTGCAGATTGTGGGGCAGAAGGGCTTGAATCCCACGGTGGCAGCGCTCATCATGAGTCTGGAATCCGTCATTGCCACTATCTCCGGATGGATCGCTTACAAGATCGGATTTTTAAGTACGGATCAGACACTGACTCCGAGACAGATCGCAGGCTGCGTTATCGTATTTGCCGCTGTGATCCTGGTACAGCTTCCGCCGGAGTGGTTCTGTTTTGGGAAAAAGAACGCTTAAGCGTATAAAGAACGCATAAATTCAGGAAAAAGTGCAGAGACTGTCCATAAACAGATATAAGGAGGAAACGCAGAGGATGGATTATATCAATGCTTTCTGGGTGGGCGGTCTGATCTGCGCTTTGGTGCAGATCCTGATGGAAAAGACGAAGATGATGCCGGGACGCATTATGGTGCTCTTAGTGGTCACCGGTGCAGTACTCAGTGCCCTTGGCTGGTATGAACCTTTTCAGGATTATGCGGGGGCCGGTGCCAGCGTACCGCTGCTTGGCTTTGGAAATGTATTAATGAAGGGCGTGAAAGAAGCGGTGCAGGAACAGGGATTTTTAGGGCTTTTTGCCGGAGGTTTCAAGGCAGGAGCCGTGGGAACCTCCGCAGCGTTGATCCTCGGTTATCTGGCAAGTCTATTTAGTAAGCCGAAGATGAAGGAGTGACCGGCTTAGGGCCGTTCCTGTGAATGATTCGAAGAACAGGTGATGACCCGGAGAGAGGGATCAGAGCTCTTCGTAAGCGATTCCCTTCAGATCCAGATATTTTTTCAGCGCCTTGTCCCAGGCGGTATCGGCACTTTTGTCCATAGTGAAGGTCTGGTAAGCACATCCGGTGGTGAGAATTGTTTTTTCCCCATCGTAGCGGATGTTCAGCACCAGGGCACGGATGACGTCAGGGTCCACCTGGGCTTTTGTAAGCATGGCAGCGGCTTTATCCGGCTGCATATGAAGCACAAATTTAAAATACAAAGGAGTGTGTTTTCCCTTGATCAGGTCAAAGCACAGTCCTTTTATTTTGCTAAAAGACTGCAGTTCCCAGGGAATACAGTCTTCGCCTCGTTCGTCAGCAGGATAGAAGTCCTTGTTAATATGCCCGTCGATGGTTACGGTGAGGGCGGTGCTGATGGTGGCTTCTTCCAGAAGAAAAGGATCAAATGTATCCGCTACCAGCAGGTGATTCATAAAATTTTTCATGGATGTAATCTGTAATGCAATCATGGAGGCTCCTTACTCCGGTGATGGTATCTTGCGTTCCGGCGTTATGGGATATAGAAACAGTATAAACGATGTACGGGAAAAAGGAAATATGAATATTTTGTGTAAAAGCTTTACGAACGAAATGTTTCGTGCTATTATAAGTAGTATTAAAAACTACATGGCATGGTTTACAAAAAATAACAAATCATTAATCATATGGAGATAGATATTATGAGTTTCAAAATCGTAGTAGACAGTTGTTGTGAATTGCCGGAAGAGTATCTGCAGGATCCTCGGTTTGAGATCGTTCCGCTGGGACTGGAAGTGGGAGATTATAGAATCCAGGATGATGAGAACTTTGATCAGGCAGAGTTTCTGAAAAAGGTGGCGGAATCTCCCAAATGTCCCAAGTCTGCTTGCCCTTCCCCGGAGAAGTTCCGGGAGGCTTATCGTACAGAGGCAGAGCACGTATATGCGATCACCTTGTCATCACACCTAAGTGGAAGCTACAACAGTGCGGTGCTGGGAATGAATCTGTATCGGGAAAAATACGGTAAGAAGCAGATCCATGTCATTGATTCCGAATCTGCCAGCTGTGGTGAGACGCAGATCGTGAAGAAGCTGGTAGAGCTGGAGGAGCAGGGACTTCCCTTTGAAGAGATTGTAAAACAGATCGAGGAATTCCGCAGCAATATCCACACGTATTTTGTACTGGATAATCTGGAGACTTTGCGTAAGAACGGGAGACTGACCGGCGTGAAGGCACTGGTGGCATCCACTTTAAGCATTAAGCCCATTATGGCAGGAGACAAAGGAAATATTGTACAGAGAGGACAGAGTGTCGGCATGAAGAAGGCACTCCGCAGAATGGCAGAGATCATTTTAGAGGAAGTCGGAGACACCAAAGACCGCACACTGATGATCACCCATTGTAATGCACCGGACCGCGCCGAGACCATCAAAAAGCTTCTTACGGATAAGGTACAGTTCAAAGATAGCCTGATCATGGACACCCGCGGCGTCAGCAGCATGTACGCCAATGACGGCGGCGTTATCGTAACAGTGTAAATTGAAAGTTACGCGAGCAATGAGCCGCGCATAGGCATAGTGAGGACAGCGATGGGCGCTTGC